>TARA_R110000787_G_scaffold59922_8_pt1 | contig 28464 bp, 23 predicted proteins | sample TARA_R110000787 | Tara Oceans TARA_R110000787 (sample SAMEA4397920) | marine metagenome | biome: Polar Biome; feature: [DCM] deep chlorophyll maximum layer (ENVO:01000326); material: water (ENVO:00002006), including particulate matter (ENVO:01000060) such as... | depth 35 m | reverse complement strand
TGCCCCAGGGTCTTCTACTTCTAGTGAGATACCAGAAGATGAGCAAGAAGAAATGGGATTAACAGATGGTTTAATTCGTTTTTCTATTGGTTTGGATAATGACATCGAACGTACTTTTCAAACGATGGTAGAATGCATGAAAAAACTAAATGTTTTATAATATTTTAAATTTTAAAGAAGCAATAACTATAGGGTTATTGCTTCTTTAATTCTTTATTTTCTTCTATCACTATTTGTTGTTAATGAAATTAAAACTTTAATTCTTTATTTTCTTCTGAAAGATAAATCGTTTTTTTATTTGCTTCAATAGTCTAAATAAATAATTCTTCAATTTTAAAGCTTAGTTCTTAAGCTTCTTAAATTAAATTTATTAAATACATTCATAGCACTAAATACCCTCAATAAACAGGTGTGCCAATTAATTAAAACTCGTTTTTATATATTTATAAAAAAGGCTATTAATCACATCTTTTTTAACAAAAACCATCTTCGTAAAATAACATCATAAAAAAAAACCTGCAAAAATAAATTTGCAGGTTTTTTTTATATATAATGAAAAATATTTCTAAATATTTTTTATTATTTAACTATTAATTTACTTGTTTTAAAGGCAGTAGTACTTTGTCCACCCATTCTAACATAATAAATACCAGCTGACATATTAGACATATCAATATTTAATTTATAGCTTCCGTCAAAGTTTGGAACTCTTTTATTAAACCCAACTCTTTGTCCTAAAGTATTATAAATTGCTGAAAATACACCACCATCATAATCTGTTCTTAAAGTAGCTACAAATTGATTTCCTCCAGTAGAAGTTATAATCAATTCAGAATTATTAATTTCATAATCCTCTACTCCTAAAAGACCAATATTTGCTGTATAATCTTCTGTTTCTCCAAACAATATTGCTTCACAAGCATCACTTGATACAGGTCCAGTTCCACTAGCTCTTGCTCTCATAATATGTTCTCCAATAGTTGCAATTGCAGGTATTACTAAATCCATAGTTTCTGTAATACTTCCAGCACCTTGTCCAGGAGCGAAGTTATAATTATCAACTACAAGTTCATCATTTGTGAATATTGAATCATCATTAAAATCAATCCAAACACTCATATATTGACTACCATAATTTGCAGTTACTGTTAAAGTGTTTGTGCTACCTGGTTCTAAATTAGCTATTAAATTTGTGAAATCTGAATAACCATCCTCTCCACAAATAGACGCGTTATTAATACCACCTACTTCAAATGAAGCAAAACCATGACCAACTGAACAATCTGATGTTGGCATACATAATAAATTATCAACTATTACTGAAATTTCATCATTTGATGCTAATTGATCACCAGATAAATTAGTCTTTACAGCTAAAGTATGTTCTCCAACTTCACTAAAATCACCAGCTTCACTAAAAGTGAAACTCATAATTTCCTCAGCTCCTATGTTTCCAGAAAAAGACTGAACAACAGGAGTTCCAGAATCTAAAACATATTCTACATTAAATCCAGTTTGAGTAGTTGCTCCAAAGTTTTTAACTTTAACAATTATTGTTTCATCTCCTAAATCTGAACCTGATCCTGGTGAAGCAACTTCCATAACTCCAACATCATTAGCTAGTAAATGCATTACTTCTTTCGTATAATCATCATTAAGTAAATATCCATCACCTGCTAAATTTGTTTTAGCTTCAATAGAATATGTTTGCCCAGCAGTAGATAAATCTACAGTTTGAGAGAATTGATAAGTCTCTGCTTCATTAGGATTTACGGTTCCAGTAAAAGTTTCTGATGCAATTAAACTTCCATCAACCCTTAGTTCAACAGGTATATTAGTTATAGGATCTGGACTGTAATTTCTGATGCTAATTTCTACTGTTTCAGAATTTGTTAACGCTCCATTTGTAGGATTGTTGATAGCACTTACACCTACATCATCAGCAAAAGGTCCAAATAATCTCCATGATGCAATTTGTGTTCTCCATTGGTTGTTAGAAGAAAAGTAATCGGCAGTATACCAAAAAGTAAAATTATCTGGATCCATTGTCATATGTGCATAATCACCATACCTATTATTGTTTGTTCTTACTCCTGGTCCATTAATAATAACTTCTTCTGCTATCGTCATTTGCCCTAAAGGATCTCCGTCAAATCGACCAGTATATCTTAAAGACACTGGCAATGTTTCACTAGCAGTAGTATAAGCCATTGCTATATTTCCATTTGCATCCATATTTGCACTACTCATCATACGACTATGACCATCGGCAATTGAATAGGTACCTTCTTGAAATATTTCCCAAGGATTAGTATCGTCATTTCTTAACTCAATCCAACGAATTCCACCTGTTTCATTTTCATCAATAAAAGTGTTAAATGTAATTAACCATGAATTATGATTATCAAATGGTCTATAATTTGCTGCATAAGCAATTATCCCACCATGACCTGCAAGTCTTTGACTAGTTCCAGGTTGATGTATTGCTCCGTTTCCATCACCAAAAAGTTCACCAGCATCAAACGGATCTGTAGGGATTTCTAAAGGGCTAGATATTGTTGAATTAGCAATATTATTCCAATTCACATCTATCTCCCAAACTTTTATATGATCAAAAGTTATTGAAGCTGCCCAACCATCATCTTGCAGGTAAGTAATATATCCTGGCAAATCTGTATCTATTTCTGTTCCTAGTAAATTAGCTGGTTCCGCACTTTTAACTTGACTTGGATTAGCAACAACGCCTGGAAGGTCAAAAAGTGCCATTTGAGGAGAAGGGTCACCGGCTAACATAGCATCTCGTTCCATAACGAAACCATTTGTTGTGGCGGCACCTGCAGTAGGGAAATAGTTTGCCGTTCCATAATAACCGTCATGCCAAATTCCGTAATGAGGGTAATCTGGAAATCCATCTAAATCAAACTGATAGACATTATAAGCACCAGTTGGATCGTTTGTTACAGAAACTCCAATAGCTAGTCCAAGATCAGAACCTAAGTTTCCGAATTCACTTACAAACCATCTGTCTGCTAATTGATCATACATTACAATAGGGTCACCATTATTAGATGCTATTCCTAAAAAAGAAGATAAATTAACTGGACCGAATTCTAAATTTCCTTGTTTGTCAAATATTTTTACAATTGAATTTACTGAATGTACATAGTGATCTGGGCCAGCTGCACCAGTTGGATCTGGTGGTAAATAACCAGATTCGTTTTGACTAGCTCCAATAAAGTTTTGCATTACTGGTAGGGCAGTTATACCGCCAGCTTCAGTTTGCAAATTTTGTATAATAGTTGGTGATGTTGTTGAATTTTCTTCGCGTACAATATCAGTATATTGTTGAGGAACAATAGTCATTTCACCTGAATTATAAACACTAGGATCATGAATTGGATAATCCCTAAGGGGTTCGGTTGTCCCAATAAAAGTTCCTGTTACAATTTCTGTAGGAGCAAAATTTTCTTGAGCATACATACCACAACTTAATAATAGTGTGGCAATAAAAAATAATTTTTTAATTTCCATATATTTTTTTTTGTTTAAGGTGCCTAAAATAGTTAATTATTATAACTTTTTTTAGTTTTCATTATAGATTATATGAAAAATGTAGGTGTAAGGGATTTATTTTACTTATAACTAGCTCTTTTTCTTAAAATTGTTTCGGATTTGCAAACTTCTAATCAAAATCGTAACATTACAAAACCAAAAAAAATACGATGCAAGACCAAAAAAATCTTTCAGAAATAGAGATTGAAGATCAAAAAATAATTGAAAATACGGAGCTAAATATTAAGGAAGCTTTAATTCCAGTTATATTACTAATGGCAATGCTTGCTTATAATATTTTCTTTGTTGAAGGTCAAGAATGGTTAGGAGCATATACCAATCAATTTATATTACTAATTGGTGGAGGAATTGCAGCTTTAGTAGGCTTTTTTAATAAAGTTACTTTAAAGGTGATGTTATTAGAAATTTACGAAAACATTAAAAGTGTTTTTGTTCCCATTATGATTTTATTTCTAGTAGGTGCACTTGCAGGTACTTGGCTTGTGAGTGGAATTATTCCGGCAATGGTTTATTATGGTCTTCAAGTTTTAAATCCTGATATATTTTTACCAGCATGTGTAATTATAGCGGCTATTATATCTATTGCTACGGGAAGTTCTTGGACTACATCTGCAACGGTAGGGATCGCGTTAATTGGTATTGGTGAAGCTTTAGGAATTCCTTTAGGTATGGTTGCTGGAGCAGTTATTTCTGGTGCTTATTTTGGAGATAAAATGTCTCCTTTAAGTGATACTACAAATTTAGCGCCAGCGATGGCAGGAACCGACTTATTTACTCATATCCGATATATGGCTATAACAACAGTACCTACTATTATTATCACTTTAGTCGTTTTTACTATAATTAGCCTAAATATTGAAACTACAGGTAATGCAGATGTTAGCGGTCTTTTAGGAACTATTAATGAAACATTCAATATTACTCCTTGGTTATTTATTGTTCCTTTAGCTGTTATTGCTTTAATTTTAACAAAAACAAAACCATTAATTGCATTAGGTGTTGGTGTAATATTAGCAGCAATTTTTGCTATGGTTTTCCAACCAGAAATTTTAAGCAGCATTTCTTCTTCTAATATTAATGCTGTCTCCAATTCTATTTTTGTTGATACAGAAATTGTTACTTCAAATGAGAAGTTAAATGAATTATTTAGTGCCGGTGGAATGAAAGGTATGTTATGGACCATATTCCTAATCATCTGCGCTATGGTATTTGGAGGAACTATGGATGCCATTGGAGCATTAGCTAGAATTACTAGAGCTCTTTTATCTTTAGCAACTACTGTATTTGGATTATTTGCAAGTACTGTATTTAGCTGTTTAGGGCTAAACACTATTGCTAGTGATCAATATTTAGCAATTGTTATTCCTGGAAAAATGTTTAAAAAAGCTTTTGAAGATAAAGGATTGGCACCAGAAAATTTAAGCAGAACTTTAGAAGATGCTGGAACTGTAACTTCGGTACTAATACCTTGGAATACTTGTGGAGCATACCAATCTGGTGTTTTAGGTGTTGGTGTTGGTGAATATTTTGTGTACGCGATTTTTAATTGGCTAAGTCCTTTTACTACGCTATTTTTCGCAGCACTGAATATTAAAATTCGTCAAATAGCATCTAAATAGCCTTTAGCAGATATGCTAATTTCAAAAGCATAGAAATTACCTATTGTAGGATAAAAAATTAAAATTTTAATTAATTAAAAGATTAACCATCTGTTGTATTTTTGTGGTTGAAAATAATTAACAAATTTAATATATAAAAAATATGTCAGTAGTAGGTAGAGAATTCCCAAACATCAGCGTTAAAGCAATTGATAGCAAAGGAACTAACTTAAATCTTAACATTTTAGAAGAAGCAGTTAATAACAAGAAAAAAGTATTGCTTTTTTGGTACCCAAAAGATTTTACATTTGTTTGTCCAACAGAATTGCATGCTTTTCAAGCTGCTTTAGGAGAATTTGAAAAGAAAAACACGATGGTAATTGGCGCTTCTTGTGATACTGCTGAGGTACATTTTGCTTGGTTAAATACTCCAAAGAATAATGGAGGAATTGAAGGTGTTACTTACCCAATATTAGCTGACACTAACAGAAACTTATCTGGTGTATTAGGCATTTTAGATGGTGTTAATGAAAGATATGATGATGATACTGATACCATCCAAATGGATGAAGATAATGTAAGCTTTAGAGCTACTTATTTAATCGATGAAGAAGGAACAGTATTTCATGAAGGAGTAAACCATATGCCTCTAGGTAGAAATGTAAATGAATTTTTACGTTTAATCGATGCGTATACACACGTTCAAAAAAACGGTGAAGTTTGTCCTGCAAACTGGCAAGAAGGAAAAGATGCTATGCAACCAAATAGAGAAGGTACCGCAGATTATTTAGCTTCTCATTAAAAGGAAATAATTTTAGTTAATTTAAGTCCCTTTTAAAGTATAAAAGGGGCTTTTTTTCATTTAAACCAAATAATAAATTAATTATGGCAACAGTAACATTAAAAGGAAACCCTTTTCAGACCCTTGGAGAATTACCTTCAGTTGGCTCTAAAGCACCAGAATTTACTTTAACAGCTAGTGACTTATCATTAAAAACTCTTGAAGATTTTAAAGGAAATAAACTTGTTTTAAATATTTTTCCTAGTATCGATACTGGTACTTGTGCTGCTTCAGTTAGAGCATTTAATAAAGAGGCAGGAAATTTAAAAAACACAAAAGTATTATGCATCTCTCGAGATCTTCCTTTTGCTTTAGGTAGATTTTGTGGAGCGGAAGGATTAGACAATGTAATTACATTATCTGATTATAAATATGGTGACTTTGGAAAGAATTATGGTTTAATTTTCACAAATGGACCCTTAGATGCTTTATTATCTAGAAGCATTGTTGTTCTTGACGAGAATGGAAATGTAGTTTATACAGAGCAAGTTGCTGAAACTACTGAAGAACCTAATTATAAAAATGCATTAGCAGCTTTATAATTACTAAAAATAAACTCGAAATAGAAAATTAGGAGTAATTCCTAAGGAGTATTTATCGACTACTACAATAGGATCATTTATACTGTTATTACCTACGTAATCTCGGCTTAAATGATTCTTTTGGTTATATACATTTCTAATTGAAAAACCCAGCTTTCCTTTTATTTTACTTTTTTCAGAAAAATTAAAATCATACGTGGTTGAGAAATCCAAGCGATGGTAATTAGGAAGATCTTCTGTATTAATTCCAATATAATAATATTGAGTGTCTGGTGCTATATAAGCTTTAGTAAATGGTTTACCGGTTCGCCAATTCCAAGCCAATGCAACTTGAAATCGCTTTAATTTATACGCCACAGAACTTGTAAAAGAATGGCTAATATTGGTACTTGAGGTAAAAGATTCGTTATTATTAATGCCATCAAAGTTACTTATCACATTATTAAAAGTATAACTTATCCATGTTTTAATAAAGCTAAAATCTTTTTTTGCATAAAAGTCAACTCCTAAAATATTTTGCTCTCCTACATGAAAACTACTGTCATCGGGATTTAAAAAACCTAAAGAAAGCGCAGTCTTCCCAGTTATACTTTTATAATACCCATCTACATCTAAACTCCAACCCTTTGCTTCATATAAAAAACCCGCCGATACTTGCGTACTATTAATTATAGGAAATGTTTCTCCATCTGCTAAACGCCAAAGTTTATTTTCTAAAGAAAGATCACTTAATACAGTTTCGTCTATTTCGCTAATTATTTGATTTTTAATTTCTCCCGAAAGCTGAATCTTTAAATTTTTAAAAATATCTTTATAAATTAAAATTCTCGGCTCCAACCTTATCGCATCTAATTGTTGATAATAATTAGCTCTAATCCCCATATTTATATCAAATAATTTTGGATTTTTATAGTAATATTGAGCATAAACAGAATGTGTACTTATTATTGTTTTATCCGAATCTAAAATAATTGGTGAACCTGTATTTTCTTTAAACAAATAACTAACATCCTTCAAAACGTACTGATAACCTAAAGTTAGGTTATTGTTCTTTTTTGTATTTACAATCACCTCTGTGGAAACACCCGAATCATAAATCTCATTCTTCTTTTCAAAATTTGAAATTTGACCTTCATTTTCTGAAGTTATATAATTATAAGCTAAACTATACCTAGATAAAGAGACCTTTGTATTCTGACTTATATTAGGGTTCCATATTTTATTCCAACCAAAACCGTAACCATCATTTTTAATCTCTAATACATCATTATAAGATTTATCTAAATCTTTATCTTCTACTAAATAATCTAAATAATTATCTATAAAAATAGTACTTACATAAAAACTATTTTTTTCATTTAGTCTATAATTCAATTTAATATTATAATCTATAAAAAAGAAATCGTTATTAGTATTTTGAATATTAGTGATTTTGGTATCCTGAAATACTTTATCTGCTATTTTATTAAAAGTAATTGATTGATACAACTCCGTGTAACTTCGTCTTAATGATGCTTGAATACTCAATTTGTCTTTTATAATTGGAGTTTCTAAGTACACATCTGTATTAATACCATTAATACCAACTCCAACTTTAAAACGATCGGAAACCTGATTAATTGAAGAAATATCAATAACACTTGATACGCGTTCACCAAACCTGGAATGAGTTCCTTTATTATGAAAGATTACCTTACTAGTACTGTTTGAATTAAATGCTGATAGCATCCCAAATAAATGACCTTTATGATACATATTTATACCATCCCAAATAACTCTATTTTGATCCATTGCTCCACCCCTAACTGTAAATCCAGTTGCAGTTTCATTTGGACTTATAACGCCAGGTAATAATTGGATACTTTCTAAAATATCTGCTTCAATAAGCCCCGGCAGAATTTCTAACTTTTCAGGGCTTATCGTAAAAGTTGCGTCTTTATTTTTATGGATTCCTTTTGTTAGGTATCCAGTGATGATGACGTTATCTAATAATTGTATGTTTTTTATAGTTATTTTAGACTCGTTAACTATAATATACCGTTCATCAATATTTTGAAAGTTTAATGAAGTTAAAACCGAAATTTCATCTAATACTTGATTGAGTGACCTGTCTGATTTTTTTAACGTTACTTTCTTATTCTTAAGTAAATGATCTTGATAAGAAAACCTAACATCATATATTTCTTCGAGGGAATGTAAAGCTTCAGATACTAAGACCTCATTAAATTCAATAGAAAAAGTAGCCTCTTCCTGAGAAAAGGCTACTACAAGGGGCAAAAAAAGTAAGAAGTGGATTAAATTTTTCTTTTTCAATACATTTTATTCAAGTCTTAATATTCCATTTTCCTCTTTCATATATTTTATATTCATCGTTTTAAAAACGGATGCCAATGCTAGTTTTAAATCTTTATTACTGAAACTTCCTGTGAATATTATTGAATCATCTATTTTATTAGCGTCAATTTCAAGGTTATATTGTTTTTCTAATTCTAAAATTACATATTTTAATGGAACACTTACAAAACTACTTTCTCCTTTCAGCCAAGAAGGGAAACGTTTTTCACTATCATATTTTTTAGAATCATACCCAATAATTTTTCTAACAGAATTTCCCGGACTTAATATATATTCCTTTTTATTATTGGTAACGCTAACCTTGCCCTCGTAACAAACTACTTCAAAAAAAGCATCTGTATCCTTTACATTAAATTGAGTTCCTAAAACAGTTACCTGACCATTAGAAGTTTGTACCGTAAACGTACTTCCTTTTTTTACTTTAAAAAAAGCCTCCCCATTTAATTTAATACTTCGGTTTGTTTCCCAATCTTTTTCGGTAAAATTAATAACTGATTTTGCGTTTAAAACCACTTCGGACCCATCAGGTAAGTTTATCGTTTTTTGCTCGGCATATGAGGTTTCGTAACTTATTTCTTGAGAATTAAAAGCAAAAAACAATCCAAAAATCACCAGAATGGATGCCGCTATAGAAATTCCCCATTTAAAAGATTGACGCATTTTAATATCTTTTCGCTTTTGATCTATACTATTTTTAACAATAGTAAATGAAGGCGCTACTGGTCTCTCTAATTCCTCCAATACATCCAATCCATTTTTAAGTTTTTTATAAGCAATAAAATCTTCTTCCGAAACTAAATCTTTTAATTTAGTATCCGAAATAGTTCCATCTAGCCATTTTGCTAAAAAACGCTCTCCTTCTGTAATTAATTTTTCTTTCATGATTTATTATATGACAACTTTAAAACAAAAAACCCTACTTTTTAAAAGCAAATTAAACGTTTCCAATTTTATCTTTCATTTTCATTAATGCTAAATGCATTCTTTTTTCTACAGCTTTCACTGAAATACCGAGCATTTCTGCAATTTCTTTATATTTCTTTTTTTCTATTCTACTTAATAAAAAAACTTCTTTTTGCTTTTCTGGCAAGTCGGAAATTGCTTCCTCAATTTTCACTAAAAACTCTTTTTCTACTAATAAAAATTCTGGTGTTTCATAATTACTAGATTTTACAGATCTTCTTTGATGTTCAATAACTACCTTTTCATGCTTTTTATGATTAAAAAACATATTCTGAGCAACCGTAAATAAAAAACTCTTTGCTTTCTCAGGATTTACATTATTACAATTGTCCCATAATTTAATGAAAGAATCTTGTAAAATATCTTCAGCAAGATCCATATCCCGTGTTTTAAAAAATAAAAAACGTCTTAAATCTTTTGCATACGTATTAAATATTTTTTCAAATACTTTTTGATTACAAATATTATTTAAATCCTTAATCATAGTTATATTGCAAGTAAATTACTCGACAAAGCTAGGTAAAAAATAAAAATGTTTTTTAGTAGGGTATTTTCATTTACAGGTGTTTTATATAACATTAACCAGAAATTTACATTTTGTATAAGTTAAAAAAAAAACTATGAAATCCATTAAACTATTATTCTACAGTTTGTTTATTAGTACAATATTACTAACATCCTGTACCAACGATGATGTTAATGAAGTTCCAGATCTACAAGAGAGTGAATCTATGCAAACTGCTCTTAACCACCTTATAAATTTATATAATGATGATGGAACAGTAATTGAAAATATGAATCCTTCTGGCAATCTTATTTTCGATTTTTGCTTTGAATTTGTTTACCCAATAAATCTTATCTATAATAACGGGGCAATCATTACTATTAACAGTAATGAAGAACTAATTGAAGTTTTAATTAATTCAACCAATCAATTATTTATAGTAGGTATTGAGTTTCCATTTAATGTGGAAATTTATAATCCAGAAACCAATGAAATTGAACTATTAACGATTACTAACGAAAATGAATTTGCTAATTTATTAGCAAGCTGTATTTTTGGAGATTCTTGCGTTTGTACTACTGAATATGACCCAGTTTGTGTCGAGATAACTGAAAACAATCAAACTATCATCATTACATTTCCTAACGCTTGTTATGCAGAATGTGAAGGGTTTATTGAAGAAGATTATTTTGATTGCGAAAACAATAATGATTGTGATATTTCTGAACTAGAAATAGAAGTGGGCGAATGTAATCTTGACAACACATATCCCCTAACAATCAATTTTGAATATACTACAAATCAAGAATATTTCGAGGTTTTTGTTAGAGATTCAGTATTCGTAGGTTATTACGAATTGGCTAGTTTACCTCTAACTCTAGATAACTTTCAATTAAGTGGATATGAATATGATTATTTAAAAGTATGCATTAACGATACTTCAGATTGTTGTGAAGAAATAGAATGGATGGCTCCAAATTGTGATAATGGAAGTAATGAATGTGACATCTCAAACCTTCAAGTAGAAGTTGGAGAATGTAATACCGACAACACATACGAATTAACTATAAATTTTGAATATGAAAACACCAATGGGCAAGAGTATTTTGATCTATATGTTAGAAATGATGAATTATTAGGTTATTTTCAACTATCTGAACTACCAATTACCATAGCCAACTTCGATTTAAGTAGTTATGAAGAAGACTACATTAAGATTTGTATCAACGATAACTTAGAATGTTGTGAGGATATAGAATGGTTAGCACCAGATTGTGACACCACTGGAAATGATTGTTACGAATATGGTTTCCCAATAAATATGGAATATAATGATACGGTTGTAAATGTCGATTCTAATGAGCAAGTAGATTATTACTTACAATTAGATTATGAATTAGTATATCCAATTGAACTAATAATTAACAACGAAACCATTTTAGTTTTCCAAGGCATTCTTGAAGGTACTTATGGTGAAAGATGTGATTAACCAATTTGGTTTTAATTGTAATATTTTAAAGACCACCTTTCAAATTATTGATTGGTGGTCTTTAATTTTTATTATACTTTTGACCTTTCATATTTAAAAATGTCAAAAAAAGAACCATTTATTATTAATCGTATAAAAAGTATAGGCTTTGCTTTTAAAGGTGCATTGTTACTTTTAAAAAATGAAGCGAGTATTCAAGTTCAAGCAAGCATTGCTGTTTTAGTAACTATTGCAGGCTTTTATTTTGAAATATCTGCAATGGAATGGATGATCCAGTTATTAGTAATTGCTATTGTATTAAGCGCTGAAGCCCTAAATAGTGCTATTGAAGAAATTGCTGATTTTATTCACCCTGAACATCATAATAGAATTGGCTATATAAAAGATGTAGCCGCTGGAGCAGTTTTTTTTGCGGGTATTGCTGCAATTATAATCGCTGGTATTATATATATTCCAAAGTTTTAAAATAACAAACAACATTTTTTTAAAACAAAAATAATTTTAGCTTTAAAACGTTTGATATTTGTATTTTTGTTGAAATACAAGTCCGTAATTAATGACTCAAAAAAAGAAAAAAACTACTAAAACCTCCTCAAATTCAAGGAAAAAAATAAGTTTTAAACTAACCAAACAACAAAACATCATTTGGGGTGTTTTTTTACTTCTATTAGGTATTGCACTTTTTCTATCCATTGTTTCCTACTTCTTTAATTGGAAAGCAGATCAAAGCATTATTGGTGATTTAACAAGTCGTGATATTTCCACTCAGAATTGGTTAAATACATTTGGAGCAAATATTGGAGAACTTTTTGTTTATAGTGGTTTTGGTATTCCTTCCATAATTCTTTCTTTTTTAATAACACTAACGGGTGTTTACTATTTTTTCGATTTCAATAAATTAAAACTTGCAAAATATTGGTTTTGGGGAAGTTTAGTAATGATTTGGTTTTCAGTGTTTTTTGGTTTCTTTTCAAAAGTAAATCCCTTATTTAGTGGCGTAATTGGTTTTGAAATTAACGATGTTCTACAAGATTATCTTGGATTAATTGGGACCGCTTTATTATTAACATTTTTATTAATTGTCTATTTAGTTGTCAGGTTAAAACTAACTCCAGATCATTTAATAAATTTATTAAAAATAACGAAGAAGGATATTAAATCAGATTTTAATTCTGATAACGTTATAAATAAAACTGTTAAAAAGGAAACACTAGTAAGTCCTAAAGAAAAAACAGAACTGCTATCAAATGAAATTGAGCTTACAAGTCAAATAGTAGATACAACCAAAGAAACGGTTTTTCCTCCTCTAGAAGAAATTACAATAAATAACGAACCTGAAGAAGAGGTTGCAATGATTGTAGAAGAAGCTCCTGAGGAAGATACTGTAGAAAAAAATCTAAGTGATAAATTAGTAAGTGACTTTGGTGAATTTGATCCTAAATTAGAGCTTAGCAAATATAAATTTCCAACCATAGAATTACTAAAAGATTATGCTAAAAATTCTGGAATCACTATCAATCAAGAAGAATTAGAAGAAAATAAAAATAAAATTGTTACTACACTAAACAATTATAAAATTGGAATTGCAAGTATAAAAGCTACTGTAGGTCCAACAGTAACATTATATGAAATTGTTCCTGAAGCTGGAATTCGAATTTCAAAAATTAAAAACCTTGAAGACGATATTGCACTTTCTTTATCTGCATTAGGCATTAGAATTATTGCTCCAATACCAGGAAGAGGTACTATTGGTATTGAAGTACCAAACAAAAATCCTAGTATCGTTTCGATGAGATCGGTTATTGCCTCTCCTAAGTTTCAAAATGCCGAAATGGAACTTCCTATCGCTTTTGGAAAAACAATTAGTAATGAAACCTTTGTAGTCGATTTAGCAAAAATGCCTCACTTATTAATGGCAGGAGCTACAGGTCAAGGGAAATCCGTAGGTTTAAACGCTATTCTAACTTCTTTAATTTATAAAAAACATCCAGCAGAAGTTAAATTTGTTTTGGTGGATCCTAAAAAAGTAGAACTTACCTTATTCAATAAAATTGAACGTCATTTTTTAGCAAAATTGCCAGATACAGAAGAAGCAATTATTACAGATACCACCAAAGTAGTTCATACTTTAAATTCTTTGTGTATAGAAATGGATGCACGATATGATTTATTGAAGGATGCAATGGTTCGTAATATCAAGGAATACAATACTAAATTTAAAACACGAAAATTAAACCCCAACGATGGGCATCGATTTTTACCATATATTGTTTTAGTTATTGACGAGTTTGCCGATTTAATAATGACAGCAGGTAAAGAAGTGGAAACACCAATCGCTCGTTTGGCACAACTAGCACGAGCAATAGGTATTCATTTAATAGTTGCAACTCAAAGACCTTCTGTTAATGTGATAACCGGTATTATTAAAGCCAATTTCCCTGCTCGTATTGCATTTAGAGTTACCAGTAAAATAGATTCTAGAACTATATTAGATAATTCTGGTGCAGATCAATTAATTGGACGTGGAGATATGCTGTACACTCAAGGAAATGATTTAATTAGGCTACAGTGTGCATTTGTTGATACACCCGAAGTTGCAGACATTACAGATTATATCGGTTCACAAAAAGCATATCCAGACGCATATTTATTACCAGAATATGTTGGAGAAGAAGGAGGCGGCACAAATATTGATAATGATATAAGTGAACGTGATAAATTGTTTAAAGATGCAGCAGAAGTTTTAGTAATTGCCCAACAAGGATCTACTTCACTACTACAAAGAAAACTTAAATTAGGCTATAACCGTGCTGGACGAATTATAGACCAATTAGAAGCTTCAGGTATTGTAGGACAATTTGAAGGAAGTAAAGCAAGGCAAGTACTTATACCAACACTAGAAGCATTAAACCAACATTTAGAAAATGAAAACAATGACCTTTAAAACAAAGTTAGCAACACTCTTTTCTTTTATGCTAATTTCATTAATTAGTGTTCAAGCACAAGATGCAAAATCTTTATTAGATGAAGTATCAAGTAAAGTAAAAAGCTACGATAATATTCTTATAGAATTTAAATATTCTCTAAACAATTCTAAAGAAAATGTAAAACAAGATACTCGTGGTAATGTTACCTTAAAAGGTGAGAATTATGTTTTAAACATGCTCGGAGTTACTAGAGTTTTCAACGGTAAAACAATATACACGATTGTTCCAGAAGATGAAGAGGTAACAATTTCAACCTATAATGATCAAGAAGATAAAGGCATTTCAGCATCTAAAATGCTTACTTTTTATGAGAATGGATATAATTACAAAATGGATGTTCTTCAAAATGTTAAGGGTAGAAAAATTCAGTTTATTAAATTAAGTCCTATCAATTCAAATGCTGAAATAAAAGATATTTTATTGGGTATCGATATGCAAACCAAACATGTGTATAAATTAATACAAATAGATCCTTCTGGCACCAGTTATACGATTACGGTAAATTCTTTTAAAACCAACCAGCCCATCTCTCAAAATTTATTTGTCTTTGATGAAGAGAAGTTTAAAAGTGATGGATATTATATAAATAAATTGGATTAAGGTGTAAATGAAAACTTTAGATCGATATATCTTAACCACCTATTTGAAGACGTTTTTTAGCGTCTTCATTATTTTGATGTTCATTTTTGTGCTTCAAAGTATATGGTTATATATATCTGAACTTGCGGGCCGTGGTCTCGATCTAATTATAGTTCTTAAATTTCTTTGGTACGTCTCTCCACGACTTATTCCTTTAGTATTACCACTCACAATTTTAGTAACCTCATTGATGGTTTTTGGTAGTTTTTCTGAAAACTATGAATTTGCTGCCATGAAATCCACAGGAATTTCGCTTCAAAGAGCTATGAGAAGCTTAACCGTTTTTATCGTTTTTTTAAGTGTGTTAGTGTTTTTCTTTGCAAATGATGTCATTCCGTATTCAGAATACAGGTGGTTAAATTTAAGACGTAACATTCAACAGTTTAAACCTTCCATGGCCATTGCCGAAGGACAATTTAGTCAGATTGGTAACGAATTTAATATTAAAGTAAAAAAGAAAAGTGGCGAAAATGATCAGTATTTAGAAGAGGTTGTAATTCATAAAAAAGAAGCGCAACATATTAGCGGAAATAGTACCGTGATTATAGCAGACAATGGCGAACTTACTTCAGAAGAAGGTAGTAATACGCTTTCTTTAGTTCTAAATGATGGAAATTATTATAGTGAAGTATATTCAAAAGATCCTAATAGAAAAGTCCGGCAAGAATTTGTGAGAAGCTCTTTTGAAGAATACATTATTAACATTGACCTAACCGAATTTAACAATAAAGATATAGACAAAGAGAATAAATTAAATAATCAAAACATGTATAATGTAAAAGAGCTGAGAGCCGAAATTGACTCTCAATCTCAACGTTATACCAATACTATAAAAGCTTTTTCTAACAGTATGTATTTTAGAACTGGAATGACTAAATTCCATAATAAAGATCCTAAAGAACTGTTTCTGGAGAAAGATTCCATTCCTTTTAAAACTAACGATACTGTATTAAATATTTTTAGTGCAAAACACCAAAAGGAAATAGTAAAAATGGCATTGAACAATGTAAAGAGTTCACTTCAAGCGGTTGATTCAAAAAATAAAGATTATATCAATAAAGAAAAACAACTTAATAAATACGAAATAGCCCTTCATGAAAAATATGCACTGGCTGTTACTTGTATCATTTTGTTTTTTGTTGGCGCACCATTAGGAGCAATTATTAGAAAAGGAGGAATGGGATTGCCTATGGTTATTGCTATTGTTTTGTTTTTAACGTATCACTTCATTGGTATTTTTGCAAAAAACAGTGCAGAAGATGGCACCTTACAGCCTTATATCGCTGCTTGGTTAAGCACCGTAATTATGTTACCATTAGGTGTTTGGCTTACTCACAGGGCAACAACAGACCAAGGTATCGTTGACTTAGATGGTTTTGGTAATAGAATTAAAAAATTATTTAAGAAGAAAGACAAAGACATTCCAAAGAACTCTTAGAATCAATATCTTTGCAAATTATAAATTTTAAAAAATGATTTCTACTAAAAGCGAAACCATGACAAAACTGAATACAATTTCTGAGGCTATTAATGATATAAAACAGGGCAAAGTTGTTATTGTTGTTGATGATGAAAATAGAGAAAATGAAGGTGATTTTATCGCTGCTGCAGAAATGGTTACTCCAGAAATGATCAACTTTATGGCAACTCATGGAAGAGGTCTTATTTGTGCTCCACTTACCGAGGAACGTTGTGAGGACTTAGGTTTAAACATGATGGTTAAAAACAACACCGTGTTGCATAATACACAATTTACAGTTTCTGTAGATTTAATTGGAAATGGATGTACCACAGGAATTTCAGTTCACGATCGTGCAAAAACAATTAAAGCATTGGTCGATGAAGATACCAAGGTTCACGATTTAGGACGTCCTGGGCATATATTTCCATTGCGAGCAAAAGAAGGTGGTGTTTTAAGAAGAACAGGACACACAGAAGCTTCTATCGACTTAGCGCGTCTTGCTGGATTAAAACCTGCGGGAATTTTGGTTGAAATATTAAATGAAGATGGCACTATGGCTCGTTTGCCAGAATTAATGAAAGTTGCTGAAAAATTTGATTTAAAACTAATTTCTATTGAAGATTTAGTGGCTTATAGAATGGAACATGACTCCTTAATTAATAAGAAGGAAGATTTTCAAATAAATACTAAATACGGAAGCTATAGATTAAGAGCATACCAACAAACTACGAACGATCAAATTCATATAGCACTTACAAAAGGAAACTGGAAAGATGGAGAATCGGTTTTAGTTAAAGTAAACTCTACTTTAATAAACAATGATATTTTAGGAACCTTAACCAATAATGCAGATAAAAAAATAGATGATATGTTTTCTATTTTTGATAAAGAAGGAAAAGGTGCAATTGTATTTATTAACCAACAAAGTCATACACTTAACTTACTTTCAAGGCTAAAAGCTTTAAAAGAAGCGCAAAAAGATAATGAAATCGCAGAAGCTCCAAGAATTGTAATGGATTCTAAAGATTTTGGAATTGGAGCACAAATATTACACGACATAGGAATTAGTAAAATACGATTGGTTTCCAATTCACAAAACACTAAAAAACGAGTTGGAATGATTGGTTACGGTCTTGAAATTATGGAATACGTTAATTACTAAAACAATCTTATTCAGATAAAATAAAAAAAGCCTATTCAATGAATAGGCTTTTTTTATTTTAAACTAATTTATATTTTATAAAACTGAAGCAATTGCTTTTCGCATTTTTTCAGCTCTCTCTTTTACCTCGTCTTCTGTCCATCCTATTTTCACTAAAGAGGAAACAGTTCTGCTCATAATAGCATCACTCTTTGAAAAATCGGTATTGTTTAATTTCTCTAAATAATTTCTAACTTCACCGGTAACATTTCCTAAGGACTTAACATTTCGTAAATGCTCCCATCCATTAATATAATGCCAGTTGTTGGTATACCAGTAAAAATTAGCATCTACCCCATTATCACCTAAAGCCTTATGCGCTTTTTTAGCTAGTTCTTCATTTGGAAAAAAGAAACTCACAAAAGAATAATTTTCTTCTCCACCTTCTGGGACTTCTCTAAAAGTTAATCCTTCTATAGTAGACAAGGCATTTCTAACAATGGTGTAATTTCTTTTTTGGATCGCTAAAATGTCATCTAACTTTCCTAATTGACCTAAACCAACTGCAGCATGCAGTTCAGAGATTCGATAATTATATCCCATCACTGGATGTGTTTCTGCTCCACGGTCATTTCCTACATGGTCATGTCCATGATCTTGATATTGATCTGAATTTATATAATAATCTTTGTTATTTGTAATTACAGCTCCACCTTCTCCACAAGTAATAGTTTTAACAAAGTCGAAAGAAAAACATCCTAAATCACCATAACTACCTAAAGCTTTTCCTTTATAAGAACCTCCAATTGCTTGACAAGCATCTTCTAATAATAACAAATCGTGCTTGTTACAAATTGCTTGTAACGCATCTAAGTTCGCCATAGACCCACACATATGTACCGGCATCACACAACGTGTTTTAGAAGTAACTGCTGCCTCTACAGCTTTTGGATCTAATGTTAAGGTAGCGTCTATATCTACTAAAACTGGTATTGCACCAATAGCCAAAATAGACTCAAAACTAGCTACAAAAGTAAAACATGGCATAATTACCTCATCCCCTGCTCCTATTCCTGCAGAAGCCAATGCAACTGTTAAAGCAGAAGTACCACTAGAAACTAATTGACAATAATCCGTTCCCATTTTATTGGCAAATTCTGTTTCAAATTCTTTTGCTTTCCAATGATTGTTTCTCATTCCATCGAAACCATATCGCATTAAAATTCCGCTTTCCAAAACATCATTTACATGTTTGCGTTCTTCGTCTCCAAATATTTCAAATCCAGGCATATTTTATTATTATTTTATTAATTATTCTTTTACAAGATATTGCACAAAGATAGTAGTTGCGTTTGAGAAAATATTAAAGCAATTAAATTTATTCTATTTCAATTACAACCTCATCAACTCCTCTTCTTACTTTTTTAAGTTCAGAAAACATATCGTCTTCAGCTCTATGACCAACTGCCATTACCAATACAGAGCTCAATGCTTTTTCTGAAAGGTTTAAATGTTCATCATATTGAGTTGGAACAAATCCTTCAATAGGGCACGCATCTACTTCTTCTAAAGCGCATACTGTTAGTAAATTACCTAATGCTAAATACGCTTGTTTAGTAGCCCAATCCTTAATCTCTTCTGATGTTTTTTTTGAAAAATCATCGATTAAAAATTCTTCAAATGAACTTAATATTTCCCTTGAAGTATTTCTGGTTTTTTCAACTAAATTGAAATAATTTTTTATAAAAGTGCGGTCTACTTTATTTTCGGTACAAATAATGAAAATATGAGAAGCATTACCAACTTGTCCTTGATTAAATGACATTGGAACCAGTTCTTGAATAATTTCAGGATTACTTACAACTAGTAACTTAAGAGGCTGTAATCCATAAGAAGTTGCCGTTAAATTAAACGCTTCTTTAAGGATCTCTATTTTATCTGAAGAAACTTTTCTTGTTTCATCAAATTTTTTGGTGGCATAACGCCATTTCAATTGTTCCAATATATTGGTTGCCATAATTGTTTACTTTTGTGGCAACAAAAATAAGCATTGTAAAATACCTACCTATTCTTTATCATTGATAAGTCAAATACTACTATGAAAAATATAGATACCCTAATAAAAGAAAGCGAAACAAGACTTTTTAAAGCCGTTTTCCCGAATACCACCAATCACTACGGAACATTATTTGGTGGTACTGCATTACAACTCATGGACGAAGTTTCATTTATTTGTGCAACTCGTTTTAGTAGAAAAAAAGTAGTTACGGTATCTTCAGATAAAGTAGATTTCGCCAAACCCATCCCAGAAGGAACAATAGTAGAATTAGTGGCAACCATTAAATCTGTTGGTAACACTAGCTGTATTGTAAACGTAGATATTTTTATGGAAGAAATGTATAGCAATAAACGTGACAAGGTAGTTTCAGGGTCATTTACGTTTGTAGCAGTAGATGATCAGAAAAAACCAATTGCAATTATTGATTGTTAATAGTATTTTTTCTTTAACCAAAAAGCAACTCTAACCAATAATATTAAAGCTGGTACCTCTACCAAAGGTCCAATAACTCCTGCAAAAGCTTGACCAGAATTTAATCCAAATATGGCAATAGAAACGGCTATGGCTAATTCAAAATTATTACCTGCAGCAGTAAATGAAATCGCAGCGTTTTTATCATAACTTGCTCCTAATGCTTTGCTCGTAAAGAAGCTTATAAAAAACATGATTATAAAATAGATTAATAAGGGAATTGCTATTAAAAGCACATCCATTGGGATTTTTACAATTAATTCTCCTTTTAGCGAAAACATAATTACAATCGTAAATAACAATGCAATTAATGTTAATGGAGAAATTGTTGGTATAAACTTTTTAGTGTACCACTCCTCTCCTTTCAGTTTTACTAAAATTAAACGGCTTAAGATTCCTAGTAAAAATGGAATTCCTAAATAAATGGCTACACTTTCTGCAATAACTCCTATAGAAATGTCGACTATGGCTCCTTCAAAACCAAAGTATGGAGGTAATATGGTAATAAATAACCACGCATAAAAACTATAAGCAAAGACTTGGAAAATACTATTTAAAGCTACCAATCCAGCTCCATACTCGGCACTACCTTCAGCTAAATCATTCCAAACTAAAACCATTGCAATACAACGGGCTAAACCAATTAGGATCAAACCCACCATATATTCTGGATAATCTTGTAAAAATGTAATCGCAAGTACAAACATTAAAATTGGACCAACTACCCAATTTAAAAACAAGGAAATAGATAGCACCTTTACATTTTTAAATACTTTAGGTAATAATGCGTAATTTACTTTTGCCAAGGGCGGATACATCATTAAAATCAATCCTATTGCAATAGGAATATTTGTTGTTCCACTATTAAAAGTATCCAAGAATTCGGGAAAAGAAGGAACAAAATATCCGATTCCAATACCTATTGCCATTGCAATAAAAATCCATAAAGTTAATTTACTATCTAAAAAGCTTAGTTTCTTTTGCATATCACTTATTAATCAATTTCAGAGAAAACATAATACATTTCTGTAGCTATTTGAAGACTACGTTCTTTATATTTTTCTATTTCCTGAGGAGTATTATCGTATAGTTTTGGGTCTTCGTAAGTAATTGGAATTCTTTTTTCAGCACCTGATATAAAAGGGCAATTTTCATCAGCTTGCGAACAAGTCATAATAGCTGCAAAATATGAAGATGGATTACTAGAATGATCATATTTTTTAGAGAAACCAACTAATGGTTGCTCTTCTTCTGAAAAAAATATTTGATAACGTGGGTTTTCTTCTTCTGTAGTAATTTCAAATACAAACCCTGCCTTTTCTAAAGTTTCTTTTGCACTAGCAAATAAAGCAGTGGCTTCCGTTCCTCCAGAAAAACAAAATACCTTATTAATATTAAAAAAAGATACCATCGTTTGTGCCCATATTTGGGCTAAATGACTTCTACGAGAATTATGAGTACAAATAAAGTTTAGGTTTACATGTTCTCCTAACTCCATTTTATTTTGAATATAATCTATTAATGGTTGAAGAATTTCCTTTCTTTCTTCGGGTATTGAATCTATCTCTAAACCCTTGATAGTCTCGTTTATTTTATTAAATAACATATTTTTATAATTAACAACAACCAGATGTTGGGTCACAAGATTTCGTTTGAATTTCAGAAAGTATTACTTTTGATCTTTCTTGTTTTGATCCTGTCTTTTCTGCGTAAACAGTAATACTAAAAATTCCTGTTGCTCCTGTATTAAATGTTTTTACCTCTTCTGGTGAAAGGTATTTACTAAGTATATCATCAGGAATAACAATCGTTTTTTCTTTTTGGATTTTTATATTTTGGAAGCCTTGATCGATAATTAGCTGTAGGTATTCTGATTTCTGAATGGCTCCTGCAACACATCCTGCGTACATTTCGGCATCTTCTTTCAACGCATCTGGAAGGTTTCCAACTAAAACAATATCTGAAACACTAAAATGACCACTTGGTTTTAATACCCTATACATTTCTGCTATAACTTTTTGCTTATTAGGTACAAGGTTCAGTACACAATTGCTTACAATTACGTCGGCAACATTATCACTTACAGGCATAGCATCAATATCTCCTTCTCTAAACTCAACATTGTTATAATTAAATTTTTCTGCATTATTTCTAGCTTTCTCAATCATAATTGGCGTAAAATCAATACCAATTACTTTTCCTTCAGCGCCGGTTTCATGACGAGCTACAAAACAGTCATTTCCTGCTCCAGAGCCTAAGTCAATTACCGTATCTCCTTTATTAATTTTGGCGAATTGGGTAGGCAGTCCACAACCTAAACCTAAATCGGCATCTTCAACATAACCATCGGTTTCAGAATAATCATCCATCATAATATTGTAAACTTTGTTTGATGGCGTGGTTGCTCCGCAGCATGAGGAAGCGTTTTCAGCTTTGCCCTGTTCCGCTATTTTAGCGTAACGTTCTTTAACGATGTCTTTTAATTCTTGTTCGTTTTTCATTTCTAATATGTTTTACAATTATTTAATGATTCTGTTTTTTTTTTAGCAACAGTTTTCTTTCGATGTATCTTGGTTTAAAAAATCATTCATTATCTGTTTCATTTCGGTCCATTTTTCAGTATCGATACAATAACAAACACTGGTACCTTCTACATTTCCTTTAATTAAACCAACATTTTTAAGTTCTTTTAAATGCTGAGAAATCGTAGCTTGAGCCAATCCAATTTCTTCAACTAAATCACCACAAACACAGGTATTAATATTAAATAGATATTGAAGTATAGCAACTCTAGCAGGATGTCCAAAGGTTTTTGCCAATAATGCTAATTGATTTTGTTGCTCTGTAAATATTTCGGATTTGGTTATTCCCATTTTTCTTAATTGTTATATTGCAATATTACGATTAATCTGATTTAAAATCAGTATTAATTGTTAAATATTTTTCAGCAAAATATTAAAATATGTTAAATAGAAAAACACTATTAAACCATTGAAAATTTAAATAAATATTAAGAGAATATAATTTTATTAAATCCGTTATTGCATCGATATTTATCATTCATAAATAGATAAAAAATATTAAATGAGAAAAATAATACTAGTAATCACCCTACTAATTTCAGTAACATCATTTTCCCAAGAAAATTATACCTTAAGTGGTACGATTACAGAAGCAGCAAATGGAGAAACTGCTTTTGGAGCTTCCGTTTACATTAAAGGAACTTCCATAGGGGCTATGACCAATGAATATGGGTTTTACTCCATATCTGCAACTAAAGGAACGTATACTTTAATTGTATCTTATATAGGATTTCTAGACATCAGCAAGGAAATCGTTTTAGATGAAAATCAAAAAATTAATTTTGACATTGAAGAATCTTCCACTCAATTGGATGAAGTTATAATTACTGTTGACGATAGTGAAAGGGTTAATATTAGGGATCCACAAATGAGTGTCACTAAAATTAAGATAAGTACTATTAAAAAAATTCCAGTCGTTTTAGGTGAAGTAGATATTATTAAATCCATACAATTATTACCTGGTGTAACTAATAACGGAGAAGGTTCTGCGGGGTTTAATGTTCGTGGTGGAGCTGTGGACCAAAATTTAGTGTTACTTGATGAAGCCATCATTTATAATACTTCGCATTTATTAGGTTTTTTCTCGGTTTTTAATGCAGATGCGATTAAAGACATTAAACTTTATAAAGGAGGAATTCCTGCGAAATTTGGAGGTAGAGTCTCTTCCGTTTTGGATGTTCGTCAGAAAGACGGGAATAATAAAGAATTTCATTTAACTGGAGGAATTGGAACTATATCTAGTAGATTGGCTGCAGAAGGTCCCTTATTCAAGGAAAAAGGATCGTTTTTAGTAGCAGGTAGAGGATCTTATGCACATTTGTTTTTAAAAGCAGGAGGAGAAGAAAATAGTGCTAACTTTTATGACCTTAACTTAAAATCTAATTATAATTTTAACGAAAATAACAAGCTTTATTTATCGGGTTATTTTGGTAGAGATAATTTTAAATTTGAAGGAGGATTTAGCAGTGGATATGGAAACATTTCTGGAAACATTAGATGGAATCATATTTTTAACGATAAATTATTTTCAAATTTATCAACTATCTATAGTAAATATGATTACGATCTAACACTTGATATTTTTGAGTTTGACTGGAAATCTTCTATCAACAACTACAATATTAAATATGATTTTAAATATTATGCTAGTGATGCTTTTAAATTAGATTTTGGAGTCTCCGGAATTTATTATGACTTTAATCCAGGAGTAATTAGACCAACTTCTGAAACTTCAGCAATTAATTATTTTCAATTAGATAAGAAAAAAGGATTAGAGACAGGAGTATATATTAATGCTGAACATAAATTAACTGAAAAATTAACAGCTCAATACGGAATTAGATACAGTTCTTTTTTAAGACTAGGAAGTCAAGCTATCGTTAATTATGAGAACAATCAACCGGTAGTTTACAATGAAGAGTTGGGAATATATGAATCTGGAACTCCCATTGGTGAAACCGTTTATAGCAGTAATGAGACCATTGAAAGTTTCGGGAATTTAGAGCCTAGAATTTCTTTATCCTATCAATTAACAAATAGCTCGTCTGTTAAAGCTGGATATGCTAGAACAAGCCAATACATTCATTTATTATCCAATACAACTTCAGTAACTCCATTAGATGTATGGACTCCGAGTGGACCATATATTAAACCTCAATTATCTGATCAATATGCGGTTGGTTATTTTAAAAACTTTAAAAACAGAACCTATTCCTTAGAGGTTGAAGCATATTATAAAACGGTTGATAATCGAATAGATTATATAGATGGTTCCGAATTAATTGGACAAAACAACATTGAAACTGAAATTTTAAATGGGGAATCTAGAAGTTATGGTTTAGAAGTTTTATTTAGAAAATCCTTAGGAGATTTTACTGGATGGATTGCTTATACAATTTCTAAAGCAGAGCAAAGAACTTTAGGAGGAAATGCTGGTGGTCCGGGAATTAATAATGGAGATTGGTATAACTCTTCTTGGGATAGACCTCATGATGTTTCCGTAGTTGGTAGCTACCAACTAACCGATAAATGGTCCTTTGGCGCAGCGTTTGTTTTTCAGACTGGAAGACCAGTAACCTATCCAAATGGTCAATATGTTTATGAAGATTTATCCATTGCAAATTTTTCTGAAAGAAATGCAGATCGACTTCCCTCCTATAACCGTTTAGATATTTCCGCAACCTATGTACCTAATAGAAAACCAGATAATAGATGGAAAGGAGAATGGATTTTTGGTATTTACAATGTATATAATCGTAAAAATGCCGCGTCTATTGCATTTGGTCAAAATAGAGAAACCGGTGCCAATGAGGCCACAAGAACAGCCATTTTTGGTATCGTACCTTCATTAACTTACAACTTTAAATTTTAAAAAAATGAAAACATATTTTAACAATATCGTCCTTATATTAATTTTAACTTTTACTTCCTGTACCGATGTTATTGATGTAGATGTTCCTACTGAAGAACCTAGATTAGTAATAGAAGCATCTATAAATTGGGAAAAAGGAACTGTTGGAAACAATCAAATAATTAAATTAAGTAAGTCTACACCCTATTTCGATTCTAATGGGAATGTTCCTGTAATAGGCGCTTCGGTACAAATTACAAATGATAACGACGGTTCTGTTTTTATATTTTCAGATAATAACGATGGTAATTATAGTACCGATAGTTTTGTGCCTTTAGTAAATAATTCCTACACTTTAGAAGTTATTAATGAAGGGGAGACTTTTATTGCTCAAGAAAATCTAAATCCTGTTGTCGCTATTTTAGATGTATATCAATCTACCGATAAATTTTTTCAAGATGTGCTTGAAGTAAACTTCGATTTTATAGATCCTGAAAATGAAGAGAATTATTATTATATAAAATTTCAAGAACAAGAAGATTTATTACCAACCTTATTAGATTTTAAAGATGAGTTTGTAAATGGAAATTTGATTACTATTTTTAATGAAAGACAAGAAGATGAAGACATTAATCAAGTAGAATACGCTCCTGGAGATGTTGTTGATATTGAGTTTTATGGTATTTCAAAAAGATATTATGATTACATCAGTATTCTTATCAATCAAAGTGAAAGTGGTGGTCCGTTTGATACGACTCCTGTAGCTTTAAGAGGTAATTGCACCAATGAAACCAATCCAGATATGTATGCTTATGGTTATTTTAGAATTACTGAAGTATCGAAGGCTACTTATACTTTTGAGTAATTTATTTAGTATTAGATAATAAAACCTATAAATATAAAACCCACAGCTTTCGTTGTGGGTTTTTTGTGTTTTTAGATAGAGAACTATCCGCGATTTAAAATGTACTTTATCTTTTAAATTTAAGCTTCTTTTCAATAGCTTCAATCATAATATTAGCAATATCTAATCCAGTAGCAGCCTCAATACCTTCTAATCCTGGTGATGAATTTACCTCTAGCAATAAAGGTCCTTTATTAGAACGTATAATATCTACACCAGCAACTGGTAAGTCCAATATTTTTGCAGCTTTAAGTGCAAGTTTGCGCTCTTCTACTGTAATCTTTATTTTAGAAGCAGATCCACCTTGATGTATGTTAGCTCTAAACTCACCTTTTGCAGCTTGTCGTTGCATAGAAGCGACTACTTTACCATTAACAACGAAACAACGTATGTCTTGTCCATTTGCTTCCTTGATAAATTCTTGAACTAATATATTAGTGTTTACACTCTTAAAAGCATTTATAACACTCTCGGCAGCTTTATTAGTTTCAGCCATTACAACTCCTTTACCTTGAGTACTTTCTAATAACTTAATAATAAGTGGCGCACCATTTACCATTTTAATAAGGTCATTGGTATCTAAAGGCGAATTTGCAAATCCCGTAATAGGAATGTGCAGATCATTTTTAGCAAACAACTGAGTTGCTAAAAGCTTGTCTCTAGATTGTGTTATGGCATCAGCAGAATTTAAACAATAGGCTCCTATTGCATCAAACTGTCTTAATAAAGCACAAGCATAAAAGGTTACAGAAGGTTTTATTCTTGGAATGATGGCATCAAACTCATCAATAACATTACCTCCTCTATATCTAATTTGAGGCTCTTTTGCATCAAATTTCATATAGGCTTGCTGTACATTTAGAAATACAATGTCATGACCCCTAGCTTTTGCAGCTTCAACAAGACGTTTATTACTAAACAAATCAGGATTACTTGCTAATAAAGCAATTTTTAAACCTGTTTTCTCTACTCGAAATGCTTTATATTTTTCATCTAATTCTTCTTGCGAAAATTCTGGTAACAGATACGTTGCAGATGGATTTACCAAATAACGGTTAAATAATGCCTCACGACCCAATAACATTCTAAACTCCATAGAGTCTCGATTTGCTAGTGATAGTTCAATTTCAAAAACATCGTTTCCCAAAGTTATTGGAGATTTAATAATAAGACGCTCTTCTGTAATACCCATGGAACTCTTTACATTCCTTTTGGCATGAATTTTGGCCTCACACTTAATGTTGACGCTTCTATTTTCTTGAAGTGGATTGACTTCAAAACTAACCCATTCTTCTGTGTCTTTATAGAAGACCTTAATATTGTTAGACTGTATTGATGATGTTTTTGCACCTGAATCTACACGAGCTTTAATTGCTGGAATTTTGAAGTCCTCAAACGAGCACCATTCTTCACTTCCAATGATTGTTAAATTGTCCAATTTTATTTTTTTATAAATTTTACAATCCTATCCACAAAACATCAACTATATAGTTAAAATTTTA
>TARA_R110000787_G_scaffold203779_1_pt1 | contig 28467 bp, 28 predicted proteins | sample TARA_R110000787 | Tara Oceans TARA_R110000787 (sample SAMEA4397920) | marine metagenome | biome: Polar Biome; feature: [DCM] deep chlorophyll maximum layer (ENVO:01000326); material: water (ENVO:00002006), including particulate matter (ENVO:01000060) such as... | depth 35 m | reverse complement strand
GGGGAAAGCACCCGCCCCGGCGCGAACCCGGTATGGGAAGGCGACGAGATCAAACGCGTGGTGCCGGTGATCGAGAGGCTGGCCCATTGCGGCGCCGTTATATCCATCGACACGCGCAAGGCGGCGGTCATGGAAGCGGCGATTGCGGCGGGCGCGCATTTGATCAACGACGTTTCCGCCCTGTTGCACGACAAACGGTCGCTTGAAGTGGCCGGTATTTCCGGCCGTCCGGTTGTGCTCATGCACGCGCCCTCAAGCGGCAAAAACCCGCATAAAAGCGACGGATATGGCAATATTGTCACCGATACGCTCGATTGGCTCGAACAGAGGATCGCCGATGTCGTCGCTGCGGGCTTCGAGCGCGAGAAGATCATTGTCGATCCGGGCCTCGGCTTTGGCAAGTCGCTGGCCGACAATCTCGCCCTGATGAACAATATCGCGATGTTTCATACGCTCGGTCAGCCCTTGCTGATCGGCGCCAGTCGCAAGCGGATGATCGGCGCCTTGTCCAAGGAAGCACCGGTCGATCAACGCCTGGGCGGTTCAATCGCCTTCGCCCACCACGCGATCCAGCAGGGCGCACAAATCGTCCGGGTGCATGATGTGCCGGAAACGGTGCAGGCGCTGCAGGTCTGGCGCGGGATGCGCGATGCCGGGGTTACTGCGCCGGTTTAGACTGGACTCCGCAATATCCGGAAAGCGGACGGCGGCCGTGGTTTTGTTGGATGGCGGCAATTGGGTGGGAAGCGGACAATCGATTAACTCGGGCGCGGCATCTTCGTAACATGTTTGCGAAAGTTGATCGCTGTCCCGGAAAATGCGCTGGTCAGAACGAAAGCGATTGGCAGATTTGGTTCGGCATCGGTCACGACTTTCGCATCGAAGCCTCGAGATTTTAGAAATTCTGCTGCGGCATTTGCGGCTCTTTCCGGATTGTCGCTGACCAATCCGATGCAGGAAGTCGCCCCCTCGAGCTTGTCTAAGACATCTTGAGGCGAAAAGTTTATGATAGTGCCATCCCACAAGATCGAACGCTGAATGCCACTGCTGTCCATCTGAAAGCGCTCACGCACTCCATGCGTAGCAAGCAATGCCACAAGGATATCTTTAGCCTCGGGCGAGGCGGCGGCAAAAATATGCGAGCCCCGATCTGGAAAAGGCAACGGGTTGCGCCCGTTTGCTGCAAGTATGCTCCATGCAATGAAAAATGCAGTAAAAATAGAGGCAATGACAATCAACCAAACTGGGATAAACATAGACCCTCGCCCTTTTTCTATAATATACCAAAATGCCAAAATGGTGGCAATTGAGTCGTTTGCCGACGTAGCAGTTCTACGCCCTAGTTTGCAGATTGCACAGCAGGAGATGGATGAGATGCACATCAACTGGCTCTTCGTGGTTGTCGTCCTTTTCAGTACCTCTTGCACGGATCAGCGCGAGCAAAACCCTGTCGAAGACACCGCCCAGTTTGAACGGGTGTCTGCCAACTTGGTGGCCCACGGCGAGCGGGTTGCAGATGTTCTGGGTTGCACTGGTTGCCATGGTTCGAACCTGACAGGAGAGGATTGGAGCGAGCCAGGATTCGTCAATCTATGGACCGCCAATCTGACGAGATCCGTTGCGCGCTATACGGATGCGGAGCTTGCAAAGATCATCCGGAGCGGAGCGCGCGCTGATCGCGAGTTATGGGAGATGCCATCCCAAATTTTCGCCCAGCTGTCCAAGGAGGACATGTCCGCCGTCATCGCCTTCTTGCGCAGTAAAACTGCCGAAGGCCCAGTGCATGATGAGCCAGTATTCGAGGAAGCTGCTCGGCTGGAGCTCGCTTCTGGCGCATACACGTCCTCAAGAGCCGAAGTGGCAAAAAAAGGGGCTATCTGGCCGCCAGACGCGGGCAAAGCGCACGCGCTCGGTCGGTATATTGTGAGGGCTACTTGCGCGGAATGTCATGGGCTGAATCTGAGAGGAGGACAGCCTTACCCAGAAGCAACCATGCGTCCCGACCTGAGGATAGTCGCCGCCTACGACATTGATCAATTCCGCCACCTGTTGCGCGACGGCAAGGCAATCGGTGAACGGGATGTCAGCTTAATGAGCGAAGTTGCCCTTGGCCGATACAAGCACTTTTCTGATGCCGAAATAGCGGCTGTTCATGGATACCTTCGTCGGGTTGCTCAGCTCGAGCCGTGATTTCCGCATTTGGGGCGGTAGCGGAAATAAAGACGACATATCAATAATTTCGTCTTTCGCCCCCAAAGCAGACATTGGTTCAATCGCTCAATCGGCCAGTTCGACCTGCCGGACGTCATAGCCGGACTTGTTGAGGTCGGCGATCAGGTCTTCCAGCTGTTCGCGGTCTTTTGCTTCGCATTCGATGTCGGTGATCAGCCCCTTGGCCGGCAGGTTGGTAAAAACCCGCTGGTGATAGACTTCGATGATATTGACCTCATGCTCGGCAAATTGCTTGACCACATTGTAAAGCGCGCCGGGCTGGTCGCGGAGATGCAGACGCAGCCGCGCCAGGCGGCCCGAGCGGGCGAGATCGCGGAGCAGGACATTGGCCAGCAGGCGGGTATCGATATTGCCACCGCACAATACGAGACCGACCTTCTCGCCCCTGAATTTTTCCTTGTTGCTCAGCAATGCGGCAAGGCCGGCAGCGCCGGCACCTTCGACGACTGTCTTTTCGATCTGCAGCAACAGGCTGACCGCGCCTTCCAGTTCCGCTTCGCTGACCAGCAATATTTCGTCGACATATTTCTTGATGATCGCGGCGGTGAATTCGGAAGGATTGCGCACGGCAATGCCTTCGGCCAGTGTATCGCCTCCGGCCGTCAGGGTTTTTCCGTTCAGTTTGGCGTACATGCTGGGATAAAGCGCTGCCTGCACGCCGGTCATCTTGATATCCGGTTTGATCGCAGATGCCGCGGTTGCCATGCCGGAAAATAATCCGCCGCCGCCGATGGGTATGATCATCCGGTCCAGATCGGGAATGGCTTCGAGCATTTCGATCGCTACGGTTCCCTGACCGGCCGCAACATGCGGGTCATCAAAAGCGTGGATATAGGTGAGGCCGCGCTGATCGGAGAGCAGCATGGCATGCGCATAGGCTTCATCATAATTGCTGCCGAAAATTACGATCTCGGCGCCATGGCCGCGGGTCTGTTCGACCTTCACCATCGGTGTCGTGCTCGGCATGACGATCGTCGCCGGTATGCCCAGATTCTTTGCATTATAGGCGAGACCCTGAGCGTGGTTGCCGGCCGAGGCGGCGATCACGCCAGCCTTGCGCTTGCTCTCGTCCATCAGCAGCAGGGCGTTGAGCGCACCGCGTTCCTTATAGGCAGCGGTAAACTGAAGATTCTCGAATTTGAGAAAGACTTCGGCGCCGCTGAGCTCTGACAGGGTGATGCTTTTCAGCGTCGGGGTGTGGACGACCCGGCCCTTGATCCGGTCGTGCGCCGCTTTCACATCCTCGAAATCGAAGGAGGGAAGGGCGGATTTCTGCATATCATTCATATCGCCTGTGCCCCTAACGCATCTGGCCATCGAGGGAAACAATGATTATGGCCGTTCCAACGGTTAGGGAGATCTATGGCAAATATCGGATTTATCGGGATGGGCGTGATGGGCGGTCCCATAGCGGGTCATCTGGCCAAAGCAGGGCATGCGCTCACGGTCTATAATCGCACCAGGTCCAAGGCGGAATCCTGGGTTGCGCAATATGGCGGGACGCTGGCCGAGAACCCGGCAGCAGCGGCCCGCGACAAGCAGATTGTGATTACCTGCGTCGGCAATGACGACGATCTGGCCTCTGTCACGATGGGGCGGGACGGTGCCTTTTCGACCATGGAATCGGGTTCCCTGTTCATCGACCATACCACCGTTTCCGCAAGAATCGCGCGGCAATTGGCGGTCGAAGCCGAAGGCCGGGCCATCCATGTTGTCGACGCTCCGGTTTCCGGAGGCCAGGCCGGTGCGGAAAATGGCACATTGTCGATCATGTGCGGCGGCAGCGAGGAGGCCTTTGCCGCAGCCGAGCCGGTGATGTCGGCTTATGCCGGACGGATCGTCCATGTCGGACGGACCGGCGCCGGACAGACGACAAAAATGTGCAACCAGATCGCGATTGCCGGGGTCCTCGAAGGCCTGTCGGAAGCGCTGCGCTTCGCCCAGGCCAGCCAGCTCGATCTGGACAAAGTCCACGAGGCGATCTCGGGCGGTGCGGCGCAAAGCTGGCAGATGGACAATCGCTGGGCGACCATGGCGCAGGACAAATTCGATTTCGGCTTTGCTGTCGACTGGATGCGCAAGGATCTGGGACTGGCGATCGAGGAAGCGCGGACCAATGGCGCAACCATCCCGGTGGCGGCACTGGTCGACCAGTTTTACGCAGAAGTGCAGGCCGCCGGCGGCGGACGCAATGACACGAGCTCGCTCGTGTCGCGCCTCCCGAAAAGAAAATAGACAAAGGTAGTTGATATGGCCGGTTGGCTGAAAAATTGTGGCGCGGCACTGGGTTTGATTGCGGGTACGCTATTTCTTCTGCCCTCAGTTGCCCGTGCCGACAGTCTGATCGAGAATGTCAACGGCATGACCCTCGACAGCGAGGGCAAGATCGTCCGCTTCGCCGCGATGGTTATCGATGACGATGGCCGGGTCAAGCAGCTGCTCGACCGTCGGGACAAACGCCCGCGCGAGGTCGACTTCCAGTTTGACGGCAAGGGCCAGACATTGATCCCCGGCTTTTTCGATGCTCACGGCCATGTCATGGGCATGGGCTTCGGGGCGCTGACGCTGGATCTGTCCGGCACCAAGTCTCTGGCAGAAGCGCTTGCCAAGATCGCGCGATATGCGGCGGCCAATCCGAACCGGCAATGGATCATCGGCAATGGATGGAATCAGGAGGTCTGGGGACTGGGCCGCTTTCCCACCGCAGCAGAACTGGATGCGATCGTCCCGGACCGTCCGGTATTCCTGTCGCGGGTCGACGGTCATGCGGCCTGGGTCAATGGTACGGCGATGAAGGCGGCGGGCATTACTGCTTCAAGCAAATCTCCTTCTGGGGGAACCATCGAGAAGGCCGGCGGCAATCCAACCGGAATCTTCGTCGATACGGCGATGGAGTTATTCGGAGAGGCCATTCCCGCTCCCAGACCGGTGGAAAATGATCTGGCGCTCGGCAAGGCGCAGGATATATTGCTCGCCAACGGGGTTACCTCGATTGCGGACATGGGCACGACGATGCAGGACTGGCAGAGCTTTCGCCGGGCGGGCGATGCCGGCCAGTTGAAAATCCGCATCGTCTCTTATGCTGCCGGTATTGATAATATGATTGCCATAGCCGGTCCCGGGCCATCGCCTTGGCTATATGACGATCATCTCAAGCTGGCCGGCGTAAAGCTTTATATGGATGGTGCACTGGGATCGCGTGGCGCCCTGTTAAAGGCGCCTTATGCTGACAGGCCCAAGGAAAGCGGGCTGGCTATGCTGACGTCGGCGCAGCTGAAAAACAAGATGAGCCGGGCGGCCATGGATGGTTTCCAGATCGCGGTGCATGCCATCGGTGACAAGGGAAATGACGAAGTCCTGTCCGCTATCGAGGAATTGCAGGCGACATATAAGGGCGATCGCCGCTGGCGGATCGAACATGCCCAGATAGTCGAGCCGTCCGACATCGGTCGCTTCGCCGCATCCGGGTCGATCGCCTCGATGCAGCCTGTTCACCAGACATCGGACCGGCTGATGGCGGAAGCGCGGCTCGGGCCGGATCGTCTGCACGGCGCTTATGCCTGGAAATCCTTGCTTGATTCAGGGGCAAGGCTGGCTTTCGGTACGGATGTTCCCGTCGAATCATCCGATCCCTTTGCCGGACTGAGCGCCGCGATGACGCGGGAAGATGCCGCCGGGCAGCCCTTCGGTGGATGGATGCCGGAAGAAAGGCTGAGCCGCGAACAGGCTTGGCAAGCCTATACAAATGGAGCCGCTTACGCCGCGTTTGCCGAAGATCGCCTCGGCAGCCTTGAAGTAGGAAAACGGGCAGATTTTCTCATTATCGATCGGGATATTCTGCTGTCCACCCCGGCGCAGATTCGAAATATGCAAGTCCTCCAGACCTGGGTCGCGGGCAAGCCTGCATTTGTCCGGAAATGATAAATGGAAGGCTAAGTGGCTTGTAAGCAAGCTAACTTGAGAATTTAATTGGTGTTTGTTGTTGTGCAGAATCAGCAATTGGTATAGATCGGTCGGGCCTGAGGGATGGACGTAATGAAGCCCTCTTGAGTACACTGGGACGCATGGAAGCCCAAAATTTGGGGTTCCGACCTTTGTAAATCGACTAATTGGAGCATTATTATGAATTTTGGTAAATTGGCTGCAGGTATCGCAGCAGTGTCTTTGGTAGCGGCTCCTGTCGCTGCTCAAGCCGCAAACAGTGCGGCGCCTGCTGTTGAACGTCTGGGTGCGACTTCGTCGTCTTCGGAAAAGCTTGAAGGCGAAAACGGCATTCTGATCGCGGTTCTGGCAGCTGCAGCGGTTATCGCTGGTATCATCATCATTGCTGATGGCGATGACGATCCAACAAGCCCCTGAGCTTTGGTAAAATAAATTTGAAACGGGGCGATTTTCGCCCCGTTTTTTTATAGCCGGTCCATTGGAATCAATATATAAATACGTGGTAAATCACCTTTTCATTTTGTTCCCTGCATTGCATATTGTCCCTGCCGATTCTGAAAAACCCAACAAAAGGCTGGCATTGTGACTGCACCCGTTCGCTTTCCGCGATTTTTTGTAACCAATCCGAGCCCGTGCCCCTATTTGCCCGGCAAGAGTGAACGCAAGGTATTTACCGAACTCAACGGCCCCCATACTGACGAATTGAACGATGCGCTTGGGCGGATCGGATTTCGCCGGAGCCAGAATGTGGCCTATCGCCCCAGTTGTCTGGATTGCAAGGCGTGCGTCTCGGTTCGCGTTATCGCTGACGAATTTCGTCCCAACGGGACCCAGAGAAAACTCATCCGGCGCAATCAGGATCTGGTTGTCGAGGCTTGCGAGCCCTGGGCAACGGACGAACAATATCAACTGCTCCAGAATTATCTCGCCAAACGCCATCCCGGCGGCGGCATGGCCGAAATGGACGAGATGGATTTTTCCGACATGGTCGAGCAGTCGCCGGTCAAGAGTTTCATGATCGAATATCGCGAGCCGACTGCAGACGGTAGCAAGGGGCGTCTGGTTGGCGCCTGCCTGACCGATCAACAGGGCGATGGCCTGTCGATGATCTACAGCTTCTTCGATGCAGAGCATGGCGAGCGCGCCGGTCTCGGGAATTATATCATCATGGATCACATCCTGCGCGCCAGGACAGCCGGATTGCCTTATGTCTATCTCGGCTATTGGGTCGACGGCTCGCCGCAGATGGAATATAAAGTCAGATATCGGCCGATCGAGCGGCTTGGTCCGGAAGGCTGGGAAAGATATGATCCAGCCGATCCACCGAAATAATAATCCCCGAACCGATATGGTTCGGCATAAGCCAAGTCAAAAAAAAGCCTGCTGACCGGATGAGGTCAGCAGGCTTTTTTTACATATGTGACCCTATCAGTCGTACATGCAGCGGGCCTGTTGGCATCCCTTGAGCGGGGCAGCTTTTGGTGCCGGTTTCCAGACTTTCTTCGCTGCCGGCTTCCACTGCTTCTTGTAGGTCGGCTTGGAATAGACGACTTCCTCTTCGATGTAGGTTGTCGTTGTTGTGGTCGTAACCGGTGCGGACTGGATGATGATTGTTGTCACCATCGGTTGGGCCTGCGGATAATAATAGGCCTGACCATATTGTCCGTTCCAGCCGCTGGGATAGGCCGGATAGGTCTGGGGCGGTTGTGGCCGATGATGCTGGACCGGCGGATGTGCGGGATATCGCGCCGTATCTTGCCGTTCATAGCCATGTTGCTTGAGCAGCTTGCGGCAACGATCGCTGCCCTGGTCAATCGCCGCTCCGGCGACTGCGCCAAGGCCACCACCGATTAATGATCCACCCAAACGGTTTCCGCTACCTGCGATGCGGTTGCCCGCGAACGCGCCAATCGCACCACCGACAATGGCTCCGCCGATACCGCTGCTTTTCTTGCATTGTTCAAGATAGGCCAGTTCTTCGGAGCGCTCGTTGTCAAATCCACGATCATCCGGATAAGGAACATAATGTTCCGGGCGGGCATTCTGGTCCGCGCGAGATCCCCAATGCGGAGCCATGTTGGCGTCGCCGATGAATGTGCCGGAATATTCGCCTTCATATGTCCGGCCCTCGGCGTCACGATAGGTGCCCTGCCATTCGCCCTGATAACTGCCGTCTTCGCGATATTCGCCGTCCCAGTCACCCTGATAGGTCGACTGGTTGCTGTTGTAGGCGGACGGCGTCGCAAGAACACGATCGTCGCCGGCAAATACGCCGGGATCATAAGTCGCCCGACCGTCGCGATAGCCGTCATGATAGCCTTTGTTATAACGGTCCCAGTCGACATTGTAGCGGGCATCCTGGACAACGCCGTAGCGGTCGGTCAGAACGGCATCGTCATAATAGCGCGACCAGCCATAGCCAAAACTCGGCTGACTCAATCCGTAATAGCCGAAATTGCCAATGAAATAACTGGGTTGGATATAGGTCTGGGGCAGGCGGAACCCGCGATGCGGTTTGCGATAGCCGTTGCCATAGCCGACGCGGCCCTGGCGAACAAAATTTCCGCCCTGCCGATGGGTTTTCATCTGGCGTGTGCCGCTCATATGTTTCATCTGCCGCGTATTACCCATGCGCGGCATTGATCTGGTTCCCTGTGCCGGGTTCGCCAGCGCCGTTGAAGACGCGAAGGAGAGATCAATCGACGACCTCGTTGTATCGGCTGATACCGAGTCGATAGCAGCATTGGCCGATCCTGATGCCGTGGTCAAAACACCGGCAAGGCCAACAAATAAAAGGGTCTTCATGGTTAACAACTCCCTAGTTTCGAGCACGCACCGAGCGTGTTCGACCGAAATCTGGTTAACAGTTGTTTACCATTTTCCGGCGGCTTTGGCCATTAGGGGCTTGTAAAATAGAGTAGATTTACGCCGGTGTATCGAAATGGGGCATATTGGTTACCGTGGCGTTAACCAAGGCTATTAGCAATTGCTCCGATCAGTTTGACCATTCCGGCCTCATCGGCGGGAGCAAAACGGTCGGGCAGGGGGCTGTCGAGGTCTAGTACGCCAATCACAACGCCGTTTTTCAATATCGGTACGACCAGTTCGCTGCGGCTATCGGCATCGCAGGCAATATGGCCGGGAAAGGCATCGACATCAGCGACCCGTTGCGCAAGGCCGGACGCTGCGGCGGTGCCGCAAACGCCAGATCCTATTGCGATCCTGATACAGGCAACCTTGCCCTGAAACGGCCCGAGCACCAGTTCTCCATCTACCACGCGATAGAAACCGGCCCAGTTGAGGTCCGGCATATATTGCCAGATCAGCGCCGCGACATTGGCCATATTGGCAATCGCATCCGGTTCGCCGTTTACCACAGCGGACGCGGATGATGTCAGGTCAGCATAAAATTCTGCTGCCGGCTGGTTTTTATCGATGGCAATGTCGAACATGATTATGCGTCCCGCCTTTCAGGCTGTTATTCTGTTTAAAGTTTCGTCACCGGATCAAATTTCGCAAACCAGCCTGTGGCATTGTCGACGCTGGCGACAGGCCGCTTCGGTCTGCAGGCAGTTAGATGGGATGCATTCGCGATCCTTGCAAGCACCTCATTGGCGTCCCGGATATTCTATGTGGGATATATTCGTTCAGCATAGCCAGATATATGTTGGGTGAAGCTCTTGGTGGCAGGCGAGCCACCCTGTTCAGTCGAGCCCCGGCTTGCCGCGTGTCTTCTTGACCGAAGCCTTTTTCTTTTTGCTGTCGACCCGCCGGGCCTTGGCGGCTCTGCTCGGCCGGGTTTTGATCCTGCGGGCGTCGCGCTGATAGGCCTCTTCGATCATCTCCGCCAGGCGCCTGCGCGCTTCGGCCCGATTGGCCTCGCGGGTGCGATATTCGCGCACGGTGAACACCAGTTCGCCGCCAGTGGTCATTTTGCGCCCTGCCAGCGTCTTCAGTTTGCGAAACGCATAAGGCTCCAGTCCGAGTGCGTAGACATTTACCCGCATCTGGACCGCAGTGGCCACCTTGTTAACATTCTGGCCACCAGGTCCACTGGCCGCCAGAAACGTCTCGGTGATCGCGCTTTCGGGAATATCAACCATGTTCTCGTTCCTAGCGCCATCAACCGCCGGGCAACAGAGCTTGTTAACGAAGTCCGTCATTTGGCATCGAAATCGCTTCTTTTGTCGCCAGATCGTGACGAAATCTCGTCGATTTCGGAAAATCTCGGATCATTTCGGATCAAAACCGGCAAAAAGTTAATTTTTTTTCGAAGGGTGGCGGGAGTCCGTAAACGACTCGTTTCTGCGGGTTCCAGAGTCATTTGACTCCTCGCGACTCCTGTTGAATCCTGCCTTAGGGAAAAATTAACCTTTTACGTTCATTGATCTTATGGTTAATAAATGATCCATCGGGTCGGCACAGTGGTCGATCTGGAGCGAGTAAATAAAAAAAGGGGCTGCCTGATGCGCGTGCTGCTGATTGAAGACGAACCAACGACCGCAAAAGCGATTGAGCTGATGCTGACAACCGAGGGTTTTAACGTTTATACCACGGATCTGGGCGAAGAGGGCCTCGATCTCGGCAAGCTTTATGATTATGATATCATATTGCTCGATCTTAACCTGCCGGACATGCATGGTTATGATGTGCTCAAGAAGCTGCGCGTTGCGAAAGTGCAAACGCCCGTTCTCATTCTTTCCGGTATCAGCGAGATGGACAGCAAGGTTCGCAGCTTCGGCTTCGGTGCCGATGATTATGTCACCAAGCCGTTCCATCGCGACGAACTGGTAGCGCGTATCCATGCCGTTGTGCGTCGGTCCAAGGGCCATTCGCAAAGCGTTATCCGGACCGGCAAGCTGGCCGTCAATCTGGATGCCAAGACGGTCGAAGTCGATGGCAATCGTGTCCATCTGACCGGCAAGGAATATGCGATGCTCGAGCTGCTCTCCCTCCGAAAGGGAACGACGCTCACCAAGGAAATGTTCCTCAACCATCTTTATGGCGGGATGGACGAACCGGAACTCAAGATTATCGACGTATTTATCTGCAAGCTGCGCAAGAAACTGTCGCTGGCTTGCGGTGGTGAAAATTATATCGAGACGGTCTGGGGCCGTGGTTATGTTCTTCGGGATATGGAAGAAGAAACCGCTCCTACCGCTCAAGTCGCCTAAACTACGAAGCGTTCACTACCCAAAAACTGGTCTGATTGCCGGACCCAAAATCGGCGGAACCAAAAGGGTTCCGCCGATTTTTTTATGTCGCGGTGTCGAGATACCAGCGTTCCGGCCCTTGCAGCGCCAGTGCGGTCAGCTTTTCCGAATAATAGGCGCCGGTATCGATGCCGATGCGGGTTCCGGTCTCCACGACATCATCGTTGATCGTATGTCCGTAAACGATGATCTTTTCGTGCGCTTCCTGAGCCGAAAGAAACTCTTCACGGATCCAGCGGAGGTCTTTCTGACGCTGTTCCGACAGCGGCACGCCGGGACGAATCCCGGCATGGACAAAGGCATAGTCACCGATGGAGATCTGATCCTCGAAGCCGGCGATAAAGTCGATATGGTCCTGAGGGAATAGTTCGGGAATGCGCTGTGCCAATTGCGTCATATCCAGTTCCATATATTCCTTCATGGTGATTTCGTAGCTCAAGATCGTCTCGCGGCCACCGATCCGGTTGAAGAAGCGGACAGATTTTTCGTCACCGGCCGCCGCCGCCAGATAGACTTCTTCGTGATTGCCCATCAGGAAGCGGACATTGCCGAATATGTCCCTGGCCTGCATCGCGGTATCAATGACGCCGGCGCTATCGGGACCCCGGTCTATCAGGTCACCGAGGAAGATAATCTCGCTTTCGGCACTATCCCGCTCGCCATCGTCCTTGATGATCTTGTCGAGCAGCTTCTTCAACAGGTCGTTACGGCCATGAACATCGCCAATGGCATAGACCCGGCGCCCCTCCGGGATGGTCGCGCTGTCGATCGGCCGCGCTGGCTTTTTTTTGCGTAAAAGACGTTTCAGCATGATGCTAACAAATTTGTCCTGAGAAACCGGGTTTCAAGGGTCGAAGGCGATATTTTATACGAGGCGATGTTCTTGCATGAAGCAACCTGAACGGTCGCTGATAATCGTCAGCTTTCGACCGTGAAGGTGAGACCGGCCTTGTCTTCCAGCCGTTGCACCAGCTTCTTGCCCATCAGCGCGCCCGGGGTCCAGACGCCGCCACCTTTTTTGATATTGTCCTGAGCCAGACAGAGAGCGGATTCTGCGATCATCTTGGAGGTCGAGCCATAGCCGGGATCCTTGTCGCCCTTGACGCATAGAGTGGCCGTTTCGCCATCTGCGGTTTCGCCGAGGAACAACAGGTCATAATAGCCGTTTTCGCGCTGTTCCCTGGTCGGGCCTTCGCCTGGCTTGGGAGCATCGTCACCACCGAAGGGGTTGGCTTTTGCCACCATTTCAGCGGCCTGCTTGCCGAGATCACCTGCGCTGGTGACGACCATTTCATCATATTTGAAATCTTCGCCGAAGGGGAAGTCGAGCAGGAAATTGGTCCGGTGGACATTTTTCGTGTTGATCGCCGCCATGATGAACGGTGCGACCCAGCTGTCGATGGTCTTGTCATATTTGGGGATCAGCATATTGGGCTGGTCCGGTCCTTCGAAACCGGGGGTCAGGCCAAAGCTGCTCGCCAGAATTTTGACAAGGCCGGGATTTTTGGCGATCGCCTTCATTGTTTCTTTCAGGCTGGCGGCGGTTCCGCCGGAGAATGTACCTTCCATGGCGCGAACCCGTCCCTTGACGCGGGTGGCCGGCTTGGCAAAGCGCTTGCTCATTTCCTGCTGCAGCATCAGCACGCCGAGATCGAAGGGAATCGAGTCAAATCCGCAGGAAAAACAAATCTGTGCGCCCGACTTTTCAGCTTCTTCCTGATGTTTGTCGATCATCGCGCGCATCCACCCGGGCTCGCCGCACAGGTCGACATAATGGGTGCCGTTCTTGACGCAGGCTGCAACCAGTTCGTCGCCATATAATTGATAGGGACCGACCGTGGTCAGCACGACCTTGGTCCGGCTTGCCATCATGTCGATCGACGCGGCATCATCGGAATCAGCCACAACCAGCGGCGTGTCCTTGGGCGCACCGATGAGATCGCGAACTTCTTCAAGCTTGTCGATGCTGCGGCCTGCCATAGCCCATTTAGGAGCGTCTTTGCCGATACCATATTGCTGCGCCATATATTCGGCGACAAGGCGGCCCGTATAACCGGTTGAACCATAGATGATGACATCAAATTCGCGTGTGTCGGACATAGCGAGCGCTCCTGCAGATTGTTTAATCGGTGGGTTAATTTCCCTGCCTATGGCCTAGAGTTTGGCCAGAGTCACACCTTTTTGGCCCATATATTTACCGGAACGGTCGGCATAGCTGGTCTCGCAGGGTTCATTGCCTTTGAGGAACAGGAACTGGCAAGCGCCCTCGTTGGCGTAGATTTTGGCGGGCAGGGGGCTGGTGTTGGAAAATTCCAGGGTGACATGGCCTTCCCATTCCGGCTCCAGCGGCGTGACATTCACGATGATCCCGCAACGGGCATAAGTCGACTTTCCGAGGCAGATGACCAGCACATCGCGCGGTATCCGGAAATATTCGACCGTCCGGGCCAGCGCGAAACTGTTCGGCGGAATGATGCAGCAGTCGGTCTTGCGGTCGACGAAACTATTCTCGGCGAAATTCTTGGGATCGACAACGGCGTTGTTCACATTGGTGAAAATCTTGAACTCGTCCGATACCCGTGCGTCATAGCCATAAGAGGACAGGCCGTAGCTGATGCATCCCTCCCGCTTCTGCGCTTCGACAAAGGGTTCGATCATGCCGGAATGTTTCGCTTCATTGCGGATCCAGCGGTCGGATAATATGCTCATATCAGTTTCCTGTTGGTGGTCATGGTCGCACTACGTTCCAGTTTATCGGGCCGTCAACCCCGCTGATCCGGCGCATATCGGAAGCCCGCCACATCACCCAGGGTTTGGTGGCATAGTCGGGCGGAAAAAAATTGGCTTCAAGCCAGAAGGTCCGGTCGATGCCGCTGCTGATATTATACATTTCCTCGAACTCGCGCGATACGGCAAGGATGGCCGGCTTCTCGCTATGGGCCTCGATCTGGTTGAGAAACATGTTCAACTCGCTGAGCACCAGCGCCCGACCCGGACGGTCGCCGCAGCCATTGTCGAAGGCCAGACGCACGGCGGGTGGCAACATATTCTCTCCGCGCGGCACGGTGGTGACAAACATCGTCGCCTGATCCGTCGCCAGGCGACAGAGCGAATAATCGTGAAGCGCGCCATAACGGATACCCGATTCTCTGGCACCCTTGATATTGGCGGCGAATTTCGGGTCCCGCCTGGTCGAACCGTCGGTGGCCTGAATATAGGCAAAGTCGACGCCGGTCGCACCGGCGACATGCCATATGATGTCGCCATTGCTGGCACTGACGGAAATGCCCTGTACCGGATATTGATCTCGCGATGGCGCCCAGCTGACGGCAATATTGCGCAATATGAAGGCGATAACCAGCAACACCACCACGATGGCGGCGACGCCGATTATATTTTTTCTAATGTCTCGACTGGCCACCCTGGCTCCCTGATACGCAGCGGAAGTTTCATTCAATTCTTGATATGCAATACGCAGATTAATGTGAAGAGTCTGCGCGCGGTTTTGAAGTCCACTTCGATCTTTCCCTCCAGCCGCTCGACCAGCAGCTCCGCGCCCTGATCATGGACGCCGCGCCGCGCCATGTCGATGGTTTCGATTTCGGCAGCGCTGGCTTTGCGGATCGCCTGATAATAGCTGTCGCAAATGGCAAAATAATCTCGGATCGGTCGCCGGAACCGGCCGAGCGCAAGGATCAGCGTCTCCAGCGGTTCGCCATTCTCGCGACCGATGGATATGACCAGCCGGCCTTCCTGGACACTGAGCTGAAGCTGATAGGGTCCTGCATAGCCGTCGTCATGCTGTTTGAGCGGCTTGAAATGATTTTCTTCGATCAGATCGAAAATCGCGATCCGTCGTTCCTGTTCGATATCGGCGTTGCGCCACAAGATTGTGGCTTCGTCGAGTTCTACGGATATGATGCGCGGATCGGACATTGCGCCCTGTTGCCGCAGCGCCGGTCTCAGGACAAGGGTTTTTGCAGTGCAGCATAGCAGTAGGATATTTTTCCACAGATCTGTCCCCCGAACTTTGCGAGATTTTTCGCACCGCCTCTTGCCCTGAATCGATTCAGCGTCAATGAAGAGCCATGGCCGAATTGATGCGTTTCGAGAATGATGAACATGAAGAACAGCGCCTGCCGCGCAATGTCGAGGCAGAGGCGACGTTTCTCGGCGCGCTGCTGATCGACAACAGGGTCGCGGAAGATGTGCAAATCCGGCTGCGCCCGGAACATTTCTACGAACCGCTGCATGGCCGGATTTACGAACAGGCACTGAAGCTGCTCGACAAGAATATGGTGGCCACTCCGGTTACGCTGAAGCCCTATTTCGAGTCGGACGAAGCAATGCGGGCACTGGGCGGTCCATCCTATCTGGCGAAACTGACCGGCGATGGAGCCGGCCTGATTGGTGCCCGCGATTTTGCCAACCAGATCTATGATCTGGCGCTGCTCCGCGAACTGGTAAGCGTCGGGCGATCGCTGGTGGAAAGCGCTCTCGATACCAGCGAGACCGTCGACCCGAAAGAACAGATCGAGGAAGCGGAAACCGCGCTCTATCGCGTTTCCGAAGGCGAGGCACAGGAAGGCGGCGTTCGCTCGTTCCTGCATGCATCGACCGAAGCGCTGACCAATGTCGAGCGTGCGTTTAACAGCGGCGGCAAGGTTTCGGGTATCACCACCGGCCTGAGCGATGTGAACGCCAAAATGGGCGGTCTGCACCGAAGCGATCTGCTCATTCTCGCGGGTCGTCCGGGCATGGGCAAGACCTCGCTCGCCACCAATATCGCGTTCAACGCGGCGCACCGCTATCTCCGCGATATGGAAGACGGGATCGCGCCGGAAGATTCGCTCGGCGCGAAAACAGTGTTTTTCAGTCTGGAAATGTCAGCGGATCAGCTGGCGACCAGAATATTGTCCGAACAGGCCGAGATCAGTTCGGAAAAGCTGCGGATGGGCGCGATCAGCCGCGACGACATGCACCGGCTTGCGCTGGCTTCGCGGGAATTGCAGGATCTGCCACTGTTCATCGACGATACGCCGGCGCTGACCATTGCGGCGCTGCGGACCCGTGCGCGGCGGTTGCAGCGGCGGCAGGGTATCGGCCTGATCGTGGTCGATTATCTCCAGCTGCTGCAAGGTTCCGGCCGCGCCAATGATAACCGGGTCAACGAAATCTCGGAAATCAGTCGTGGTCTGAAGACGCTGGCGAAAGAATTGCAAGTGCCGGTGATCGCCCTGTCGCAATTGAGCCGACAAGTGGAAAGTCGCGAAGACAAACGGCCGCAGCTTTCCGATCTGCGCGAATCCGGTTCGATCGAGCAGGACGCGGATATCGTGATGTTCATTTTCCGCGATGAATATTATCATCTCGCGATCAGGCCGGACCAGCCGGACGGCAATTCGACGCCGGAACAGATCGCGAAATATTCCGCGTGGGAAGCCGATCACCAGAGCAAGGTCAACAAGGCGACCGTGATCGTCGCCAAAAACCGGCAGGGTTCGACCGGCAATATCAATCTCAGCTTCATCGCCGAATTCACGAAATTTGGTGATCTGGCGCAAGAGGATATGCCCGACGAATATTAGGGTCGGGGCTGTTTCCTTGGCTCCGGTGGCGGCGACCGGACTGATCGAAGCCGGGCAAGGGAAGGGGAGATACGGCCATGGAAATCTGGATGCGTATCACCATATTGCCGGTTATTTCGCTTTTCCTGTTCGTTGGTCTCTCTATCGGCGTCGATACCTGGCAATTTCGCAACAATAGTGCACCCGGGACCGCCGAGATAATATCGTTACGCGCAGAGCAAAATAGCACATCAAGCTCGGACGGTCCTTCCAGAGACTTTGTCACTCATTACCCCACCGTCCGTTTCGTTACCGATCAGGGCCTGGAATATGAGATGGAAACGAAGCAGGGCCTTCAGCCACCGATAGCCAAAATTGGCGACCAGGTTCCGGTCCGCTATTCTGTCAACGGAAATTGGGTACAGGTTCGCCTTGAATATGGTGCCTGGCGGGATTGGCTTCTTGCTGGCTCGATCACTTTTTTCAGCCTGGTCTTTTTTATATGCGCGCTGTTTTTAACGAAGCGTGATGTTCCGAAAATCTGACGAATGACCCGGTGTTGCGGGCGGGCCGCCCGCTAAGCCGGTTCTAGAATATCGGATCGTTGGCGCCGCTATCATCCGCGTCGGGCAATGGCGTCACATCTTCGTGAATGCCGCATTCGGACTTGTCCCAGCCTCTCCAGCGACCGGCGCGGGGGTCTTCGCCCGGCTTCACTTTCGAGGTGCAGGGCGCGCAGCCGACCGATAGATAGCCTTCGGCTTCCAGGGGATGGCGCGGCAGGTCATGCTCCTCGAAATAGGCTTCGAGATCATCCTTGATCCAGTCGCCGAGAGGATTGATTTTCAAACGGCCATCGTCAATTTCGAAGCGCGGAATATTGTTGCGGGTCACCGACTGGAATGCCTTGCGACCGGAAATCCAGCTGTTGAGTCCGGCTTTGGCGCGGGCCAGTGGCTCGACCTTGCGGATCTCGCAGCAGCCGTCGGGATCGTATGACCAGCGGAGGCCGTTCTCGTCTTTCTCTGCCAATACAGCGGCTGAGGGTTCGACGACATTGCTGTTCTTGATACCCAGCGTCCGGACCAATGTGTCACGATATTCCAGGGTCTCCGGAAACATCTTCAGCGTATCGACAAAGGTCACCGGAATGGTCGGGTCGACCGCCGCGACCAGATGGAGCAGGACCGCGCTCTCGGTACCGAAGGACGAGACCACAGCGACTTCGCCCAGCTGGCGCTCGTCGAACAATGTCTTGAGCATTTCGGACGTACCGATACCCGCAAAACGCTGGTTCAGCGCATCGGCATCGGCCTGGGTGAAATCGGGGCGAACATCGATCGTGTCGATCTTGCGTGCTGCTTCAGCCATGACGGATGCTCCATATTGGTGTGCGCTTGTCCGATGTCGCTTGATAGACATGCTCGTAGCGGCTGATTGCCTCTTCCATCAGCTTGGGGTTGATCGGTGAATCCGGCGAAAAGGCATCAAAGCCGCAACGGCGCATATGGGCGCACTGGTCGAGCAGCACGTCGCCGCTCGCGCGCAATTCGCCGGTATAGCCGGACTCGCGCAATATCTGCGCGGCGGAATAGCCCCGGCCATCGCCAAATACCGGAAAATCGATTTCGATCAACGACAGGCGGTCAAGATAGGGCAAGAGGACGCGGGCATCTTCGCCGGCCTCGATACGGACGGCAGTGGCATTCGACTGGTCGAGAAAAGAGTCGAGCGAAACCGCTGGCTCTTCATGCACTTCATCATCGCGAAAACGGATAGCATCAACCATAAATAGCCTCCTTGAACCGGGCCATGCCGACACGGCGATAGGTATCGATAAACCGCTCCCCCTCCTCGCGTTGTTCGAGATAGAGATCGGTGACGGTTTCGATCGCGTCGATCACGCCGTCTTCGGTAAATCCGGGACCGGTAATCTTGGCCAGGCTGGCGTCTTCCGCGCCCGAGCCGCCGAGCAGAAGCTGGTAGTTTTCCGTACCCTTCCGGTCGACGCCCAATATGCCGATATGACCTGCATGGTGGTGACCGCAGGCGTTGATACAACCCGAGATCTTGAGCTTTAACTCGCCCAGTTCCCGTTGGCGACCGAGGTCTGCGAAACGTTCGCTGATTTTCTGGGCGAGGGGAATCGAGCGGGCGTTGGCGAGGCTGCAATAATCCAGACCCGGGCAGGCAATGCTGTCGGTGATCAGGTCGAGATTGGCCGGAGCCAGTCCTGCGTCGTCCAGCTTCTGCCAGAGAGCGTAAAGGTCGCTCTTCTTGACATAAGGCAGGACGATATTCTGACTGTGCGTCACACGCAATTCGTCAAAACTATATTGCTCGGCCAGATCGGCCATCAGATCGATTTGCGCCGATGACGCGTCGCCGGGAATACCGCCGCGTGGCTTCAGGCTGATCGTCGCAATCGCATAGCCGGGCTGTTTGTGCGCGGAGATATTCTGGTCCACCCACAGGGCAAAGTCCGGATCGGACAGGTCGATATCGACGCTTGCCTGCTTGTCAAATGGCGGGTCCTGAAAATATTGCGTAATCCGCGCCAGCTCTTCGACCGGTGGATTCAACCCCAGCTGCTTCATATGGGCGAATTCTTCCTCGACCTGGCGGGTATATTCTTCCTTGCCAAGTTCGTGGACGAGGATCTTGATCCGCGCCTTATATTTATTGTCGCGCCGCCCGTAGCGGTTGTAGACCCGCAGGCAGGCCTCGGCATAGCTGATCAGCTCGTCCGCAGGCACAAAGTCGCGGATCTCCGGTGCAATCATCGGCGTCCGGCCCATGCCGCCGCCGACAAAGAATTTCGCACCCAGTTCGCCCGCATCATTATGCACCAGCTGGATGCCGATATCATGCAGCCGCATCGCTGCACGATCGGTGTCGCTGGCAATCACGGCGAATTTGAATTTGCGCGGCAGATAGGAAAATTCCGGGTGGAAGCTCGACCATTGCCGCAATAATTCCGCCCAGGGACGCGGATCGGCGATTTCGTCGGCGGTTGCACCGGCGAACTGGTCCGAGGATATGTTGCGGATGCAATTGCCGCTGGTCTGGATCGCGTGCATTTCGACCGATGCCAGATCGGCGAGAATGTCTGGCGCGTCTTCCAGCTTGATCCAGTTATACTGGATATTCTGGCGTGTGGTAAAATGCCCATAATCGCGGTCATATTTGCGGGCAATATGGCCGAGCATGCGCATCTGCTTGCTGCTCAGCGTGCCATAGGGAACGGCCACGCGCAGCATATAGGCATGGAGTTGCAGATAGAGGCCGTTCATCAGCCGGAGCGGCTTGAACTGGTCTTCGGTCAGATCGCCAGCGAGGCGACGTTTCACCTGGTCGCGAAATTCCTCGACCCGTGTGTCGACCATTTTCTGGTCATATTGGTCATATTGATACATGTCAGATCACCCATTGGCCGGCGTCGGGATCGGCCGGTTTTAATGTCAGGTCGGGACGGACGGTTGGTCCGAGTGCGCGGACCCGGTCCTTGATGTGGCCCGGGCGCGGGCCGTCATCGGTCTCTTCGGCCTCGATAATATAAGGCGAGTTCACCCGGCGAGCGGCTTCTTCCCGGTGGAGAATGGCTTCGCCCGTGTCGCCAACATCGGTGGCGTCTTTGACAAAACGCGACCAGTCGAGGCCGGTCCACCAGATAACGTCGCCGGTTTTAAGGTCATTTCCGGTCAATATTTTCATGCGACCACTCCCGCCAATTGTGCAAATTCCCGAAACTTGTTCTCGGCATCGCCGTATCTCGCCACTTCCCCGACAACGAGCAACGCGGGGCTCTGGACGTTCTCGCGTCGCACCATGTCGCCAAGATCGGTCAGCAGGGTCCGCAGCGCACGGAAATTGGTACGGGTGCCGTTTTCGAGTACCGCCACCGGAATGTCCGGGGATGCTCCGTCGGCGATCAGTTTTTCGACAATCGCCTCGGCATTGGCAACGCCCATATAGATGACCAACGTGCGGCCTTTGCCGGCAAGCCCGGACCAGTTCTGGTCGGACAGGCCTTTGCACTGGCCAGCGACAAAGGATACCGCGCTGGAGGCATCGCGATGGGTCAGCGGCATGCGGGCCTGTGCGGCGCAGCCGAGCGCGGCGCTGATGCCGGGGACAACTTCAACGGCCACGCCGGCAGCGATGCAATCATCGGCTTCTTCGCCGCCGCGTCCGAAGATGAACGGATCGCCGCCCTTGAGGCGGACAACGACGTGGCCTTTGCCCGCTTCGCTAATCAGAATATCGTTGATCTGGTCCTGAGAAACGCTGTGCAGCGAGCGCTTCTTGGCCACCGAAATGCGGCGTGCGGAGGGCGACGCCATATCCAGAATTTCCCGACTGACCAGACCGTCGTGGACGATGACATCGGCGCGTTGCAGCAGCCTTGCCGCTTTCAACGTCAAGAGATCGGGGTCGCCTGGACCGGCGCCGACCAGATAGACTGTGCCCGATCGGGCTGCCTTGTTTGAACTATTTTCCATGAGGCTGATATGCCTGCATCGACCTGATTGTTCAAAACAGAAGTTTTTGGGGTTGCCTAAGCTAAGCTATTTCGCGGTTGCAGGTTCGGGACCGTCCCCGGCTTATTCGTCTTTCAGTCCTATGCCGATCGACGCCTTGAGCTGCTCTGCTTCCAGAGAAACTACCGGATAGGCGCAGTAATCGGCGGCATAATAAGCGCTCGGACGATGATTGCCCGATAATCCGATGCCGCCAAAGGGAGCCTCGGACGATGCGCCGACGGTCATCTTGTTCCAGTTCACGATGCCGGCGCGGCTGTTGGACCAATATTGGTCATATTGCTGCGCGGTCCCGCCGATCAGGGCGGAGGACAGGCCGTAACGGGTATTATTGGCCTCGGCGATGGCTTCAGCGAAATCACCGACGCGGATGACCTGCAGGATCGGTCCGAACAATTCTATATCCGGGCGTTCGGGAAGATCTGTCACATCGATGATACCCGGCGTGAGGAACGGGCGGCCTTCTACCGGTCGCGCGATATGCTTGATCGGCTTGCCGCCATGGCTCATCAGCGCAAGGAAGCTTTCGGTGAGCCCGTCAGCGGTCTCGTTGTCGATGACAGGACCCATGAAGGGGGCAGGGCTGGCAAAGGGTTCGTCGATGATCAGGCGGTCGGCGATACGCTTCACTTCCCGGACGAGAGGATCATAGATCGTGTCCTTGACGATCAGCCGGCTAGCGGCAGAACAGCGCTGGCCCGCGGTCAGAAAGGCCGATTGCACGATCAGCACCGCTGCGCTGTGGATGTCGTCGGTGTCCCAGGCAATGATCGGGTTGTTCCCGCCCATCTCCAGAGCCAGAATCTTGTCCGGTCGGGAGGCGAACTGGCGATTGAGGGCAATGCCGGTCTGGGCCGAGCCGGTGAACAGAACGCCGTCCAGTCCGTCATTGGCGGTTAGTTGCTTGCCGGTTTCCGGACCGCCGTGCAAAATATTGATAACACCGGCGGGTAGTCCTGCCTTTGCAAATGCATCGACCAGATATTGGCCAACCGCAGGCGTTTTCTCCGACGGTTTGAACACAATCGTATTGCCGGCGATCAGCGCGGGGACAATATGGCCATTGGGTAAATGGGCGGGGAAATTATAGGGACCGAGCACGGCGAGTACGCCATGCGGCTTGTGCCGCAAGGCTGTGCGTGTGTTGGCCTGGCTCGGCAACTGGCGTTGCGGTGTCCGTTCGGCAAAGGCAGCCACCGAAATATCGATTTTTTTGACGACGGAATCAACTTCCGTCCGCGCTTCCCACATCGGCTTGCCGGTTTCGCGGGAAATCAGTTCGGCCAGCTCGTCGCCGTTGTTGCGGATCTGGTTGGCATAGCGCCTGACGGCCTCGATACGTTTGACCACAGCCGTAGCTGCCCATCCCGGCCATGCTTCGCGTGCGCTGGCAACCGCTGCGTCAGCGTCTCCGCTGGTGCCGGTCCACAGTGTTTTCCCGGTTGCCGGTTCGATCGATTTCAGGTCGCTCACTATTGCCTCTATTCTCTACGCAAATCTTGTTCGAAAGATGGGTATATGGACATCTCCGATGATAGATCATAGCCCAAAAAATGCAGAATTCTTATGGTTAATCCGTTTACCTTGCCCTGCGTCGGTCGAAAGCTTGTCAACCATTGCGCAAGGCATAGCCCATATCACGGATATCATTGATTTTTTGCGATAATATGGTCCAGTCGTCATCTTCCGCGATAGCGGTCCAGATTGCTTCGACTTCTTCGATATGCATCGAACAGGGTTCCGGTTTTTGCCAGTAACCACTGACCGGTTCTCGCGTTCGTGCACGATCGGCGATCAAGGCGCGAAATTCGGAAAATCCGGGTGGATTTTCCTCCGGGCTGGCGAGGTTTTCGGTTCTGCCCCAATCGAAGAAAAAGCGGTCAATCTGTATGGTTTTTTCCGCCAGTCCTTTTTCGGCAGCAACAACCAGATCGCGGTCGCTTTCAAACCCCTCTGACTCGATCCCGAGCCGCCAGCAGAAATGCCGGGTGAAGGCGGTACCATAGGCTTTGGGAAATCCTTCGAGCGTCGCGACCAATGGTTCACTGTCGCTAATCAGGCGCAGGGCGCTGGCCAGTTGCGCGAGGTTCCAGTGTAGCGCTTCGGGCTGCCGGGCAAAGCAATATAATCCCTCATGGTCGAAATAGGCGGCGGTAAAGCCGGGCTCCCAATAAGGCGTGAAGCGCCACGGGCCATAGTCGAAGCTTTCACCGGTGATATTGATATTGTCGGTGTTGAGCACGCCATGGACAAAACCGGCTGTCATATAGGCACCGGCCAGCTTGGCGACTTCCTCCGCGGTTTTCGCGAATAATTCGGTCGCCGGATCGTCGGTCTGCACGCCGCCATAATAATGTTTGAGGCAATATTCGACCAGTTGCAGCATCAAAGCTTCGTTCTTCTCGTAGGCGATGCGCTGGAAGGTTCCGATCCGGATATGGCTATGGCTCAACCTGGTCATTACCGCCGAGCGGGTAGGGGAGGGTTCGTCGCCGCGCGACAGTTTCTCGCCAGTCTCGACAACGGCAAAAGTTTTCGACGTATTGACGCCCAATGCTTCGAGCATTTCCGTCGCGAGAATTTCGCGGACAGCGCCTTTCAGGGTGAGCCGGCCATCGCCGCTCCTGCTCCAAGGCGTTGTACCGGAACCCTTTGTGCCCAGATCCATGAGCCGTTGCCGGTCGTCGCGCAGTTGCGCGAACAGAAAGCCGCGGCCATCGCCGATCTCGGGATTATAATTGCGGAACTGATGCCCGTGATAGCGCAGCGCCAGCGGCGGATCGAGATTGTCCGCGAGCGGTTCGAACCGTCCGAAATGGGATCGCCATGCTTCATCACCCAGGCCGTCGAGCCCGACACTCTGGTCCCAGCGGTCATTTCTGAACCGCAAGATATGGTCGGGAAAATCGGCAGGCTTCGCCGGGTCGCCGATCTTCTCCCCCAAGCGGGTGATCTGGACATCGGGCTGATAGACGGTCTTGCCGGGTTCTGGTTGCGGTTTATATGGCATTATTCGACAGTGGCGGCTAATCGGTTGCGCAGCAAGCAGGAACACGAGGCCAATCGCAGCATGACCGAAAAAAAATCTTATCAGGATATCTATTGGGAATCCGATGACGGGCTGAAATTGCACGCTTATGACTATCCTTCGGACAGCGGCAAGACACCGGTTATCTGTGTGCCGGGATTGACCAGAAATGCCCGCGATTTCAGGCATCTCGGGACGGAATTCCACGGCCAGCGGCGAGTCATCATGGTCGATCTGCGGGGCCGCGGCCTGAGTGAATATGCCAAGGACAGCAGCACCTATAATCCGAAGCAATATATCTCGGATATCATCATGTTGATGGACGAGCAGAAGATCGAAAAAGCGGTGTTCTTCGGAACGTCACTCGGCGGTATCGTCACGATGATCATGGCCAAGATGTATCCGGCACGCGTTGCCGGTGCTTTGCTGAATGATATCGGTCCCGAACTCGATCAAAAAGGACTGGACCGGATTGCCGACCATGTCGGGCAGGGGCGGAGTTTCGATACCTGGGCCCATGCCGCCCGCGATATGGCGGAGAGCGGCCGGGAAATCTTCCCGGATTTTACCCTGAAGGACTGGATCGAATTCGCCAAGAAGGTCTACCGGATGAACAGTTCCGGCAGAATCAAGCTGGACTATGACATGAAGATTGCCGAGCCGTTCGACAGCAAGGGCGGCGGCAGCGGCGCCATGTGGAATGCTCTGGAGAATATGAAAGACATTCCGACGCTTATCCTGCGAGGGGAATTGTCAGACTTGTTCAGCGAACGGGTTGCCGCCCAGATGCTCGAAAAGCTGGACAAAGGCGAACTGGTCACGATCCCGCGCGTGGGCCACGCGCCGACGCTGGAAGAGCCCGGCTCGCTTGACGCGATCCATCAATTGCTCCACCGCATTGACTGAATGATTTTAGACAGCCGAGCATGAAATCCGCATGAAGCCAGCAAAGATCCTGCATCTCCACAGTACGTTCAATCTGGGCGGCAAGGAGGCGCGCGCCGTCAGATTGATGAACCACTTCGGTTCCGCTGCCGAACATGTGATATTGTCGGCAGAGCCTGACAGCCTGTCCGCTCGCGACGCGATTGATGTCAGGGTAAAGGTCGAATTTCCCAAAGATGCGCCATCGCTGGCGGGGAAGCCTTCGCTGAAGCGTTACCGCGAATTTGTCAGCTATTTCCGCCAGTTTGATCTGATCCTGTCCTATAATTGGGGATCGATGGACGGCGTGATGGCCCGGACATTATTTTCCCGCGCCGGCGGCCTGCCGCCGCTGATCCATCACGAGGACGGGTTCAACGAAGACGAGCAGGAAAAACTCAACTGGAAGAGAAACTGGTTCCGCAAATTTGCTCTGGGCGATGCGCGGGCGCTGGTGGTGCCGTCTGAAAAACTGGCGAAGATTGCCCGCGATGTCTGGAAGCAGCCGGAACAGAAAATCCAGCGCATCCCCAATGGCATTGACGTAAAGCGCTTCGACAAGAAACCGCAACGCGGCGCTTTGCCGGGTTTCACCAAGCGTGACGGCGAGGTTGTTGTCGGCACGGTGGCCGGGCTGCGGGCGATCAAGAATCTCCCGCGGCTGGTGCGCGCTTGTGCGGCGGCGGGCGATAATGTCCGGCTGGTGATTGTCGGTGAAGGTCCGGAAAAAGATACTATTCTGGCCGAAGCACAGCGGGTCGGTCTGGGCGACCGTTTGCTGATGCCCGGTTTCATGGCCGATCCGGCGCGCTATATCGGTCTGTTCGACATTTTTGCCCTATCATCGGACAGCGAACAATTTCCGATTTCGCTGATCGAGGCGATGGCAGCTGGCTTGCCGGTCTCGGCGACCGACGTCGGCGACATAAAATCGATGGTCTCGCAGGCCAATCAGGGCTTTGTCAAACCGCTGCCCGACGAATCAAAATTTCAGGAATCGCTGACGACCTTGGTCCAGCATCAGCAATTGCGCGAAGATCTAGGCATGCAGAACCGTCTCAAGGCGCAGGCCGAATATAACGAGAGCAAGATGCTGGCCCGCTACGGCCTGCTTTACGGCCATGCGCTGGGACGCGCCGATTTCGGCTCCGCTAAATAACGCAATTCATACCAGAGATTTTTCGAGCATTTTTATATGCCGCCGTCTATACCGAATTTTGGGGAAAATAGGAGATTTCATTGTTCAAGGGCTTAAAACCCATCCAGTATAATGGTCAGGAAGTATGGCCGTTGATCGAAGGTGGAAAAGGCGTCGCAGCTACCAATCACGCAAGTTCGGGAGCCTGGGCTGCCGCTGGCGGCATTGGTACGGTATCCGCAGTCAATGCGGACAGCTATGACGAACATGGCAACGTCATTCCGCAAATCTATCATGGCCGGAAACGCGAGGAGCGGCACCAGGAACTGATCCAATATGCGATCGACGGTGCGGTTACGCAGGTCAAGCAGGCCTACGAGATTTCAGGCGGCAAGGGCGCGATCAACATCAACGTCCTGTGGGAAATGGGCGGCGCACAGCAAGTGCTGGAAGGCGTGCTCGAGCAGACCAAAGGCATGATTGCCGGAGTGACCTGCGGTGCGGGCATGCCCTACAAGCTGTCGGAAATCGCCCAGCAATATGGCGTGAACTATCTGCCGATCATCAGCTCCGCCCGCGCCTTTCGCGCGCTGTGGAAGCGGGCCTATAAAAAGGTTCCCGATCTGATGGCAGCGGTGGTCTACGAGGATCCTTGGCTGGCGGGCGGTCATAACGGCCTGTCCAATGCGGAAGATCCGAGAAAACCGGAAGATCCCTATCCACGGGTCAAGGACCTGCGCGATACGATGCGCGCCGAGGGCATTGCGGACAGCGTGCCGATCATCATGGCCGGCGGTGTCTGGCATTTGCGCGACTGGCAGAACTGGATCGACAGCGAGGAACTGGGCCAGATTGCCTTTCAATTCGGCACCCGGCCTTTGCTGACCAAGGAAAGCCCGATTCCGGAAAGCTGGAAGAGCGAGCTGACCAAGATCAAGGAAGGCGATATTCTTCTGCACAAATTCTCGCCGACCGGTTTCTACAGTTCAGCGGTTCGCAACGAATTTCTGCGCAGTCTGGAATCGCGTTCGGAACGCCAGATTCCCTATTCGACAGAGAAGGCCGGTGAACATACGCATCAGCTCGACGTCGGTATCAAGGGCAAGAATTTCTGGGTCACCCGCAACGATCTGCTCCGCGCGCGCGAATGGGACGGCCTCGGCTTTACCATGGCGATGAAAACGCCGGATAACACTTTGATATTCGCAACCCCCGAAGAGTCTAAAATGATTCGCAAGGATCAGGCAGACTGCATGGGCTGTTTGTCGCATTGCGGTTTTTCGGCATGGAAGGACCATGACAATAACAGCACCGGACGGCTCGCCGATCCGCGCAGTTTCTGTATCCAGAAAAGTCTGCAGGAAATCGTTCATGGCGCACCGGTCGAGGAACATCTGATGTTTGCCGGCCATGGTGCTTTCAATTTCGGAACCGATCCATTCTACTCGAACGGCTTTGTGCCGACGGTGAAGCAGCTTGTGGATCGCATCCTGACCGGCGACTAAGGTGGAAATCCGGCTTGATGATCTCAGCGGGCAGCAGGTCCAGGACCTGCTGGCCGCGCATCTTGCCGGGATGCAGGCAAATTCGCCGCCGGAGAGCATCCATGCGCTGGATCTTTCGGGATTGCGGGCGTCAAGTGTTTCGGTCTGGTCTGCCTGGGACGCGGACCGGTTGATGGGTGTCGGCGCGCTCAAGCAGCTTTCACCTTTTGCGGGCGAGATCAAGTCGATGCGAACCGAACCTCAGTATCTGCGGAAAGGCGTAGGCGGGGCAATATTGGATCATATTCTCGCCGAAGCGCGGCTGCGCTCCTATCGGCGGGTGAGTCTGGAAACGGGCTCCGGTCCGGAATTTGAACCGGCACTGCGTCTGTATCGCA
>TARA_R110000787_G_scaffold220726_2_pt1 | contig 28469 bp, 24 predicted proteins | sample TARA_R110000787 | Tara Oceans TARA_R110000787 (sample SAMEA4397920) | marine metagenome | biome: Polar Biome; feature: [DCM] deep chlorophyll maximum layer (ENVO:01000326); material: water (ENVO:00002006), including particulate matter (ENVO:01000060) such as... | depth 35 m | reverse complement strand
AGCATTCAATAGACAGACTGGCTGCATAAAATAAGTGAGTGTTTTTGTATCGTCTTAGTGGCTTAAGGAATGAAGATGAGACCCGCGAGTTGGCGCTCAACAGAATTTGAGCACTGCGATCAAAATACCAGCGCAATTCAATAAGCCCCCCAAGGATCCTTTTCCTGCCCTGGTGGATTAAAGTTCACCGGTTCATCATATTCATCATCGAACATCTCCTCCGGTCCCGCGTTGAGCGGGGTCCGGAACGTATCCTTTTCCTGCACCCACAGAAGCAGCTGCGAGAGCGCATCGACCTGATCATCATGGCGCGAGGAGGGGAATCCGAGGAGTTCGCCGGCAAAATCGCCCAGCCAGTGCGTGCGCTCGGGTAGGAATAATCGTCCGCTCTGGATCATCGCACTCGCACTCAGGGCCCGGGTGATCTTGTCGCCCTCGGGACGGCGCGCGATCGGAGGTGGCACACCGTGCGGGTCTTCCGCCCGCAGTGACTGGATCAGGGCAGTCCCTGACGAGGCATCCTCGATCAGCAGGACCTTTGCGCCATGTGTCCTGCCAAGCTCGATTGCCTTGGCCTTGAGCAGGTGAAATTTCAGGCGCGCGCGAAACACGTCAAGAATGTAGATTTGCTTGCCCTGTATCAAAGCGGTGACGCAGACGGACCAGTCGTTGAACGGATTGTCCTTGGACGCGGTATCCCAGGACTGGACAATCTGGCCATAGCCAAGATCAATGGTGCCTGCTTTATAGGAGTGCAGCCATGCGGCCTCAATAATATTGCCAACCGCAGGCACGGGCGCCTGCTGGAACTGACTGGCGAACACGATCGGATTGTCCGCCTTGCGCCGCAGCAGCACCTCGAGGCTCTGGCGGGCAGGGTGAAGCGCGCTGCCGGCGCGCCGGTGCCAGATCCTCCCCCGGGTGAGAGGAATGTCCTCGTCGCGCTCTGCGATGGCGGGCAAGCACAGCTCGTACCAGCCCTCCCGTTCCTTGAGGATGCCGACCAGATCACCTTCATGCAGACGCTGCATCACCACGATGATCGCGCCGGTGGCCTGATTGTTGAGGCGCTGGGACAATGTGTCGTCGAACCAGCGGATGACCTTCTCGCGTGCCGGCTGGGACATCGCATCCTGGGTTTTCATGGGATCGTCGATAATGATGATGTCCGCGCCAAACCCGGTGGTCACGCCGTCAACCGATGTCGCCATGCGCCGTCCGCCGGCGCTGGTACGGATGTCGGCCACCGTCCGGCGGGTCAATACAAGGCTTGGAAAGGCCCGGCGATACCAGCTGCTCTGCATGATCTTGAGACAGTCACTGGCATGATCTTCCGCCAGATCCTGGCCGTAGCTGATGCACAGGAAGGAAAGCGATGGATCGTGCCCCAGGCGCCAGGCGGTGTAAGCAACCGTTACCGTCCGGGACTTGAGGTGCCGCGGCGGAATGGTGATCGCCAGACGGGTGTTGTCTCCCTCCTCGATCCGCTCCAACTGGCGGATCATCGCATCAATATGCCAGTTGTGCTGATATTCATCCTCTCCGCCCAGTTCCCTGAACACAAAGCGCAAGAAAAAGCCGAAGTCGAGACGCAGCAGCGCGGAGATCGCGTCATCGGTTTCAACATCAGCCATGGACGCTCTCCCCGTCCTCGGACCCGTCTTCAGCACCATTTTCAGCCCCCTCTTCAGTAAGGTGTTCAGCCGGGGGCGGATCTCCAAACAGGTCCGGGTCAATTCCCAGTTCTTGGGCACGCTCCTTCAGATAGGCTTCCAATATCTGTTTATCGCCAAGCGTGTGATAGCGCCGGTTCTGCTGCTGGGTTGCCTCAATCCGCTGGCACTTTTTATCAACGATCTCGATAGCCTTGTTCTGTCCCTTGACCGATGCATTGTCGATCAGCCTGAGGTCGATACTGCGTCTTTTGCTCATCCTGCGCTTTTTGCCGTTCTCGCTGACGGTCGTTTTGCGCTGCAACTCTTGCATGAACTCGGTATCGGCATTGGGCACGCCCTTTTTCCGGCTTCCGCGCTTCCGCCCGTCACCGACAGCGAACTGGTTCTTTTTGGGCGGCCGGTTGCGGCCGACCTTGTAGGATCCATCTCCGCGGACATTGTCATCCTTGAAGGGTTTGCCATCCTTGCGGCGTCCCTGCCGGGATGGCGGCTTCTTATCATTATCATCGCCACTTTCATTGTCGCTCATGATGCTTCTCCCAGTCGCGCCTTGGCGACTTCATGGAACGGCGTGATACCGTCCAGCAGCGGCTCGCAGCCGGTGGCTTCGGCGGTGCGGCGCAGAATCACGTCGGCGTAAACGGGATCCAGCTCGATCGCCCGGCCGCGCCGCCCCGTCATCTCGCAGGCGGCCAAAAGCGTGCCGGATCCGGCGAAGGGATCGAGCACGATGTTGCCGCGCCGCGAGCAGTCAAGAATGGCATCGGCAATCATCTGTTTTGGCTTGACGGTCGGATGATCGGCGAGATCCTCCATCCGCCCTGCACGAAATGTATTGGCGGATGGATATCGCCAGACATTGCTGCGGTTTCTCCGGCCGAGCGCAATATTGCTTATATGCGTGCCCGGGTTCACCTTGAAGACATAGCAAAGTTCATGGGCTGACCTGTAGAATGCCCCCATTCCGGGATTCTTGGCCCACACGATCATGTTCTTGAGCTCGTGAAACACGCCTTGGGCTGCATCGAGCATGTAAGGCGCGCCGCGCCAGTCCATGAACACAAAGGCAATGGCGCCCGGCGCGCAGTGCGCGGCCATCGCCTTGAAGGCTGGGCGCAGCAGGGTCATGCCGAACTCGGCCAGCGACACTTCGCCTGCGCCCATGACAAAATTGTCATGCTTGACCTTGCCGTTGCCCGAGACGTTGTTCTGGATCGCGCATCCATAGGGAGGATCGGTGACAATTAGCTGGGCCCGCTCGCCCGCAAGGACGCGCTCGACGGTTTCGGGCAAGCGGGCATCGCCAACAAGCAGCCATTGATTGCCGACTTTCCAAAGGTCATCCAGCTGCGAGACGGCAACCGCGTCATCGGCCGGCAGCTCGACATTGTCCTCCGCCTCCGGCTCGTCCTCTCCGATACTGAGTATGCCGTCGATCTCGAACGTGTCGAACCCGGTCAGTTCCACCTCGTAACCCAGTTCGATCAGGCCGGAGAGTTCTGAGCGCAGCAGCTTCTTGGACCATTGGGCGTCCTGTGCGAGCCTGTTGTCGGCGATGATATAGGCGCGGCGGTCCGCCTCGCTCATCTCGCCCAGGTTGATTACCGGAACGACGGTCTCGCCGTTCAGGCGCGCTGCTTCAAGACGGCCATGCCCGCAGACGAGATTGCCATCATCATCAACGAGGAGCGGGTTGGTCCACCCGTACTTCCTCATGCTCCGCTGGAGCTTCTTTCTCTGGGAATGCGTGTGCGTGTTGGGATTGTTCGCATAGACAATTACCTCATCGATCGGCACGTAGCTGAACGCGAGGGGACGGGAAGGGGTGTTGGATTTTGCGTGTAATTTGGACATTACTTTTCTCCGTCAAAAATTGATAAAAACTTACAATTTCCGTGGTGAAAAGTGTCGGCCCTAAAGTCGATATTCCCTATATGTTCCTCTGGGCAGGATTTGTCCAGCCTGAATTTATCTGGACCTCGAGAAAATGCAAAAACGGCTGAAAAGGAACAAAAGGACTGAATTTTCGTTTGAGATTGCATTTCGTTCCCACAAACATGGTCTAGCCTTCCCACGAACATCCGATATGGGATAACTGTCCTGAAGCCGCGCCATTGCTGGGGCTCTGACAGTTCAATCGGTGCGGTTCGGCCGTATCAGGGCGTTTTTCCCACTACTTTCCCACGCATATGGGAAAAGAACGCCTGAGACCGGTTCGCTAGAGACTGCGTCGCGCACCACTTTTTCCTTAAATCTTAATGGGCTTTGTCCCATTAGCTTTTCTAGCGGATTAAGCGACAACGCTATAATTGCGAGGAATGCAGAGAATCTCCATCGAACGCCATTGTTTCCCACCTGAACTGATCATCAGGCCTTTGTTCAAGAAACTGAGAAGGGAAGCTTTTGCCAAGTGGGAAGTTTTGGCAGCGGCCGCATAAGCTTTGCGCTTTCCGCAATGGGAAGAAATCGCCGAGCAGACGATTGGCCTCTATCGGAGTTTATTTGCCGATGAACAAACGCAGCGCGCAGCGCGCGCCTCCCACATATAGCGTATTTGCGCTGCGCTGCCCGCTAGCCGGACAAAGCCGAGCCAACATCTGGCCGACCGGTAGCCCATGCTCGCAACAGGCTCGACCAACTTTACATTGAAACAGTCAAACCACCATCCACAACCAGTGTCTGGCCCGTGATGTAGCTCGCTTTCTCGGAAACCAGAAACGCCGCAACATTTGCTATTTCCTCCGGCTCGCCCGAACGCCCGCTAAGAGGCACGGTCTGTTCGGCTACGGCAAGCCCCTCCGCTCCCAGTGAATTTTCAGCGGAAAGAATTTGCGCTGTGCGGACAAAACCCGGAGCAATGCCGTTCACCCGCACCCCGGATTTTGCGAGTGCCACCGCAGCACCGCGAACCATTCCGGATATCCCGCCTTTTGCCGCGCAATAATGCCAGTGATCATCCCATCCAACGGTCACACCCGCAATCGAAGCGATACACACAATCGCCCCGTCTCCGGCTGCTTCCATGGCGGGAGCAGCGGCACGCAGCAAACGGAACTGTCCCTTGAGATTCACGTCCTGCACAGCGTCCCATTTGTCATCGCTTAGGATGGGATAGGCCGCTCGTGGCGCGATTCCGGCATTGGCCACCAATGCGGATATATGGCCGAATTCCGATTCGATCCTTTGCACCAGCTTGTCGCAGGCAGCGCTGTCGGTAACATCGAGTGCGACAAATTGCGCCTCGCCGCCGGCAGCCTTGATTTCCTCGACGCAGGCGTTGCCCTCTTCTGTGAGAATATCCGTAACAAAAACGTGAAAGCCGTCAACCGCGAGCGCTTTGGCCGTAGCCGCGCCTATTCCTATTCCGGCACCTGATACCATTGCCGCCCGTCGCTGTTCCATAAGCTACCTTTCTCAATTTTGATAATGCCCCGTTTCCGGCCCGCTCAGAGGAACTGGTCACCGCCATTGGGGCTGATACATTGACCCTGGAAATGATCGCCATCGCTCGAAGCCAGAAAAACATAGGATGGCGCGATGTCCGTAACCTCTGCCAGACGGCCGGCCGGAATTCCGGCCAGCACCGCCGCAACCACCTCGGGGTCGACCGCATCGAGAATGGGTGTGACCGTTGCCCCGGGCGCGACACAGTTGATCCGGACATTCCGGTCGCCAATTTCCAGAGCAAGCGATCGGGTAAAGGAAAGCACAGCCCCCTTGGCCGCAGTATAGGCGCCCAGGCCTGGCGCGCCCTTATAGGCGAGTTGCGAAACCGTGTTGATGATTCGCCCGGAATTGCGCTTGTACATGTGCGGGAGTACCGCCTTGGTCATCAGAAAGGTCGCTCGCGCGTGGACCGCCATCACCTTGTCCCAGACATCGACCGGCAGGTCCTCGACCAGATGATTGTGCGCAATCCCCGCATTATTGACCAATATGTCCAGATCTCCGGCAAAATCGATCGCTTCATCCGCCAATCGCTGACATTCCTCGGCCGAGGAAATATCCGCAATCAAGACAACCGTATCGGAACCGAGTTTCTTCAGATCGGCAGCAGTCGATTCTGCTGCCGATCTGTCATTTTCCGGACAATTGATAATCAGCCTGTCACAACCCGCCTCGGCGAACGCGGTGGCGACGGCGCGACCAATACCCGAGCTACTGCCGGTGATGAGCGCGCTTTTTCCAGCCAGTCGCATATATTGCCCCTTTATGAACCCGATAAATTTGTCGGCGAAACTAGAATTTGAAACCCGCTTCCACACCAATGACCCGATCAGAACCTGGTGCCACGAAAGAGCCCCCGAATTCAGGAGCCGGTATGACCTCCTGAAGAAATTTCTTGTTCGTAACATTCTGCGCAAAGGCCGCCAGGGACCAGCGTTCTGCGTTGATTCCTACCCTGAGGTTCAGAATTCCGAATGCATCACGCTGACTGTTGGTGAAATTTCCGATAAGGCCAAACTGGTTCGGGACATCATTGTCCTGTACCGTATGGAACCAGGTCGGACCCGTCAGGCGATAGTCGGCTTTTAGCAAAATGTCCGTATCGTCGCTGACGGGTACAAGAGCTTCAGCTCCCAGATTGAGAGTATAATCAGCGGTATAGGGCGACTTGTTGCCAACCGTATTTGGCCGCGCACTGTTGCGCTTGATCTCGCTCTCGGTGATATTGCCCGAGGCGATCAACGTCAGCCAGCTGTTCGGCTTGACGGCCAGACTGGCTTCGACGCCATAAAGCTCGACCTTGTCGATGTTCGATACGACGCGAAGCAGTCCGAATGGCCCAACGAAAAATCCGAAAAACTGCATGTCGGTAACATCGGTATAATAGCCGGCGATCTCATAATTCACGACATTGCCCGGGGTAGACCCCTTGAGACCGACCTCAAAGGCGCTTGATGTCTCTTTATCGAATTCATCAAAAATGGTGATCCCGGCGTTAAATTGCTGATTGAAGAAATTGTCAATAACCGCCGCAGAGCCACCGTTGTTAAAGCCACCGGACTTGAAGCCAATACCCCAGTTGGCAAACAGGTTGAGATAATCGGTTGCCCGATAGCTGATCGACAATTTGGGCTGCAGCTGTTTGAAGGTTTGCGATCGGTCCGCCAGCACGCCGCTCGGATTATTGGCTGGGTCCAGACCTGGGTTAAGATAGTAATTCGCTGGTGTCGTAGCCGTGCCGTTCGGAAATCCTGTCAAAACGTTGCCAACCCATCGAGTGCGGACATCCGTCGGAACATTATTGCTGCTGTCCCGCTTCTCTATGTCATATCGCAAGGCCAGACCGGCGGTAAGACCAGACTGTATCTCATAATTGACCGAACCGAACAACGCATAAACATCGGTTTTGAAATCATCATCGATCAGTGCTTCGGTTGGATTGCTTGGGTCCGTCGTAAAGCATTGCGCAATTACGCCCTGCCCTGTGTCTAGTCCGAGGTTGCGGCAAACCCGGCGATCCAGATGCAGATAATATACACCCGCTTGCCAGTTCAGAAAGCTGTCGCCGCCGGCCAGACGGATTTCAGCGCTTATGTCTTCCTGATCCGTCTGCTGATATTGTGTGCCATCACAACTGGTCGGCGAATAAGGTGGCAGATTGGCGCCACCTCCGATCCCGAAAGGTGATTCCACCGGAAAGCCTGCCAGCGCCGCGGATGTCGTTTGACAGGTGGATTCGCCGTTGAAAAATGCAAAACTGCCGCTCGTGCCGTCAGCGTAGAAAAAATTCTTGTTGTTATTATAGGCCACATAGGCGCTCAGGTCGGCAAATCCCAATTCGGTTTCCAGCTTGATCGAAGCATCCAGTGTTTCCTGCTGGTTGAGCGGATCAATATTGGGAGCAAAAACGAACCGGTGGTCATTGGCATCAATGTTGAAATCCGGTCCGAGGAGGTCAGCAAGAAATGGTATCTGGAAAATGGCGTTGAAGGAAATGGCACCGCCCTTGCGTTCGCCATAGCGGACCTTCGTATCAATTTTCGTAACGTCGGAAGGTTCAAGCACGAGCCTGCCATTGATATTCCAGCCGCTATAATTGTTGACTGATGCGGGATCGGTGGTGTTCCCGGGATATAGAGTGGTATTTTGCGTAGTTGGCAGGAACGAGTTGCGCAGGAAACCGTCGCTGCGTGCAAAATCGCCGCTGACGACAAAGCCAGCATGGTCGGAAATTGGCCCACTTAACAGCGCGCGGGCGGTTATCGTCTTGTCGGTGGCATATCCCACACGGGCAGAACCGGAAAGATAATCTGTCGGCCCTTTCGTGGTGATGACAATCGCGCCCGCTGCAGCATTGCGCCCGTATATAGCCCCCTGCGGCCCTTTCAAAATTTCAACCTGCTCGAGCTCACCATGATCCTGGTTCAGCACTGCAACATTGGTTTTCAGTACGCCATCAATGACCAGCGCAACATTATTTTCACCGTCTCTTGCACCGTTTAGACCGCGGATATTGACCTGATTATCGCCTGCTTCAGTATTACCGGCAACAATTGTAACACCTGCGGTCAGCTGGGTGAAATCCTCGGCAGTGGTTGCGCCGCTATTTTCGAGCGCCTCTACCGTCAGAACGGAAACCGATGCCGGCACGTCCCGTAACAGTTCGCTCTGACGGCGGGCAGTAACCACGATTTGACCTGAATCCTGACTCTCTTCTGCGTTGTCCTGCTCGCCCCCGACTTGGGCCGCCGCTGGATTGAAGCTGATCAAAGCTGTGATAGCGACTGACATTGAAAGACCTGTTTTAACACGACGCATTTTTCTTCCTTCCCTGATGGAATGATTTGCGGGCCTTTTGACCCGTCAAACAAATTTAAACGAGGACGTTGGCCCCGCTCATATAGACATAGACTTCCTGAAATTTGCCGTCCCGGACTCTCCAAAAATTGGTATTGTTTAACAGTGTGATGCCCCCTTCCGCATCGGTGAGCTCGGCCGTGAAGGACGCAGATATCCGGCCGTTGGCTTCGTCGACGGTGCAGGTGAAATCGCGGTGGACAATGGTTTCATAGGCTCCGAAGAAATCCTCGAACATCCGGCGGATCTCTTCCTTGCCGCTGTGGCGGGTGAAGTCGGTCTGGACGCAGAACAGCGCGCCGTCGTGGAAACAGTCGAGCGCCGCCTCCATGTTCTTGGCATCGACATTCCCAAAATAGGTCTTGGTTGCCAGTTCGATCAATTCGTGACGCGCGAGGCCGGGTTCATATTGCATCAGGCGTCTCCTTCCTTGAGAAGATTGTCGCCGCTCATATAGACGGTGACGTCCTGGAACAGGCGGTCCCTGCAATAGAAACGATTGCAATTTTCATAGCGCAGCTGCTCGCCGCCATTGGGGGTGATCAGCACGGTGAACTGCGAACAGATAGCGTTGGATGCCGGGTCGGCGGTGTGGACAAAATTGCCGTGCCAGATCTGCTCGAAGTCGGCGAACAGCTTTTCGAACATGGCCCTGATTGCATCGCGACCATTGTGGGTCGTGTCGGACGTGGCTTCGTGCAGGATCGCATCGGGTGCAAAGCAGTTGAGCACCTGGGTCATATTCTTGTTGTCGACCCCGTCGAAATAGCGCTTGGTCACGATGTCGATATAGAAGGGGTAGGGCAGCGGCGCCTGGCCTGCCATTCCGGGGGTCCAGTCAGCCATCAATACCATCCTTTTCTGATATCTTCATCCTTGGGAACTTCGGGAGCCGGAAAAGCCTTCTTGCTGTGCGTCAGTCCCAGCTCGATCAGGGTTTCAAGAAATTTATAGGCAACTTGCCCCGGATTGAGCACCGGGATCGGCAGATTGTCAGCCAGATATTTGGCCGACTGGTGCATGGTCGTGGAGCCGAGCACGATGACATCTGCACCGTCTTCTTCTATCGCCAGCATCGCTTCGGCCTTGAGCTTGTCGAAAATCACCTCTTCCTTGCCAGCCAGCAATTCGGTGACATCGGGCCGGGTGTCGATCGAGCGCAGCGATGCCACCCGTTCCCACCAGCCATATTCGGTGATCGTCTTTTCGTAGAGCGGGAACCATTCCGGCCACATCGTCAGCACAGAGAATTTCTTGCCGAGCATCATAGCGGCAGCGAAGGCGGCTTCACCGGGGCCGACAACAGGGATGTCTAGCCGGGAACGGAGCGCGCGCATGCCGCTGTCGCTGACCGTGTCGATCAATACACCCGCATAGCCTTCTTCTTCGGCCTTGATCCCGGCCTGGAACACGGTCCAGTCCATCAACAATGTGTCATGATAGCTGTCACCCAGCGCCGCGCCCCAGGGAACGGCAGCAAATTCGGGTTGAAAACCTTCCCGGACAAAATCAGCGGGCAATTGCTCGGCGCGAGCTGCCACGCCCGCCTCGTCCATCGGGATGGGGACGATGACTTTGATCCGTTTCATAGCATTTCAGGCGTGGGCATGATGCGATACTCCCTTTGGACGTTCTATTGTATACAATTGTACTCCGTCAAGTGGAAACTACCAGTTCTGGTCAGGACTTGCCCAACGCCAGTTAATACGCCAATAGCCAGTTCATGAGCCGCGCCTCCGACACTGCATATGAAAAAATACGTAGCTTCATTCTGAACGGAGAGGCTCATCCGGGTATGCAATTGACCGAGGAACGTCTCTCCGAGATTTCCGGCGTGTCGCGGACACCGGTGCGAGACGCGGTTCAGCGACTGGAAAATGAGATGCTGCTGGTGCGCAGCGCTTCCAAGCGGTTATCGGTCGCGGACTGGTCGGATGATGAAATCGACGAAATGTTCGCGTTGCGGGCGATGCTGGAATCCCACGCTACCGAAAGGGCCGCGCTGCGGATGGACGCAGACAACCTTAGCCGGTTGCGTGATATCAATGCTGTGCTGACCGAGGCGGTTAACCGGGCGGAACCCGACATCACTACATTCCTTGATGCAAACCGGCAGTTTCACGACCTGATCCTTGCATGCGCGCAGTCACCAAGGTTGAGCAAATTGCTGCCGGCGCTGGTCGAACAGCCGGTGGTTCGACGCACTGCCAATCAATATTCGCAAGATGACCTGATACAATCGGGCACCGATCACGACGAGCTGATCGCTGCCTTCGCCGCGAAGGATCAAAAATGGGCGCGTGCAGTCATGACCAGCCATATCCGCCGTGCATTCCATAGCTTCAGCGGTGCGACCAGAAGGACCGCCGACGACTGACCCTCAGATAATACCGCGCTCTTCCAGATCGGCCATTGTCGCACTGTCCATGCCCAGCAACTCGCCATATACGGCCTCGTTGTGAGCGCCGAGTTCCGGCCCGACGCTATCAATATGGCCCGGGGTTTTGGACAGCTTGGGTGCGACGTTCTGCATCACGAAATTTTCATGCTGCGGGTGATCCACTTTGACCAGCGCTTCCCGCGCCTTGAAATGGGGATCCTCGAGCATTTCCGGTGCGCGGTAGACATTGCCGGCGGGCACGCCATGTTCCTCGCACATATCCAGCAAGTCCTTGCTGGATATGGTCCTGGTCCATTCCATGATGAGGTCGTCCAGTTCGGCCTGGTGTTCGCCGCGGGCGATATGGGTCGCATAGCGTGGATCCTCGCCAAGTTCGGGACGCCCCATCATTGCCGACATCCGTTTCCAGACGCTATCCTGATTGCCGCCGATCAATATGCTGCCGTCGCTGGTTGGATAAACATTGGAGGGCGCGATCTTGGGCAGGATCGAACCGGTTCGTTCGCGAATATGTCCAGCGACCGTATATTCCGCCACGGTTGATTCCATATTGGCGAGCACCGCCTCGTAGATCGCCGAGTCGACCACCTGGCCCTCGCCGGTTTTGTGGCGATGCTGCAGCGCCATCAGCGCGCCGAGACAGGCATAGGTTGCAGCCAGCGAATCGCCGATCGAAAGTCCGGCGCGGCTGGGCGGACGGTCGGGCTCGCCCATGATATAGCGCATGCCGCCCATGGCTTCACCGATGCCGCCATAGCCGGCACGGTGCGAATAGGGTCCGGTCTGGCCATAGCCGGACACGCGAATCATGATCAGCCCCTTGTTGATCGCGCTGAGCGTTTCGTAATCGAGACCCCATTTTTCCATGGTCCCAGCGCGAAAATTTTCCAGCAGAAAGTCTGATTTCTTGGCCAGCTTCTTGACAATCGCCTGCCCCTCTTTCTCGCGCAAATTGAGGGTTATAGACTTTTTATTGCGACCGACAACGGAGAACCAGAGCGGAATGCCCTGACCCCAGCTGCGCATTGCATCGCCAACCTTGGGTGGCTCTATCTTGATTACTTCGGCACCGTGGTCGCCCATCAGTTGACCGCAGAACGGTCCCGCAATCAGCTGACCCATTTCGATCAACCGCAAACCTGTCAACGCCCCTTGCGTCATGAAAAATACTCCCACATCATTCTTTCTCCTATACAAAAGGCCATCAGGATTGTATACAATTTATATGAGCATAAACAGTCGCACAGCGGTTGCCATATTGGAAGTCGGCCCAAGGGACGGGCTGCAGAACGAGGCCGAGATCATTTCGACGGCGGACAAGCTGGGGCTTATAAAGCGCATGCTTGATGCCGGAGTGAAGCGCATGGAAGTGGCAAGCTTTGTCCATCCGGGGCGGGTGCCGCAAATGGCTGATGCGGAGGCGGTGATCGCTGGCCTGCCCGACCGCGATGATGTTTCCTATGTCGGACTGTGCCTGAACAAGCGCGGCGTCTTGCGAGGCCTCGCTACGAGGGAAGGCAATAAACGCGGTATCGACGAAGCCGGCTGCGTAGTCGTCGCGAGCGATACTTTTGGCCAGAAGAATCAAGGGCAGACGATAAAACAAGGTATCAAGGAAAATCGCGAGATGATCCGCTTTGCCAAGGCCGAAGGGCTCAAGGCCCAAGTCACTATATCTGCCGCCTTTGGCTGTCCGTTCGAAGGCGCGGTCGATCCGGAAACGGTCTTGAATATTGCCGAAGAAATGGCGGCAGAAGACCCGCTCGAAATCGCGCTGGCCGACACGATCGGCGTCGGGGTGCCGGCCCAGGTCACCGACCTGTTCGGACGGCTCAAGGAAATATTGCCCGCACATATAAAGATGCGTGCCCATTTTCACGACACCCGCAATACCGGTATCGCCAACGCATGGGCGGCTATCGAAGCGGGTGTCGAAACATTGGATTCCAGCCTCGGCGGCCTCGGCGGCTGTCCATTCGCACCCAATGCGACCGGCAATATTGCTACAGAAGATTTGATCAACCTGCTCGACCGCTCCGGCGTCGAGCATGATCTCGATCTCCACAAAGCCATAGGCACGAACCGGTGGTTTGAAACGATAATCGGCCGACGGTTGCCATCGCTGGTTGCGCGGGCCGAGGCATAAGAGACAGGTTAACAGGAAAGAGATTTAAATATGGGATATCGATTGGGCGTCGACGTCGGCGGGACATTTACAGATCTTCTGCTGATTGACGAAGCAACAGGGAAAACGTTTCGGGATAAAGTGCCCTCTACGCCCGGCGATCCATCCCAAGCCGTTATCAATGGTGCGCGCGGATTGTGCGAGCGTCAGAATATTGCACCCGGTGAGATCGACCTGTTCCTGCACGGCACGACGGTGGCGACCAATGCAGTGCTCGAAAAGAAAATCGCCAAAGTCGGACTGGTCGTCACCGAGGGCTATCGTCATGTCATGCAGATTGCCCGCAGCCTGGTGCCAGGTGGCCTCGCCGCCTGGATCATCTGGCCCAAGCCGGAACCGATGGCTGCTCTCGAGCGGACGATCGAAGCGCCGGAGCGGATGGATGCCAAGGGCCAGACCGTCCGCGAACTGGATAAAACGGAAATGCGCGCCCGGCTGGAACGGTTGAAGGCCAGCGAGGAAATCGAAGCGCTCACCATCTGCCTGATGAACAGCTATGTTGATGGCGGCCACGAAAAGGCCGTCGCGGCCATCTGCGCCGAAGTTTTCCCCGATATTCCTATTTCCATTTCGTCGGACATTTTGCCCGAGATGCAGGAATATGAGCGTGCGCTCACTACGGTCGCCAACAGCGCGGTACGCCCGGCCGTGGCGCGCTATGTCGGCAATCTGGAAAAGGAATTGAAGGATTGGGGCACGAAGGCGAAACTCAACCTGCTGCGCTCCGACGGCGGATTGATGTCCGCCGAGAAAAGCGCAGAGGCTCCGGTCAACCTGCTGATGTCGGGACCTGCTGGCGGGGTCGCCGGAGCGGTCTGGGTAGCAAAAAGTGCCGATGTGAAAAATATTCTTACGCTCGACATGGGCGGCACGTCGACCGATGTGGCGCTGATCGAAAATGGGGCGGCGCGGCTGCAGCGGGAAACTTCGGTCGGTGACCTGAATGTCCGCGCGTCGTCGATCGACGTCAAAACCGTCGGCGCCGGGGGCGGGTCAATCGCCTTTGTTCCCGAACTGACCAAGGCCCTGCGCGTTGGCCCGGAAAGCGCGGGAGCCCAGCCGGGGCCGGTGGCTTATGGCAAGGGCGGCGAACAGCCGACTGTGACTGATGCCAATGTCGTGCTCGGCTATCTGCCCGAATCCCTGCTCGGCGGCAGTTTCAAGCTCGACCGGGAAGGCGCGACGAAAGCCGTCCAAACGATTGCCGATGCGCTTGGCATTGATCTTATGGACGCAGCTGCTGGCATCATCGACATTGTGAACGAAAATATGTTTGGCGCGCTACGGCTGGTTTCTGTCCAGCAAGGCTATGACCCGCGTGACTTTGCCCTGATGGGCTTTGGTGGCGCGGGACCGCTGCACGCCAATGCAATGGGCAAGCTGATGAACAGCTGGCCGGTGATCATACCGCCGTCGCCCGGCGTGCTCTGCGCCTATGGCGACGCGACGACGCGGCAGCGGGTAGAAACGCAGCGCAGCTTCAACAAGATGGTCCAGAACACGACAGATGAAGAGCTCACCACCTATCTCGACAATCTCGGCGCGCAGGTAAAGCAGGAGCTGGAAGCCGAGGATGTCGCGCCCGGCGATATCGAGCTGCTCTACGAGATCGACATCCGCTATGCCGGCCAGGCCTTTGAAATTCCGCTGTCGGTGGAACCGGAAGGCCTCTCGATCAAAAGCCTGATCGCCCGCTTCGATACCGAGCATGAGCGATTATTCACCTTCAATCTCGACGAGACGCCACACGAGATCGTTAACGTCCGCGCCGTTGCGCTCGGCAAGTCCGCCGATGTCGCACCGCCAACGATCGACAAAGGCGATGCGGATCCATCGAGCGCCAAAACCCGCGATCACCAGCTTTATATGGACGGCAAGATGCAGGATGCGGCGATTTACGATCGTGCTCTGCTGAAGGCCGGCAATCGCATCCCGGGGCCTGCCATCGTCACCGAAATGGATAGCACCACGCTCGTCCACAGCGGCTGTGAAGCGCTGGTCGACGCGCATGGCAATCTGATCATCAACCTGGTGGAAGGAGCCTGATATGCCCGCACAGATTATCGAAACCAACCAAGCTCCCTTCAACAAGGTCGAGGTTGATCCGGTCACCCTCGACATCATGGAAAATGCCCTGCGCAACGCCCGGATCGAGATGGACGCCACTTTGGTGCGCACCGCCATGTCGCCGGGCATCCGCGAACAGGGCGATGCCTTTCCGCTGATCGCCGACCGCGCCGGCAAGATGGTGGTGGGCCAGTTCGGCAGCTTTATCGACGGCTTCCTGCGTTCCTATCCTGGCACGATCGAGGAGGGCGACATGATCTTCCTCAGCGACCCCTACAGCTGCGACGGCGCGGTCAGCCATAATAATGACTGGCTGGTTCTGCTGCCAGTCTATCGCGGTGGCAGGTTGGTCGCATGGACAGCGATGTTCGGCCACCAGTCCGACATTGGCGGCAAAGTCGCCGGCTCGATCCCGATCGACAGCAAGAGCGTGTTCGAGGAAGGCGTCCGGATTCCGCCGGTGAAAATCTACCAGAAAGGCGTCTATAACGAAGAGATGGTGAAGGTCGTCCTCCACCAGAGCCGCAAGCCGGACTGGTGCGCCGCCGATCTTAACGCCCTGATCGCGTCCTGCCGCGTCGCTGCCCGCCGGGTCGATGAAATGTGCGGGCGCTTTGGCGAGGACGAATTTGCCAGCGCCACCGATCTGCTGCTGGCGCGCAACCATCGCGCGATGAAACATCTGATCGAGACCAGCATCGGCGAGGAACCGGTCAGCTTCAGCGACTATATCTGTGATGATGGCGTCGGTTTTGGTCCCTACAAGATCAGCTGCAAGATGTGGCGCGAGGGCGGCAAGGTCATCCTCGATTTCGAGGGCACCGACCCGCAGGCACCGAGCTCGATCAACTTCTTCCTCAACGAGAATATGTTCAAGATGTTCTTCGGCATCTACATGATCATGGTTTTCGATCCGCAGATATTGTTCAACGACGGTTTCTATGATCTGGTCGACGTGCGCATTCCGGAAGGCTCGCTGCTCAAGCCGAAATATCCCGCAGCGCTTGCCGGACGCACCCATGCGCTCGGGCGGATATTTGACATATTGGGCGGCCTGCTTGGCCAGCGTCAGCCGGAATTCCTGAACGGTGCCGGCTTCTCGTCCAGTCCGCATCTGATGTATTCCGGTTTCGACAAGTCCGGCGAATGGTTTCAGCTGTTCCAGATCGGTTTTGGCGGCATCCCCGGCCGGCCCTTTGGCGACGGCCCGGATGGCCATTCGCTGTGGCCCGGCTTCACCAATGTGCCGAACGAATTTCTCGAGAAATATTTCCCGCTCAGAATCGAACGGTATGAGGCCAAGCCGGATAGCGGCGGCGCGGGACTGTTCCGTGGCGGTAACGGCATCCATATGACCTACCGATTTCTTGAACCGGGAACCGTGGCGATTCATGACGACCGCTGGTTCACCTATCCGTGGGGCGTCAATGGCGGACAGCCCGGCGACCGCGCCACCAAGATATTGGAGCGCGCTGACGGATCTACAGAAGTGGTGGGCAACAAGCAGGACGGCATCGAGGTCCGCGAAGGCGATCTGCTCCACTTCATCACCTGGGGCGGCGGCGGCTGGGGCAACCCGCTGGAACGCGATCCCGAACTGGTCGCTCTGGAAATCCGCCAGGGACTGGTGACCGTGAAGGGCGCCCGCGACTATGGCGTGGTCATTGCCGAAGGTGGCAGTGTCGATGAACCAGCCACCCAAAGCCTGCGCGCGGAAATGGCAGAAAACGCCATCAAGACGGACGGACCGTTCAATTTTGGTCCAGATATAGAAACACTGAGGGCCAACTGTTTGGCTGAAACAGGATTGCCGGCGCCTGTTCAACCCGGCAGCTAAGATGAAAATGAGGTGTTAAGGCGCACTCGAGATATCCGAAAATTGGCGCGCGGGAGGATAAGGTTGTAGGTGCCACAATCTCCGGTGATTGTGACATATTCCAAAAGCCCGCTCGCCAGGCGGATCGTCGTGTCAACGCGGCGGTTCGGATAAACGGGCCTGCCGCTTAAGTGCGGGCGGACGATTCAGTTGAGGTCGAATGTGTCCAGATCACTCGTCGCTATCGCTGAAGGTCGGTTTGATCAGCCTCATTTGGCAAAGGCGCTGTCATCTGCTGATCAAAACACGGTATAGCCCTGTGACCGCCGTTTTCGAGCTGATCGATAGCACCGCAGAGCTAACTGGATAGCCCGCCAGTTCTGGTTTCCATCTCATCTAGCAATTCCACAAGGAGATGCCCGATCCGCATCGGATGCCCAGCCGAGATCAAGAACCGTGACCATCGGGTAGAACTTGCGCCATGCTCCTGACCTTGGATGCAACAAGTGATCAGAATAGACCCAGTTTCCCACGTTCAGGCATGTTTCAAAAGCGCCTGAAACTGCTCGCTCGACACGATGACGCTGTGGTGGCATTCTGTCAGGATGATAAGATGCTTTTCATTCATCGCTGGAATTTTTCTGTTTGTGGCACCGGTCCATGCCGCTGATTTACCCGTTTGCGGCTACGAAGTCGTGCACAGCTACCCTCATGATCAACAGGCATTCACCCAGGGACTTCTGTACCGAGATGGCCATCTTTTCGAAAGTACCGGCTTGAAGGGCAAATCGACAATCCGGAAAGTCAGGTTGGAAGATGGCGAAATACTGAACAAAGTGGAATTGCCGCCTACAGTCTTTGGAGAAGGTCTGACGGATTGGAAAAACCGGCTGATCAGTGTCACTTGGCGCAGCGGCAAGGGCTTCCAGTGGGATATCGGGACGTTGCAGCAGACGGGTGCTTTTGAATATTCTGGCGAAGGCTGGGGCTTGACCAATGATGGAGCGCGCCTCATCCTGAGTGACGGCACCCCGACATTGCGGTTTCTCGACCCTGAAAATATGCAGGAAACCGGGACGATATCTGTAACCGTAAACGACAGGCCGATTGCCAATCTAAACGAGCTTGAATGGGTCAACGGCGAGATACTTGCCAATATATGGCAAACCAATTTCATCGTTCGCATCGATCCCGCCAATGGCAAGGTGAAGGCCGTTATCGATCTCACAGGCCTTCAAAAACAGTTCATCGCGCAGGGGAATGAGGATGTGCTGAACGGGATAGCCTATGACAGTGCGAATGACCGTTTATTCGTTACCGGAAAAAATTGGCCGAAATTGTTCGAAATCAATATAGTCGGATGCGCAGATTGAACCCTTGTCCCGGGGCATAAGCGCGATCCGCGATCCGCGATCCGGGAATTCTATTTGCTCCCGCCACCTCCTGCCACTGGCGGCGCAGCCATGTCGATGCTGCGATATGCCTGCGGGGTGGTTATCGGGCAGGCGGTTATGGCCAGACCCATTTGTTTTGCAAATAGCTCGCGCCTGAATAATCGAAACAGGAGAAACCGATGACGAAGGAACAGATGAAACCCGATTATACCGGCCTGAGCGCCGTATTCATCAACACCACATTGACGCCATCGCCGAAGGAAAGCCATACCGACACCCTGATGGATGTCGTTCGCGACATCATGCGCGGTGCCGGTGTGTCGGTGCAATCCTTTCGCAGCGTCGATCATGACATCGCGCCTGGCGTCTATCCCGACATGACCGAGCATGGATTTGATAGAGACGCCTGGCCAGCCATTGGCAAGGCAGTGCTGGACGCGGATATACTGGTACTGGGCACGCCGATCTGGCTCGGCGAAGTCTCTTCGGAATGCCGCAAGATCATCGAGCGGCTTTATGCGCACAGCGGCGAGATGAATGACAAGGGCCAGTATATTTTCTATGGCAAGACAGCGGGCGCGGTCATTACCGGCAACGAGGATGGCGTTAAACATTGCGCCATGGGCATGCTCTATTCGCTGGCCCATATCGGCTATATGATCCCACCTCAGCCCGATGCCGGCTGGATTGGCGAAATTGGTCCCGGGCCTTCTTATGGTGATAAAAAAGACGACGGCTCGCGCGTCGGTTTCGACAGCGAATTTACCGCGCGCAACGCGACTTTTCTTGCCTGGAATTTGATGCACGGCGCGCAAATGCTCAAAGATGCCGGTGGGTGGCCGAGCTATGGCAACAGCCGCCGCGCCTGGGATAATGGCGAACGCTTTGACCATCCCAATCCGGAATATCGATAGGCTCTTTTAAAGGAGGGCAAGCTGGCAAATCAAGCGCGGCCGGCCGACGCCCGTCGGCGACTGGCGGCGCTTGCGGTGGTCGGCGATCATCGAGAATCGGATCGCCGGGAGGAGGCAGTCGCCCGCTGAACCTTGTTTATCTTAACGATTCATAAACCATCACTGTGCAAATGACGAAGCCTATATCTTTGGGGTGGAGGAATATGGACGATCTGCTGGCAGAATTCATAGCGGAAACGCGCGAAATGCTGGAAGCCATGCAAGGTGAGCTGGTGACCTGGGAGGCGGACCCCACCGACCGTGCCCGTTTGGATACTATTTTCCGCTTCGTCCATACTGTCAAAGGCAGCAGCGGCTTTTTTGACCTGCCCCGTATCGAGAAATTGAGCCACGCCGCTGAAGGTGCGCTGGCTGACGTTCGCGCCGGCAAGCGCGCTCTCGACGATCGTTTGATCAACGGTGTTCTGGCCGCGATTGACCGGATCGTCGCGATGGTCGATGCCATCGACGCTGGCGAAGAACTTCCCGCCGGCGGCGATGAAGAATTGATCCGGGCACTGGAACCCGCGCCGGAAAGCAGCAGCGGTTTGGAAGAGGTGGTTGCGCCACAGCAGCCCGACGACCACAAGAAAAATATGGTCCGGCCGGCACGGTCGATCCGTCTGCCGGTACCGTTGCTCGATCGGGTGATGTCGGGAATATCGGATATTGTTCTTGTTCGTAATGAACTGGCTCGCGCCATGCGCGAAAATGATGTCGATCCTCTGGTCAGCGCTACGTTCGAACGGCTCTCTGCAATAGTCGATGACGCGCGCGAGGATATTTCGCGCATGCGGATGCAGCGCCTGGAACAGCTCTTCGCCACCTTCCCGCGCATGGTCCGTGATCTTTCTGCGGAGTTGGGCAAAAAGGTATTGATCGATATCGAGGGCGGACAGGTTGAACTGGACCGCGAATTGATCGAACTGTTGCGCGACCCGTTGATGCATATTCTGCGTAATGCGATTGATCATGGGCTCGAAATGCCCGCCGAACGCCGAGCTGCCGGCAAAAGCGAACTTGGCCTGATCCATGTCACGGCGCGGCAGACAGGCAACAGCATTTTAATGTCGATCACCGATGACGGCCTTGGAATTGATACAGAAAAACTGTGCGATCGTGCGGTTGCTGCCGGCATATTGACAGCGGCAGAACGCGCCAAAATGTCGGAAGCAGACCGTATTGCCCTGATCTTCCAACCAGGCGTGTCGACGGCAGAAAATGTGACGTCGATATCGGGCCGAGGCGTGGGAATGGATGTCGTGCGGGCCAATATCGAAAGCCTGGGTGGCAATATTCGCGTCACCAGCACGGCAGGAGAGGGCACGCGACTGGTCATAACATTGCCGGCGACGTTGAGCATCATCCCGGCCCTGACGGTAAAAGTCGGCAATCAGAATTTCGGTATTCCGCGTTCTTATGTCGAAGAAATTGTCAGTGTCAAATCGCAGTCTCTGGAATTTGATCAGGCTGGCGATACCCTGCTGGTGACGTTTCTGGGGCAACGTTTGCGATGCTGCTCGCTGGCCAGGATTCTGGATATTGAAACATCAGATGATCCACAAAATTCCGTCTTGCTGATGATCAGACTTGCCGGTGGCGATCTGTTCGGAATGGCTGTGGACGAGGTGCTCGATCATCAGGAACTGGTCATAAAGCCGCTGCCGCCAGCGATAACCGCGACGAGACTCTATACCGGCAGTTCTTTGCTGGATGACGGTAGCCTGGTGTTGATGCTCTATATTGGCGCTATAGCTGATCGGGAAGGTCTGGTCAGCGACGTCAACAAGGCCAGCCGGAAATCGGCCTTGGCGGAACGGCAGAATGTGGTCGAGGCAGAAACTGTTTCCGCCCTGCTGCTCCGGGGTCTGGACGGCCAACGTCGGATCGTCCGGATGGATCCGGTCAGCCGCATCGAGACCGTCGACAGCGCCGCCGTTCGGATTTCTGACGGCAGTGCCCAGGTCGTCATTGACGGGCAGATCTATCCTCTGGCCGGAACGCAATTTGGGCCGATCGGCGAAGGCGAGATCAACCTGCTTATCTTCAGTGATGGCGCAAGCCAGATCGCCTACGCCGTACAGAATGTCGTCGACACGATTCACATTCCCAATGTGGTCGTGCCGGAAGTTAAGAAAGGCGAGATCGAAGGCGTCACATTATTTGATGGGGAAGCGCTGGAAGTGCTGGATTGTCACTGGTTGTTCGCGCAGCATGCAGGCGACAGTCACGAGAAAATATCAAAGACCTGCCAAATCAATGAAGACGATCCATGGGTGCGTTCGATCCTTCGTCCGATGGTCGAGGCTGCAGGTTATAAAATAGTCGGCGCAGACAGTATCGAACCGGTTGACGTCGCCATAACCATGAGTGACCAACCGGCAGCGCCCCGCCATGCAGGGCAGGTCATCACCCTTACCAGCGATCCCGAAGCAGCCGATCACAAGGGCGGTGTCATCTATCGCTATGATCGGGGCACTCTGTTGGCCTCGCTGACAGAAACGCGAAGGAAAGCATCATGAATATGTCGGTTCTGCTGCTCCAGCTTGCAGGGCAACGCATCGCTTTGCCCGCGCTTGAAGTTGATTCGGTGATCGAACTCGGCAAGATAACGTCGGTTCCGGGTGCGCCGTCCCACATTATCGGAATCAGCTCGTTACGCAGTCGTGCGTTGACCGTAATCGACTGCGCCAAGGTACTGGAAATTGTCGACTATGACATCGACGGACCCAAACAGGCAGCTGTTCTTAATTTTGAAGGGCATGATTATGCACTGCTTGTTGAAGAGGTGGAGGATGTCGTGGATGCCTTGACCGATCCTGCGCCGGTGCCGGGCGGAGCGGGAGAGATATGGTCGAAAATTTCCGATGGTTTGATCGAGACGCAAGTCGGTCCGGCAATGTTGATCAAGATCGATACCGTCATCAATAATTTACAATGAAGAACACATTAAGGCTTTGGTCAGGCTTAACGGATATCCTGATTCGGCAAATGAGAGATTAGAAATGAGTAAAACCTGCTTGATCGTAGACGATGCCAGCGTGATCCGGAAAGTCTCGCGACATATACTGGAGTCGCTCGGCTTCGAGGTGAGCGACGCCGAGAACGGCCTGGTCGGTCTCGAAAAGTGCGACGAGAATATCTATGATCTGATCCTGCTGGACTGGAACATGCCGGTCATGACGGGCATTGAATTCATCAAGGAACTGCGCGCCCGGCCAAATGGGCTTATTCCAAAAATTGTCTTCTGTACGACCGAAAGCGACGTCAACCACATTCGCGAGGCGATGAACGCCGGCGCCGATGAATATGTCATGAAACCCTTTGATCACGAGACACTGCAGATAAAGCTTCAAATTGTCGGGTTTGACTGAGGTCAAAACATGACAGGGGCCGATATAAATCAAGCTGGCCAAGGGCATGGTAATCGCAATCAGAGCGGAATGATCCGCGTCATGATTGTGGATGACTCGCTGATCGCTCGCACGGTGTTGCGAAAGATGATCGAGCAAAACAGTGATCTTGTCTTTTCGGCGATGGCAAATTGCGCCGAGGACGCTATCAAAAAACTGTCGCAAATCGAGGTTGACGTTATTCTCCTTGATCTGGAAATGCCCGGCATGGGTGGCCTGGCTGCATTGCCGGAGATTCTGGCCTGCGCCAGAGGCGCGCGGGTCATCGTGATTTCGTCGCTTACAGCAGCAGGTGCGGAAGCCACTGTGGCGGCTCTTTCGATGGGCGCGGCCGATACTATTCTCAAGCCGCGGCCAAGCGAGTTTACGTCCGATTATCGCAGTGAACTTGCCGCACGCATTCGCGCTATCGGTAGCTCGCCGATCGAAATCAACCGGACATGTTCCGTTCGCGGCGACAAGAGCCGGAAGAAAATTGACGAGATCTCAAAGCCGGCAAAGGTGATTGCGATTGGCGCATCTACTGGCGGTATCCATTCGATGTGCCAGATGCTGGGTGACCTGCCCAAATTTGTTGACCAGCCGATATTGGTCTCCCAACATCTGCCCAGCAGTTTCATGCCCGTATTCGCCCGCCAGCTGGAAATAGCCGCTTCCCGCAAGGCGCGGATTGCAACAGACGGCATGGCCGTGATCTCTGGAGAGATTCTGATCGCTCCCGGTGACGGGCATCTGATAGTGGAATTGAAGGACGGACAACCCGTCGTGCGTATCGCCCGTTATACAGTTCCCAATGGCTGCTGCCCTTCGGTTGATCCGATGCTGGAATCGCTGGCGGAATGTTTTGAAGGCGCCGTTCTCGGTATCATATTGTCGGGCATGGGGCGGGACGGTGTGCTCGGCGCCCGTTGCGTTGTCGATGCGGGGGGCACGATTCTGGCGCAAGATCGCGACACCTCACCTGTTTGGGGCATGCCGCGCGCCGTTGCCGAGGCAGGGCTGGCATTGGCCATACTTTCCCCGGAAGAGCTCGCGGTACGGATTTTATCTAGTAGGGTGGCTACCAAATGGGCATGAACGCAGGATCACAGAAAATCATTGCTGATTTGCTTGCGGCCCGGACCGGCCAACAGCTTACGGAAGACCGCAGCTGGCGAATTGGTACCGCACTATCCGGTATTTTCCGGCAAATTGGCATATCCAATGTCGATCAGCTTGTTTGTCTGCTCGACCAGCCGGCCCATGCAACCTTGTCGCAACAAGTGGTGGAAGCACTGCTGAACAACGAAACCTATTTCTTCCGCGATCGCGCCATGTTTGACCAGCTGTCCAAACAGGTGCTGCCGGAAATCGCGAGGGAGCGTAAAGAAGAAAAGACCTTGTCGATTTTATGCGCGGGCTGCTCGACCGGGCAGGAGGTACTGTCGCTGGGAATGATGTTGCTCGAGCAGAAGGCGCGCTGGGCGGGCTGGAAAATCGAGATCACCGGCACAGATATTTCCCACGGTGCCATCGCTACCGCCCGGGCCAGCACCTATTCGCAATTCGAGATACAACGTGGCCTGCCGGTTTCGCAAATGCTGGCCCATTTCAATGAAACGCCGATGGGCTGGGAGGCGAACGAAGAATTGCGGGCGCTCATGCGGTTCAGGGTCCATAATCTGCTTGATCCTATGCCTGCTATCGGATCGTTCGATCTGATTCTGTGCCGGAATGTGCTCTTATATTTTGATTCCGAGACCCGCCAGCGCGCCTTCGCACGTTTGATGGAGGTCTTGCATCCCAATGGTTGGGTCATGCTTGGTGCCGGCGAAACTATTGTCGGCCACACCGATCAGCTGGAATTGGTCAAGGGGGGGATAGGGCTCTACCGCCCGATTGAGCCCGGTTTTGAAAGTCAGAGCGCCGTTTGCGCACGTTAGCAGTTCGTGTAAATTGACGTAAAAAAACATTAATCAATCCTTAGGTATAAGAATGTAAAGCACTGCTAACTATCCCTTAAAGAGGATAATGGAGTGAGGAAATACCTTAAGCAATTGGGTGGGGGCACCCAAAGTCTGGTCTTTACGCCACTGATCGTACTTACGTTGATCTTTGGCGCATTGGCTGTGATGCTTGTGATCAACGACGCGATTTCAATCCCGTTGACGTCGCCATTGATCCTGGGCGGCGTTCTGGCGTTTGTTATTGCAGCGGTGGTTTTCGCGCGCCTTGGTGTTGTCCATATCGGTCACCTCGAGAGTCTCGGGATGACCGACAGCTTAAGCCTTTTACCGAACCGCCGCGCGCTGCACATTGATGTTCAACGCAATGGCACAAAAGATTCAGAATTGGCCATTGCATTGATCGATCTGGACGGGTTCAAAATGGTCAATGATCAATATGGTCATAATGTTGGTGATCAGGTGATCAAAAATTGTGCGGCCATGCTCTCGGATTTATGTGGGCAGGACGCACGCTGCTATCGCCTCGGCGGCGATGAATTTGCTATTTCCATGACAGGTTCGCTTGCCGGTACGATAGTCGAGGGCATCTCCCGCAGTTTTATCGATCTTTTCAAAAAACCGATCATCGTGGACGACCGCCGTATTGTGATCGGTGCGAGTATCGGCATCTCGTCCAGCAAAGGTGCAGACCGGCAAAATTCCTCTGAACTCCTTCGCCGTTCAGATGTCGCAATGTACACATCCAAGCGCAACGGCAAGATGCGGTGTACCTGGTATCAACCCGAATTCGACCGCAACCGGGAAGCTGCTCAAAAAATTGACAGCGAGATGCGTCGCGCCTTGTCCAATGATGAGTTTTACGTGCATTACCAGCCCCTGGTATGCGCCAAGACATCCAAAATTGTCGCGGTCGAATCCCTGTTGCGCTGGGCGCGCCCGGACGGTCGGCCAGTGGGGCCGGATGTCTTTATCCCGATCGCTGAAGAGTCCGGTTTGATAAACCCGATAGGTTTGAAGGTTTTGCGCCAGGCATGCAAAGATGCGCTGGCCTGGGCTGATATCACGCTCTCGGTGAACATTTCTCCCGCGCAATTGCGTGATGTTGAATTTCCCATTCAGCTGGGACAGATTCTGGAAGAAACCGGATTTCCGGCTGAGCGCTTGGAATTGGAAATAACCGAAACCTGTCTCGTGCTGGATCCGATACTGGCCGAGCGGACCCTCGACGTGATCCGGGGCTTTGGCGTCAATATTGCGCTGGATGATTTCGGTACAGGCTATGCATCTATCGGCTTTCTGCGGATGTTCCGCTTTGAAAAATTGAAGCTGGATCGTTCGCTGGTGGTCGACGCGGGGGAGGATGAAGGTTCCCGCGCAATGATGATCTCCAGCATCAGCGTCGCGCGTGCGCTCAATATGTCAGTCACCGCCGAGGGCGTTGAAACCCAACAACAGGCAGATCTGGTGAGAATAGCTGGCTGTGATCATATTCAGGGCTGGCTCTATTTCAAGGCAATGCCGCCCGAAGAAATTACCAATCACCTCAAACTGCAAAATTCGCAAAGCCATCAAACAAAGCTAATTGGATAGGATAGATATCATGACCGCAGCTTCAACCGCTTCGCCGGAAAGTCCCGATCTTAGTACGGCTCATAATGAAGCCAAAGATATGTTGTTGTCGCTGTCAGGCCGGCGAGCCAATTCTCTTTGGAACAAATATCTCGATTGTTCCGTCGGGACCAAGCTCAACATCTATCACGGGGTAAACTCGCTTTTCGGTTTCGCATTGCTCGGCATCGGCTGGTTCTCGCTGAACGCGATCCAGGCCGCCTTGGTGAAGGAGGGCATTAACGCGCCGACTGTCTCGGCCATTGCCGACCGTGCAGAAGCGATGTTCATCGCGATCATGATCCTGGCCATCGGCTGGGGCGCTGTGGCAATTGCTCGCGTTAGCAAGGATATCTCCGGTAGCATCAAAAAGCTCGTGCCCATGTTGTGGGATGTTATCGAGGGCAAGATGGATATGGAAATTCCCTATGTCGAACGCAAAGACGAAATTGGAGAGATGGCGCGATCAATAGAGGTGTTCCGTCGTGCATCCATCCAGCTGCAAAAGGTTCGCAGCGAACGGGAAGAAGCCCATGAACGGGAAAAGGAAAACGAAGCGAAGCAGGACCGTTTGCGGGACGAGCAAACCAAGAAAATCCGGATCATGGCCGACAAGTTTGAAAGCACGATCAGTGACGTTGTCAACAGCGTAGCAGCCGCTTCGGTCCAGCTGCAATCAACCGCAACATCGATGGCTACGTCTGCCGAACAGTCTTCTGCTCAGACCGGCAATGTCGCAAAGGCAATGGAAGACGCCTCCAAAGGTGTAACCGCCGCTGCCGCCGCCAGTGATGAATTTGCCATGTCGATCGGCGAGATAAGCCGTCAGGCATCCAGCTCCGCTGAGCTTGCACGCAAAGCGGCCGATGCCGCTGGCGAAGCCGATACGACGATGACAGCACTTTCGGTTTCCGCCGAACAGGTCGGCCAGATTGTCGAACTCATCCAGAGCATTGCTCACCGCACCAATTTGCTGGCACTCAATGCCTCGATCGAAGCCGCTCGCGGCGGGGAAGCCGGGCGCGGGTTTGCGGTCGTCGCCTCCGAGGTGAAAGAACTTGCCTCGCAGACAAGCAAGGCCACGCAGGATGTCGCTCGCCAGATTGGCAATATGCAGGAATCAACCAACGCAAGCGTGGATGCGCTCCGTGCTATCGGTTCGCAAATCCAGAAGCTTGAAACCACCGCTGTTTCGATCGCGACTGCCGTTGATCAACAGGCAGTGGCCGGACAGGATCTGGCACGCAGCATCGATGCCACCGCGCAGGGGACCGAAGAAGTTTCCAACAATATTGCGCAGGTCAGGGAAACGTCGCGCGCAACCGGAGAATCGGCCGGCCAGGTTCTGGGCTCTGCAACGGATCTGGAAAAACAGGCCGCCAAGCTCAACAAGCATGTCGATCAGTTCCTCGGTTACGTCCGCGAGTGGGATTTCTTCTCGCCGGCAAACGGGACAAACGGGTAACCGGATTTGTCCGTTAAAGGGCAAGGGCGGTAAACGCCTCGGCGCGTAATAGCGCTATTCCCTGACCGCGCTTAACGCTGCTCCGGCGGCGAAGGGTGTGATGGCGACGAGCAATAGCGAAATCGCAGCGAGAAACAGCAGAGCGCTGCTGCCTTGCGCAGATAGGCTACCCGCGCCGAAGATGAGCAACGGGATGGCCAGCGGCACCAGCAATAGTCCGCCAAGCGCGCCCGCTCCTTTCATCCCCGCAGTCAGCGCCGCGATCATCACCGCCAGGCCAGCGAGAGCCGGTGTCGCGATTGCCAGACTCGCCAGCAACGTTCCAAGAGCCGCGCCTTCCAGCCCCATCAGGCCACTCGCCAGAAAGGCTGCAAGCAGCAGCGGCGGACCGAAGGCAAGCCAGTGCGAAACCAGCCGCGCCGCCGCGATCATCTCGTCGGACAGGCCGCGCACGATCATCTGGTCATAGACACCATTTTCCAGATCGGGCTGGATCAGCCGGTCCAGCGGTAGTAAAGTCGCCAATAGTGCCGCGATCCATAATATTCCGCCGCCGGTCTGCAGCAGCAGCGCACGGTCCGGTCCCACCGCAAAAGGGAACAATGTCGCAGCAGAGAGGTAAAATATTACCGGCAGCCAGGTCCCGCCGCTGGCGTAGCTTTGCCGCACATCGCGCCAGATGATCGTGGCGATGCTGTTCATCACAAACATGCCTCCAAATCTTCCAATGGCTCGAGCTTC
>TARA_R110000787_G_scaffold9028_32_pt1 | contig 28518 bp, 27 predicted proteins | sample TARA_R110000787 | Tara Oceans TARA_R110000787 (sample SAMEA4397920) | marine metagenome | biome: Polar Biome; feature: [DCM] deep chlorophyll maximum layer (ENVO:01000326); material: water (ENVO:00002006), including particulate matter (ENVO:01000060) such as... | depth 35 m | reverse complement strand
GCCATCGCGCGGTCGAGCCGCGCCTGCGACTCGGGCTGGATGTCCGGCAGCGCGTCGGCGATGGCGACCATATCGTCCATCCGCCCCCAGCAATTGAGCGCCAGGTCGCACCCCGCCGCCACGACGCCTGCGGCCAAGTCCGCGATGCTGCCATCCAGCGCCTTCATATCGAGATCATCGGACATCAGCAGCCCGTCAAAGCCGATGGCATCGCGGATGATGCCGCCGATAACCTTGGGCGACAGGCTGGCGGGCTGCTCTGCATCCCAGGCGGTATAGACGACATGGGCCGTCATCCCCATCGGCGCCCAGTTCAGTGTGCGAAACGGGCCAAGGTCGGTTTCCAGCGCATTAAGGTCCGCCTTCACCACCGGCAGTTCCAGATGGCTGTCGACCAGGGCCCGGCCATGCCCCGGCATATGTTTGACGATGCCAACCACGCCGCCCTGCGCCAGTCCCTCCAGCGTCGCGCGACCCAGCGCCGCCACCCGCATCGGTTCGGCCCCCAAAGTCCGGTCACCCATGATGTCGCTTGCCCCATCCTGCCGCACATCGAGCAAGGGCAGCGCGTCGACGGTGATGCCGACTTCCGCAAGCGTCAGGGCGATGGCATGGGCATTGGCCCGCGCCGCGGCGATCGCGCTCGACGGCGCGACATCATAAAGACGATCGAACACCGCGCCGGGCGGAAACGCAGGCCAGACCGGCGGCTGCATCCGGGCGACGCGGCCCCCCTCCTGATCGATCATGATCAGCAGGTCGTCGCGACCATGCAAGGCGCGCAGATCATCGGTCAGCGCCCGCAGTTGCGCCCGATCGACGATATTGCGCTTGAAGATAATATAGCCCGCGGGCTGCGCCTCGGCAAAGAAGGCGCGCTCGTCAGGGGTCAAGGCTGGCCCGGACAGGCCGAAAATAATAGGCTTCATGGCATCGTCGGTAACGATTTGCGGTCGCGATGTCGAAGGGCTTTATCCGCGCTTAGTTCACCATCAGGCAGCTTTCGCCCGCTACCTTGAGCTTGCCGCAAATGACGCTCGCCTGTCCGCCCGCGCTGGCGCGCAAGCGATAGACCGTGCCGCCGCCAACCTCCGCCGGTTCGACGGTCATGGCGAGCGGCGCAAGATAGGCGAAGCGCTTGGACAGGCGGCTCCAGGCGTCCTTGGCACCTGCCGCGCTGCCATAAGCGCCTAGTTGGATCATGGCACCGCCGGTTGCGGCCTTGGTGGCCGCCACCGGTGCGGCGCTGGTGCCGTCGGTCACGCGCGCGCTGACGCTTTGGCCGGGCTTGACCGGCACGACCGGCTTCGTGCCCGTGGGTGCGGGCGTGCCCTTGGTGATCGGTGCCTCGGGCACCCGGCTGGGGTCGATTCGGCCGTCGCGGGCCACGCCCTCGCTCGCGGCAAAGCTCGCATCGCCCTCGCCATCGAATGTCTTGGCGTCGGCTTCGTTGGCGGCGATCTTATAATCCTGCGTGGGCGCGGTGATCAGTTGGCCCTCACCCGCCGCAGTCCCGCCATTGCGATTTTGCACCCACCACACACCAGCAACGACAGCCCCGACCAGTATCAGGCCCAGCAGGATCAAGCCGAGCAGGCGCAGTGGCGAGAGACTTTCCGCGTCCGTATCGTCGATCGCAGGCTCCAGCCAAGGCAGCCGGTCCTCATCGTCGAAATCGAGTCGACCGCGCCCATAGTCGCTCATTGTTACTTCACTCCGCTTTCATTCACTGCATTTCGGTCAGTGCGACCACGCCCATAAGGGCGAGGCCATTGCGGATAATCTGCCCTATTCCCTGCGCCAGGGAAAGCCGTGCCGCCGTCATCGCCGGATCATCGGCCAGGATCACCCGCGCGCGCGGATCATCATTGCCCATATTCCACCAACCATGGAAGGCCGACGCCAAGTCATTGAGATAGAAGGCAATACGGTGCGGCTCGCGCATCTGCGCTGCCCCTTCCACCACGCGCGGGAATTGCGCGGCGAGCTTGACCAGTCCCAATTCGGCCGTCCCAAGAAGGGACAGGTTGGGCGCGGGCAGCACAATAGCCGCCTCCTGCGTCCGCCGCCCGAGCGAAGAAATCCGCGCATGGGCATATTGGACATAGAAAACCGGATTATCCTTCGAGGCTTCCACCACCTTTGCAAAGTCGAAATCCATCTGGGCGTCAGCCTTGCGCGTCAGCATGGTGAAGCGGACGACATCCTTACCCACTTCGCCCACGACATCGGCCAGCGTTACGAAATTGCCCGCGCGCTTGGACATTTTCACCGGCTCGCCATCGCGCAGCAGGCGGACCATCTGGATGAGCTTGACGTCGAAGCGTGCCTTGCCTTCCGTCAGCGCCGCGACCGCCGCCTGGATGCGCTTGACCGTCCCGGCGTGGTCCGCCCCCCAAATGTCGATCAACTGATCCGCGGATTGGGCCTTTTGGTAATGATAGGCCATGTCGGCGCCGAAATAGGTCCAGCTGCCGTTCGACTTTTTGATCGGCCGATCCTGATCGTCGCCGAACTTGGTCGAACGGAACAGCGGCAGTTCGACCGGTTCCCAATCGTCGGGCAATTCGCCCTTGGGCGCTTCCAGTACGCCGTCATAAACCAGATCCTGCGCGCGCAGCCAGGCTTCGGCCTGCTCCGGCTTACCCGCCGCCTGCAAATCTGCCTCGGACGAAAAGACATCGTGACGGATGCCGAGCAGCGCCAGGTCGGCGCGGATCATGTCCATCATCTTCGCAACGGCAAAGGTGCGGAAAGTCACCAGCCAGTCGGCTTCGGGTGCATCCACGAACCGATCGCCATATTCGGCAGCGAGCGCCTGACCGACCGGCACCAGATAATCGCCCGGATACAGGCCTTCGGGGATGGCGATCGTCTCGCCCAATGCCTCGCGGTAGCGCAGATGCGCCGAGCGGGCGAGGACATCGACCTGCCCGCCCGCATCGTTGATATAATATTCGCGGATTACCTTATGCCCGGCATATTCGAGCAAGGTAGCGAGCGCGTCGCCCACCACTGCGCCACGGCAATGGCCCATATGCATGGGGCCGGTCGGGTTGGCCGATACATATTCGACGTTGACGGTGATGCCCTGCCCGAAATCGGACCGGCCATAAGCATCGCCATCGGTCTGGATCGCCGCCAGTTCCGCGCGCCATGTCGCATCGGTCAGGGTCAGGTTGATGAAGCCCGGCCCAGCGATGGAGGCGCTTTCGACCTCGTCCAAGGCTTGAAGCTTGGCAACGATCGCCTCGGCCAGCGCGCGCGGATTGGTGCCAGCAGGTTTGGCCAGCACCATCGCGGCGTTGGTCGCCATGTCGCCATGGCTGAGATCACGCGGCGGCTCGACCGTCACCGGCTTGCGGTTGAGACCAGCGGGCAGCACGCCATCGGCCTCCAGCGCGTTCAGAACGGCATCGAGATGGGCGGTAAAACGGGTGTAAAGGGACACGGGACGAAACTTTCCTACAAGTTCCGTTCGCCCTGAGCCTGTCGAAGGGCTGCTCTTGTCTTCGAGACGTGCAGGGCTTCGACTTGTCTCAGCCCGAACGGATGAATGGGCCGACTCTTAACGGGTCGCGTTATATCGCAGCTGATCCTGGGTCAGGTTGAACCCCACCAGCAGTTCGAAACTGGTTCGCGCCAGCGCCGCCTTGACGTCCGGCTGGGCGAAGGGGTCGATAGCGGCGTCGGCGTCACCGGCCTTGCGCTTCTGGACGATCTTCGCCTGAATGTCGGCGGGCAGCGTGGCCGAGGATTTCTCGACATAGGATGCGGCCTTCGCCTGCGCGCTGGCGCGATAATCGCCGGGCGCGAAATTGAGCGTGACCTGGCCCACCCGCTTGGCGACCACGGCAGTGCCGCCACGCACCACGGCGGAATAATAGGGCAGTGTCACCTGCCGCGCGGCGCTTGCGTCGCTGCGCCGGGCATTCACGGTGAAGGTCGCTTCGGTATAGAATTGCGCGCCGTCGGTGCAGGTCGATCGCAGGTCGGTGATGTTCGCCACAACGTCGATCGCCGAGGCATCCGTGCTGCTGGCCGGGTTGAACAGCGTGATATCACCGGTGTAGGCCGGCACCGCTGCCACCGGGCAGGCCGATCGCACCGCAACGATGCCGCCGGACGCATCGATTTCCCCCCGGCGCGAACAGCCCGCCAGAGTAACAGCCAGCATTGCAGTCAGGGCGATACGAGACAGACAGACGTTCCTTGGCACAGGCAGATAATCCTTGGCATGGCCCATCGGCCGAAAGCATCGCGCTTCCTTATCCATCCGCCGCCGCCCACGCAACCGGAAGGAAGCGGCTTTCCTCGTGGCTTACATTCGCCTAAGCGCGAAGACATGACCGAGCCCACCGCCGCCCGCCCGCCGATGACCCTGCTGATCGCTGCCCCGCGCGGCTTTTGCGCCGGGGTCGACCGCGCCATCATCATCGTGGAAAAGGCGATCGAAGCCTATGGCGCGCCGGTCTATGTCCGCCATGAAATCGTCCACAACAAATATGTGGTGGACAGCCTGAAGGCGAAGGGCGCGATCTTTGTCGAGGAACTGGACCAGGTGCCCGATGGCGTACCGGTCGTCTTTTCCGCCCATGGCGTGCCCAAGGCGGTCCCGGCCAAGGCGGAGGAGCGCGGCCTGTCCTATCTCGACGCCACATGCCCCCTGGTCAGCAAGGTGCATCGCCAAGCCGAACGGCAGGTGGAGCTGGGCCGCCACATCCTCTTCATCGGGCATAAGGGGCATCCCGAAGTGATCGGTACGTTCGGCCAGGTACCCGACGGATCGATGACGCTCATCGAAACGGTGGAGGACGCAGAAGCCTTCGCGCCGACCGATCCCGACAATCTGGCGTTCCTCACGCAAACGACGCTGTCGGTGGACGATACCGCCGCGATCGTCGCCGCCCTCCAGCGCCGCTTCCCCGACATCGCCGCGCCCAAGGGCGAGGATATCTGCTACGCCACCTCCAACCGCCAGACATCGGTCAAGGCGATCGCCCCCCGCTGCGATGCGCTTTATGTGATCGGCGCGCCCAATAGCTCCAACTCGCTGCGCTTGGTGGAGGTCGCCGAGCGTGAAGGCACCCGCGCCCGCCTGATCCAGCGCGCCGACGACATCGACTTCGACTGGCTCGACGGGGTGACGACATTGGGCCTGACCGCAGGCGCGTCCGCGCCGGAAATATTGGTACGCGAAGTCGTGGATGGCCTCGCGGCGCGCTATACCGTGACCGAGGAAATCGTGGAAACCGCGCGCGAAAGCATCGCCTTCAAATTGCCGCGCGGGTTGGAGGCCGTCTGATCCATGGCCGTCTATACCCAGGTGCCCGCCGAAGAGATCGACGCCTTTCTCACCCGCTATGACGCCGGTCGCCTCGTCTCCGCCAAGGGGATCGCCGAAGGGGTGGAGAATAGCAATTATCTGCTCGAAACCACCGGCGCGGATGGGTCGGGCCATCGCTACATTCTGACCCTCTATGAAAAGCGGGTGGATGAGGCCGATCTACCCTTCTTCATGGACCTGCTCGACCATCTGGGCGCGCGCGGTTGCCTTGTCCCCCGCTTCATCGCTGATCGTAGCGGCCAGCGGTTGCAGCAACTCGCCGGACGGCCCGCCTGCCTGATCGAGTTTCTGACCGGCATTTCCGTGACCGAGCCGACCCCGGCGCAAGCCCGCGCCGCAGGCGCAGCGCTGGGCGAGTTGCACCGGGCGGCCGACGGCTTTGCAAGCGAGCGCCCCAACGCACTCGACAAGGCGGGCTGGCATGATCTGGCGCGCAAATGCGGCGCGGATTTCGACCAGATCGCTCCCGGCCTTGCTGCACGGGTCGCCGACGAACTGGCGTATCTGGACGCCCATTGGCCCGCCGATCTGCCACGCAGCGTCATTCATGCCGACCTGTTCCCCGACAATGTGCTGATGCTGGGCGACCGGGTGACTGGCCTGATCGACTTTTATTTCAGCTGCACCGATGTCCGCGCCTATGACCTGGCCATCACCCACAGCGCCTGGACGTTCAGCCATGATGGTGCGACCTTCTTTGGCGACCGGGCCATGGCGCTGGGTGCGGGCTATGCGCAGGCACATGGGCTGACCGATGCGGAACGCGCAGCCTTCCCGGTCCTGTGCCGGGGCGCGGCGCTGCGTTTCCTGCTGACCCGCGCCTATGACTGGATCAACACGCCCGCCGATGCGCTGGTGACACGCAAGGATCCGTTGGCCTATCTGCGGCGGCTCGACTTCTACGCCAACGCCGATGCAGCCGACCTGCTCGGCGCATAACCCATGATCCGGTCGCCTCTTTCGACGCGATCGGAGGAGACAGCATGACCGACCTGCCCACCGTAGAGATTTTCACCGATGGCGCGTGCAAGGGCAATCCCGGCCCCGGCGGCTGGGGCGCGGTGCTGCGCTTTGGGAGCAAGGAAAAGGAAATATCGGGTGGCGAGGCACAGACCACCAATAACCGGATGGAGATGATGGCTGCGGTCGAGGCGCTCAATGCGCTGAGCAAACCCTGCCGCGTCACGCTCTATACCGACAGCAAATATGTGATGGACGGCATCACCAAATGGATTTTCGGCTGGCAGAAAAATGGCTGGAAAACCGCCGACCGCAAGCCGGTGAAGAATGCCGAAGTCTGGCAGCTATTGGTGCAGGCCACCGCGCGGCATCAAGTGACCTGGCAATGGGTCAAGGGCCATGCCGGTCACCCGGAAAATGAGCGCGCCGACCAGCTCGCCTGCGCCGCGGCGGAGAGCTTCCGCCGCTGACGCCGGCCTCGCGTCAGATGTCCTGCGCGATCCGCCCATACAGCTCCGGCCGCCGATCGCGGAAGAAGCCCATGCCTGCGCGATGCGTGCGCGCCTGCGCCAGATCCAGCGTCGCCACCAGCGCGCCGAAATCCTTGGCATCGCCATCGGCGATCAGGTCGCCCCATTCGTCGCTGATGAAGCTGTGACCGTAGAAACGCTGGCCATCCTCCTCGCCGATGCGGTTAGCGGCAATCACCGGCATGCAATTGCTGACCGCATGGCCGATCATCGCCCGCCGCCACATGCGGCTGGTGTCGAGGTCCGCATCATAGGGTTCCGATCCGATGGCCGTGGGATAAAACAGCATCTCCGCGCCCATCAGCGCCATCACCCGCGCGCATTCGGGATACCATTGGTCCCAGCAGATGCCGACGCCGATCGTGCCATATTTGGTCGGCCAAACCTTGAAGCCGGTATTGCCGGGGCGGAAATAATATTTCTCCTCATAGCCCGGCCCGTCGGGAATATGGCTCTTGCGATAGACACCCATAATCTCGCCCTGATCATCGATCATCGCGAGCGAGTTGTAATGATGCTGCCCGTCGCGCTCGAAATAGCTGGTCGGGATATAGACGCCCAGATCCTTGGCCAGTTTGCGCATTTCCTGCACTGCCGGATGGCTATCCGTCGGCTGCGCCAGCGCGAAGAGCGCCTCGTCCTCGACACGGCAGAAATACGGCCCCTCAAATAGTTCGGGCGGCAAGATGATCTTTGCGCCGCGCGCGGCGGCCTTGGTCACATGCTCGGCCACCTTGGCGATATTCTCGCCCATGTCGTCCGAAAAGCTGAGCTGGAGCGCTGCAACGGTTACTTTGGTCATATCGTCTGTTTCTCCGTTCGCCCTGAGCCTGTCGAAGGGCTCCACCGAGCGATAGCGAGGTGCCTTCGCTTGCGCTCAGGCGCGGGCTTCGACTTCGCTCAGCCCGAACGGTTGATGTTAAACACTTGGCATTTGCTGGCTGCAGCAATGAAAACTGCCGCCGCCTGACAATATGGCATCGCTGCGCAGCCCGACAATATCCCGCCCCGGAAAGAAAGGCGCGAGCGTATCGAGCGCCGCCTGATCATTGGGCTGGCCATAGATGGGCACGATGACGGCTGCATTGCCGACATAGAAATTCATGTAGCTGGCCGGAATGGCCTCGCCATCGACGATCACCCGCCCCGGCGAAGGCATGTCCACCACGCGCACGCCATGGGCGCTCGCCCGCGCGCGCGCATCGGCATAGATTGCCGCGTTGGGATCATCCTCCGTCGTTGCGATCGGCAGCGCCAGCAGTCCTTCGCCTACGAAGCGCGCCAGATTGTCGACATGGCCGTCGGTATGGTCGTTCAGCAATCCATCACCCAGCCACAGCATGTCAGAGAGGCCCAGGCTCCCGGCCAGCAGCGTCTCGATCTTGCCCCGGTCGAGGTCCGGGTTGCGATTGGGATGGAGCAGACATTGTTCGGTCGTCACAAACAGGCCAGTGCCATCGGTATCGACCGCCCCGCCTTCGAACACCCACTGCTGCGTCGATGTGGGCAAGCCAGTCATCGCCGCCAGCCGTGCGCCGATATCCTCGTCGCCCGCCATCTGATATTTGCCGCCCCAGCCATTGAAGCCGAAATCGACCAAAGCCCGCGCATTGCCGTCCAGCACCGCGATCGGCGCGGTATCGCGCAGCCACACGTCGCCCAGCGCCTGCACGACGATCGACACGCCGGGCGCGACCAAGGCGCGCGCGGCGTCGGCATCACCGTCGTTCGCTGCGACCAGCCGCACCTCTTCGCCGCGTCCCTCAGCGTGAAGCGCGCTGGCGAAGGCGGCGATCTGCGCCCGCGCTTCGTCAAATGCGCCGGGCCATTCCTGCGGGTTGGTCGGAAAGCCGATCCAGGTCCAGTCGTGCGGTGCCCATTCGGCAGGCATACGGAAAGTCATGCAATGTCGTCCTTACTCGGCGGAAAGGCCGATCCGTGATAGCGGGCGTTATGCGCGCTCCATAGCGCGCCGGATCGGGTCTGGACAGAGGGCGGAAGCCATGAAGAGAAGAGTTTCGACGGTCATAGCGGCGCTGTTGCTGGCGCTGCCTGTCCACGGCAACGCGGGCGAATTGCCCGATTGGCTGACCGGGGAATGGGTGCAGAAACGCGACGATCGCTGGAGCGAGGAAGTGTGGACGCTGCCGCGCGGCGGCGTGATGATCGGCGTGGGGCGCACCGGGCGCGGGGAAAAGCTGCAATCCTGGGAAGTGATGCGCATCGTTCGCGCGGCGGACGGATCGCTCGCCTTTCACGGCGCGCCCGAAGGCGGACCGGCGACCATTTTCCCGGCGATAGCCGAAGGGGTGCGGGACATCAGCTTCGCCAATCCTACCCATGATTATCCGCAACGCATCCGCTACTGGCGGGAGGGTCGCCTGCTCATGGCCGAAACGGCGAATATGGATGGCAGCCGGGCGCAGAACTGGACCTATGCCCCGGCCGGGGAATAGGTCCGCCGCCCCCTACTTGCCTGCCCGATCCCTATCGCGGATGGCGCGAAATTCGTCGCCCTCCACCCAGTTGGGCCAGTCGGTCGTGTTCGCTAGATCACGGCCGACCGTATAATAGAGCTTCAGGTCAGCCAGCACCCCGGTCCAGTCCCAATTGGGATCATATTCATCCTTCGGCCCATGATAGCGGTTCTTGGTATAATCCTCCGCCGCAGCCATGCCCGCCGCCGTGCCGCCATTGACCAGATCTTCGCCGCCTTCAAAATAGAGCATCGGCAGGCCGTGCTTGGCGAAGCTGAAATGGTCGGAGCGATAATAATAGCCCTTCTCCGGCGTCGGCTCCACCGTCGCGACTCGGTCCTGCGCCGCCAAAGCGCGGTCTAGATAGGCATCGAGCTGCGACTTGCCCTTGCCGATCACCACCACATTTTTGGCGCGACCCGCGACCGACAGCGCGTCCATGTTCACGCCGCCAACGGTCTGGTTGAACGGGAAGACTGGATTGCTGCCATAATAGGCCGATCCCAGCAGTCCCGATTCCTCCGCCGTCACTGCCAGGAAAACCTGGCTGCGATCGGTCGGTCCCGCCTTCACATTGGCCTCCGCCAGCGCCACCAGCGCCGCCGTCCCGGTCGCATTATCGACCGCACCGTTACAGATATCGTCGCCATCGGGCGCGGCCTGGCACCGGCCCAGATGGTCCCAATGCGCGCTGTAGAGGACATAGTCGTCCGGCCGCGTCTTGCCGGGCAGCAGCGCAACAACATTCTTCGAACTATGTTTGCGCAGGTCATTGTCGAACGACACCGACGCTTTCATCCCGGCCAGCGGCACGGCCTTGAATCCGGCCCGCTTGGCGGCTGCCATCTGCACGGTCAGGTCCAGCCCGGCGCTGGCGAACAAGGCTGCCGCCTTGTCCTTCTGAATCCAGCCGATCGCCGAAGACTGTTTGGCATTGCCGTCCGCGCTGTCGGCGACATGCTGCGCGCCGGTCCAACTCGATTGCACGACGTTCCAGCCATAGGCAGCGGGCACCGTATCATGCACGATGATCGCGGCGGCCGCGCCCTGCCGCGCCGCTTCTTCATATTTATAGGTCCAGCGGCCATAATAGGTCATCGCCCGGCCGTTGAACGGCCCAGTCAGCCCCGTCGCTTCATAATCGGGATCATTGACCAGGATGATGACCGTCTTGCCCTTCACATCCACGTCGGCATAGTCGTTCCATCCCTTTTCGGGCGCGTTGATACCATAGCCGACGAACACCACCGGACTGTCCTTGACCGCGATCTTCGGCTGGGTCGTGCGATAAGTGCCGACCACCATTTCGGGGCCATAGCTGGCGCTGACCGCACTCTTGCCGCCCGTGAAAGTCAGCGGCGACACATTCTTGGCATTGATCTCGACCAGGGGTACGTCCTGGAACCAGCTACCCTTATTGCCCGGCTTCAGCCCCAGTTTGCTGAACTCCGATACCAGCAGCGCCAGCGTCTTCTCCTCGCCCGCCGAGCCTGGCGCGCGGCCTTCGTAGGCATCGGACGACATTTCCTGCACCAGCCGCTTCATCGTATCGATCGATGGCTCGGCGGCATTGGGCGCAGCAGCGACCGACGCGGGCGGCGCTTCCATGCCATCGGTGGCACAGGCGGAAAGGGCTAGAACGGCGGTGAGGGCCGCAATGGAGCTACGCATGAAAGGCACCCTTTATTCTTGTGATAGCAGGGTGATGCCACTGTGCGGGACACAGGGCAAGCAAGGCCGTTGCCAAGTCTGCAGCGCTCGCATAGCCATTTGTTACTGGGGCAATGGGGATTGAATGGACATGATCGGATATCGCAGAGCAATGATCATGGCGGCGCTGGCCACCGGAACCGCACCGGTTGCGCTGGCGCAAACCCCGCCCGATGCCCTCGCCAAGGCCTTTGGCGCGCGCGAAACCGTGATTTCCGCCAGCATTTCTCCCAATGGCCAGAAAATCGCACTGATTTCGGCGGGGCCAGGACGAACGAGCCGCGCTTATGTGCTGGAGGCCAAGGAAGGTGCGGAGTTGACGGTGGCGGCGACCACCACCGGCAAACCGGAATATCTCTCCCGCTGCGACTGGGTCGCGGCCGATCGCCTGGCTTGCCAGATTTATGGCGAAAGCCGTTATGCCGACGACGTCTATGGCTTCAGCAACATCTTCGCGATCGATGCTTCGGGTGGCAACGCCAAACTGCTGAGTCAGCGACGGGGCCCGAATGCGTTGAATGTCGATTTTCGCGGCGGTGACATTGTCGACTTGCTGCCCGGCGAAGACGGCGCGATATTGATGACCCGATCCTATGTCCCGGAAGCCAAGATCGGCAGCCTTGTAGAGAAGCGGCTGGAGGGGCTCGGCGTCGATCGCATCGATACCCGCAGTGGCAGCGGGAAGCGGGTTGAAACACCGACCAAATTGGCAGTCGATTATATTTCCGATGGCACCGGCACAGTTCGGATCATGGGACTCCAGGAGATCAAGGGAACCGGCTATTCTAAGGGAATCTATAAATTCCTCTATCGCCCTCAAGGCAAGTCCGACTGGGATCAGCTTTCCACCTATGACGTGCGCGACAATAGCGGCTTCTATCCCCTCGCCGTCGATCCGCAGCAGAATATCGCCTATGGCTTTGAAAAGACAAACGGGGGCGACGCGCTGGTCTCGATCGCGCTCGATCCTGGCCAGGAAAAGAAAGTCGTCTTCGCCCATCCGCAAGTCGATGTAACCGGATTGATCCGGGTCGGCCGCGACCGCCGCGTCGTGGGCGTAAGCTATGCGCTGGAGCATCGCGAAGCGGTCTATTTCGACAAAACAGCCGCCGCGCTCGTCACGTCGCTGGGCAAGGCGCTCCGCGGGAAAGCCGTTCACATCGGCGACATGAGCAGCGATGGACAACGGGTGCTGGTATGGGCCGGCAGCGACATCGATCCGGGCCAATATTGTCTGTTCGACCGGACGGCGCGCAAATTGTCTCCCCTGATGCCGGATCGTCCTGAACTAGCGGGCCGCCAACTGGCCACGATGCAATCGACGAGCTTCAAGGCGAGTGATGGGGTGACGATCCCAGCCTATCTGACGCTGCCGCCCGGCAAGGAAAGCGCCAAGGGTCTGCCCGCGATCGTCCTGCCCCATGGCGGCCCGGAGTCGCGGGACGAATGGGGTTTCGACTGGCTGGTGCAATATTATGCCGCACGCGGCTTCGCCGTCATCCAGCCACAGTTTCGCGGGTCGACGGGTTTTGGCGAACAATGGCTGATGCAAAATGGCTATCGATCCTGGCGCAAGGCGATCGGCGACGTCGTGGACGCCGGACGCTGGCTAGTGACACAGGGCATTGCCGATCCGGCAAAGCTGACCATCGCGGGCTGGTCCTATGGCGGCTATGCGGCGCTGCAGGCGCAGGTCATCGACCCCGACCTTTTCAAGGCGGTGGTCGCCATCGCGCCCGTCACGGATTTCGGCGATCGGTTGCGCCGCGCGCAATATGACAGCAGTTACCTCGTTCAGCAGCAGCGCATGGGCACTGGCCCGGAGGCCGAAGACGCTTCGCCATCCAGCCATGCCGCACAATTTCGCGCCCCAGTCCTGATGTTTCACGGCACGAACGACGGCAATGTCGACATCAGCCAAGCAAAAATCATGCAAGGCAAACTTGAAGGCGCAGGCAAGCGCAGCCGCCTGGTCATCTATGATGGGCTAGCGCACAGCCTGAACGACAGCGACGCGCGTGCCGACATGCTGCAGCAAAGCGCTGACTTCCTGCTCGCGGCGGGAAAATAGCGCCCCACAGAAAAAGGGCGGCTCCTTGCGGAACCGCCCCTTTTCGTAAGTCTGTCGGAAAACTGATTAGCGCGAATAGAATTCGACGACCAGGTTCGGTTCCATCTTCACCGGATAGGGCACTTCGTCCAGCGTCGGTACGCGGACATAGCTGACCTTCGCGGCACCGTCGGGGGCGACATAGTCGGGGATGTCGCGTTCGGCCAGGGCCTGTGCTTCCATCACCAGCGCCATTTCCTGCGCCTTCTTGCCCAGCGTGATCTCATCGCCCGGCTTCACCAGACGCGACGCGATGTTGCACTTCACGCCGTTCACATAGATGTGGCCGTGCGAAACGATCTGGCGGGCCGAAAAAATGGTCGGCGCGAACTTGGCGCGATAGACGACGGCGTCCAGGCGGCGCTCCAGCAGACCGATGAGGTTCTGGCCGGTGTCGCCCTTCATGCGGCTCGCTTCGAAATAGTTCTTCTTGAACTGCTTCTCGGTGATGTCGCCATAATAGCCCTTGAGCTTCTGCTTGGCTCGCAGCTGGATGCCGTAATCGGACACCTTGCCCTTGCGGCGCTGGCCGTGCTGTCCGGGACCATATTCGCGCTTGTTAACAGGCGACTTGGGACGGCCCCAGATGTTCTCGCCCATGCGACGGTCGAGTTTATACTTGGCGCTTGTGCGCTTCGTCATAGATATTTCCTAACAACTGCTAACAACGATATTCCCGGTATCGCCTACGTCCGTGTTGCGTCGAAACACTCAGGGGCAGGGCCACCGCTTCACCGGGATGCGGGACCAATCGCGAAGGCGCGCCTATGGAGAGAAGGGTCGGGCATGTCAACCCTCGACACTGGCGACCGGGCCGCCTAATTCGTGCTCCATGAACCCGGAAGACTATAGCAGCATGGCGCAGGTGCGCGCGGGCGTCGATGCGCTGGACCGCCAGCTCGTCACCCTGCTCGCCGAGCGTTTTGCGCATATGCGCGCCGCCGCCCGCATCAAGCCCGACCGCAGCGCCGTGCGCGATGAGGCCCGCAAGGCGCAGGTCATCGCCAATGCCTGCGCCGAGGCCGAACGGCTGGGCGTACCGACCACCATCATCGCCGACTTGTGGGAACAGCTTGTCGAAGCGTCGATCGCCTATGAGATGGCAGAGTTCGACCGGACGCGCAGCTAAGCCCCGCCCTGCCCCGCGAACCAGGGGATCATCCGCGCGATCGCATCCTCGACCCGGTCGGTCGACACGGCAAAGCTGAAGCGGATGAAGCGGTGCCCGTCGACCGGATCGAAATCGATCCCAGGCGCGGTCGCGACCCCCGTCTTGCGCAGCAGCCGCTGGCAAAAGCCCAGACTGTCCTGCGTCAGATGCCCGACATCGGCATAGATATAGAAAGCGCCATCGGGCGGCGCGATGCTGGCCAATCCCAGCGCAGGCAGCGCGTCGAGCAGCAATTGCCGGTTACGACGATAGGTTTCGACATGCCTCTCCAGTTCGTCGGTGCAATCGAACGCGGCCAACCCGGCCTGCTGCGCCAGCACCGGCGGCGTCAGGAACAAATTGCCCATCCGCGCCCGCGCCGCGTCGATCAGGGCGGGCGGCACGACGATCCACCCCAGCCGCCACCCTGCCATGCTGAAATATTTGGAAAAACTGTTCACGATCACGGCGTCGGACGCATATTCCAGCATCGAATGGGCCGGCTCGCCAAAGCTCAGCCCATGATAAATCTCGTCCGACACGATGCGGATGCCGCGATCGGCACAGACCTGCGCGATCCGCGCGAGTTCGTCGGCAGGAATGATGGTGCCGGTCGGATTGGCGGGACTGGCCAGGATCAGTCCGTCAGGCGCGGGATAGATCGCCGCCAGCGCCTTGGCGCTGATCTGATAGCGTTCGGCCGGACCGCATCCGACCTCCACCGGCTCCAGATAGAGCGCCTTCAACGTATTGCGATAGGCGACATAACCCGGCCGCGCCGTCGCCACCCGCGCGCCGGGCGCAAACAGGCTGGTCAGCGCCAGCACCAGCCCCGGCGACGCACCACAGGTCAGCAGCACCTGCTCAGCCTCGACTGCCACGCCATGCCGGTCAGCATATAGCCGCGCGATACGGTCCTTGAGCGCTGGGCTTTCCCAATAGCCCATCGGATCGGTGTCGAGTACATGATGGGCCTTCGCAATGGCGGCGGCGGGCGCGCCGGTCGATGGCTGGCCAAATTCCATATGCAGGATGGAGCGGCCCTGCGCTTCGAGAGCGTGGGCCTCGCGGCTGATGGCGATGGCGTGGAACGGGTCGATGCTGGCAATCATGCGCGCCTGACTAGGGTGCTGCCTGCCTCACCGCAACCATGCCGCTGGCCCGGCGTTCAGAGATTCATGTCCGACACGATACTCACCGCTTTGCAATATTATGGTGCGGGTGCCGCCACGCTGGCGGCGCTGGTCGTATCCTTGAACCTTGGCCGGCGGATCACCGGCTGGGCGTTCATCCTGTTCGTCACCAGTTCGATCGCGCTGATCGCCTGGGGTTTTCTGGCGGAGGATAGCGAAGGGATTGGCTGGCAGAATGTCGCCCTGCTCGTCATCAACGCGGTGGGCGTATGGCGCTATCTGATTTCAAAGCACAAGCCGCGCGACTGACGTTAAGAGGCCTAAGTTCGAAACCGTCCCGGACGATAAGCGGCTCCATCGATCCCCGCCACGGGATCGGACGGCACAACGCCCCGGATCAGGCTGGCCGCCAGCAGCGCCGCAGCAGGCGCGGTTTGAATGCCGAAACCGCCCTGCCCGGCGAACCAGAAAAAGCCCGGCACTTCCGCATCGAAGCCATAGACCGGTGCGCGATCCGGTGCGAAGCTGCGCAGCCCCGCCCAGCGATGCTCGATCCCCGCCACCGGCCAGTCCACCACCGCTTCGAACCGCGCCACCGCCTGCGCCACCGCGATTTCCTCCGGCGCGGCATCGCAGGGCGGCGAGGGCACTTCGTCATGCGGGGTCAGCCACACCCGGTCGCGCGCCTCCGGCTTGAAATAAAAGCCGCCGCCCAGATCCATCACCAGCGGCAGGTCGGGCGATGGCAGGGACGGCACCCGCAATTGCACCACCGTCCGCCGCAGCGGCCTAATCCCGACCGGCGCGATCCCACAGGCCCGCGCGACATCATCCGCCCAGGCACCCGCCGCATTGACGATCAACCCGCAGGCCAGCGGCCCGTCCGGCGTTTCGATCCGCCAGCCATGCCCTTCGCGCAGCGCGCTGATCAGCCGCGCGCCCAGTTGCATCGTCCCGCCGCGCCGACGCAATTGCCGCAACCAGGCCTGATGCAGCGCCGCGACATCGATATCGCGGCAGCTCGCCTCCATCACGCCCAGCGTCCAGTCGGGCCGCAATCCGGGCACATAGTCGGCCGGATCGACCGGCTGCAGATCCACCTTGCCCGCAAAATCCGCGATCAACGCGTCGCGCGCATCCACGTCCGCAGCCCGCCCGACATGCAATGTCCCGCGCGGCGACAGGAAGCTACCGTCATGAAAGTCCGGGTCAGGCGCGGCCAGCATCGGCCCCGACGCCGTGGTCAGCGGCTGGACCGCCGGGCCGCCATAGGTTTCTTCCCAGAAAGCCACCGATCGCCCCGTCGCATGATAGCCCGCCTGCTGTTCCATCTCCAGAACCAGCACGCGGCCATGCGCCGCCAGTTCCGCGCCCAGGCTGGCACCCGCCATACCGCCGCCGACAATGACGATGTCGGGCAGGCTCAACGCGCCGCCTCGTCGAGAAACGCATCGATCCGCGCCAGCGCGTCCAGACGCACGGCATCCAGCTCGCGCAAAATCTCATGCGCGGCTTCGCGTCCATAGACGTGCAGGCGCGCGCCTGGAATCCGGGTGGCCGCCGCGCGAATGGCGGGCGTGGACACCAATTGGTCGGCGCACGTCGCCAACATGAGCAACGGCACCGTGATCCGCGCCAGCCTGTCCTCCTCGCTCAGCGTCCGCGTCGATTCGAGCGCCTGTGCGACCCAGTTCCAACTTGGCGGCCCCAAGGCAATCTCGCGACTATGGTCGCGCCACCATAATTCGTCGGCATAGCGTTCGGGATCATGCGTCAGTCGCTTCTGACGCATGCGCCGTTGCCGCTCCGACTCCTCCTTCTGCGTCCAGGCCCGCAGCCGTCCCTTGCCGCGCCGGATCATTCCCTGTGCGATGATCACCGCCAGCCAGCGCGGCAGCGGCGCGCTGTGCAGGCCCAGCATCGGCGCGATCGCGACAGCCGCATCGGGCGGCGTCATTCCCTCGGCCAGCGCCCGCAGCAACATATGCCCGCCCATACTATGCGCAACCATCACGCGCGGCCCGCTGGCCCGCGCGCGCCAATCGTCGGCCAAGGCGCGCAGGTCGGCGATATAGTCGCCAAAATCATCGATATGGCCACAAAGCGGATCGTCCGTCAGCCGACCCGATCCGCCCTGCCCGCGCCAATCGAAGCTGGTGACGGCCCAACCGCGCGCCGCCCAATGGGCGATCACCTCCAGATATTTCTCGATCATGTCGCCGCGCCCGCCCATCACGAGCATATGCCCGCGCGCGCCGCTGCCCAGTTGATAACGGCGAATCGCCCAGCCGTCGGGCGCGGTCCAATAGTCCAGCCGCCCGCCCATCGGCCAGGCGCGCCGGTCAAGTACCAGGGTGTCGAAGGCGGGGGCAGAAGAAAGGGGCGAATCCATGAACCGCATGGTTACGGTTTGGTAAGCCATCGGGTCTAGGGAATAGTGCCAATGTTAGGGGAATATTTCCGGCTGGCGCTGATCGTCGCCTTGAGCGCGCTGTTGATTGCGGCGGCGATCACCGACTTGCGCGCGCGGATCATCTCCAACCGGCTGAATATCGCCATTGCCGCGCTGGCGCCGCTTTGGTGGATCGCCTGCGGCCTGGACCTATGGCCTGGCGTCGCGGTTCAACTGCTGGTCTGCGGCGTGGTCTTCCTTCTCTTTGCCGCCCTGTTCTCTATGGGCATGATGGGCGGCGGCGACGTCAAGCTGCTCGCCGCGCTGGCGCTTTGGTTCCCGTGGCAGGCGGTCATTTCGCTGCTGGTGCTGATGGCGTTGCTGGGCGGCCTGGTGACGCTCGTGACGGTAATCCACCATCGCATGACCCGGCGGCTGGGCCAGCCCGAGATACCCTATGGCGTAGCGATCTCACTGGCCGCTCTGTGGCTGCTACCGTGGCCAACAATATATTAACCAATTTGCATGATGAGTGGGCACTGGGGCCAGTGTAGCCGCTTAAGGGAGGCGAATTTCGTCATGGATGCCAAGAAGATCGTGCTGCTGGTGGGGGCGCTTATCATAGCAGTCACCACGGCCTTGCTTGCACGCAACATGTTGAGTTCGTCCAGCACGCCACAGGCCACCGCCTCGGCGATGCCGACCGAAGCGGATCAACCCCATGTGCTGGTCGCCACCAAGGCGTTGCCGGTCGGCACCATCCTCGACGCGGAAAGCTTCCGCTTCCAGCCCTGGCCCAAAGATTTGATCGAGCAGGCCTATTATCTCAAGGGGCAGGCCGACCCCGTGAAGCTGGCGGGCAGCGTCGTGCGCACCGCCATCTCCGCCGGTCAGCCCTTGACCCAGGGCGGCCTTGTCAAGCCGGGCGACCGTGGTTTCCTGGCCGCCGCGCTTGGCGCTGGGATGCGCGCCGTCACCGTGCCCGTGTCGGCGCAAAGCTCGGTCGCAGGCTTCGTCTTCCCTGGCGATCGCATCGACCTCGTCCTGACCCAGAGCGTCACGGGCGGCGGCGATGGCGAACCGCTCCGCGTATCGGAAACCATCCTGCGCAACATCCGCGTGCTCGCCACCGACCAGCGCATGGATGCGATGGGCGAAGACGGCAAGCCCGTGGTCCAGACCTATTCGAACGTCACCATCGAAGTGACGCCAAAGATCGCGGAAAAGATCGCCGTGGCGCAGACGGTCGGCTCGCTGTCGCTATCGCTGCGCTCGCTCGCTGACAGTTCCTCGGACCTCGATGCCGCGATCGCCGGCACGGATGTCGAGCTACCCGATGGCACCAGCCCGAGCGCTGAAAAGGCGCTGCTGGCCAAGCTGGCCTCGCGTCCGGTCGATCGGGGTGCCACCTATTCCACAGGTGCCGACGTCTCGCGCTACCAGCGCAGCTCCGTTCCCGCCAAGGCCGAAGCGCCGATATCGCCAATGGCGGCTGCGAACGGCGCGCCGATGGGCACTGTCCCGTTCAAAGGCCCGGTCGTCCGCGTGGCCCGCGGCACCAATGTGACCGAAGTTCCGGTCGGGGGGAAGTAAGATGAAGACCATGCACAGCTTCGCACGGCGCATCGCGGTCAAGCCGCTGGCCGCCCCGGCCATCGCCATCGGCCTTGCCATCGCGGCAACCGCCGTCCCCGGCACGGCCGTCAACGCGGCGCCTTCCAGCAAACAGGATAATGCCATCCTGATGTCGGTCGGCGGCAGCCGGGTCGTCAATCTGGGTGCCAAAATGTCCGACGTCGTGATCGGCGACCCCGGCGTGGTCGATGTCCATATCCGCTCGCAGAACCAGCTTTATCTGATCGCCAAGAAGCCGGGCGAAACCACGGTTTTTGCAACCGCGACCAACGGCAAGGTGCTGTTTTCCGGCACGGTGCGCGTCGGCAACAACCTCACCAGTATCGACGACATGCTTCGCCTCGCGATGCCGGGCGCGATCATCGCGGTCAACAAGATGAACGGCATGGTCCTTTTGACCGGCACGATCCAGGCACCCGAGGATGCCGCCGAAGCCGAACGGCTGACGCAGGCCTTCGTCGGCAAGGATGTGACCGTGGTCAGCCGCCTGCGCATGGCGACGCCGTTGCAGGTCATGCTTCAGGTCAGGATTTCCGAAGTTTCCAAGGATGTCGGCCACAAGATCGGGACAAACTTTGCCACCGTCGATAGCAGTGTAGGGCCAGGCAACAGCGTCAGCGGCATGAGTGGTGGGGGCACCCGCGCTTTTGCTGAATATAACCGCGATGAAGGTTTCTGGAACTTCAATTACCCAACGGACGGTGGATACAGCCTCGGCGGCGTCGCTCGCATCCTGGGTATGGATATTGCCGGTGCGCTGGACCTTGCTGAATCGAGCGGCCTCGCCAGCACGCTGGCGCAGCCCAACCTGACCGCGCTGTCGGGTGAAACCGCCAGTTTCCTGGCCGGCGGCGAATATCCCTATACGATCAATAATGGCCAGCAGGGCAACAGCATCGAATTCAAACAATATGGGGTGCAACTGGCGTTCACTCCGACCGTGCTGGCCGACGGCCGTATTTCGTTGCGGGTTCGCCCGACCGTATCGACGCTCGACTTCACGCTGAACGCCGATGTCCCCGCGCTCAAGAGCCGCACTGCGGAGACAACGGTGGAACTCGGGTCGGGCCAGGCTTTCATGATCGCTGGCCTGCTCAACAATGAAACCAGCAACGGCATCAACAAGGTGCCCGGCATCGGCAACATCCCGATCCTGGGCAGCCTGTTCAAGTCGCGCCAGTTCCAGCGGAGCGAGACCGAACTGGTCATCGTCGTCACCCCCTATCTGGTGAAGCCGATGAACGCATCGGACGTGCGCCTGCCGACCGATGGCTTCCGCAACGCCGATGTCGGCCAGGGTCTGCTGCTGCAACAGAGCCATGACAGCATCAGCGGCGCCCGCGCGCCCATGCCGACCCGCGCACCCGGTGGCAACATTCCGACCCCCGGCCCGCAGGCCATGGCAACGCCGGCCCCGGTCGTGGCCAATGCCGATAGCCGCAAGGCCGGGAAATCCGGCGTAGCCGCTCCCGGTTTCAGCTTCTGACGGAAGGACCAAAGACATGACTTCCCCTCTCCCGCCCCGTCTGTCGCTCAAGACCCTTGGCGCGCTGGCTCTGCTTGCGCTCCCGCTCACCGCCTGTGTGACCGACAGCCAGAACCGCAGCGTGGATTCGGTGCATCAGCCGGTCGTCAGCTATGCGGCCTATACCTATGACGTGCAGGCTGGCGTGGGCGACACGCTGACGCCAGCCGAATCGCGGCGTCTGGACGACTGGTTCACCTCCATCGCCCTCAGCTATGGCGACCAGGTCGCAATCGTGTCGGACGGCTATTATGGCCCCGCACTGCACGACGGCATCGCCGATATCGCCGCGCGCCGTGGACTGCTGGTCGGTAGCGACAGTTCGGCCGCCGCAGGCGTCGCGCCGCAGGGCATGATCCGCCTCGTCGTGCGTCGCGCGACGGCCAGCGTACCGGGCTGTCCCGACTGGTCGGCCAAGCAGGAAAGCGAAATGAACCTGGGCGCGTCCAGCAATTACGGCTGCGGCGTGAACAGCAATCTCGCCGCGATGGTCGCCAATCCCGAAGATCTGGTCCGGGGCCAGGGCACCGACAGCAATTTGCGCACCGCGACGTCCAACCGGGCCATCACGACCTACCGCGAAAAGCCGCCAACCGGCGCGGGTGAACTCAAGCAAATGACGCCGGGAGGCGAATAAGATGAACGCACCCTGGAAACCCGGCGCGGCCGGTCCGCGTGATCCGTTTCACGCTTTCGTCTGCGACGATCACAGTTTCGACATGATCCGCGCGGTCGCCAATGAAATGGGCTGGGCGCCTGAAAAGGTCAGCAAGGGCGGGATGCGCAATGCGGTCCAAAGCCTGTCGATCACCGCCTCGCCGCAAATCCTGTTCGTCGATATGTCCGAAAGCGGCGATCCGCTCAACGACATCAACAGCCTTGCCGAAGTATGCGAACCCGGCACCGTCGTGATCGCGTCGGGCCAGGTCAACGATGTACGCTTGTATCGCGATCTCGTCGCCAGCGGCATTCAGGATTATCTCTTGAAGCCCTTTGGCGCGGATCAGTTACGCGATGCGCTGGCCAATGCGCAGGCGGTCTTCATGGCCCCGCGCGACGCTGCGCCTGAACGGCCGCATATGGCGGTTGCCGTCATCGGCACGCGCGGCGGCGTCGGCGCATCCAGCCTCGCCACCTCGCTGGCCTGGCTGCTGTCGGACAAGAAGAAGCACACGACCGCGCTGCTCGACCTGGACGTGCATTTCGGCACCGATGCGCTGGCGCTGGATCTGGAACCAGGCCGCGGCCTGACCGACGCGATCGAAAATCCCAGCCGTATCGACGGGCTGTTCATCGAACGTGCCATGGTCCGTGCGAGCGACACGCTGGCGATCCTGTCGGCCGAAGCGCCGATCAGCCAGCCGATGCTGACAGACGGCGGCGCTTTCTACCAGTTGCTGGAGGAGTTCCGATCGGTCTTCGAATGCAGCGTGGTCGATCTGCCGCGCGCCATGTTGATCCAGCATCCGCATCTGATCAGCGACGTGCAGGTCACGATGCTCGTCACGGAGCTGACGTTGGCATCGGCACGCGACACGATCCGCATTCTCTCCTGGCTCAAGACCAATGCACCCAACAGCCGCGTCGTCGTCGTCGCCAACCGCGTCCATCCCGGCTCCCCGGAAATCAGCCGCAAGGATTTCGAACAGTCGATCGAACGCAAGGTCGATGTCCTCATTCCCTTTGACCTGCGGGTCGCGTCCCAGGCGGCAAAGCTCGGCAAGACGCTGGCCGAAACCGCCAAGGGCAGCAAGGTGGGTGCGGCCTGCAACAGCCTGCTCGAAGAGATAGTGGGCGCAGCGCAGGCAGACTATGCCCCATCCGGTGGCAAAGCGGCCGCGAAAAAGAGCGACTCCCTGCTCGGCAAGATCGACTTCAGAGCCCTGATGTCACGACGCAAGGACAAGGCGAGCGCGCTGGAAGATTGACGACGCACGCCGCCCGGTGGCGGCGTCGGCCCACGAAGGACAGGGTAGATAATGGACGGCAATTTCATCCTGATCATGGTGCTGATGGCGACCCTCATGGGCCTAGCCGTCGTCGCCTTTGCCGGTCCTTCACCGGAAAAGGCACGCAAGCGCCGCGTCGCGATGATCCGCGGCCGTCACAGCGATTCGGCCGAAGCCCTGCTGGAAGCGCGCATGCGCAAGGCGATCTCCAATCGCTCCACCACGGTCGAAGCCAAGATGCTGGTGTCGCTCATTCCCAACCCGGAAAACTTGACCAAACGGATCAAGATGACCGGCAAGAAATGGACGCTCAGCCAATATATGACGGCCAGCGCCTTCCTGTTCCTGGGCATCACCGCCTTGCTGATGCTGCGCGGCTTTCCGCCGCTGATGGCGCTGATGGTCGGTCTTGCCGCTGGGCTTTTCCTACCGCATTGGTGGATCGGTCGCCTGATCAACAAACGGATCGCCCAGTTCAACGCCAAATTCCCCGACGCGCTGGAATTGCTGACGCGCGGCCTGCGTTCGGGCCTGCCGATCGCCGAGACGCTGGGCATCGTGTCGAGCGAAGTGCCCGGCCCGGTAGGCGAAGAGTTCAAGCTCATCACCGAACGGATCAAGATTGGCCGGTCGATGGAACAGGCGTTGCAGGAAACGGCCGATCGCCTGGGCACGCCCGAGTTTCAATTCTTCGTCATCACGCTGTCGATCCAGCGGGAAACCGGCGGCAACCTTGCAGAGACCCTTTCGAACCTGGCGACGGTCCTGCGGCAACGCGCACAGATGAAGCTCAAGATCCGCGCCATGTCGTCTGAATCCAAGGCGTCGGCCTATATCATCGGGTCGCTGCCGTTCCTGGTGTTCGCGATGATCTGCTACATCAACTTCGACTATATGAGCCCCTTTTTCACGCCGGACCCTGCCGGCCTCTTCGGACTGTCGCTGATGCAGGTCGTGGGTATCGGGGGCTTTTGCTGGATGGGCATCGGCGCGTTCATCATGGCCCAGATGGTCAGTTTCGAAATCTGATAGGGAAGGGAGAAAAGATATGGATGCCCCTGCCCCCGCCGGCACTTTGTTTGGCCTGACCGCCACCGACGTCGGCACGTTGCTCGCCGCGCTGGCGACGCTCGCCATGCTCTTTGCCTTGTATGCCGTGATGACGGTGCGCGACCCGATGGCCAAGCGGGTCAAGGCGCTCAATGAACGGCGCGAACAGTTGAAGGCCGGCATCACCGCCTCGACCGGCAAACGCCGCGCCAGCCTGGTCAAGAAGAACCAGACGACCGACAATATGCGATCCTTCCTGTCGAGCCTGAAGGTCTTGCAGGATGATCAGCTCAAAGATGCGCAGATCCGTCTGGCCCAGGCTGGCATCCGGTCCAAGGATCTGGCCGTCGCGGTGATTTTCGGCCGGATGTTCATGCCGATCATCATCGGCGGGCTGGCCGTGGTCCTGCTCTATGTCGTGGGTATTCAGCCCGAATGGGGGCCGATGAAGCGCTTCTTCGCCTTCGCCATCACCCTTATTCTCGCTTATAAGGCGCCTGACCTCTACATCGACAACAAGGTTACCAAGCGCTCCGCCGCGATCCGCAAAGGACTGCCCGATGCGCTCGATCTGCTGGTGATCTGCGCCGAGGCCGGGTTGACCGTCGACGCCGCCTTCAACCGGGTGGCGCGCGAACTGGGCAAGGCCTATCCCGAACTGGGCGACGAATTTCAGCTCACCGCCATCGAACTGTCCTTCCTCACCGAACGGCGCATGGCGTTTGAAAATCTTGCCAACCGGGTCAAGCTGGACGCCGTCAAGGGCGTGGTCACCACCATGGTCCAGACCGAAAAATATGGCACCCCGCTTGCGTCGGCGTTGCGCGTCCTGTCGGCCGAATTCCGGCACGAACGCATGATGCGCGCGGAGGAAAAGGCCGCGCGTCTGCCCGCGATCATGACGGTGCCGCTCATCCTCTTCATCCTGCCGACCCTGTTCGTCGTCATCCTCGGCCCGGCGGCCTGCTCGATCAGCGAGGCCTTCTAAAAAAATCGGGATAGCGTGCGGCCCGATGCCGTAGCGTTTCCTGCCAATGCGCCCGCTTCCGCCGTAAAAGGCGGTGGCGGGTGCCGTGCATCCCGCTTATCTCTCGTTTCAAGACAAGAGAGAGGATCGCATGAAGAGCATCGCATTCGCCATCGCTACGTTGGCCGCCGTCACGACCCTGCCTGCCCAGGCCGCCCAGCCGGTGACCGGCCGCTGGACCACCGACGATGGCAAGGCCATCGTCCACATCGCCCCTTGCGGCAAAAGCCTGTGCGGCAAGATCGAGAAAATCCTCAAGCCCACGCCTGGCCGCCCACTTACCGACGTGGAAAATAGCGATCCTGCGCTACGCTCGCGCTCGTTAGTGGGCCTGCCCCTGCTGACCGGCTTTTCCGATGCGGGCGACATTTGGAAAGGGACGATCTACGATCCCGAAAGCGGCAAAAGCTACAAGTCCAAGATCAATCGCAACCCCAATGGCACCTTGAAGGTGCAAGGCTGTATAGCGTTCCTGTGCAAGACGCAGACCTGGACACCGACGCGCTAGCGGCATTGCGGCGAGGTCGAGGATAGCCTGTCTTGTAAGCGTCATGTCTGCGGCATAGTCTTTGGCACATGAGAACCCTGCTTATCTGCCTCGGCACCGCCGCGCTTCTCGTCTCGGGCCGGGGGCAAGCCCTGGCATCTTCGCCACCACCACCGCCCCCACCCGTCGTCACGGATCATCGGGCGAATGCGCAACGGCATTTAGTGACGTGGACGGCGGGGGACGTCCGGTGTGGCGGACAGGCCGTTACCGCCCTCGTCATACGTCAGCCATTGTCCACACTGGCATTTTCGTCCCGGCACGAGGCACCACCGCGCCGCTATCGTTTTCGGATCGACGCGGAAGGACGCCCCTTGTCGATCGTTCAGGATGGTGCGGCCGCCTTGGGCCGGGCCGCTTATGACGATGTCGCCGCGTCACTTGCCGCGTCACGCTTCCCCCCTCAATCGTCGCGATCCGATTGCGCCATCGCATTCACCGCGCAGGCCACGCCGATCGATGAAGCGGCCGCGGCCGACCTGATGGCCTACAGCATCTCGCCTTTGTCGGGTCGCCTGCCGCCCGAGGCTTGGAAGCAGATGGCTCCCGCCCCGTCGACCTGTTTCGACAGGCCGCGTCCGGCTGTACGCAACCGGGCTTTCCCCGATTTCAATGCGCTGCCCGCAACGCCTGGCGTGCGGGACTGGTCGATGATTGGCTATGACCTCAATGCCAAGGGGCAACCCGTGAACCTGCGCGTGGCCGAAAGCACGGGGAATAATGCGCTGGATGCCGCTTCGATGAAAGCCATAAAGGCTTCGCGCTTTACCCCGGGAGAGCGCAAAAGCTGCCTTTATCCCTATTGGCGCACGCCCGGGACGATAGCGGCACCGGCGCGTCCCGACCCGGCCAGCCTCATGCCCATCGGAAGCAATTGTCCTGCGGACCTGGCTTGGGCAACCAAGCCCAGACTCGTCTATCCGTCAGCCTATCGGCGGCGCGCGATTGAGGGATGGGCAGCGATCGCCTATGATGTCGCACCATGGGGAGAGCCGGGCAATGTGCGCGTCCTGCTTAGCGAACCAGCCGCCGCGTTCGGGCAACAGGCCGTCCAGATCGTCCGGTCCGCGCGCAAATCGCCATCGCAAAATGGCGCGACAGGGTGCGTCGATATGATCCGATTTTCGATTGACCAGGATGATGGATCAGCCGACCCGACGTTTGAAGACTGATATAGATGCAGTCTATCGTCTGCCGTGCGCTCCGTTTCCTATGTCACCCCAGGATGAAATCCACCCCCGCCATCGCATGAATGCTGGTGCAATCGTAGATCGGCAGCACATTGGCCTTCACGTCGACGATCATTTCCAGCTCGGTACAGGCCAGCGCCACCGCCTGTACATCCTGCTTGGCGATGTCGGTCAGCGCGCTCTTCATGAAGCGCTGCGACTCCTTGTTGATCCGTCCCGCCGACAATTCCTCATACATGATGTGATTGATCCGGTCGGCGAGCGCAGGATCAGGCGGCAACAATGACATGCCATAGCCCACCAGCCGCTGGCGGTAGAATTTCTCCATCATCACATTGCGCGTGCCCAGTAGCGCCGCGGCGGTAATGCCGTCGCGCTGCATCGCCTGCCCCACGACATCGGCGATGTGGATGACGGGAATGGATACCGCCGCCTGCACCCGGTCATAAACGCGATGCATGGAATTGGCGCAGATCAGCAACGCCTGGGCATCGGCCGCCTCCAGCCGCCGCGCCGCCGACACCAGGGGTACGGACGCGCAGTCCCAGTCGTCGTCCGACACGCATTGCGCCACCCCTGCAAAGTCCAGGCTCTCGATGGCGAGTGGTGCGCTGTGCAGCCCACCTTGGGACCGTTGCACCGCTTCGTTGATGATCTGATAATAGCGGGCCGTCGATGCCCAGCTCATTCCCCCGATCAGGCCGATCTTGCGCATCTGATATCCTTGCCCCGCAATAAAAAAGGGACGGCCGAGCGGTCGCCCAGCCGTCCTCACACTGGTTAGGGGAAGCCTGGCTTAATCGGCAAGCCCCTTGACGATATCCTCCACCATCTTCTTGGCATCGGCCAGCAACATCATGGTATTGTCCATGTAGAAGACTTCATTGTCGACACCGGCATAACCGGCCCCACCCATGGAGCGTTTGATGAACAGCACCGACTTGGCGTTGGCGACGTCCAAAATCGGCATGCCGTAAATGGGCGACGTCTTATCGGTCTTGGCCGCCGGGTTGGTGACGTCGTTCGCGCCGATGACGAAGGCGACGTCGCACTGGCCGAACTCGCTGTTGATGTCCTCCAACTCGAACACGTCATCATAGCCGACATTGGCTTCGGCCAGCAGCACGTTCATATGCCCGGGCATGCGTCCCGCGACCGGATGGATCGCATATTTGACGCTGATGCCTTCCTTCTTGAGCAGGTCGCCCATTTCACGCAGCGCATGCTGCGCCTGGCTCACCGCCATGCCATAACCCGGCACGATGATGACGCTTTCCGCTTGCTTGAGCAGGAAGGCGGCGTCTTCGGCCGACCCGCGCTTGTAGGGACGGTCGATCACTGGCCCACCCGCGCCCGACGGCCCGGCATCGGCACCAAAACCGCCGGCGATCACGCTGATGAAGCTGCGGTTCATCGCCTTGCACATGATGTAGGACAGAATCGCGCCCGACGACCCGACCAGCGCGCCGGTGATGATCATCGCGCTGTTGCCCAGCGTAAAGCCCATCGCAGCTGCGGCCCAGCCTGAATAGCTGTTGAGCATCGACACCACGACCGGCATGTCCGCCCCGCCGATCGGGATGATCAGCAGGAAGCCGATGATGAAGCTCAAGATGGTTACCGTCCAGAAGACCCATGGGCTCTGGTCGGTCACGAAATAGCCGATCAGCCCCAGGATCGCTGCCAGCGTGCCCAGGTTGATGACATGGCGCCCCGGCAGCATGATCGGCTTGCCCGACATAGTGCCGTTGAGTTTCAGGAAAGCGATGACCGAGCCGGAGAAGGT
>TARA_R110000787_G_scaffold279936_1_pt1 | contig 28529 bp, 26 predicted proteins | sample TARA_R110000787 | Tara Oceans TARA_R110000787 (sample SAMEA4397920) | marine metagenome | biome: Polar Biome; feature: [DCM] deep chlorophyll maximum layer (ENVO:01000326); material: water (ENVO:00002006), including particulate matter (ENVO:01000060) such as... | depth 35 m | reverse complement strand
AAAAATAGCAAAACATTTAGGGACACTATCTAAAAAGAAACTTAATAATCTGAAATTTATAAAGGAAAATAAATTTGTCATAATAGAAAACGAAAATGGCCAATTCTTAGAAGTTCCTGTTGAATACTTACAACTTTATTCAGATTGTCCAAGTTCTCTTTTTAAAAAGCTAGCAAATGTCGTTGAATCGGAAAGAGAATTAATTGTCACTTACAATGATCATGAATCTAAAGAAAGTGATTTTGTAAAGATTAATAACGATTCAAAGAATATATTTATTCCGAAAGAAGAAGATGAAGAAACACTATTTCCTAAATTAATTCATGATATGTATGTTCAAATTGAAGGTCATATTACTAGAGGAAATGAAAAGTCAAATACAATTGGTTTATCTTTTGAAAATCATATAATCACTTGTTATCCTAATAAAGGAAACATCAAAGATTTTAAACATACTTTATTTACTAATTGCTCAATTAAAGGTATTGTAGATAGATTAAATAAGAAAACAGGGGAATTCATTGAAAAACGACCAAGAATAAAAATTTTAGAAATAAAATCTATTAGCCCGGAAAATAGACAACAAAAACTCTTTTAAAAGACAGTGGGTAACGCCATATATAATTTATTACTAGTTCTAGCCTACTTACGAAAATCCTCGCGGACTTTCTGTTCACTAAATTAGTTGCTTGAAACACGCAACACACCATTTACAACAACGTTGTACGTCATAATGCCCCGTCCTGTATAAATATCCAAACGTTTTTAATTAGTGCAAGTAAGGACCAAAAGAAAATGATAGCATAAACACCGTTTATAAAACATAGCTAGTAAGTGCTAAATCACACAACTATTTATAAATTACATCATTATATTTAATGACACTTTACTGTTGCTAATGAGTAGTGGGGATTATGAGGTTTGGATTTTGATGAGGTAAAGAATTTGATAATGTAATGTGATTAATTTATAAATACATATCATCTATAAATCCAGTAATGTCTTTACTGGATTTTTTTATAAGTTCTTGTTTTGCATGATCTTGATCTTGTTGTTTTTTATCCTGGGAGAGTTTAAACTTTCCTTCCCAATCTGTAATCTCAATTTCAAAAGCTTGTATGTAATTAATGGAGTTCCGCATTCCTCTATTGTCTTTATCTAAAACAAATTTTTGATCTGCACCTTCTAAAAAATGAGTCATTTCAATCATTGTTTTTTTAGCTTCGTCAGGATCATTTATTAAAGTAATGATCCCTTTAATATGAACAATAATATAATTCCAGGTAGGTAATTGTTTAGTGGTATAAACACTTGGCGATATATAAGTGTCAGGGCCTCTAAAGACAACAGTTACTTTACTATTATTAATTAAGGTAGCAACCTGTGGATTGTATCTGTCAATATGAGCAACCAACTTACCCGTTGTATCATTATAAATAATAGGTATATGAGTAATCAATGGTTGTCCATTTAAAACAGAAACTAACATTCCAAAAGGATAGGTTTTAATTACCTTAATCATTTTTTGAATATCGGTTGATTGATGATGTTTAGGAGGATACATAGTTGAGTAATTTAAACCCCAAATTGAGTTAAATGATGGTTTAAATGTTTGTATAGCATCTTTCCGTATTGTTCGCCAGTAAATTTTCCAAAAATAGGATGGGGGTTCCAATGAGTCTGGTTTTTCTTTTTAGAAAATTCGGAAATCATTTTTAATAATTTGCTTTGTTCCTCTTTAAAATCTACTTCTTCATTAATTATAAATTCCTTACCGGTTGGGATATTTTTTTTCCAAGGTTTGTCGTTATACATTAACGGTTTCATTAGAGAGAAAATAAATTTCTTCATAAAACCAATTTTTTCTTCCATTTGTTTATCTCCGTTAATTACGTCAAAAGCAATTTGGCAATGCTTCATCATTTGTCCAACATTCATTTTTCCCCAATCTGGTTTCGTAGTATCATTTAATGCGTTAATTCTGGTGTTTATTTCTTCTAATGCTTCAGTTTCAAATAATGATTTCATATAAATATATTTTTCAGTTTAAATATACATCATTATCTTTAATGACTCCCCGGTAATAAAAACCATTCTAGTACAGTTTAGTTATCAATTGAATGGTTTCAAAATATTGATATATTTACATATAAAATTAAAACCCTAAATGGAAGTATTAATATTATCTGTTTTTTCTGGAATTAATATTGCTTTTGCGTTATTGAGTTTGTTCATTTGGAAAAATAATAAAACTCAAAAACTATACCTATACTTTGGGATTTTCAGCATATTTTCAGGTTTCTACTTTATTCTTATTGGATTATCATCGGTTTTGGGTTTGAATGTTACTTACGCTATTATTTTTTGTGCTGCTGTTTATTACGGTGTGTTTCCGTGGCTTATTTTTAGATTAATACAAAAAAAGAAAAAAACGTATGCCTTTTTATTAGCATTAATTTTTGCAATAGCATTTGTGTTTTTTGTGCTAGATAAAACTGAAAGTGTATTTCCTATTTGGCAAATAATTGCTCACATAGGACTTTTTGGTCTTTTTGCAGTAGTTATATATGCTTCAATTAAATACTTTCAGAATAAATTAAAAGGTGCTAACGAATTTTTGATTTTGACAATAATTTTTATTCTTCTAGGTTTAGAAGAAATAGTTGCTAATTATACAGGGATAGTCCTTCTTAGAAAATACTTGCCTTGGTTGCCTCCCCTAGATATTTACCCTTTATTGTTTACCGTTATTGTTGGCTTTAGGCTTTCAAATGATTTTTATTCTAAGAACAAAATGAAATTTAATCTTTTGGAAATTGATTTGAAAGAGAAACAAATGCAACTGATATTATTGGAGAAAAAAAGGTTGGAAGATACTCTTCAATTTAAAACAAAAGATTTAACAAATTTTGGTATTGAAATCACAAAAAATAAAGAATTTTTGCAAAAGTTGTATTTGAAGCTAGATGAAATCAAAAAGTCAGAATTTAAAGACTCTAAAAATTTAAATGAGATATTAAAAACAATAAAATCAAGATTGATAATTAATAAAGAGCACAATTATTTTAATGGAAATGTTGAAAAAATCAACCATGAGTTTACTATTAAATTAAAAAAAAATTATCCTTCACTAACAGCTAACGAAATACAATTAGCATCTTTTTTACGATTAAATTTAAACAGCAAAGAAATCGCTGCTATTAAAAATATCGAACCAAATTCTGTCAAAGTTCTTCGATATAGAATACGTAAAAAAATGAATTTAAAAACTTCAATTAATTTATCAGAGTTTTTAAATAATTTAAATTAGTTATTTCTTTTTTAATAACTTTACCTGTTTCGGTTATTAATTAAAATGAAAATAAATTTTAATACAACACCATCCCTTTATTAAACTATTGATATAGATAGCATTATGTGGTTTATTTTGCTTTTCTACTTGTCATCATAGTTAACCCATTGTATACCTTGTATTTTTTTATGCTCTTGTTTATTTTTTATCTTAGTTCAACTTATTTATTCCAATTTAAATATGTAATTTTTGAAGACGCTAAGAGTAGCTTTTTTTATTTTTATAAGTATTATAACCAATCAATTCTTGTTTGGTCAGGATGATGTTGTGAAAAATTCACTTTTAACTGATAAGTTCACTATAAATGCGGGTGTTTTTATTCCAACAAAAAATGTAAATATACAAGCAGATGGAAATATTCCAACTGATTTAGAGGAAGAAATAGAGTTTGATGAAAAATTTGGTTTAAGTGATTTTCAAGCGACATTTTCTCTTAACTTTATGTGGCGTTTTGCAAAAAAATGGACACTAAATGCAGAGTATTTCGCTATTAGTAATAACGAAAGTGCTTTATTAACTAATGATGTTGAATGGAATGATCTTACTTTTAAAGAAGGTACTTCTGTAAATGGAGGTTTTGGGATTTCGGTATATAAAATATTTTTTGGAAGACTTATCTCTACAGGAGATAAACATGAGCTTGGTGGAGGATTGGGAGTTCACTTATTGGACGTCAATGCTTTTTTAGAAGGTAATGTTATTGTAAATGATGACCAAATTATTTTTAAAAGAAGTCAAGTTTCTGTTGTTGCACCGTTACCAAATATTGGCTTCTGGTACATATATGCCCCAACTCAAAAATTATCTTTTGATGCAAGAGTTGATTGGTTTGGAATAAAAATAGGAGATTTTGGTGGAAGTTTGTGGAATGTTAGTCCGGGTGTTAATTATCAATTTTTCAAAAATATTGGATTAAGTGCACATTATAAATTTATAAGAGTTGATGTTGATGTTGATAAAGATAATTGGAAGGGTAATTTTAATATGAGTTTTAGCGGACCCGAAATAACTTTTTTTACTAATTTTTAAATATATATATCAAGACCTGAATGAAAAATAAAAGTATAAAATTAGTAATTGCAATATTTTGTTCCTTGCCTTTTAATAATTCTATTTCGCAAGAACTGGAACCTAGAGCAATAAACAATTTACCAGTGGGTACTAATTTTGTTATTGGTGGATATGGTTATGCTCAAGGAAATATTTTGTTAGATCCTGCTTTACTCATAGAAGACTTAAATTCAAACATTCATAGTGGTTTTGCTGCATACCTTAAATCTATAAGTTTTTTTGGTTTATCAGCTAAAATTGATGCTATAGTTCCTTATGTTTTGGGAGATTGGGAAGGAAGTGTTGATAGTGAAGATGGAGAAAGGTTACAAGATGGATTTGGAGATTTGAGATTTAGATTTTCTTTTAATTTTTTGGGGTCTAAAGCCATGAATGGTAATGATTTTAAAGATTATGTGCCAGATAAAGTATCTGGATTTAGTTTGCAAATTATTGCGCCTACTGGATCTTATAACCCAGATGAACTCATAAATATTGGTTCAAACCGTTGGGCTTTTAAACCCCAATTGGGCTTTGCCAAAAATTATAATAAATGGGTAATTGAATCTTACATTGCTATGTGGATATTTACTGATAACACAAATTTTTTAGAGGGTAATAATTTATCACAAGCACCATTATATGCAGCTAAGTTACATGTAGTGAGAACATTGCCAAAAAACATGTGGTTGTCACTTGGAGCAGGTTATGGTATTGGAGGTAAGACTAAAGTTAATAATATTCCTAGAGATACCGAAATCTCTACAGCAAGATTTGGTTTAACTTATGCTATACCAATAGCTCAGAAACATACCCTTAGATTTTCTTATATCTCTGGAGTACGATTTAAAAAAGGTGCTGATTTTAATGCACTAGCTTTAACATATCAATATAGATGGAATAATTCGATTAATAATAATTCAAAATATTAAATAATAGACCAAATGAAAACAAGACACTTTTTTTTAATCGCATTTTTACTTATAAGCTTAGGCATATTTGCTCAGGACACTGAAAATGAAGGTGCTAATGACAATCAAGAGAATGCAGAACAAGATCGTGCCTCTCAAGCTATGGATGCTACCGCAACCCAATGGAGCTTTCAATTAGCGTATCAATCTATGCCAGAATATCATGATGATGTTGTAGACGGAGTAACTCGTCCTGCAGGTTTAGATAATTATGTGCAACTTCGTGTAGTTGCGCCAATTCCTTTAAAATCGTTGACAATTCTACCTCGATTAACTTTTCGTCATTACGAAAACCTTAATACAGGTGAAACAGGAATAGGGAATACGGAACTATTTGCATTGATCATACCTAAGGTAACTGATTGGGGTTCTGGTAGGGCTGGTATAGGACCAATGATGACATTTCCAGGAAATAAAGATGTAGCAAAAGATGAATGGGGTTATGGATTTAGTGCAGCAATTGTAAACAATAGTGGTCAGTGGTTTTATGGTCTGTTGTTTACGCAGTCATGGCGTGGTATTGACCCAAATGCATTACCTGCGGGTGTTTCAGATGCTAACCCATTAGGTATTGCTCCATTTTTGGCTTATCGATTTGGAACAACAGGTCTTTATCTTCAAACTGCAGATATAGTTGCGTTATATGATTGGAATACTAATGGATTTTATCTTCCAATAGGAGCTCGTTTTGGAAAAGTATGGGTTTTAGAAAAATCTTCAATAAATTTATATGGAGAATATAAAACTAGTGCTGTATATAAAGATTGGCAAGGACCCGCTGTAAAGAATTCTTATAGAATAAATATTTCCTATACAATGCCAATAGGGAAATAGAAATTATTATTTATAATAGTAAACTTAAGAAATAAAAAATGATAAAATTATTTAATAAAAAAGAACCCACAAAAGCACAAATAGAGCGAGGAGTCGGTATATTGAATAGCCTTAGAATTGTTATTAATGTGTTATATGCACTAATGATTTTTCAGACTTTTCTTATTTTACCAAGACCTGACGATCCAGATTTACAATATTATTCATTATCTCAAATTTACAGTGATAATATAATGGTACTAGTAGTTATTCTTGTTGGACTAATTTTATTAATTACTTATTGGATTCAGTTTAATAGACAGTTAGGAAACTTGACCAGAAGTTCCCCTAAACATGCTGCTTTAGCAATTCTTCAAATGGTATGTTTGATGTTGTATTTGTATTTTGTAAGGTTTGATATGGAGTTTGACGGAATGACTCTTGCTTTACAAATGGAAAGCATATTCCTTGCATTAGCAGGATTTATAGGAATATATAATTGGAGGTATGCTACTAAGAACAACCTAACATCCTATCAAATTAAATCAGATGAAGAACGAAGTATATTTTTTCAACTTTTACCCGAACCTATAGCTTCGTTATTTTCTTTACCATTTGCAACTATAAGTCCATTAGCATGGACACTGTCATTTTTAGTAATCTTACCATTAGGGTATTTGATGAAAATATTGGGTTCGAAAAAAAAGTATAAAAAATGAAAGCCAATACACCTGAAATATCAAACTCAAAACTATTGCTAGGAGGTTTCATATTAATTGTGGGGTTTATGAGCCCATTATTAATATCCTTAGTCGTAGACTCAGACATTCCAGTTTCATATAAAAATGTCTTATCTGGATTACTGGCTTTTGGTATCCCTGAACTTTTTATGATTATTGCTGTTGCAATTATGGGTAAAAAGGGATATGAATTTATTAAAGAAAAAGCACTGAGGTTTTTAAAACGATTTGCACCTTCAGATAAAGTAAGTTTAACTAGATACCGTATTGGTTTGGTAATGTTTAGCACACCTATTATCTTTGGATTATTACAACCTTACTTAGGTCATTATCTACCTTTTGTTAATGACCTTCCTTTTATTTGGACCATTACTTCAGACATCATTTTTATTTCCAGCTTTTTTGTATTAGGTGGAGCTTTTTGGGATAAATTAAGTGGATTATTTAAATACAATGTCAAAGTTATTAAAGAAAATGAGTAAATATTTTTTTATTAAAACAATTTAGATTAAAAAGAATGCAAACTAAAATTTAAAATTATGAAAAAAACAATTTTTACAACTGCAATCATGTTCATGTTTATAACTGGACTTTTTGCACAAGATAAACCTAACATCCTAGTTATCTGGGGCGATGATATTGGTTGGAGCAACATCAGCGCCTATAACCATGGAATGATGGGTTATCAAACGCCAAACATTGATAGGATTGCAAACGAAGGAGCCATGTTTACAGATTGGTACTCGCAACAATCTTGTACAGCAGGTAGAGCTGCTTTTATATTGGGACAACATCCTTTTAGAACAGGATTATTGACTATTGGTATGCCTGGAGGAGAACAAGGTATTAAGGACAATCAACCAACCATTGCTGAATTATTAAAAAATCAAGGATATACTTCAGGACAATTTGGTAAAAATCACTTAGGGGATAGAGACGAGATGTTACCTACCAATCATGGTTTTGACGAATTTTTCGGGAATTTATATCACTTAAATGCAGAAGAAGAGCCAGAAGGATATTATTATCCTAAAGATGCTGAATTTCATAAAAAGTTTGGACCTCGTGGAGTTTTACATTCGTATGCTGATGGAAAAATTGAAGACACAGGCCCATTAACTAAAAAAAGAATGGAAAATGTTGATGAAGAGTTTACAGGTGCTGCAATTGACTTTATTGAAAGGGCGCATAAAGCTGGGAAACCTTTTTTCGTATGGCTTAGTGCAACTCGTATGCACGTATGGACGCACTTAAAAGAAGAAAGTGAAGGCGTTACAGGAATAGGATTATACCCAGATGGTATGGTTGAGCATGACAAAGCGATCGGAACAGTACTTGCAAAATTAGAAGAATTAGGAATTATAGATAATACCATTATTATGTATTCTACCGATAATGGTGCTGAAAAATTTACATGGCCTGATGGAGGTACTACACCATTTGCAGGTGAAAAAGGAACTACTTGGGAAGGTGGTTTTAGAGCACCCTGTGTAATTAGATGGCCAGGAGTTATTGAACCTGGAACAAAATACAACGATATATTTTCTCATGAAGATATGATGCCAACATTGCTTGCTGCAGCTGGAGTTCCAGATGTAAAAGAAAAGCTACTGACTGGATATAAAGCTAATGGGAAAGATTTTAAAGTTCATTTGGATGGATATAATATGTTGCCTTTCTTTAAGGGAGAAGTTGAAGAATCACCAAGACGTGAAATATTTTACTTTGATCAAGGAGGACATTTAAATGCTGTAAGATATAATAATTGGAAAATTCATTTTACTATTATGGAAGGTGCTATTAACGAAGCATATCGAAAAACACCTGCTTGGCCTATTGTAATTAATTTAAGAGCAGATCCTTATGAAGTGTCATGGAAATCTTCCATGTACACCAGATGGTATGCGGAAAACATGTGGTTATTTGTGCCAGCACAAGCTTATGTAGGTAAATTTCTTAAAACTTTTAAAGAATTCCCTCCTGTAGGTGGAAGTTCTTTAGGTATTGATGGAGTATTGGAAACATTAAAATCGAGACCACAAAACTAAAAAGAGTAAATATATAGTATTAGGTTATCTAAAAATCATCTTTTTTAGGTAACCTAATCTAAATTAAATTATATGTCAAAAAAATACTATTGCCTTATTTTATTTTTATTTTCAATTTTAGGTATTATTGCACAAGAAGAGGAACATCACACTTCTGAAGAAAAAGAAAGATCGTATATAAATTATGATTTTTTATCTTGGGGAAATTGGGGTTTTTATAGCTTTTTACAAGATGAATCCGACGATGCATCAACACTAGGATTTGAATTCACAAGTAATATTAATATTGGTAATACTCAATTAAAAAACATTACTTATTTTGAAGTAAACAGGTATTCTAGATCTATTCCAGGACAACCAATTGGCAATTCAACAGCTTCTTTTGAAGGCGCTAATGGTATTGGAGATGTTATGACAGGTTTTTGGTTTTCAAAAATAAACAAGCCACATAGTGTACATCATTTTGCTCCAGGTTTTGCTTTTCAATTACCTACTGCATCAGATCCTGCTTTAGGTTCTGAGAAATGGGCTGTTGGACCTAGTTTTGATTATGAATATGAAAGTAAAAATGGAAAATTGGTAGCGGGAGCTATATTTATTCAATTTTGGTCTTTTGCAGGTAATAGTCAAAGAAAAGATGTAAATATGTTATTAGTAAAACCATTTCTATATTATAACATCGCAAAAAATTGGGACTTAATGTATATCCCTTATGGTATCACAGTTTACTGGAACAAGCCATCGCGTCAAAATGTGTATGTACCACTTGGTGGTGGAATTAGAAGAGTATTTAATCTTGGTGAAAAAACAGATTTAAATTTTTCAGCTCAATTCTTTAATAATGTTGTGCGTCCAGATAAAGGTACTGTAAATGAATTACGCTTTTTATTAGAATTTGTTTTTTAATATTTAACCTCTAATATTTATCTATTTCGAATCTTTAATAATTAATATTCTCATATCACCATGTTTTTCTTACTTGTTATATATTAAAAAAAAGATATTATCTTTAATGACTCCCCGGTAATAAAAACCATTCATTTTGAAAGAATACAAACCCTCTTTCTCCATTAAACAATGGAGTGAAGATGACCGTCCAAGAGAAAAATTATTGCTAAAAGGAAAAAATGCATTAAGCCATGCAGAACTAATTGCCATACTAATTAACTCTGGTAATAGAGAAGAAAGTGCGGTAGCATTGAGTAAGCGAATTCTTGCTTCCGTAGAATTAAACTTAAATGAACTCGGAAAATTATCGGTAAAAGACCTAATAACATTTAAAGGCATTGGAGAAGCAAAAGCTATATCTATCGTGGCAGCTTTAGAGTTAGGAAGAAGACGTAGGGGAGAAGAAGCGTTAGAAAAGAAAAAAATAACATCCAGTTCTTCAGTTTTTGAATTAATGCAACCAATTATTGGTGAGTTACCTCACGAGGAATTTTGGATTGTTTATTTAAATAATTCAAATAAAGTATTGCAAAAAATACAGTTAAGCAAAGGAGGTATCACAGGCACATTAGTTGATGTTAGGTTAGTATTAAAAACAGCTTTGCAAATTGGTGCCGTTGGACTCATTTTAACTCATAACCACCCTTCTGGAACGCTCGTGCCAAGCCAAGCAGATAAAAATATTACCCAAAAATTAAAAATTGCAGGTGAAAGTATAGACATAAAAGTGTTGGATCATCTAATTATTACTGAAAAAGCGTATTTTAGCTTCGCTGATGAAAACCTGCTTTAGTACTGCTTATGTTATTAATTTACGCTCTTAAAACTACACAACGAATTACCTATATTTTTAAGCATATTTGCTTTAGAATGTTAGGTATTGATGTGAAGTTTACCTCTAGAATAGAAGAGTTTATAGCATATCCTGGACCAAAATTATCGTATGGTAAGAAGGAATTAGGTAACGAGTTATTTATACAAAGTTCTGACTTATTAACCCAAGAAGGGTTTGAAAGTATTGATATTGTTGTTAAAGATTGGGAAGACACAAAATGTTTCTTTGCTGTGGGAAAGAATAGCTCATTGCCATTTGATATATTTTCTGCCAGTTTCTATTTGTTATCTAGATATGAAGAGTATTTACCACATGTTAAAGATGAAAAAGGACGTTATTTAGCTTCAGAAAGTATAGCTTTTAAAGCTGGTTTTTTACAAGATCCTGTAGTTGATATTTGGGCTTATAAGTTCAAGGATTTATTAATACAAACTTTTCCCGATATTAAGTTTTCAATAAAGAAACCTATTATTCATTCTATTATCAATGCAAACCAGCCATCACTATATAAGGATAAAGGTTTGTTAAGAACGATTATTGGTTTTTTTAATGATTTGTTCAGCTTTAAATTAAAAAGTATTTTTGATAGAAGTAGTGTTTTGTTTGGGTTTAGAAAGGACCCATTTAACACGTTTAATTGGATTATAAATACCGTAAAAAACAGTAAATCTAAATTGACTGTTTTCTTTTTATTAGGAGCATCTAAAAACTTTGAAGAAAGTTTAAATTCTCAAAAGGAATCTTTTAAATTATTGATTAAAAATGTTTCAGATTATCAAGAAATAGGTTTGGTATTTTCCGATGAAGCATTAAATAATTTAGTGGTTCTAAATGAAGAAAAAGAAAAACTTGAAGCTATTACAAATAGAACTTTAGCAAGTACAATGAATAATGATTACTTAGTAAGTTTACCTCATAACTATCGTAATTTAATAGAATTAGAAATTGCAACAGATTATACCATGGTTTACGAAGACGTAATAGGTTTTAGGGCAAGTACATGTTCTCCTTTTCTGTTTTACGATTTGGATTACGAAATCGTTACTCCATTAAAAATACATCCAATAGCCTTGACCACAAAAGGATTAAATAAAATATCTACTTCAAAAAAAACAGATGCTATTCAAAAAATAATGGAATCTGTTAAAAAAGTAAACGGTACTTTTTCGATGATATTTTATAATTACAATTTTATGAATAGTAGACGGAATGCTATTTTGAAAACACTTTTTTCTGAAATTAATAAATAGAATTTTATGGCAAATAGGTTATTAGTAAAAGATGTTTTTTTTGACCTAGATCACACCTTATGGGATTTTGATAAAAACTCAATGCTTGCATTTAAAAGAGTCTTTAAACAATTTGAAATTGACATAGAATTTGAGAGTTTTATTAAAATATACGAGCCAATAAATCTAGAATATTGGAAAAATTATAGAGAAGAAAAAGTTACCAAAGAGGTATTGCGAAGAGGTAGACTTATAGATTCGTTTAAAATGTTTAATATAGAATATTCTAATCTTACCATAGATAAATTAGCGGATGCTTACATTGAAGAACTTCCATTGGACAATCATCTTTTTGATGGAACTTTACAAATTTTAGACTATTTAACTGAAAAATACCAACTTCATATAATTACTAATGGTTTTGAAGAAGTGCAATATAAAAAACTAAAGAACAGTGGTATTTTTCATTATTTTGCTACGATAACTACCTCTGAAGAAATTGGCTTAAAAAAACCGAATCCATTAGTGTTTTTGAAAGCAATAGAAAAAGCCAGTACAAGCCCAAATAATAGTGTAATGATTGGAGACTCTTTTGAAGCAGATATATTAGGAGCAAAAAATATTGGTATGGAAACGATTTTTTACAATTATCGAAATGAAAAGATCCCAGATGAATATAAAATAATTAATGAGCTATCCGAGATTAAATTTCACTTGTAGTAATAATATTCCACTACATTACTACGTTACCTATTAAATCCCCTCATCAATGAAAAAGAAATTATACCTACTTTTCTTATTCACAGCTATTATTCCATTATTTATAGCATGTGTAAAAGATACCGATTTCAGCCAAACAGAAGATATTGTAATAACACCTACACTAGAACTCGATTTTCTTTTCTTTAATTTAAATTCTGAAAGCTTTTCGGACTTAGGTACAAATAATTTAGTTGTGTCAGACACTACGTTTTTTAACTTTTTAAACGATGAGTTTACGGCTGATAATTTAATAAAAGCAGACATTTATTTTAAAAACACAAATAGTTTTCCAGTTGATTTAATGACTCAATATAAGTTTTTAGATGAAAATAATGAATTACACTATGAAATTCTAATTCCAGTAAATTCAGGTACTATAAGCAACCCTGTAATTACAGAGCATATCGAAATAATAGAAGAAGACAATATTATTAATTTAACTATGGCAGAAAAAGTTGTTGTTAATGTAATAGCAGCTTCTCCGTTAGATAATCTTGATGGAGTACTAAATTTGCAATCTAAAACTACCTATTATTTAAGAATTGAACAATGAAATACCTAATTACATGTGTTTTCATGTTTTGGGTAATTTCGTTATTTGCTCAAAACAAAGAAGTGCTTTATGGGTTAGAAGAAACCCCGCAAGCAATGCTTTTAAATCCAGGGAGCAGGATATCTTATGATTATCATTTTGGAGTTCCGTTTTTATCCCATATACATTTTAATGGAGGTTCTTCGGGGGTTTCAGTCTACGATATATTTCAAGAATCAAGTGTAGATATAAATACACGTATTAGAAATAAAATATTCGAATTAGAAAATACAGATTTCTTTACCGCAACTCAACAATTAGAATTATTAAATATTGGCTGGAAAAATAAAAAGGATTATTATTTTTCAGGAGGTGTATACCAAGAGTTCGATTTTGTATTATATTTCCCTAAAGATTTAGCAATTTTAGCTTGGGAAGGAAATGCTAATTATATTGGTAAAGAGTTTGATTTAGGTGAAATAAATGTTTCAGGAGATCTCTTAACGGTATATCATTTTGGAGCCAATAAAAAGATAAATGAAAAAATTACTGTTGGAGCTAGAGCAAAATTATACTCCAGTATATTAAGTTTTAGAAGTACTAGTAATACGGGTACTTTTGTGACTAGACTTAGTGAGTCTGGAAATAATATTTATGAGCATGTAGTAAGCAATGCAAATATGACTGTAAATACCTCAGGGATAGCTTCATTAAGTGACCTAAATGATAGTTCTCAAGCTGCTAGCAAACTCCTGGGAAGAGCATTTTTTGGAGGAAATATTGGGGTTGGAATTGATTTAGGTGCAACTTACGAAATAAATGAAAAATGGACTGCAAGTGCTAGTGTGCTCGATTTAGGTGCTATTTTTCATAAAAAAGATGTAGAGTCTTACAATGTAAGTGGCGAATATACTTTGGACGGAATAGAATTATTATTTCCACCTTTGGGTAATGGTGAATCTTCACCGCCTTATTACGATGATTTAATTGATGATATTGAGGAAACCTTTCCTGTAGATACTATTTATGATACTTATACTCAAATGCGCCCAGTTAAAATGTATGCTTCCGTTAAATATAATTTTGGTAAAGCGATAGGAGGGAATGGAGCTTGTAATTGTTTGAAAATGGGAGAAAACCAAGAATACAATCAATCTGTAGGTTTCCAGTACTTTAATATGATGAGACCAAAAGGCCCACAAATGGCTGCAACTTTATTTTATTATCGCCGACTATCAGATTATTTTTCCGTAAAAGCAACATACACTGCAGATTCTTATTCTTATTCAAATATTGGATTGGGATTAGTAACTACTATTAAGATGGTAAATTTTTATATTGTGGCTGATAATCTACAATGGTACTCTAATTTTGCCAAAGCTAAAAGTGTATCTTTACAGTTCGGGTTTAATATTATAATAGACAAAAATGAATAAATTAGTTGTAGTGATATTTCTTTTTATTGGTGTAATATCTAAAAGTTTTTCACAAAAATCCTTAAGTGACTATAGTTATGTAGTTGTTTCAGAGCAATTTGAATTTCAAAAAGACAAAGATAAATATCAATTAAACTCTTTGACTAAATTTCTATTTAATAAATATGGGTTTCATGCTTATTTTGATAGAGAAGTTCCTTTAAATGTACTTAGGTGTGATGGGCTTTGGGCTGAAGCTGAAGGAACACCTGGGTTTATTTATACTAAAGTTCAATTGGTTTTAAGAGATTGCACTGGAGAAGAAGTTTTTAGAACTAACTATGGAAATAGTAAAGTTAAAGATTATAAAAAAGCATATTATGAATCTGTTAGGGAAGCTTTTGAAGATATAATTAAGCTTAATGTAAGCCAAAAAGAGATTGTAATCGTGGATATAGAAATAGCTTCAGATTCTCAAATTTTGCCTGATAATACTAAAAATATAACTGTTGTTGAAACTTCTATAGTAGCAACGAATTCTATAAAGATAGAGCCACTAAAAAAAGTTGAACCAACTATTGAGAAAACAATAAAGCTAAACCTTCCTTCAAATAAATATACCAATTATAGTTATATGGGTAAGACTTTTTTATTGCGAAAAACGGCTATAGGCTATAGTCTTTATCAAGAATTAATAGACGCTGATGATGATTTATTATTAATTGGAAAAGTTTATGTAAAAGGTTCAGAAATTAATTTCAAAAATGAAAAAGATAAAACAGTAGATGCCTTTTTTGATGAATTTAACAATTTAATTATAGGTAACGAAAATGAAAAAATGAGGTATAATTATATTAATTAATATCCATACTTATCCTTCCATAAATTTTTTAAATAAGACCTAAAATTGTTTTCTTTACTATTGTTTCCTGGAGTATAAAATCTTGTTCCTTTTATTTCATCTGGCAGGAATTCTTGTAAAACAAAATTACTATCAAAATCATGGGCATATTGGTATTCTTGACCGTACCCTAATTCTTTCATTAATTTTGTTGGGGCATTCCTTATCGCAATTGGCACTGATAAGTCTCCTGTTTGTTTTACAATTTTTTGAGCTTCTTTAATAGCGAGGTAAGAGGCATTGCTTTTTGGAGAAGTAGCAAGATAAATAACACATTGGCTTAAAATAATTCTCGATTCTGGATATCCAATTATAGTTACAGATTGAAAAGTTGTATTGGCTAGAACCAATGCAGTTGGATTTGCATTTCCGATATCTTCGGAAGCTAATATTACTAATCTTCTTGCGATAAATTTTAAATCCTCTCCACCTTCAATCATTCTTGCAAGCCAATAAACAGCAGCATTTGGATCGCTACCACGAATGGATTTTATAAAAGCAGATATGATATCATAATGCTGTTCTCCTGTTTTATCATATAAAACGGTATTTTTTTGAACTTTTTGTAATACCATCTCATTAGTGACGGTAACAGCATCTGAATTTTCTGAAAGAACTACCAATTCAAGTATATTTAAAAGTTTTCTTGCGTCTCCTCCAGATAATCTTAAAATAGCTTCCGTTTCTTTAAGAGTTACTTTCTTTTTGGACAAATACTCGTCTTTATCTAGTGCACGCTTTAAAAGAGCTTCTAAATCGCTTCTACTGAATGATTCGAGAACATAAACTTGACAACGAGATAAAAGTGCAGGTATTACCTCAAAGCTTGGATTCTCTGTAGTTGCTCCAAATAAAGTAATCCATCCTTTTTCTACAGCTTTTAGGAGTGAATCTTGTTGAGACTTACTAAATCGATGAATTTCATCAATAAATAAAATTGGATTCTTTGTACTAAAAAGGGTGTCGCTTTTTTTAGCTTTTTCAATAACCTCTCTAATTGCAGCTACTCCACTATCAATAGCGCTTAACATGTAGAAAGGTCTTTTTGATTCTTCTGCAAGAATCGTTGCAAGTGTTGTTTTTCCTGTGCCTGGAGGCCCCCAAAATATCATGGAGGATAGCATCTGTGAATCTAATTGAGCTTTTATAGCACCATTTTCACCAACTAAATGTTCTTGACTTAAATATTCATTTAAGGACTTTGGTCTTATACGTTCAGCTAATGGAATACTCATAGGTGTAAAAATACAATTTTATTAATATGGTTGTACTGACAATTTTACCGAAATTTGAAAAAGGGATTGTTTTTTGAAATTAAATAATTATGACTAAAAAAAATAACTTATATTTTTCTAATGATGTAATATTATATCCATTGCTTTTTTTGCTAACTATCGTTATAGTATTTTGGATAGAATCAAGTTTCAATATTAATTTTAATTATTTAGGAATTTATCCAAGAAAAATAGAAGGATTAAGAGGAATACTATTTGGTCCATTTATACATGGAGACCTTAAACACTTATTTAACAACTCTATTCCATTATTGGTATTAACTTCTGCTTTATTTTATTTTTATAGAAACATAAGATGGAAAGTTTTAATATATGGTTTACTATTAACAGGTTTATTTACTTGGATAATAGGAAGGTCAAATATACACATTGGAGCTAGTGGCGTAATTTATATGTTAACTGCATTTTTAATGTTTAGAGGTATATTATCAAAACATTACCAACTTACCGCATTATCATTTAGTGTTATATTTCTATATGGTGGTTTTATTTGGTATATATTTCCAACAGACCCAAAAATATCTTGGGAAGGTCATTTGTCTGGTTTTGTAGTAGGAATAATTTTTGCGTTAATATTTAATAAGCAAACACTTCCAGTTAAAAAATATATTTGGGAAAAGGAGGGTTATAATCCTGATAACGATCCTTTTATGAAAAATTTTGATGAAGATGGAAATTTTATTGAAACGATATCTGAAACAGAAGTTATAGAGCCTCAAATTGAATCTACTTCCATAAAATATATTTTTAAAAAATCAATTACTGAAGAAAAGAAAGAATTATAAAGATCGTTGTCTTATTGCTTCATATAAAAATGCACCACAAGCTACAGAAACATTTAAAGAGTTAACTTCTCCTAAAAGTGGTAATGCTGCTTTATGATCGACAATGTTAAGTACAGATTTTGAAACACCTTTTCCCTCAGATCCCATAATTATTGCAAGAGGCTTGTTTAAATCTAAATCGTAGACACTTTTATCAGTTTTTTCAGTAGCAGATATAGTAGTGATATTTGAAGCTTTTAAATAAAAGATAGCATCTTTTATGTGATCAACTTTACAAATTGGTATTTTAAATATTGCTCCAGCAGAAGTTTTAACAGTATCTCCTGTTACCGGTGCTCCCCCTTTTTTTTGTATTATAATAGCATCCACTCCTGTACATTCAGCAGTTCTAATAATTGCACCAAAATTCCGGACATCACTAATTTGATCTAATATAATAAATAAAGGTTTTTCCTTTTCTGAAAGTATTTTTTCTACAATTTCCTCTAGTGGGTAAAATGGAATAGGAGAGGTAATCGCTATAATACCCTGATGGTTTCCATTAGTTAATCTATTTAGTTTTTCAACAGGAACATGGTTAACAGTAATGTTACTTGATTCAATTTTTTTAATTATTTCTTCAATTTTAGGATTCATAGAATCTTTTTGAATAAATAATTTATCAATTACCACATCAGAATCTAATGCTTCTAATATAGGATGTATACCGAATATTGTGTTTTGTTTAGTTGCCATATTTAATAAAATAAAAAGATAAAAAAAAGACTGTCTTATAAAGACAGTCTTTTTCAGATTTATAAAAACCTATTGTATTATCTGATAACTTTTACAGAACCTTCAGTTCCGTTAATGTTAACTTTTACAATGTAAGTACCGTTAGATAAGTTAGACATATCAACTGTAGATTGCATTGCATTTACATTAGCGTTATAAACTTGTTGACCTAACATATTGTAAATAGCTACAGAGTTAATGTTCTCTTGAGCTTTTAATGTTAAAGTACCGTTACTCATCGCTGATCTAAATCCTTTAGCAGAAATATCATTATTACCTAAAGTAATAAATTCAGGTTGGTAAACGAAATCATCGTAATAAGCTTGTTGGTTAGCACTTGATGAAAAGTAATCAATTCCTCCAAGACTAGAAGGAGAAGTTCCATCAGCACCAGTATAAGCAGTCCCAACAGGAAGTACATCTACACCAGCAACATTAAATTGCCAAGTAGCTGAAGATATTCCAGTAGAAATATCCCAGTTCATTACAACTCTAAACCACTCACCTTGAGGGAAAGCAAAAGAAACTGGTCCTAATGCAGAATCATCAATTAAACCTTCACCTGGAGTTAATGTATCTAAGTTAAAAGTAATGTTACCTACAGCCCATTCACCAGAACCAATTGGTACAGTTCCTTGTAAGTTAAAGTAACCTTCTTTGTCATTTGGTACAAACATCCAGAATGCTAATCCCCATTCACCAAAAATTTTATTACCTAAGTCTAATACAGCATCAGTAGTAGTATCATCCGGAATATAACCAGAAAGAGAACCACCGTGAGCTTGTTCAGAAGATGACATTATAGCACATCCTGCTCCACCACCACATCCCCAATCAGTCCAATGAGCTTCAAAAATTGGCTCACCATCTGTATAAGATTCCATGTCGTCAGTAAATTGAGCGTTCATCGTTACCATTACAAATGATAAGATCGCTACTAAAAAATAATTTTTTTTCATGATAATTTTGTTTTAAAAAGTTAATGAATCACAAATATATAAAAATAATGTTTTAAAATTGTGTGTATTTAGTATTTATTTAATAAAAAATAATGATTTAAATATAAAAAAGCTAAGTTTCAGAATAGAAACTTAGCTTTTTTGTTAAAAACTAACTGATTTGTAAAGATCTTAATTATTTAAGAAGATAGTTTTATATGTAAATGGTGATTCAAAATAAGGACCACTTAATGTAGAACCTGCATTATTTACCGACCAAACTCTTCCATCTGTCATTTCCAACTCAAAACGAGTAACGATAAATGATGGAGTATTAAAATCAGCTCCTGAAAAAGCAGCTACCATATCAACAGTAGGAATGCTTATTTGATACATTGGTAATCCATTAACTGGACTCAACTCGTCAAATGATGCATTAGAAACAGTTTGGTATAAAATTTCACCAAACTCATTACCTTCTTCATCTGTAGTAGGAATCTCTGTATCTTGATCGTCAAAAGTTGAGATAAAAACACGTACTTCTGTAAAATTTGGAGTAAAACTTCCGTCACCTTCTTGTACTTCTACAAGAAAACACAAACAGTTGTCAAAACCTCCACCTGTTACGTTTATAATGTCATCAGGATATTCTAATACTCTTAGTGCTGCTCCTGTTGTGTCTACTTCATTATATAATGTATCTATTGATAAGTCGCTTTCAGAACAAGAAGTAAAACCTCCTATCATGACAATTGCAACTAATATTGATTTAAATATGTTTTTCATAATTATTTGTTTTTTATATTAATTTGCAGATGGAAAACCAGGTGATGGAGGATTGTTATCCCAAAATATTTGTCCGTCAACATTAGGTTTTTGTCCAATATTTGGATTCGTATTTGCTTCATCAGCAGGGTAAAATAATGATCTTACAAAGTTACCAGGACTAGGCTCAACAGTAAGTTGAAGACTTGTTGGGTAACCTGTTCTTCTATAATAGTTATACGAATCAGATCCGTTACCATAATGAGCAGTTAAGTGTTGAACACCAAGTATTTCCCATTTTGTTTGAGAATTCCCACCATTAAATTCAGCAACAGTACTAGAAATATATTCATTAACAGTACCTGAAGTTGGAACATAACCACCATCATCTGTTGTATCTAAATTTGCTTCTCCATCAAGAGAACCAAAACTCATCACTTTAGCAATAGATATTTGCATAGCATTATTCAAATGAGATCCAGCAGTTGAACTTCCACTTGCTAATGCCATTTCAGCAAGCATTAAGTGAGACCAAGATGCTAAAAATATTGGAGTAATACCGGCTCCACCACCACCTTGTTCTAAGCCAACACTATCGTATCGATTGTCATCAAAATTACCAGCTGCAGGATATACTCCAAAAGCAGTTCTTTTAAATGTATCAGGTGGAATACCACCACCAAAACCGTGATCTCTTCCCCAATATCCATTTTCTACACTACAAAACACCATACTACCAGGGTAATGTGAAGGTTTTGGTTGAGTAGAACAAAATAATCTTTCAGGATCAGTTGGACAAGTATTTCCTTCCTCATCTACACTATTAGGTGTACAAGCGTTTTGTCTGTAAAAATAATATCTGATTCTTGGATCATTGTCTTGTAACATGTTATCCATTAACCAGTTTGATTTGTAATTGGTTGCACCACCAGCAGTATAATCAGATTGGTAACTAGGATGTCTAGAGTCAATTTCATCATTAATTATAACATCATAAGTAAATTCAAAATCATCTGATGTAGAAGAAATGAAGTTACCAGTGTTTGCAATTGCATTGAATTTACTCATAGCACTTCCGTCAACTAATCTAGTGTTAACATAGGCGCTCATTTTTAATGTATTAGCAAGTTTAACCCACTGATCAAAATTATTGTTATAATAGAAGTCAGTTCCAAGGCTAATACTTTCGTCATCTTGAAGTAAAGAAATAGCTTCATCTAACATTGCTAAAGCAGCAGCGTATACAGCGGCATCATCATCAGCGTTAGGTTGTGGAAAATCTGCTAAATTATTTGCTTCAGTTAATGGTACATCACCAAAATAATCAACTAATGATAAAAGTGTATAAGCTTTTAAAACTCTCAATACACCAATATGCTTATTTCTACCTTCTTGTTGTACAGCTAATTCTTCAGCATTAAGCATATCAGAAAACATATTAACATATGCTAACCTCCATTCGTAATTAGTATTAACTGGTTCAAAAGCATTTACATAGTTTACTGATCCCATTTGACCAACTCTTACTAAAGCTGCACCATTTCCACCCATTGCATTTGCAAATCGTGAAAAATCAACTTGTATAGCCACCATGTATCTTTCTAAATTACCGTTTTCAACAGTAACTTGATTTGGATCGTTTATTAAATCTAAATCAGTCGTTTCACATGAAGTGAAGGTCAACCCAAGAAATAGAATTAATAATACTGATATTTTATTTAAATTTTTCATTTTTATTCTTGATTTATATTATTAGAATGATACGTTTACACTCATACCGTATCTTTTACTACTTGGTCCAGTTAAAAACTCAAACCCTTGTCCGTTTCCAGATCCTAAACCAGTTGTGTTAGGGTCAAAGTTTACACCATCTGGAGTATTGTAAGCATTATACCACATATTATATGCACTAGCTTTTAATACAACTTTCCCAAATGGAGTTTTGTCTAATAATTTAGATGGTAAAGAATAACCCAGATTAACCTCTCTTAATCTTACTACAGAACCGTCATATACAGACAATTCGTTAGCTGGACTTGCAAATCCATTATCAAAATAGAAATTTGAATTATTAATTTGAACATCATTTGGTAATCCAGTTGATTGACTAACACCAGGTAAAATATATGTAGATAATCTATCTTCTGTATCAGTAGTTAAACCTCTACCCATAAGAGTAGCTACAGTAGTTGAATAAATGTCTCCACCTGAAGTATGGTTAATAGCAACTCCAAATGACCATCCTTTATATTCAAAAGTATTAGTATAGTTCATTACAAAATCAGGATTTGGATCACCAATAAAAGGTAAAATACCATCTTCATCGATTTCTTCTGAAGCATAGTTTCCTACACCATCAACCAATAAGTTTCCAGACTCATCTCTAGCGATACGAGAGCCAAACATTGAACCTAATGGATAACCAACTCTAGCACCATTTCCTAAATTAGTATAACCTTCGTAGATAATGATATCATTATCACCTATATCAGTAACATTACTTTCGTTTTTAGTAAAGTTAACATTGATGTTCCAATTAAATCCTTCAGATCTTTTTAATACATCAAGACCTAACTCAGCTTCAATACCCCAAGATTCAATTTCACCAATATTTGTACTTGTAGTTGCAGCTCCCGTACTTAATGGAATCGGTGCACTATTGATAATTAAATCTTCAGTAACTCTTGTGTAATATGTGAAATCAAGGTTTAATCTGCTAAATAACTTAGCTTCTAAACCGTATTCTAACTCTGTGAATAATTCAGGTTTGATATTTGGATTTCCAACAAAAGTATTTGTTGTATTACTTGTTGTACCAAGCCATCCTTGAGTATTTAAACTTAAACCAGTAACCGTTGGGTATCCAGTAGCAAAGTTTGCTGACGTACCGTAACCACCTCTTAATTTCATATAGTTTAAACCATTATCTGATTTAATACTTGGAAAAGCAGAAGTTGGAATAAATGATAAACTAGCAGAAGGGTAAAACAATGTATTGTTTTTTGCTGTATTAGATACCCAGTCTTGTCTTCCTGAAAGGTTTAAGAAAATCCAGTTTTTAAAATCAAATCCTAATTGACCATATAAACCTACAATGTTTCTTTCTTCGTGATATTCAATATAACCATGATTAACATAACCTTCGTGATTGAAAAAATCAAAAACTTGTTGATCTGAACTGTTAACACCAATTCTGTCATATTTAGTATTTCTTGAAGTTGCCCCAGCCATAAAGTTAAAGCCTAAGTTATCATCAAAAAACGAATAGTTATTACCACTTAAAACAACATTGTGGTCAGAAATTAAATTAGTATTGTTCCAAGTTGAATAAAATCCTGAATCTGTAATAATATTTCCAGTTTGTCCACCTCTATTTTGTAAGTTAACATTGTTCTCAGAATAAGTATCAACACTTCCTTGATATCTAAGATTAATATTATCGTTAAAGTTATAGTCTAAAGATGCAAAACCGTTTACACGATTAACATTTTGAGAGAATCTAGCATGTTTTACAGTCCATAATGGATGTTGTATAGCGTTATCATCTCTATAGTAAATACTACTTCCATCAGGTAGTTCAAATGGTAATTCGTAGAAATCAATATTTCTAGGAGTATAGTATAAATCACCATAAATAGATGAGCCACTACCACCAACACTACTACCGAAACTAGCTGCTACTGGAGGAGTTTTGAAATCAGTTTTAGTATAAGTCATAGAACCTCTAACGTTTAACTTGTTGGTAAGCTTAGCTCCACCAGAAACAGTTAAGTTAGTTCTTGTAACTTCATTACCAGGTGTAAATCCTTCGTCATTAACGTGACCGAAAGCCATACCGTAGTTATATTTGTTGTCTTCACTTCTTCCTCTAAAGTTTGCAGAAATACTAGCTACACCACCTGTTCTGAAAAATTCCTCAACACTATTTCTAGGTTTCCATTCATATCTTTGTCCTTCATATAAAGATTGATAGTCTGGATTGTTAGCAGCTAAATAAGCTGATGTAGAATATGGATGAGCTACAGTTCCGTTTTCGTCAAATGCAGCATCACTACCCCATCCACCAAGACCATCTCTGTAAAATCCAGGACCCCAGTTACTATAAAACCAACCAAAAGCTTGATCAAATCCACCACCATATTTATCTTGGTAGTCAGGAAGTGAAGCTACTTCGTTAAAGAAGTAAGATGTTGAAACTTCAACTTCTTGCTTAGCTTTCATATTTTTTGAACTTCCAGTTTTAGTTGTAATTAAAATTACACCATTTCTACCATCAGTACCATATAATGTTGTTGCGGCTAAACCTTTAAGAATATCAATGTTTTCGATATTATTAGGGTCAATATCAAAAGATCTACTTGATCCTGAATTACCATCAATAAAATTACCAGCAGCATTTGCATCACTACTATAAGGAACGCCGTCAATAACATAAAGTGCATTGTTGTTTCCAGAGAATGAATTCATACCTCTAATAACAACCTTGTTAGCAGATCCAGACATACCGTTTTGAGTAGTAATCTCAATACCAGCAGTTTTTCCTTGAAGAACACGTGTTAAATCTGTTTCAGGACTGTCTTTAATCGCTTCTTCTTTAATGGAAGATACGGCATAACCTAATGCTTTCTTTTCCTTTTTAATACCTAAAGCGGTTACAACCACTTCTTCTAATACAGCAGCATCTTCAGACATCTGAAGACTTATGGTACTAGTCGTGGCAGTTACAGCTCTTTCAGCTGAATTAAAGCCAACATAGCTAAACACAACTGTCTGACCCACATTCGCATTAACAGTGTAATTACCGTCAAAATCAGATTGTGTTCCATTACTTGTGCCTTTTACAATAATGTTTACTCCTGGCAACGGTAATCCGTTATTATCGGATACTGAACCGGAGATTGTTTTTTCTTGTGCGAACGTAAGTTGCACTACAAACGCTAATAACAGCGTCAAAATTCCACTAAACTTTGTTCTCATTTTTATGATTTATTTGAATTAACCAATCGCAAAAATCATAATAAAAAGTTAAATACACAACTTTTTAAACTTAAATTTTGGTTTTTTTTAACTGTAATGCGTCGTTATTCTTGATTTTTTGTTAAAATTTAGATGAAATGCTAATGTGAATTTTTGTATTAGAAAAATTAAAATCTTGATTTTCAGCATTTCCATTAGCAATACTAAATTTTATTATACCAGGAGTAGTTTGTAGGCCGATACCGACACCGAAGCTATATATTTTTTGTTTTAATGCTGTAATTTGATTTTCAAAGTATGCAAAATCGATAATACTATGAATGTATAAGTCTTGATTAAATTGGTAACGGTATTCCGAATTTAAAACTGAATAAAATGACGCGTCAATACTATTTTCGTTAAATCCTCTTATACTATTTATGCCTCCAAACCTAAAAAGTTCATTTATCAAATAACTATCGCTGTTTAATATTTCAGTATTATTTTTTAAATAGATTGAGTTTTTGTAATTTAAATTAACAATGTATTGCAACAATAAACTTGCCCTTATCTGGGATTCTTTATTGTTTTTTGTTTCTTTTGAGCCAATTTCAGTATCCAGATGGAAATTAGATTTTATTGGGAAAAGTATATTGTTCTGTGTTTTCGTGTAAGATAACCCAGCTAGTAAAAATTTTGAAGTATAATCTTCAACTGCAATATTTATAGAATTGTCTTTTCTTAAATTACTAGATTCATACCCTTTATAACCTAAATATGTTTTTGAGGTGGGACTAATTTGATATCTTAGCTTTATTAATTGATCTGAAGTTGAAAAAGTGCTATCACGTTTAAATATTTTAAGCTCTGTTGTAGCGCCAAAAGGTGTTTTAAATAAATAAGGTACAGTTAATCTTGCTCTAAAATTTTGTTGATCATTACCATCTGCTTTGTAATTCAATAAAAATTGCTCGCCAAAATTAAGATTATTGTTAAGTTCTAAGTTTAAGTAACCGTTAAATATTAATTTTTGTGATTCCTCTTCGGTAGAGAAGCCTAATATTCCATCAAATAAATTGTTCTTTTCTTTTTTTAAATATAGATATACTATTGTTGAATCCTTTTTAAAAAGTATTTCTGGAGATTTTGTGACAGATACAAATCCTAAAGAATTTAAAATGTTGCTTTTTTCAATTAATTTAGATTTATTAAATTTCATTCCTTTTTTTATTCCAGCATAATATTTAATATGTGATTTCGAGAATTTTTCATAACCCTTTACTATAATACTGTCAATAGTTCTAGAAATTCCCTCTACTACAATAATGTTTGCAGATAAAGATTTATTATTCTTTTTTGTTATGTTTTTTAATTTGATTCTTGCAAATGCATTGCCATTTTCAGTTTTTAAAGCATTTAATTTAATAATTGAGGGTTCTATGGTGTTGAATGGAAGTATAAAATATGAATCAGTAACTTTTTTTGATACCTTTAAAAGTTCCTTCTTACTAAAATCTTTTTCTGAATAAAATACTTTAATCGTCTTGTATTTGGGGCCTAAGTAGTAAAGAGCAACATAGGAACTGTCATTCCTTTTTTGAATCGAAAGCATTTCGTTTTCAATAAAACCAATAGACTCTAAAGAGTTATGAAGTGCCTCTGCTTCTTTTTTTAAATTTAAATAATTAATAAATGTAATACTTAAATCTAAAGAGTCAATAGTCGCTTGTGATATTGTGTCCTGAGCTTTAAAGTTAAGGTACAAGTTTTGCGCATTTATTTTAAATATAAATGCGGTATATATATTAAGGTATATTAGAATGTATATTAACGATTTCAAAAACAAACAAAATTTGACTTGTAAATCTAACGTACCTTTGTGTTAATTCATATATATAATTCATTATTTTTTTCACTTACACTTTGATAGTTGATTTCTAGAAATATTCTAAAACCTATACAGGTATTTATATTTAAAGCATTTGTATGTTTTTTAGCTCATTTTTAAATACTTGAAAAAATTAATTTGTTAGTGTTGTTTATACTTAAAATTATTTCTACATTTGCAGACCCTTAAAAAAGGGTATTTTATTATATAAAAAGTTTATATGCCAACAATTTCACAATTAGTACGAAAAGGAAGAGCCAAAATAACCAAGAAGAGTAAATCGGCTGCTTTAGATTCGTGTCCTCAAAGAAGAGGGGTGTGTACCCGTGTTTATACTACTACGCCTAAAAAACCAAACTCTGCAATGCGAAAAGTTGCAAGAGTAAGGTTAACAAACGGTAAGGAAGTAAATGCGTACATCCCAGGTGAGGGTCACAATTTACAAGAGCACTCGATAGTATTGGTTAGAGGTGGAAGGGTAAAGGATTTGCCAGGAGTTAGATATCATATCGTTCGTGGAGCTTTAGACACCGCTGGTGTAGAAGGTAGAACACAACGTAGATCTAAATACGGTGCGAAACGCCCTAAAAAGTAAAATTTAAAAGTTTTAAAGAGAAGAGATGAGAAAAAGAGCAGCCAAAAAAAGACCGCTTTTACCGGATCCAAAGTTTAACGACCAGTTAGTAACTCGTTTCGTTAATAACTTAATGTGGGACGGAAAAAAATCGGTGGCTTTCAAAGTATTTTATGATGCAATTGCAATTGTAGAAGAAAAAAATCAAGACGAAGAAAAAACTGCACTTGAGTTGTGGAAAGACGCTTTATCTAATGTAATGCCTCATGTAGAGGTTCGTAGTCGTAGAATTGGAGGGGCAACTTTCCAAATTCCAAGACAAATACGTCCAGACAGAAAAGTTTCAACAGCTATGAAATGGTTAATTCTATTTGCTAGAAAAAGAAACGAAAAATCTATGGCGCAAAAATTAGCTGCAGAAGTATTAGCTGCTGCTAAAGAAGAAGGTGCTGCTGTTAAGAAACGTGTGGATACACACAAAATGGCAGACGCTAATAAAGCATTTTCACACTTCAGATTCTAGAAAATGGCACAAAGAGATTTAAAATATACAAGAAATATAGGGATTGCTGCGCATATTGATGCTGGTAAAACCACTACTACAGAGCGTGTGTTATATTACACGGGTGTAAGTCATAAAATTGGAGAAGTGCATGATGGTGCTGCTACAATGGACTGGATGGAGCAAGAGCAGGAAAGAGGTATTACAATTACGTCTGCTGCAACTACTTGTACTTGGCAATTTCCAAAGGAAAATGCTGAAGTTCTTCCAGATACTAAGGATTACCACTTTAATATAATAGATACTCCTGGTCACGTTGATTTTACGGTTGAAGTAAATCGTTCGTTACGTGTGCTTGATGGGTTAGTATTTTTGTTTAGTGCGGTTGATGGTGTAGAGCCTCAATCAGAAACAAACTGGAGACTTGCTGATAATTACAAAGTGCCAAGAATTGGT
>TARA_R110000787_G_scaffold13410_13_pt1 | contig 28532 bp, 24 predicted proteins | sample TARA_R110000787 | Tara Oceans TARA_R110000787 (sample SAMEA4397920) | marine metagenome | biome: Polar Biome; feature: [DCM] deep chlorophyll maximum layer (ENVO:01000326); material: water (ENVO:00002006), including particulate matter (ENVO:01000060) such as... | depth 35 m | reverse complement strand
CATCCGCCCGGACGGGCCGGGCGGACGGCGCGCGATCAGGCGTCTTCGGCCTCCAGATTGACCGAGGTTTCCGCGAGTTTCGTCATGAATGCGTCGCTCGCGTAAATGTCCTTGGTCGCGTCGCGCAGCTTCTTATTGTCGTCCTTGAGGCCAAGGGCCTTGGCGAAAGCGGCGGCGGTGCCGAACCCGGCGATGCCATAATGGGTCATGCGCTGATATTGCGCGATGATGAGGACATCGAGAACGGGGCCTTTCTCCGGCCCTTCCTCGACCACATGCTTGATCGCTTCGGCGGCGAGGCCTTCCATGCCCTTGCAATGGTCCTTCGAAACCTTTTCATCCTGTCCGGCAATCAATTCCTTAAGGATGGCCGTGTGGCTGGCGATACCCTCCTGGCTCTTGGTCAGCATGTCCTTGAGCGAGGCGTCGCTCGCCTTGGACGTGATTTTCTTGATGACCTTGAGCATCTGGTCATTGGCGGACCAGAGATCTTTCAGTTCGTCGATATAGACGTCTTGCAGGCTTTCAGGGGTCGACATCGCTGTTCTCCACATCGCCGGACGGCATGTCCAACATGGTCATGGAGCGCGTGGGGTGACGCAGCGGTTCCTGTAAAAGCAACCAGCATGATCTAGATCAGTGCGTTTGTCGGACTGGGAGATGCCATTTCGGACGCTTCGATCGCGAGGGACCGACTGTGCCAGCCATGCTCGCCATTAGGCGACGGGGGGTGGTGCGGTCGAGAAGACTCGAACTTCCACGGCCTTTCGGCCACAACGACCTCAACGTTGCGCGTCTACCAGTTCCGCCACGACCGCACATTCAAAGGGAAACCGGCAGGGCCGGCACCTGGTAGGCGGTGGCCATTAGCAAAGGCTTTTGCACCATGCAACAACCTATCTGCATCTGCGTTATGAATGATGATTTTGTATCGATTTAGTGACCTTGGGAGGAGAAAAGAGCGATGCCGGGGCAGTGGTGGATGGTGTCAGGTATGACTGTGGCTGCATCTGTCGCGATGGGTCTTGGGCTAGGTACCTTTGTGACCAGCCCACAGAAACAGACAACTCCAACCGAAAAATGGAGCCCAACCGAGGAAAGCGCCTATTTGGATACTGTCGGCGGTGCTTCGCTGCCCGACGATGGGGTAACGAGTGATCAGGGACCAGCGGTGATTCGCTGCATCGGTTGCGGGCCGACGTTAACCGAACGGCGCTTTGCCGCCGACATGGCCGGGATGGATAGCGATGCCCTAATTGAGGGAAGCCGTGATCTTGTGGTGCAGGACTATCTGGCGCAAGATTATCCTCCAACGGATGACGCGATGATCGCGGACGCTATGCCCCGCAAGCCAATCGCAGACCCCTTGTCCAAGGCCAGCACACCTCAGCTTAAGCCGATCCCAGCGTCGCAAGGGGTGGCACCCTTGATCGCCATGCCGACGATCGAGAGCGACCACCCCTAATCGCTTATTCGGCGGCCACGACCTCTGCTGGCGCATCGCTGAGCGGATAGGCGAGGCGAGTCACCATTTCCTTGGGGCATACCTGCCAGAAATAGCGACGCCAGCGATCCCAATCGTCCAATATGGTGTTCGACCATTTGCTATCGGTCGACACCGCATGCTGGGCGATCAGCGCCTTCAATTCCGCTTCCCAATGGGCGCTTTCCAGCCGCTGCCAGAGGATGCCTTCGGCGTTGGCGCGCGATGGGAAGCTGCCATCCTCATCCAGGATGAAGGCCATGCCGCCGGTCATGCCCGCGCCGAAATTGGCACCGGTCTTGCCCAGTATCACCGCCGTTCCGCCGGTCATATATTCGCAGCCATTGGCACCGCAGCCTTCGACCACGACCTGCGCGCCCGAATTGCGGACAGCGAAGCGTTCACCGGCCTGGCCCGCCGCGAACAGCTTGCCGCTGGTCGCGCCATAGAGGACGGTGTTGCCCAATATGGTGTTGTCCTTGCTCGTCAACGGGCTGGAGACGGTCGTGCGCACGACGATGATGCCGCCCGACAATCCCTTGCCGACATAGTCATTGGCATCGCCGAACACTTCGAGCGTGATGCCCTTGCATAGGAAGGCGCCCAGCGACTGGCCCGCAGACCCGCGCAGCCGCACGGTCAGGTGCCCGTCGGCCAGCGTCGACATGCCAAACTTGTCGGTAACCGCCGACGACAGCCGGGTGCCGACCGCGCGGTGGGTGTTGCGCACCGTATAGGTCAGCTGCATCTTCTCGCCGCGCTCGAACACGGCCTTGGCGTCGCGCATCATCTGCGCGTCCAGACTGTCTGGCACGTCGTTGCGCCATTGGGTCAGGCTAAAGCGGCGCTGGTCATCGGGGGCATCCACCTTGGCCAGGATCGGATTGAGATCCAGATCGTCGAGATGCTCGGCCCCGCGATTGACCTGCTTGAGCAATTCGGTCCGCCCGATCACTTCATCCAGGCTGCGGAAGCCCAGCCGCGCCAGCACTTCACGCACTTCTTCGGCGATGAAGGTCATCAGGTTGATGACCTTTTCCGGCGTGCCGGTGAACTTGGCGCGCAGCTTTTCATCCTGCACACACACGCCGACCGGACAAGTGTTGCTGTGGCACTGACGCACCATGATGCAGCCCATGGCGACCAGCGACAGCGTGCCGATGCCATATTCCTCCGCGCCCAGGATCGCCGCGATCACGATGTCGCGTCCGGTTTTGAGCCCGCCATCGGTGCGCAGCTTCACCCGATGCCGCAGCCCGTTGAGGGTCAGCACCTGATTGGCTTCCGACAGGCCCATCTCCCAAGGCGTCCCGGCATATTTGATGCTGGTCTGGGGGCTGGCACCGGTGCCGCCGACATGGCCCGCGATCAGGATGACGTCGGCATGCGCCTTCGCCACGCCTGCCGCGACCGTGCCGATGCCGGCTTGGCTCACCAGCTTGACGCAGACGCGCGCGCGCGGGTTGATCTGCTTGCAGTCGTAGATGAGCTGGGCCAGATCCTCGATCGAATAGATGTCGTGATGCGGCGGCGGCGAGATAAGCGTCACGCCGGGCGTCGAATGGCGCAGCTTGGCGATGAACTCGGTCACCTTGAAGCCGGGCAGCTGTCCACCTTCGCCGGGCTTGGCCCCCTGCGCGACCTTGATCTCAATTTCCTCGGCCGATGCCAGATATTCGGCATGGACGCCAAAACGGCCGCTCGCGATCTGCTTGATCACGCTGTTGGCATTGTCGCCATTTTCATAGGGCTTGAAACGGTTGGCGTCCTCGCCCCCTTCGCCCGACACCGCCTTCGCGCCGATCCGGTTCATGGCGATGGCCAGCGTCTCATGCGCTTCGGGCGATAATGCGCCGAGCGACATGCCCGGCGTCACGAAGCGCTTGCGGATCTCGGTAGTGGCTTCCACCTCGTCGATCGGCACGGCTTCGCGGGCGAAATTGAACTCCATCAGGTCGCGCAGATAGACCGGCGGCAGATCGCGCACGCCGCGCGAAAATTGCAGATAGGTCGAATAGCTGTCGGTCGCGACCGCCGTCTGCAACAAATGCATCAGCTGCGCCGAATAGGCATGCGCCTCGCCACCGTCGCGCTGGCGGTAGAAGCCGCCGATCGGCAGGCGAACAACCGCGCTGTCGAACGCTTTTTCATGCCGCAGCATCGCGCTGTAATGGAGCGAGGCATAGCCTTCGCCCGAAATTTTCGCCGGCATGCCGGGGAAGAGATCATTGACCAGCGCCCGGGACAAGCCCACCGCCTCGAAATTATAACCACCACGATAGCTGCTGATGACCGCAATGCCCATTTTGGACATGATCTTGAGCAAGCCTTCGTTGATTGCAGTGCGATAGCGTTCGAAACAGGTGTCGAGCGACAGGTCGCCGAAAAGTCCGCGCGCATGGCGATCGGCGATGCTGGCTTCAGCCAGATAAGCGTTCACCGTGGTCGCGCCGACGCCGATCAGCACCGCGAAATAATGGGTGTCGACCGCTTCGGCGCAGCGCACGTTGATCGATGCATAGGAACGCAGCCCTTTGCGCACCAGATGGGTGTGGACCGCCGCCGCCGCCAGCACGCCCGCTATCGCGGCACGATCGGCATCGACATTTTCGTCGGTCAGGAAGATTTCGGTGCGGCCTTCGCGCACCGCCTGTTCGGCTTCCTCGCGGATGCGGGCGATCGCCGCGCGCAACTGCTCCTGCCCGCCGCTGGCGGGGAAGGTGCAGTCGATCTGCGCCACCGCCGGGCCGAAATGCGCCTTCAACCGCGCCCATTCGGCGCTGGTCAGCACTGGCGATTCCAGCACCAGCACATGGCTGTTCTGCGCATCCTGCTCCAATATGTTGTGCAGGTTGGAAAAGCGCGTTTTCAGGCTCATCACATGCCGTTCGCGCAACGGATCGATCGGCGGATTGGTGACCTGGCTGAAATTCTGGCGGAAGAAATGGCTGATCGTGCGCGGCTTGTCGGAAATGACCGCCAGCGGCGTATCGTCGCCCATCGATCCGATGGCTTCCTTCGAATCCTCGACCATGGGGGCCAGGATCAGTTCCAGATCCTCTAGCGTCAGATTGGCCGCCACCTGCCGCCGCGTCAGTTCCGCCTTGTCCCAGCCGGGCAGGGCGGTCGGCGCGTCGGTCAGGTCGCCGATCGCCATGAAATCCTTGATCAACTCGCCATAAGGGCGCTCGCCCGCGATCCGGTCCTTGATCGCGGCGTCGTCATACAGCTCGCCTTCCTGCAAATCGATCGCGATCATCTGGCCCGGACCCATGCGGCCCTTGCGCACGATCGTCGTTTCGGGAACCACGACCATGCCGGTTTCGGAGCCCACGATCAGCAGATTGTCGCCGGTCAGCGTGTAGCGCAGCGGGCGCAGCGCGTTGCGATCCACCCCGGCAACGACCCAGCGGCCATCGGTCATCGCAAGCGCAGCGGGGCCGTCCCACGGCTCCATGACGCTGGCGAGATATTCATACATGTCGGCATGGGGCTTGGGCAGTTCCGCGCTCTCGCTCTGCCAGGCTTCGGGCACCAGCATCAGCTTGGCGGTCGGTGCATCGCGGCCCGAACGGCAGATCGCCTCGAACACGGCGTCGAGCGCAGCGGTGTCAGACGCGCCCGCCGGGATCACTGGCTTGATGTCCTCCGACTGCTCGCCAAAGGCGAGGCTAGCCATCTTGATCTCGTGGCTCTTCATCCAATTCTTGTTGCCGCGGATCGTGTTGATCTCGCCATTATGGGCGAGCGTGCGGAACGGCTGGGCCAGCCACCATTGCGGGAAGGTGTTGGTCGAATAGCGCTGATGGAAGATCGCGACGCGACTCTCGAACCGCTCATCCTGCAGGTCGGGAAAGAAGACGGACAGCGATTCCGCGAGGAACAGCCCCTTGTAGATGATCGACCGGCACGACAGCGAGCAGACGTAGAAGTCGTTGATCTGCGCCGCGATCACCTGCTTCTCGATCCGGCGGCGGATGAGATAGAGATCCTTTTCGAACTCGGCCTGGTCGCGCTCTTCGGGCATCGGCCCGGCGATCATGATCTGCTCGATTTCGGGGCGCGTGCGCTGCGCCTTCTCGCCGATGACCGATACGTCCACCGGCACCTGGCGCCAGCCATAGATGGTATAACCCGCGTCGATGATCTCGCTCTCGACGATGGTGCGGCAGGTCTCCTGGGCGGAGAGGTCCGTGCGCGGCAGGAAAATCATGCCGACGGCAAGGCGATTGGGCAGCGGCTTGTGGCCGGAGTCGGCAATAGCATCATCAAAGAAGCGCACCGGCAGATCGACATGGATGCCCGCGCCATCGCCGGTCTTGCCATCAGCATCGACCGCGCCGCGATGCCACACGGCCTTCAGCGCATCGATCGCGGAGGCGACGACTCGGCGGCTGGGACGGCCATCGGTGGCGGCGACGAGGCCAACGCCGCAGGCATCGCCCTCCAGATCGGGATGATACATGCCCTCGGCGGCGATGCGCGCGCGTTCTTCGGGGCTTGCCATGAAGGGAGTGTCGGTCATCATCGCCATCCTATTCTTCCGTTCGGTTCGAGCTTGTCGAGAACCCCCGCGCCTCGTTCTCGACAAGCTCGAACCGAACGGGCTGGGGTGGAATGAGGGCGCTTAGGCCGCGACGCTCTCGCGGGTTTTTGCCTTCGCCTTGAGATATTTGTGCATATGCTCGGTCACATCGCGGCCATCACGGATCGCCCACACCACCAGGCTTGCGCCGCGCACGATGTCGCCGGCCGCGAACACGCCGTCCACGCTGGTCATCATCGTTTTGTGATCGACGCGCAGCGTGCCCCAGCGGGTGACCGACAGATCGTCCGCGCCGAACAATTTGGGCAGCTCTTCGGGGTCGTAGCCAAGTGCCTTGATGACCAGGTTGGCCTCCAGCGTATGTTCGCTGCCGGGATCGGGTTCGGGCGCGCGACGGCCTGAGGCATCGGGTGCACCCAGGCGCATCTTGGTGACCTTGACGCCGGTCACCTGATCCGTGCCTTCGAACGCGATCGGCGCGGTCAGCCAGACGAACTCGACGCCTTCTTCTTCGGCATTGGCTACTTCGCGCTGCGATCCGGGCATATTGTCGCGGTCGCGGCGGTAGAGGCATTTGACCGATTTGGCCCCCTGGCGGATCGCGGTGCGGACGCAGTCCATCGCGGTGTCGCCGCCGCCGATGACGACGACATTCTTGCCCGTCGCCAGCAGCGTCCCGTCTTCATGCTCTGGCACGGCGTCGCCGAACCCGGCCTTGTTGGAGGCGGTGAGATAATCGAGCGCCTTGACCACGCCCGGTGCGCCGACACCCGGCGCGCGGATGTCGCGAGGCTTATAGACGCCGGTGGCGATCAGGATCGCGTCATGCTTGGTACGCAGTTGCTCCATCGTCGCATCGCGGCCGACTTCGAAATTCTCGTGAAAGACGATGCCGCCATCCTTCAGGCGCTGAACGCGGCGCATGACGATGTCCTTTTCCAGCTTGAAGCCGGGGATGCCATAGGTCAGCAGGCCGCCGGCACGGTCATGCCGGTCATAGACATGCACCTCATGCCCCGCCGCGCGCAGATATTCCGCCGTGGTGAGGCCAGCAGGCCCCGCGCCGATCACGCCGATCGACTGGCCGGTCGGCTTGCCCGCGACCAATGGCTCGACCCACCCTTCCTTCCAGGCGGTGTCGGTGATGTATTTTTCGACCGAGCCGATGGTGACAGCGCCATGGCCTGAAAATTCGATGACGCAATTGCCCTCGCACAGCCGATCCTGCGGGCAGATGCGGCCGCAGATTTCGGGCATGGTGCTGGTCAGGTTCGACAGCTCATAGGCTTCGCGCAGCCGCCCTTCGGCGGTCAGGCGCAACCAGTCGGGGATGTGGTTGTGCAGCGGGCAGTGGGTCGAGCAATAGGGCACACCGCATTGCGAACAGCGCGACGCCTGTTCCTCAGCCTTGTCCAATATGAAGCTGCGGCTGATTTCCAGAAAATCGTCGGCGCGGTCGTCGGCTGCGCGCTTTTCCGGGTAGGCTTGTCCCTTGCCCACGAATTTCAGCATCGGATTGTCGGCCATCGCTCGCCCCTGACTAAAGTTTCAGCGGCGCGCATAGCATAAAAACCCACGGAGTCACGTGGATTCTGATATTTAGGACAGCAATACTGACTATAAAATCGCAGTTATCGAGGTTAATTGCGAAATGATCGCAACAAAACGCGTGGTAAATAGGCCGGTTCGGACCTATCGTGCTCCCAGCCAGATCAAGGCGGCAATCCCGGCAATGATTCGATACCAGGCGAAGGGCGCGAAGCCATGTTTGGACACCAGTCCCACGAACCAACGAATGACCAGCAAGGCGACAATGAACGAGACGACAAAGCCCAGCGCAATGCTGTCCCAGCCGACCGCTGCACTGGTGATCCGGTCACCCTTCTTGATCAGTTCCAGCGCGGACGCGCCCAGCATCGTGGGGATCGCGAGGAAGAAGCTGAACTCGGCCGCCGTGCGCCGCTCGACCCCCAGCATCAACGCGCCCATGATCGTCGCGCCCGACCGGCTGACGCCCGGCACCATGGCCAGGCACTGGATAAAGCCGATCGCGAGCACGCGGACCATGGGAATATCGGCGATGCCATGGAAACGCTGTTCCTTGACCGCGCGCTCGATCAGCAGGATGGCGATGCCGCCGACGATCAGCGCCCAGGCGACGACCTGCGGCGCGCCCAGCAAAATCTCGATATAGTCATGCAGCGCCAGGCCGATGACCGCCGAGGGGATGAAGGCGATCAGCAGATTGCGCAGGAAGCGCCAACTCACCGGCTCGCGCCGCAACAGCCCCATGCCCACGGCCCAGAAGGTGCGCCAATAGAGCACCACCACCGCCAGGATCGCACCCAACTGGATCACGACATTGAACATCGCCCAGGTTGCGGAATCATAGCCGAGCAATTCGCTGGCGAGGATGAGGTGCCCGGTCGAGGATACCGGCAGAAATTCGGTCAGTCCCTCGACTATGCCCAGCAGGATGACGGTCAGATAATGCAGGTCCATGGGTGGGATCGTCCTTCGATAATCCTCCCCCGACGGGGGATTAGGGCCATCGCGCCGCGATGATGGAGGGGTGTCCCGCGTTAGACACGGTGACACCCTTTGTTAGATCGTCCTGCCGCTCACTCCCCCATTACTGGGGATTATATAGAAAGTCAGGCGTTCGCCGTACCGGTAAAGCGGCCATGGCGCCGGAAGCGCACCATCCACTTGTCCGCAACACCGTCCATGGGCGTGGCGACGACGCCCAATGCGTCCAGCCCCTTGGCTTCCGGTGCCACAACATTGTCGCGGCCCAGCATCGCCAACTGATCGCCCGTGATCGGCCCGCCCGGCAGCATCGCCAACATCTTGGCGACGCCATGCGGTACTTCGACCAGCGTCTTCTCAGGACCGATCGCCTTAGCGATCCACTGGTTGATGTCGCGCATGCTTTTGACTTGCGGCCCGCCCAGTTCATAGGTTTCGCCACCATGGACGCCCGGCTGTTCGGCTGCGTTGACGATAGCCTGCGCGACATCAGCGACATAGACGGGCTGAAACTTCGTTGCGGCACCGATGACGGGAACGACCGGCATCATACCGATGATGCCGGCAAAGCGGTTGAGGAACTGATCTTCCGGCCCGAAGATGATGGAGGGGCGGATGATTGTCGCCGTCGGAAAGGCCGTATTGACCGCCGTTTCGCCTGCCGCCTTGGACCGTCCATAGGCCGATGGGCTTTCCGCATCCGCGCCGATGGCCGACATATGCACGAGCGCAGTGACCCCGGCCTCAGCCGCAGCCTGGGCGACATTGGCCGCGCCGCGATGGTGGAAAGCGTCGAAATCGCCCTTCAATATGCCGACCAGATTGATCACGACATCGCTGCCCGCGACGGCGCGCGCCACGCTGGCAGGATTGCGAATGTCGGCGGCGATGAATTGTACTTGGCCCAAGCCCCCCAGCGGCTTGACCCGCAGTGCCGTGGATGGGTCGCGCTGCGCGATCCGAACCCGTGCGCCGCGTGCAAGCAGCGTCTGCGCCACTTGACGACCGACAAAGCCGCCGCCACCGAACACCGTTACCAGACTGTCTTTCATCACCCGTCCCATGTCCGCTTGAAAGAGAATATACAGGTGTTTCCCTTGCCCCAGCCGCACGGCGCTGACAACCGCTTTACCTGAGCCAGCCCTGAAGATCCGCGATCATCCATAGGCCAAGGATCAGGAACAGCAGCGCCGCGCCGACCTGCAACGCGCGCATCGGGACTTTCTTCGCCAGCGCTTCACCGAACAGCACGGCCGGGACATTGGCGACCATCATGCCCAGCGTCGTGCCCATCGTTACGGCAAGCAGATTGTCGAACCGCGCGCCGAGCGCGATTGTCGCCACCTGTGTCTTGTCGCCCATTTCGACCAGGAAGAAGGCGATCAGGGTGGTCATGAACACGCCTGCCCCGGACGGAGCCTTGAGCGGTTCATCCTCGTCGATCGTGTCGGGCACCAGGGTCCAGGCGGCCATCGCGATGAAGCTGATCGCTACCGCATAGCGGAACCAGCCTTGCGTCAATATGCCCGCGATCGAGTGGCCCAGCAGCGCGGCGAGGAAATGGTTGGCGAGCGTCGCGATCAGGATGCCCAGGATGATCGGCATGGGCTTGCGAAAACGAGTGGCGAGCAACATCGCCAACAATTGTGTCTTATCGCCCATTTCGGCGAGCGCGACGAGCGCAGACGAGGTGAGAAGGGCTTCCATCAGCATCTATCCGGGGCCGGGCGGAAGTGAACGACGCAATGCCACCGTCGCTCCCCGCCCGGCCGGACATGGAAACGCCGATGCCATTGGTCTCGCCTTACGCGGGCATGTCCGCGTCCCCTATGCCACGGCCTCTCGGCCAAATATGTTGACATACGGCCCGTCCCGTAACGCGGAACGGCTGGCTACTCCCCAGATGACGGGATGCATTTAAGTCAAAGTTTGGATCTATGCAAGGCGCGGGCGATGTCAGGGTTCGCCACGGCTTTCCTGCATCCGCCGCTCGGCGAACCATTGTTCCAGCATCTTTGCGGTGCAACCGGTTGCGCCATTGGCACCGTTGACCGAACAGCTGTTAGGTAGGTTCTGCCGCTGTACGCCTTCCATCGTGGCAACCTGACTGCCCCAGCCGGGACCGCCGGACACGGCCGGCTTTTCGCGCAGTTTCTTGGGGATGCGATAACGCTCTGCCTCTGGTCGGCGCGCGCATACGACGATTTCGTCGCCTTCGCCTTGCGGGCAGGGATCGTCACCATAGACGAGCAGGTTGATGGTGCGTTCAGGCGGCTGTTCTGCCTGCGCGAGGGCGGGCGATGAGAGCAGCGGGGTCAGCAGCAGGCCAACGAGGGGAAGCACGACAAAAGGTCGCATAGGGTCAATTCCTTTATTCCCCTGCATGAACCGGGGGTGCCCAAATCCCCGGCTGGTCGGTTTCAAGACGCCGACCGGTATCCGAAACCGTCAGGGTTGCGCCGGGCCGTTGCCCTGTTGCTGCGCTGCCTTCTCCTCGGCTTTCACGCGCGCTTCGATTTCTTCGCTGTCCGCATCGATCGTCGACAGGCGCTTGGCGCGCTCGGCCTCGACCAGATCCTTCCAGCTGGCATTGTCCAGCGCCTGCCGCTCGGCTTTGGCGAGCCGCGCCAACTGCGCGAAGCAACCCGTCGTCCCGCCAGCGCCCGATGGCGAGCAGCTCTCCGTGCCGGACCGGCCGACATATTCCATCGACCGCACCCGTTCGCCCCAGGCCTGGTTGCTCGGCTTGTTGGGGTCGCCGCGCAGCGGTTCGGGGATGCGATAGCGTTCGGCCTCGCCCTTGCGTGCGCACACCACGATTTCGTCGCCCTGGCTGGGCGGGCAGGCATCCTCGCCATAGACGATGACGATATTGACCTTCTCATTGTTCGGATCGGTCACGGCGGTTGGTGCGATTGGCTGTTGCGCAAATGCGGGGACGGCGGCGGCCAGCAGCGCCAGGGCTGCGATCATCGGGGTCTTGGTCATTCGTCCGTCCTTTTCAGATGCGCTTTGATAACGCGATGGCGGCCCGGCATCCCAGACGGATCGCGCCAAATAACAGGGGGTAGGCCGGTGCCTGTTCCGCACCATGCGCCAGCGCGGCGTCGCGATGTTCGACTTCCTCCGCCTGGAAATCCGCGATGGCCTCGGAGAGTTCCGCGTCATCGGTGCCAATCTGCTCCAATTGTTCCGCATAATGGCGGTCGATCTCGGTTTCGATGGCGGCGGTGCAGGCCATGGCGGCCTTTGGACCGATGGCGGCGGTGACGGCACCCAGTGCGAAGCCCGCGACATTCCAGATCGGGGACAGGGCCGTTGGGCGCACGCTGCGTCGTGCGATCATCGCGTCGAACGTCGCGCGATGCCGTTCCTCCTGCGCGGCCATGCCCGCGATGATGCGGGCATAAGGATGACGATCGCCCATGACGGCCAATTGCCCGGCATAGATGCGGGTCGCACCATATTCGCCCGCCTGATCGACCCGCAGCATGGAGTCACGCGCGCCAGTCTTCAGGCGCTGGCCGGGGCGGGGAAAGTCCTTCGGTCCACTCATGCGCGATGTCCCTTCTTGCTTAGCAGTGCCAAGATGGCGACCGCGCCACCGACCGACAAGAGGCCATTATAGCCCGCCAGAGAGATGCCGAGCAGGCTCCAGGGTGCCACATCGCAGCGGGTGATCGGCGTCGCCATGATCTGGTTCAATATGTCGGACGCGCTGCCGCCCGTCGGGGCCGTGGAGCAGGCGGTCAGACCCTCCCACCAGCCATATTCGACCCCGGCATGAAACAGGCCGATGCCGCCGCTGATCGCGATGGCCACGGCAGCAAGTGCGGTGAACGTAGTGCTGGTCCGGGGCGTCGCCTTCGTTGCGAAGGCCAACAGGGCGAGTGGGATCGTCGCCATATGGGGATAACGCTGCCACCAGCACATTTCGCAGGGGTGCAGACCGCCAATATATTGGGAGGCATAGGCACCGCCCAACAAGGCGACGGGCAGCAACAGCGCGAGAGCGCGGGCAAGGGGGAGTCTGCTCATCACCCCCACTTAGACACACCCGCACCTTTCGTCATGCTGAACTTGTGGGGGCGTTACTTCGCCCCGGGCTTGCGCGCCGCGACCTGCGCCTGCGCGATGGTCGCGCCCGGCGTGCTGGCGAGGCGGGCGATCGTCTTGAGCGCATAGTCGAGTTGGAAATCCTCGATGCCCTTCTTTTTCAGCTCCTCGGCCGATATGGTGAAGCGCGGATCGTCCTTCGCATCCTCTTCCAGTGCCTTGTCGTCGCTCTTGATCTCGTTGATCAGATGACGGCGCAGGTCGCTTTCGCGATATTTCGGCCGGTTCTTATAATCGGGGTCGGACAATTGCGGCACGCGGATGTCGGGCTGGATGCCGCCTTCCTGCACGCTACGGCCCGACGGCGTATAATAGCGCGCGGTGGTCAACTTGAGCGCGCTGGTGTTGCTCAGCGGCAGCATAGTCTGCACGCTGCCTTTGCCGAAGCTGCGTTCCCCCATCACCAACCCGCGATGCTGGTCCTGCAAGGCGCCTGCGACGATTTCGGAAGCCGAGGCAGAGCCTGCATCCACCAACACGATCACAGGCAAGCCCTTGGCGTCGTCGCCAGGCTTGGCATAATAACGTTCGACATCGCCCTTAGCCCGGCCACGTTGCGACACGATTTCGCCGCGTTCCAGGAAGATGTCGCTGACGGTCACCGCTTCATCCAGCAGGCCGCCGGGATTGGAGCGCATGTCGAGCACATAGCCGGTGGGCTTGTGACCCAGCGATTTGTCGATGCTGCGGATCGCCTGGCGCACATCCGCCCCGGTATTGGCCGAGAAGCTGACGATGTTGATGACGCCGATATTATTCTTCACTTCCCATTTTACGGGCTTCAACTGAATGATCTCGCGTGTCAGCGTCAGGTCGATCGGCTTGTCGCGGCCTGCGCGCACGATGGTGAGCTTGAGCGCCGTACCCGGCGCGCCGCGCATCTTGTCGACGGCCTCATCGAGCGTGCCGCCATAGATGAGCTGCCCGTCGATATGGGTGATATAGTCGCCCGCTTTAATCCCTGCGCGCCAGGCCGGGGTGTCCTGCGTCGGTGCGATGACCTTGACCGCGCCATCTTCCTGCGTGACCGACAGGCCCAGGCCGCCATAGCTGCCCTCCGTCTGGGTGCGCAGATTCTGGAAATCGCGCGCGTCGAGGAAGCTGCTGTGCGGATCAAGGCTGGCCAGCATCCCGTCGATCGCGCCCTTGATCAGCTTTTCATCATCGACCTTCTCGACATAGTCGCTGCGAACCTTCTGGAACACGTCCATGAATTCGTCGAGCGCCTTGTAGCTCGATGCCTCCCCCGCCGCGAAAGTCGCGGTGGCGGCAGGAATGAGCGCAAGCGCCCCAAGCGCAACTGCGCCCTGGAAGAAGGTCGATTTCATGGTTGTCCTTGATTCCGGCATAATTGGTCCAGCATAAGCCGATTCGCGTCCCGACGCAAAAGCGCGCTTCGACCAATGTCGCGCAGCGTAGATGAGCGTCGGGTTAATGGGGATGAGGTGGCGTCCAGGCCAAGCCCATTTGCGAAGCGATATTGTGCAGTCGTCGGTCGCGTGTCCATAGGGACGATCCAGCGGTAAGCCGCACAGACGCCAGAATGTGCGTATCGACATACCCTATACCCCGATTGAACAACGGCACTTGTTCGATCAAGGCATCGACTTCGCGATTTTGTGCCAGCTCGGCTTCGGGCAATTTGTGCAACATACGCAACACGCCCTGCCTGTTTGTCAGACTGCCCAGGGCGATCTCGCCGATGACAAACGGATGACCCAATATTCTTCCAGCGTTCAAACCAGCCGCCAGCCATGGGTTTGATATGCGTAGATGATCCATCCAGACCGAACTATCGACCAATATCATACCGGAACGGATCGCCTCCGCGGCGGCAACTCGAAATCGGGTTCTGAGCCGCCGAGTAAGGCCAGGCGACGTGCGGCTTCCCGCTGCACAAGGGCTTTGAGCGCTTCGCGAACGAGGGCAGATTTTTCCTTCAAGCCGGTCAGTTCCTGTGCTTCAGCAACCAGATCGTCATCAAGAGCCAATGTCGTGCGCATGATTTTACTCCTCAAGCATGAGATATGTCATCAATCAATGCGCATATCAATGCCTCACCCCAACCCCACCAGCGGCACGATGTCCACCGGTCGGCCGTTGCGGCGCAGTTCGATCGTTACGGTGGGGCGGCCCTGGCCAGTGATGCCGACGGGTTCGCCCTGCCGCACCGTGTCGCCGACTTGTGCCGTGACACGATGGAGGCCGGTGATCAGCGTGGTCCAGCCCTGGCCATGGTCAATGATGAGGATCTGGCCATAGCCACGATAGGGGCCGGAAAAGGCGATGCGGCCTGCGGTCGGCGCGACGGTTTGCGCACCCGGCTGCGTCACAAGGCTGAGGCCGCGCGATCGCACGCCTCCCTCATTGACTTCCCCCATGCCTGTAACGAGTTGGCCGATGACCGGTAGGCGATAGGGCGGCGGACCGCTTGAAGAGCGGACGGCTTCAGGCGCGGGTTCGCCCGTCTGATCGGGGCGGGCGGGCCGGAGCAAGGGACCGGGAAGGGCGGCGAGCCGTTCGCGCAGGGTGCCTGCGTCCTCCAGCCGGTCCATCAGGTCGACAATGTCGCGGGCGCGTTCCCCCAGCGCTAGGGCGCGTTCGCTTTCAAGCCCTGCATTGGCGCGATAGTCGCGCGCGGCAACGCGCTTTTGCGTTTCCAGCGTGGCGAGCGCGGCCTGTCGTTCGCGGCGGTCGGCCTGGGCCTGGGTCAGCGCACCGGCGGCCTGCTGCGCGGTGGCGCGCAACGCGCGGCTGCGGGCGAGTTCGGCGCGCAGGCCGGCGGTGCGTTGCTGGATGACCGGCAAAATCTGTCCCAGCACCGCGCGCATATGCACGGCGTCGGTCACCGATCCGGGTTGCACCAGCGCCAGCGCCAGCGGTCGGCGGGCCATCATCTGCAGCGCAGCGGTCAGGCGCACCACCGGTTCCTGCCGTGCCGCCAGCCGCGCCGCCTGGGTCCGCTGCATCCGGGCGATGATGGCGATGCGGGCCTGTGCCGCCTGAATATCGGCTTCGGCCTGCTGGATACGCGCGGCGGTGGCGGCTGCGCGGCGGCGGGCCTGTTCGGCATCGTCGCGCGCGGCACTGGCCTGCTGCTCCAGGCGGGCCGAGCGGTCGCGCGCTTCGTCCGACTGACGGCGGGCGGCCTTGAGCGCGGCTTGTTCCTGCGCCAACGTGGTGCCTGCGGTGCCGGGCAGGATGATCGCGGCGTCATCGGCCGCCGGTAGGCGCGTGGCGGCCAGCGCCACAAGGGCCAGCAGTCCACCGGTGATGATCGTCCCCCGCTTCACGCCGCTATCCTTCGCGATGATAGGGGTGGTTGGCAAGGATGGAGCAGCCGCGCCACAATTGTTCGGCCAGCATCGCGCGGGCCATCATGTGGGGCCAGGTCATTGCGCCAAAGGCGATCAGCAGGTCCGCATTGGCCCGGTCGATATCGTCAAAGCCATCCGCTGCGCCGATCAGGAAGCGGCATTCGCGGGTGCCCGCGTCGCGCCAGCCTTCCAGCCGCCGCGCAAATTCCATGGACCCCAGCTGCCGCCCTTTTTCATCGAGCATCACCGTCACGGTGCCGGGCGCGACAGGCGGCAGCTTACCGCCTCGGTCGGGCATTTCGGTGATCTTGTGCGGCATGGTCAACCGCTTGACATAGCGGTCGACCAGATCGGCTTCGGGTGAGCGCCCGATTTTTCCGCGCGCGATGATGTGGAGGAGCATGATGCTCCCCCTACTGCGTCATGGCGTCGCTGTCGAAGGCTTCGGCGGAGGCTTCAGGCCGTACCCGCGACCGGTGCATCGACAAAGCCCCACATGCGTTCCAGATTATAGAAGCTGCGCACTTCGGGCTTGAAGAGATGAACGATCACGTCGCCCGCGTCGATCAGCACCCAGTCAGCGACCGGCAGCCCTTCGACCCGCGCCGAACGGCCGGTTTCCTTCTTGATCCGTTCGGCCAGATGCTGGGCGATCGCCGCGACCTGACGCGACGAACGGCCACTCGCGATCACCATATAATCGGCGATGCTGCTCTTGCCTTCCAGGGGGATGGAGATGGTTTCCTGCGCCTGGTCGTCGTCGAGCGACTGCATGACGAGGGCGTGCAGGGCGGCCACGCTATCGGCCAATGGGGCCGTGTCGTTGGCGGGATGAGGTCTGGTCAAAAAGGCTCCATTCTAGATCACTAACCGACGCGTGAGCGGATCGCGCACACACGCTCTTTCATATTCGCGATGCCAGAGGGGGTCCGCCTGCCGAAGCAGGGTCGCCGATCTTGGATCAGGGCGAAAGCGCAAAAGCACGAGCGCCGGTGGTCTCCAATTCGTCCAGTCTGCACTCTGGCGCGGGGACCGGACGAAGCGCCGCAGCCAGCTCATGGCCGCAGAGCCATAGGCACCGCTATCATAGCCTGGACGGGCGATTACGGCAATGGGCATTTGCTGGGCAATGCCACGCCAGTTGCGCCATTCGCCAAACTGGACCAGATTATCGGCTCCCATCAACCAGATGAAGCGGTTTCCGGGATAGCGGCGGGCAAGCGCGCGGAGCGTATCGACGGTATAACGTGTACCCAAAGTCGCCTCGATGGCGGTCGCGCGAATCGGCGCGCGGCGCGCGACTTGACGGGCATGGGCGAGGCGCGCGGGGAGGGGGGCCATCCCGATGCGCGGTTTGAGCGGGTTGCCGGGGGACACAAGCCACCAGACTTCGTCGAGCCCAAGCGCCTTAGCCGCAAACAACGATATGGCGCGGTGGCCACCATGCGCCGGATTGAAGGAGCCGCCAAGCAGGCCGATCTTTTTCATCGATCTGCCATGCCAGCGGCAGGAGTATGGAGCAAGGGAGGGGTGACGGGCTTCGTCTCACACGTGATGCTTGCCATCAGAGATGACCGCAGGGCATGCCGGGACTTGGCTACGCCTTCGCCACGTTCGATGGCCTGGATCTTAGAACCTCAGTACAGACCCGTTCTGGATTGGATAAGGAATTCGATCAAGCTTCGCCATCAGGTCGGCAAAGGGGCGCTCCGGTTCGGGCTGCCGGGTCCGGCGCGGTTGTTCCGGTTCGAGGGGAACGGCAGGCGACTTGGGCGCGCGCCTGATGCTGAACTGCTTCCACATGTTAGTCTCCGACCCTTGCCTCACAACCCTTACGGCTTTGATTTTCAAGGCTTCATAGGCAAGAGACGCAGGTCGAGGCCGGTTGGTTCCGCAGCGCTATTGCGCAGCGTCGGGCAGGGCGCGCAGCGCTTCGGGGGAAGCGGGGTCGCGGACCAGCGCCTCGACGGGGCCAAGCTCCTCCAATTCCTTGCCGCCGGTCTCGATATTTAGGTCACGCAGCTTGCGTCCGGTCACCAGCACGCGGCCTTCGAAGCTGCCGACGAAGGCGTTATAGTCGCCGACCGCGCCGTGGAGCCGATTGCCGAGCTTTTTGAGCGTGCCTGCGGCAGCGGCAAGGCGTTCGTAGAGTTGCTTGCCCAGTTCCGCGACTTCGCGCGCTTGATCCTGCAAATTGGCCTGTCGCCACTGGCTGGCGAGGGTGCGGGCCAGGGGCAGGAAGGTCGTCGGGCCACAGATGATGACGCGATTGCGCGCGGCGCGCTCCCACAAGTCCATGTCCGCTTCCAGGGCGGCGGTGACGAAATTGTCGCCCGGCACATACATGATGACGAAGTCGGGTGCCTTGTCGAACTGTTCCCAATAGGCCTTGCGGCCCAGCGCATCGGCATGGGTGCGCATGGCGCGGGCATGGTCGGCCATATGCGCGTCGCGCTGCGCGGGGTCAACTTGGTCGACAGCGTTCAGATAGGCGACGAGCGAGCATTTCACGTCGACCACCATCTGCTGGTCGCCGGGCAGGTTGATGATGAAGTCGGGGCGTAACCGGCCGTCTTCGACCGTGACCGATACTTCCTCGCTGAAATCGACATGGGCCGACAATCCAGCGGCTTCTATCAAATTCTTGAACTGCTGTTCGCCCCAACGGCCGCGCGTCTTGGGCGCGGCCCGCAGCGCATTGACCAGCTTGGCGGTCTCTTCGCGCACTTGGCCCTGGCCGATATGCACCTGGCTCACCGCCTCGCGCAGTTCCGCATAGCTGCCGACGCGGTCCTTCTCGACCCGCTGCAGGCCCTCCTCATAGCGTTTGAGCGTGGTTTCGACGGGCGAAAGCAGGGTCTTCAACTGCGCCTCGCTTTTCTCGTTCGCCTGCGCAAAACGCTGGTCGGCGCGGTCGAGGAAGGTTTTCTGCGCCTCGCCCAGCAGCTTGCCGCCAATCTCGCTGAACTGGGCGGAAAGCTGTTCCTTGGCATCCTTAAGCGCGGCGATCTGCGCTTCAAAGGCTTCGGCGCGGGCCTGTGTATCGGACTGCAGCGCCGCGAGTTCGCGCAGCGCCGCCTCACGCTCAGCTTGAGCAGTTTCGAAACGCTGCTGCGCGCTGGCCTGGATCGCATCGAGCCGCTGCGCCGACGCGACCTGTGCGGCGTCGAGCCGGGCGATCTGAGCATGGGCCTGCGCCACCCGCTCCTGCTCCACCGCCAACTCGGCGATCGCGCCATTGCGCTGTGTGCTGGCCACCTCCAACCGCGCGGTCAGATCCGCCTTCTCTGCCGCCAGCGGCGCAAGCATCCGCCCACGCAAAAGCCAGCCGACCGCCAGCCCGACAAGCAGCGCGACCAGAATCAGGAGGGCGGAAAGGCTGTCCATAAATTCCCCTTTGCAGAACGAAAAGGGAACTTAGCTGGGGGAGGGGGTGGGGGCAAGCCCCGGAAAAGCACGCATAACCGAAAGAAAACTAACGGCAGCATGTATGTAATCTGCTCAGAGTAGAGTTTCAGTCAGCGTTCATACCCTCAACCCGCTCTTCGTTTGTTGCTACCATTGCCTCAACAGGTTTCGCAAAATCTAACGCTGAAGGACGTTCGTCAACGTGAGGAAGGTATCTGCCGGCGTCTGGACCCCAGTCAAAATATAAGCCAGCTTCGATATTTGTAAGCGAATGCGCTACATCGCTAGGCACGAATAGTTCCTGGCTGAATAGCAGCTTCTCCTTTGAGTCGCCAAGTAACTTAGCAAAAACAGTAAGCCGGTAAATTCCGGCCAAAAAATTGAAATCTGACCCATCATTTGGAGTCAAGAAGTGATGATTTGCTGCAACCCCCGTTTCACCGACAAAAAGTCCGCTGCCTCGAACTAGTTTATGGTCACCATGCACCCAAATGTTGAAGTTTTGATGTGTCTCATTGCGAGATAGCGAGGCATGCATAGCCTCGATGATCCGGCCCCGCTTTGATGTAGCGAATAGCAGTGCTCGGAGATATATTTTTGGGAGTGACGGTTTTTGAGGTCGGGGTGCATCGGCCGATCACTTTCACGACCGGGCCGGAATTTTTGGGAGTGACGGTTTTTGAGGTCGGGGTGCATCTGGTCCGAAATAGATGACGGTAGGCTGGGTCATCTTGACCGTGCCTTTGCGGAATAGCGTCAACCATGCAGTTGTAGCTGAAACGCCCAAGGCAAGAACTGAGATGGATAGGGTTATCGGATCAGCCATTGATCCAGAGCTTACCCTAACGTCTCATTCCTCGGTAGCAAAAAGGGACAAGTTCTCACACGCAGGATAAGCGCCAGTGCCCTCCCATATGCGGTCAGCTTTCGCCGCCTGTGCCATTCGCTATCTCTGCTGAATATCGCCTCGCGCGTTTGCGCTTGGGAGATTTTCGGGCGTCCGTCCCCCGGACGGCCGCAATTTTCCGAAAATCTTGGTCGGGACGAGAGGATTCGAACCTCCGACCCCCACACCCCCAGTGTGATGCGCTACCAGGCTGCGCTACGTCCCGACCGGAGGAGCGCCTTTAGAAGGCGTTGCGGCAAGTTGCAAGGGATTCGATGCAGGCTTTTGCGCCCATGTGCGATTCCCTAATCATATTGCCTCCGCCATCGCATCTGTGGTAGCCGCCCGGCCTTGATCCGCCGGTGCCCCATGCGTCGCGCGGCCGACAGACATATAGGCGAAAGTCCCACCCATGTTCATATCGACAGCCTTTGCCCAGACCGCCGGCGGGGAAGCCTCCGGTGCCGGGATCCTGGTGCAGATGGCACCGCTGGTCCTGATCTTCGTCGTCTTCTATTTCCTGCTGATCCGTCCGCAGCAAAAGAAGATGAAAGAGCATAAGGCCAAGATCGACGCAGTGAAGAAGGGCGACCAGGTCGTCACCGGCGGCGGTTTGATCGGCAAGGTCGTGCGCGTCGATGACATCTATGCCGATGTCGAACTGGCACCGGGCATGAAGGTCAAGGCGGTCAAGTCGACCCTGACCGACGTGATCGACCCGACGACTGCCAAGCCCGCGAACGACTGACCCCAACGATGCTCAATTTCTCGCGTGCGGCGGTGATCGCGATCATCCTGCCCCTGTTGATCGGCGTGCTGTGCGCGGTGCCGAGCTTCCTGCCCGACGCCACCGTGGCCCGGCTGCCCGGTTTCATGCAGACGCGCGTGAATCTTGGTCTCGACCTGTCTGGCGGCAGCCATTTGCTGCTCGAAGCCTCGACGCAGGATGTCGCCAGGCAGCGGCTCGTCAATATGGAGGAGCAGGTTCGGACCGAACTGCGCCGGGGCGACCCGCGCATCGCGATCGGCGATATCTCCAGCCGCGACGGGAAGCTGAGCTTCATGGTGCGCGATCCCGCCCAAGTGGATGCCGCCGTCGAGCGTATCCGCCCGCTGACGCAGGGCGCGGGGCTGACCGGCCAGCGCGATTTCGATGTGGCGGTGGTGAACAGCCAGACCGTGACGATTACCCCGACCAATGCGGGCATCGACAATGCGGTCAAGAGCGCGATGGAAGTCGCGACCGAGGTGATCCGCAAGCGCATCGACGAAATGGGTACGCGCGAACCGACGATCCAGCAGCAGGGCAGTAACCGCATCGTCGTGCAGGTGCCGGGCCTGCAGGATCCCAAGGCGCTCAAGGATCTGCTGGGTCAGACCGCCAAGCTGGAATTCAAGCTGGTCGATACGACCGCCAATCCGTCCGAAGTGGCGCAGGGCCGCGCCCCGGTGGGCAGCGAAGTCCTGCCCTATCTCGATAATCCCTCAGGTGTGCCGCTGATCGCGGTCAAGCGTCAGGTGATGGTGTCGGGCGAGGACCTGACCGACGCGACGCAGGGCTATGACCAGAATAACCAAGCGATCGTCAACATCCGCTTCAACAGTTCGGGTGGTCGCAAATTCGGGCAAGTGACGTCGCAGAATGTCAACCGGCCCTTTGCCATCATCCTGGATGGCAAGGTGCTGTCCGCGCCCAATATCAACGAACCGATCCTGGGCGGCAGCGCCCAGATCAGCGGCAATTTCACGGTCGAGAGCGCCAACCAACTGGCGATCGCGCTGCGGTCGGGCAAGTTGCCGGTCGCGCTTGCCGTGGTCGAGGAACGCACCGTTGGGCCGGGCTTGGGGGCGGATTCGATTCGCGCCGGCCTGATCGCGTCGATCATCGCGGTGGTCGCGGTCGCGATCTTCATGTTTTTAAGCTATGGCCGCTTTGGCATGTATGCCAATCTGGCCGTTGCCATCAACGTCGCGGTCATCCTGGGCGTGATGGGCATATTGGGGGCGACGCTGACGCTGCCGGGCATTGCCGGTTTCGTGCTGACGATCGGCACCGCGGTCGACGCCAACGTGCTGATCTATGAACGGATTCGCGAAGAGCGGCGGCGCGGGCGCAATGTCGTCCAGGCGATCGAACATGGCTATAAGGAAGCCAGCCGCACCATTTTCGAGGCGAACGTGACCCATGCTATTGCGGGCGGGATCATGCTGGCGCTGGGGTCGGGGCCTGTCAAAGGCTTCGCCATCGTGCTGCTGATCGGCATCGCGACCAGCGTGTTCACCGCCGTTACCTTCACCCGCGTGATCGTCGCCAACTGGGTGCGCCGCACCCGGCCGACGGACATCCACATTTAAGAGGGGCGGGAGGACACACCCATGAAACTTCTAAAGCTCGTCCCCGACAATACGAACATTGGCTTCGTCGCTATACGGAAGTGGGCGTTTGCGCTCACAGCCCTGCTGACGGTGCTCGCCGTCGGCGCTACGGCCTATAAAGGCCTCAATATGGGCGTCGATTTCGTCGGCGGCCTCATGATCGAAGCGAAATTCCCGCAAAATGTCGAAACCGACAAGGTGCGCACGACCATCGCCTCGCTCGATGTCGGTGAAAGCTCGCTGCAGCAGTTCGGTGATCCCAAGACGGTGCAGATCCGCCTGCCATTGCCCGCGCAGGGCGGGGCCGGAGCGGCCAATGCGGTCGTGGAAAAGACCCGCAATGCGATGACCGCGCAATTCCCCGGCGTCACCTTCTCCCGCTACGACACGGTGTCGGGGAAGGTATCGGGCGAGCTGATCCAGAATGGCATCCTGGCAGTCGTGCTCGCGATCCTGGGCATCGCGGTGTTCAGCTGGTTCCGCTATGAATGGCAGTTCGGCGTGTCGACCTTCGTCGCAATCGTCCACGACGTTCTCATGACGCTCGGCTTCTTTGCGGTGACGCAGTTGGAGTTTGACCTCAATATCGTGGCCGCCGTGCTGACGATCGTGGGTTATTCGATCAACGACAAAATGGTGATCGACGACCGTATCCGCGAGAATATGCGCAAATATCGCAAGATGGACATGAAGGCGCTGATCGACCTGTCCGTCAATGAAACGCTGCCGCGCACGGTGATGACGTCGGTGACGATCATGCTGGCGCTCGGTGCGTTGCTGCTGTTCGGCGGCCATGTGCTGCGCGGCTTCACCGCGGCGATGATGCTGGGCATCATCGTTGGCACCTATTCGTCGGTCTATGTGTCGTCCTCGCTGCTGATCTCGCTGGGCCTTTCGCCGATGTCGTCGGAAAAGAAGGCCGCCAAGGCGAACCTGGCGTCGCAGGCCGAGCGGGTCGGGCCGCGCGATGATGGGGCCAAGCCCTGAGCGAGGAACGGCGTACCGGCATGGAATTGCGCCGCGACGAGAGCGGGCAGGGGCCGATCGTCACCGGTTTTGCCGGGCGCGGTTTCCGGGTGCGCGACGATCTGTTTCCCAACGGCCTGTTGCTCAGCCCCGTGCGGGCGATGGCCTGGGACGATGCACCGACAGTCGACGCGCTGACGCTGGCGGCACTGGGCGACCTGCTGGACGGCGATCCTCGTCCTGAATTTCTGTTACTGGGCACAGGGGCCGGACTGCGCCAGCCACTGCGGGCCTTTGTGCGCGATCTGGAGGCCAAGGGGATCGGCGTGGAGGCGATGGACAGCCGGGCCGCCGCGCGTGCCTGGGGTGTATTGCGGGCCGAGGAACGGTCGATCGTCGCGGCGCTGCTGCCGCTCTGAACGGCGGGTTGAGGGATACAAAAAGGGCCGCCCGGTGGGGCGGCCCTTTTTGTTGGCGGATGGAGCGGATCAGAAGTGGATCTTCACGCCCGCACGATAGCTTTGATAGCTGATGTCCTTGCGCCAGACCGTCGTATCGGCGGTCAGGTTGAGGTCGACAGAGCCAGCCCGGATGGTCAGGCCACCGCCGATCTCACCCCAATTCTTGTCGGAGCCACCCAAGGCGAAGGGCGCGAGGCTGCCCGTACCCCCGACCAGATTGGCGAGGAAGAAAGCCGGTTGGTCGTTGAACTCATGGACATAATTGGCAGTGAGATAGGGTTTGAACCCGCCCGTATTCGCCTTGACCGTCGCGCCCAGGCGACCCTGCGCGCTGCGGATCGCATGGCGCTTGATCACCAGCGCTGCGTCGCCGCCATATTCCGCGAGGTTGCCCGAGCTGATATAGGCCCCGCGCAGCGCCGCGCGTGGAACGATGCTGAACGCATCGCTGCCCAATGCCTTGCTGAGGCCGAGTTCGCCCGACAGCGCCAGTTCCTGGTCGCTGCCATAGAGGGTGTAGGGGGTAATGCCGACCGCGAAGGACCGGCGCGAACGGGTTGCCATGGTGCCCGCGCTGCCGACCGCATCCAGCTTGATGCCGCCAAGATCGAACGCGCCATAGACGGTGCCCTGATAGAGGCGTGCCCGGCTCCAGTCATTGGCCCCCGTATTGCCCTTCAACTCGCTGAAGGAGGCGGAAAGGCCGATGACGCCGGTGTCGCCGAACGCCTTTTCGATGCCAGCGGCCATATACCAGCCGTCGAACTGGTCGCGGCCAAGCGGCGTGGCTGTCCGCATCGGGGCGCTGTCGCCGTCGATATAGCCGCCCGCCAGGAAGGCGCTGACATCATCGGGCAAAACGCCTTCGCGCGTCATCATGTCGTTGCTGCCACCCTGCGCCATGCCCAGGTCGATATTGTTGAGGCTGGCGGCGGCCAGTTGCAGCGGCTGGCCGGTCATGGTCAGCGTGCCGCCCATCGCCCCGCCATCGAGCTTCGTCAGGCGGTCGCGATAGAAGCGCGCCATATTGTCGTTCAGCACTTCGGACATCGACGTCTTGAGCGTCTCGGTGCGCGGCGCCATCGCTTCGAAGGTCGCCTGGACCCCGGCCACGCTCAGCAGATCCGCCTCGCCATAGAGAGTGGCATAGGTGGCATAGAGCGACCGGTTCTGATCGAGCAGCTGGGCGAAGCTGGTCTGGTTCGGCGCAGCGCGATTGACGACATCGGCATAAAGACCCGCATCGATCCGCACGCTGACGCTGTTGGGGCCATAGAATAGAACCGGCTTCAACACGGCCGACAGGTTGGTCGGCGTCGCAAAGCTGCCATCCACGCCGCCCTCTGCTGTCAGGAAGGTATAGCTGTTGCCGGCGCGTATCCGGGCACCGGTCGCGGCACCAAAGGCCACGCGGCCGCCCAATGCGGCGATGCCGTTAAGGGGGTCGCCGACCGCGAGCGGCGCTAGGTCGCCATCGGCTTCCACGAACTGCGTCGCCCGAACCGCCAGCACGTCCGATATGCCATTGACACCCAGATCGATCTGCAATGTGCTGCCCGACGAGAGCAGCGCATTGCCTTCGATGCCGAGCGTTCCGATCGTACCGACCCCGCCGGGCGCGATCGTGCCCAGCACGTTGGTGAAATAGGGTGCGCGCACTATTCCCTTGCCCGACAACAGGCCGGTCATGAGGAAATAGTCGCCCGGCGTCTCGACCGTGCCATCGACATTCATCACACCGGACAGATGCGCAATGTCCATCAGGCTGGTCAGCGATCCGCTGGCGGTGACCTCAAGCGCGGCGCCCGTGCCTGCGATCGTGAAACGATCGACGGTGGCGACCATGTTGAGCGTGGTCTTGCCCGCTGCGCTGAGCGTCACGTCATAATAGCGGCCGATCACCCCCTGAGCGGCAAGCGGGTCGATATTGTTCGGCACGAAGCTCGTCGCGCCGGGCAGGCCGTTCGCCAAGGTGGGCGTGGGTAGAGCCGCAACACTGGCGTCTTCCGCCTGCGCCTCCTGCACCGCGCCGGTGGGCAGGGTGACATTCTCAGCATTGGGGCTGCGTTCGGCGATCTCCACCTTGCCCTTATTGTTGCTGACCACGGTAGAGCCGGTGGTGGTGCCAGCCGCGTCCGCAACAACGGGTTCGCCATCGATGATCAGCGTGTCGGTGCCGACATCATAGCATTGATCGTCCGGCCCATCATTGGGCTGGTAGCAGATCTGACCGAATTTCTGCGTGCTGTCCTGCCCGAACGCACCGGCGCCCGGCGTCGTGGGCACGCCGTTCACCAGCGCGCCATTGCTGTCGATCACGCGATAATTGGGGTCGAGCGCGGTCACCCAATGGTCAGGATCGCTCCACAGGCCGTCTCCTGCCTTCGCGGTGGCATAGCGATAGGGGTTGTTCTGGGCGATCCAGTCCCAGAACAGATAGAGCGGCTGGTAGAAGGATGAGCCTCCATAGGAGCTTTGCGGCTGTTCGAGGAAATAGCGGCTACCGCCGGAAAGAACGCCGATGATCGTCTTTTCGTTGAAGGCCTGATCCAGGATCAGCGGGCCGCCCGAATCGCCGCCTGCGGTGCTGCCTTCATTGGACAGCGCATCATCCTTGAACAGGTTGAAGTCGAACGGATTTTCCCGGGTCGGATCATCGAAATCGGTGTGATAGAGATTTTGGGTATAGCCGCCCGGTGCGCCAAACAGGAACGCATCGATATCATCGAGCGAGCCGAGCAACCCAAGGAAGTTTTCCGCCGTCTTGCGACGGAAGTCGATGCCTGCGCTGGACCCGGTCGTCCCGCTGCCGGTGCGACCATAGCCCGTGATCGTCACATGATAGCCGGTGCCCGACGTCTCGCTGATCGCCGAAGGCGCGGACAAGGCGGAAAAGAGCATCGTCCAGGTCGGCACGTCCGACGCAGGCGTGTCGAGCGTAGCCATCGCCACGTCGCCATAGAGGAAGCTCAACGCCGGCGGATCCAGCGAGTCGGGATGATAGGCGATATTGTTGACGTTATAGACGCTCAACGCCGTGTTGGTCTGGAAGCCATTGCTCAGCCAGTCGATCAGGCCCGGACGGGCGTTGTTCTGGAAAGCGAAGGCGACCGGCACACCGTCATTGACGGTGCTATAGTCAGGGGTGTCGAGGTCGTTGACGCAGTGGGCGGCAAAGATGACGGTGCGCGGATTGACCAGTGTACCGGTGCACACGAAGCCGTCGGCCCGATACATGATGCCGACGCCGTTAACGTCGCTACCATCGACGATATCCGACGGGCTTTTGCTGTCGTTCGGTACGACGGCGTGGGCCAGTGGCGCAAAGCCCAGAGCGGCCACAGCTGCCGACGCCAAAAGGCCGGTACGGCCGGCGCGCGCAAGTAAGCGCGCACCATTCTTGCGAATGTGCATGACGATAACTCCCCAAAGACCTGATCTCAAGCTATGTCAGCAACAGGACGAACACAATGTAGCAAATTTGAAACTTCTCCTCTGTTTCAAAAAGGTCACATGTTGCTCCCTGCCCCGGGAGATTCTGTTGTAGAATGACGCAAATCTGGGTCTTGGGCGCTACGCTACTCGGCCGCCCGTATACGCTACTTCATGACAATGGCCGTTAACTTTAACATGGCTCAGTTTTTCGCCGGTCAAGGGCCTCCCTTGCGCAACCGCGCCGATCCGCTTAAGCATAGCATCAAGTTCCGGCTTCCCCATGAAGCTGGCGAAAAACAGAAGTGAGTTTCGGCATGGTGCAGCAGAGCCGCCCATCGCCGCAGAGTTCCGGTCCGACCGGTGGTTTTTCGGGCAAGCGTGTCCGATCCGGTCAGGGCAATGGGAGCAAGGCTGCGGCCATTCCTCCCCCGTCACCATCGCGGGGTTCTGCGCCCCATGGCGTGCGTGAGCGGCGATCCTATGCCGCGATCGACCTTGGCACCAATAATTGCCGCTTGCTCATCGCCAAGCCATCGGCCGACGGCTTCATCGTCGTCGATGCCTTTTCGCGCATCGTGCGACTGGGCGAAGGGCTGGCATCGACCGGGCGGATCAGCGACGCCGCGATCGATCGCGCCATTGCCGCGCTGTCCGTCTGCGCCGACAAGTTGCGCCGCCGTCATGTGACGCTGGCCCGATCGGTCGCGACCGAAGCCTGTCGCCGCGCGTCCAATGGCACGGACTTCATCCAGCGCGTCTATCGGGAAACCGGCATTGCGCTCGATATCATCACAGCGCAGGAAGAAGCGCGATTGGCGGTGTTGGGTTGCCATGCGCTGTTGGAACCCGGCAACGGTCCGGCCTTGATCTTCGACATTGGTGGAGGATCGACCGAACTGGTACTAGTCGATTCAAATGGATCGGCAGGTGCCCCCCGTATCGTCGACTGGGTGAGCGCGCCTTGGGGCGTGGTGTCACTGACCGAAAGCGAAGCCTTCGACCATGGCGA
>TARA_R110000787_G_scaffold207667_2_pt1 | contig 28554 bp, 26 predicted proteins | sample TARA_R110000787 | Tara Oceans TARA_R110000787 (sample SAMEA4397920) | marine metagenome | biome: Polar Biome; feature: [DCM] deep chlorophyll maximum layer (ENVO:01000326); material: water (ENVO:00002006), including particulate matter (ENVO:01000060) such as... | depth 35 m | reverse complement strand
CCGGCGTGGGCGTCGGGTGCCTCTCCGGCGTGGGCGTCAGACGCTTCTTCAGTGTGAGCACCGGGCGCTTCGTTTGCATGGCTGTCGCCGGTTTCAGCAGAGGTTTTGGCGGCGTCGGTCTCGCTCTCCTCCGGAGCCTCATGATCATGGCCGTCCGTTTCGGATAGGTTTGATATCTCCTTGCCAACCGCAGCCACGACAGTTTTTTCCAACTTGTTGTGAGGCTCTGCTGGTGCCGCAATCGCGTGGCTTGCCGTGAAAAAAAGGGCACTTGTCACCAGCGCGGCACTGGATGTCATTTTGTTATACATTTCTGGTCTTTACTCCAAGACAGATAGAAGGCGCAGCACTTAAGCTGACGCTGAAAGGTCTCTGATTTTGGGAAAACGACTAGTCGCGACCATGGACACTTAGACAGCGCTATCTGGTTCAAATATCGCCTGTCGGTGGCCAGTGATCGCACTTTGGGCGAAAGTCAGCACCGTTCGTTTCCGAGAGAGCCTAGCTTCTTGGAGGCCGGTAAAGCCCTTGTAATAGAGAGAGCATCATCTGGTCGTCGGATTGTGACCAGGCATGCGCTTTGGGCGATGCGATGCCATCCATCCTGATTTTCTTAGCGACGATCAAGTGAACGTGGCAGTCACCGAAATGGTGTGAAGTACTGTCGCCGCCACCTTCGTCTTGCTGTCGGTCGGTATGATCAGGGGTCGCAGAATCGGCGGCAGAAGCAATTTTTCCAATATCTGCGTCGCCGACGACGCCGGTGTGTACGTCAGCTTTGGCAAGACTGATATTCAGAACCAGCGCAAAGAGCACGGTCAAACCGATTTTTGCAAAATGAATGACTGACAACTGCTTCATGCTGATCGCTTACACCACATTTCCGTCATAGCCCATAGGTTTGATCGAAAGAACATTTCAACTTATGCTGAGCGTGCAGAAAAACCCATAGGGGGTGCGCCGCATGCAACAAGGCCGGGCCGGGTCTAATGACCATGGGCCAAGGCACCTTTGGCCATGGAGGTGGTAATTTCTTCACCTCCGCTCAGGTCTGGATGGTCATCGCGTGCCCGCAACAGCCTCAGAGCATTGGCGACAACCAGCAAAGACACCCCCACATCAGCGGCGATAGCGCCCCACATTGTCGCCAGACCAAAGGCGGTCAGCCCGACGAACAGCGCCTTTGTCGCCAGCGCAAACGCGATATTCTGACGTATGATGGTCATCGTGCGCCGAGAGTGACCGATCAACCACGGAACCTTGCCTATGTCGTCGGTCATCAAGGCAATATCGGCGGTTTCAATTGCAGCGTCCGATCCCATGGCTCCCATGGCGATGGCAAAGTGCGCCCTTGCCATTGCCGGAGCATCATTTACGCCGTCGCCGATCATCGCAACGACATCGTAACGCGCGACCAGTTCCTCGATCGCGGTTACCTTGTCCTCGGGAAGCAATTCGGCACGCACCTCGTCTATTCCGACCTCTGACGCTACAGCGCGGGCGGTACGTGCGTTATCGCCCGTCAGCATGACAATCTTTTGCACACCCTGCGCATGAAGGCGTGCCACCACGTCCCTAGCGTCGGCGCGGATCCGATCACGCAGTTCGATCACACCCAATAGACGGTCACCGGACCCAACAACGACCATTGTGCTGCCGGCGGTTTCAATCTGCTCCAGCAGGTCACGGGGTATGGCCTCCCCAAATCCCTTTTCCGTCGCAAACCGATCAGACCCAAGCCAAACCGGTTTGTCTTGCATCCAACCCTCGACGCCGCGGCCTGGAACGGTACGCGTATCACTTGCCACTGCTTGACGGATATCGTCCTGTTCCCCGCGTGCCAAGATCGCGCGTGCCAGCGGGTGCGATGATCGTGCCTCAAGAGCTATGGCAGTGCTCAACAGCTCTTGCTTGGCAATGCCGTCCATCGGGTGCAGGGCCGCGACTTCGGGTTCGCCCATGGTGATGGTACCGGTTTTATCCATGGCCAGGGCCATCAGACGCGAGGGCGCTTCCACATACGCCCCCCCTTTGATCAGCACACCGTTACGTGCAGAAGACGCCAGCGACGCGACGATGGAGACCGGCGTCGAGATAACCAGCGCACAGGGGCAGGCGATTACCAAGAGCACCAGCGCGTTATAGAACCAATAGCTCCACGCCCCCGCGAACAGTAACGGAGGAACCACTGCGATCAAAAGTGCAAGCGCCATCACGATTGGGGTATAGACCCGGGCAAACCTAGTGACCCACTGTTCAACCTCGGCACGTTGTGAATGTGCATCACCCACCATTCGGATAATCTTGGAAAGCACGGTGTCGCTTGCCGGCTTGGTCGCCCTGATGGTCAACGTACCGACCCCGTTGATCGTACCCGCGTAAACATCGTCACCTGCTTCCTTTGCGACCAACGCGCTTTCGCCAGTGATCGGTGCCTGATCCACGTCGCCATGCCCGGAGACCACTTCGCCATCAAGTGCGATACGGTCACCACCGCGCACGATAAACCGATCCCCGACAGAGACTTCTGCCGCAGGGATATCTGTTTCGGTCCCATCAGGCCGGATAACCCGCGCGGTCGAAGGGGCAAGATCAAGCAACGCCGACACCGCATTGCGCGCGCGTCCCACGCTCCAGGATTCAAGGGCTAGGGACAGCGCAAAAAAGAAAGCAACCGTCGCCGCCTCGAAAAATTCGCCTAGTATAATCGCCCCGGTAACAGCCACGATCATCAAAAGATTCATATCTGGCGATACCCTGCGAGCCGCTGACCAGGCTTTGGGTGCGATAAGCCACGCGCCGAACACCACCGCGAGCATGAAAAGCCCCATTTCGACCAGCGGCATAGGCGTTTCGCCGTGCCCTGAAAACAGTCGCAACGCGCCCGCAGTGCCGGTTTCAACCAGGTGATACAGAAACCCCGCCGCCCAGAAACCGCCGCTAAGCGCAGTGTAGAACCGCTGCTGCGCGAAATGCGCTGCCTGATCGGCCTGTGCATTTTCCGCATCCCACACTTTCGCGCTCATGCCGGTGGTGCTGACAATCTGAATAATCTGATCATCGCTCAACGACTCAGCACCCGCCAGAATTGTCATCCTGCCATTCAATACATCGAAGGCCAGAGATTGAGAGCCACCGACGTTGGGCCCAACGACCTTGTTCAAAATTGCCACCTCTTCGGCGCAATCAAGTCCGTTGACCCTAAAACTGCGCCCGGCGGACGGCGGAGGCACCGCCGCGTTCAGCGTGCTGCGCGTCGCCTGACCACAACAGGCACCGGTTGGCGATTCATCCTCCGGATGGGCGTGATCATGCGAGTGCAGGCTGTCATTGGGCATTGGAAAAACCTCGGCTAGGGAATGTCCCATCATAGATAGGAGCTTCAGCAACTAGAGGTTCAAGTGCTTTTTTGCAGAAATCTGATCGCGACTGCAGGCGCCCGATTTTACCCGCGCACAGACGTGAATATACGCCCTTAACCCAGATTAAGGCTGTTAACGAACATTCATGCTATGCTGATCCTGCGGGAATCATGTGACTTGGGTATCAAGGTGTCTTTTATTCGCAGCTGTCTTTCCCGCTTAGGCTTTGGACCAAAGCCTAAGGGATTTGAAGACTCGCAGTGGTGTGATCGAATTCGGGGGAGCCATGTCAGCAAAACTATTGAACGTGGTGTACGGAAGACATTCGAGATTTGAAAGCTTCGTGGGCCGCGCGTCGCAATCAGTGTTTGTTGGCAGGGTTCTGGTGGGTACCACAGACCGGCGCGAACGTTTTCACTATGGTGCTCACCAATGTGCCGCCATTGCCCCGGATGGTTTCCCCGCTCCCGTACTGGCTCAGGAGAAACGAGGAAAACGCACCGCCTTTGTCAAGGCGGGTGATGTTTGGTTTTTCCGCTATGCACCCGTCTTCACCGGAACGGTTTCCGGCGCGTTTCTTACCAAATGAATGCCTTGATCCTGGAAGGTATGATCAAGGCTGACCAGGTGCTTGGATTGTATCAGGCAAGGATATGCCACGGTTTCTGATCACTGCGCGGCAGAACGTACCCAGTCTTCACCGCCCCGATACGCTAAAAAACGCTCATCAGCGTTAAGAGAGGATGGGGAGGAGAGGTGCTTTAAACAGCTTTAATGAAACGGTCATCAAAACTGCGAAAGTTGATCTGACCAAAGGAAACACAGTGTTTCTTCTGGGGCAACAAACAATGGAGGAATACCGAGATGGCCAATCAAAATTATCAACGCGAACGTTCCTACAGTGACGACCGTGGACAAGGAAGAAACGCTGGCAACGACGGATCGCGCCGTCATGATTCCGATTGGGGGGAAGACCGTTCGGAAGGATACCAGCAAGGAAATCGCAACAGCTGGGAAAGACAGCAAGGCGGCGGCCAGGATTGGCAAAGCAATCGTTCCGGCCGGGGTCAAAACCAACAGTATCAGGACAGCTATATGGGCGATTCCTATGACAGTGACCAGCGTGGTGGAATGAGCAGAGGTGGAGACCAATCTCGGCAACAGGGCTACGGCCAAAGCGGCTATGGTCAAGATGCATATGGATCCGGTCAAGGCCGCAGCGGATACCAAAGCGGAGGTTCTCAAGGTGGCGGCTACCAGAGTGGTGGATACCAAGGTGGCGAATACCAAGGCGGTGGATACCAGGGTGGCGGCTTTCAAGGTGGCGGCTACCAGAGCGGTGGATACCAAGGTGGCGGATACCAGGGTGGCGGCTATCAAGGCGGTGGCTATCAAGGTAGCGGGTATCAAGGCGGTGGGAACTCTCAACGCGGATATCAGGGCAGCAGGGATCAAGGCCGTAGCCAGTACGGCTCTCACTGGGGTGACGGCGGCGATTATGAGGGCTCCCGCGGCGGTTCGACCGAAGGCAGATCTTCATGGATGCGCGGTAATTCCGGTTCCGGCGGCGATAATTATCAGCAATCGGGGCAATCGCATTCCGGACGCGGCCCTAAAAATTATCAACGCTCTGACGAACGCATCAGCGAAGACGTATGTGACCGCTTGTCAGACGATCATCAACTTGACGCGTCAAACATCGACGTGTCGGTATCGGGTCGCGAGGTTACACTTTCCGGTGAGGTAGATTCAAAACAAGCCAAGCGTCGCGCTGAAGACTGTTGCGATTCTGTTTCCGGGGTTGAGCATGTCCAGAACAACCTGCGGGTAAAAAAGTCGAACAGCGAGAATAGCAGCCAGGAAACGTCGAAATCTAAGAACAAATAATAAAGTAGAATAATCACAAGTACCGGCAAATCCGAATTTGCCGGTACTTGGCCCGACAAAACGTGCCGCCGCACAACAGAGGAGATCGTTTATCCGTCCCAACCCTTAAGCTGGTCGATACGGTCTTGAGCTACGCGTGCTGAGCTCGATGGCATCTTTATGCGGCGCGACCGGATGCGATTGACCGCATTATGGTTTCTGCGAGCGCCGTGTGTAAGGACGTCGGGCGGGAAGTGAATTGGCTCATAACCGATCATTCGTTGCATATCCACGCGCCTGCGCAGGACAATCCGGTTACCCTTGCGTTCAATCAGACCTTCGGCGGAAAGCTGGCTAAGGTTCTTGCTGATCGACACGTTGGTCAATCCGATCAAATCCCCAAGCTCCGATTGGGTAAGGGGTATCTGGACCTCGTCTTTGTCGGTCGTGCTCCCGAACCGGTCATTCAACATCAGCAACAGACATATCACTCGCTCACGCGCCGTCATCCGCCCCATTGCCACGAGTGACCTGACCAGAACCGACTGCATCTCAGCAGCTTTGTGCAAGAAGTATGTCGCGATTGCAGGGGTCAGAAAGGAAGGAGATAAAAATGCGCTCATCGGGATCGGTTGTAGTACGCAGTCGCTGAGGCTGCGTAGGGACCCCAGTGTGCGGGCGCTGCCTAGATCGGTGAAACCAACCATGTCACCTTCCTTGTAAAGAAAGATGATCTGGCGCTGACCATCCGGCAGAACGCCGTAGGAATAAAGGAAACCAGACTTAACAAGATACAGAAAATCTGCCCTATCGCCTTCGTGCTGGATATCAACTCCACGGTCAAAGGCGACGGGAGGCAGGCTGCACCTGAGCAGAGTCGAACGAACCGCAGCTGCGACGGATAATGGCGTGTCGATATTGTTTCCTGCGAAAAGAGAAGACATTGTTACCTACCATTCTACCATACGTTTACTAATCAACGGCTTCTGTACTTGATAGGTTCCTTCCTAAAACACCCTTTCGGCACGATGTTTCCGATGGAATCACCTTAGCGGGCCAGCCTGCACTTTGTGTCGAAAACCCCCGCCGGGCCGATGGTGCTGACCTCCACCTGATCCAGTTTAACGGACGGCAAGCGGAACGCCGCGACGTTGTATTTGGCCTGCCGCCCGGCCCGCTGCCGTGTCTGCATAATGCCCCCGGTCGGTGACGATTTCGCTTTTTCTGCCGATAACCTTCGAACCTTTAAAGCATTTTAAGGCAGGGTATGCCGTTCATGGCTCATCATGGAGGTCTCGCAGTCAATTCAATATCGAGTAAAGGAATCAACTATGAACCGCCCACCTTCGCGCTACCGTGACCCAGAGCAGCAATTTGAGAATCGTTCACGCAACAGCCAGCCTGGATCTGCAACCAGGGGGGGTGCTGTCAACGATCCCACTTTGAACGAGTCATGGCACACGCCGTCTTTCAACAGATACGGCCCCGACTATTACGGTCCCAATCAGGGATATGGCGAAAATTTCGGATCCCGGCAGAGCAATGAACGGGGTTTTTTCGATAAGGCCGCCGATGAAGTGCAATCGTGGTTCGGCGACGAAGACGCGGAACGGCGGCGCGAGCAGGATCACCGTGGCAAGGGGCCGCGCAATTACAGAAGATCAGACGAGCGTATTACCGAAGACGTAAACCAGCGGCTTTCAGATGACCGTCACGTGGATGCTTCGGATATCGAGGTTTCTGTCGCGGATAGCGAGGTAACCTTGACCGGGACCGTAGATTCACGCCAGGCAAAACGACATGCCGAAGACTGCTGTGACGCGGTCTCTGGGGTAAGTCACGTTCAGAATAACCTCAGGGTGCGTAAGGTCACGGAACCTTCACAGGCTCCACTCGTTTAGAGTCACTACATCACTGTCCGTGCCGCTTTTTGCTGCACGGGCAGTGAGCCCAGTTATTCTCAGGACACATAGATGATTGAATTTTCCGGGTACGCGATGCGTGCTCTATTTGCTGACGCTTGCGATTTGTCGGTCGAAAGCGACCGCACCAGAAAGAACGAACCTTTGGTGCCGTGGGCCTTCTGTCAAATGGCTGGTTTCGACAACCGGCCTTTAGCGCGGCGCTGACGTTAACTGTGCTCAGCCTTCAGGGCTGGTTCCATGAATTTATGAAAACGCGAATAGCGTGCCTGATGATCCTGCGCGGTCATTGGAATAGGACCTGCGAAAGGAGGAGGTGCAATGGCTAAATCTACGTTAATGTTCTGGGCCATCTTTGGGCTCGCCGTCATCCTGCCCAAGGTGGTTTTGGTCGTGACGGTTGCGGTACTGACCATGCAGACCGTGCTAATCCTTGTCAGGCTGGGGGCCAGGGTTTCAGCGGGATCGAGCCCAAAGACCCAGGGGAGGGATGTCTGTCCCGTATTCTCGGTTCATGTAGCGATTCACAACGAACCGCCTATATTGGTGAATGCGACGTTGCACGCGCTGTTCAGGCAGGAATTTCCCAGTGACAGGGTCGAAATTATTGTCATCGACAATAATACGACCAACCCTGCGCTCTGGTCTCCGGTAGAGTGTGAATGCAGTCTGCTCGGGGATCGGTTCCGCTTTCTTCATCGCGAGGGCGTTATCGGCGCGAAAGCCGGAGCGCTCAACATAGCCCTGGCTCACACAAGACCCGATGCATCGCATATCGTCACCATTGACGCGGATTATGTGGTGCAGCCCAATTTTCTTGCCGATGCCGAACGGGCGTTGAGGCGGACCGGAGCGGATTACGTCCAATTCCCCCAGGCGTATCGCCGCACAGACAGTATCGCCCAAGGGGTAGATATTGAGCTTGAAGAATATTTCCGTTCCGAAGCTCGCATGGCAGACGATGCCGAAGCCGTCTTGCTGACCGGTACGCTTTGCGTCATCTCGAAAGCGGCCTTGCTTTGCGTGGGTGGGTGGTCCGGACGCACCACTACCGAAGATGCGGAACTGGGGGTCCGTCTGTGCAAGGGTGGGTTCACCGGGCGATATATACCCAAAGTGGTGGGAAATGGCCTATTGCCCCTGACGCTAACTGATTTACTGAAGCAGCGCTATCGGTGGACCAGTGGCAATCTGCGTACGCTGGTGCTGTATCTGCCAAATCTGCTTTGGCACAGCGGCGCATTGCGCACCCGACAAGTCGTTGCGATCATCGCGCAGCTTGGCGCATGGCTGAATTTTGGTCTTGTTCCTGCCGCAGCGTTGCTAGCGACGGCGCTGTTCAATCCAGCCTTCACTGTGCTGATGACCGTTGCGGCAGTTTCCATATTGCTTGCTCTCGGAGACATCATAAGCCGCCTGATGACCCGCAGCATCAAGGAAACCGAAAGCCTTGCCCTCGGTGTCGCTGCCATCACCAGTCGTCTCTCCCTGGCACCCGCTGCGGCACGCGCCACCGCCGATGCGTGCTTTTCCGGCACACAGAAATTCATAGTGACGCGCAAATTTGCGTCGTCACATAATTGCCATTCTCACGTGCCACTAGACCATATGGTTTTATTTGCCCTTGCCCTTTCAGCTCTTTGGAACGTGCGTGAGTTGTCGCTCACCATTCAATTGGGCGTGGGCGCTCTGACTCTGCCTCTTCCGGCCGCATGGTGGGTTACAGAACAACTCACACGCTACCGCAGTGTTGCCTTTCACACCCCAGACGCAAAGGAGATCAGCGCATGAGCAGCGAAAAGGACCTGCGCGTCGACATCGTTATTCCCACATTCAACCGCGCCCATCTTATTGAACGGGCCGTGCAAGCGGCGCTGAACCAGTCATACTGGAACCGCTTGGTCACAGTGGTTGACGACGGATCCAACGATGCGACGAAACAGGTGCTTCAGCCGTATTTTTCGAGACCTGATTTCAGCTACATTCAGCTAAAGAAGAATCTTGGCACTGCGTCTGCCAAAAATGCAGGCCTGCTGCTGACCGGCGGACCGGCCGTCACCTTCCACGACTCGGACGATATCGTGCACCGCGACAAGGTCTTGCGTCAATTACGTGTGCTGACACGCCAAGACGTCATGGCTAACGAATGCCTGAACTGGGCACCCAGCGGCAAGCAGAGCGGCACGCGTATTGATGTTGATGCCGTGTTGACACATCACTCCCTTATTCTACCTGACGGCCGGCAGGTCGACATTCGGCGGAACCTGTCGCTCATTGATGACGTCTTTCCCAATCTTCAGATGGGTGCGGAGGTGCCGGGCGACTGGACCCATGTGAATTCCGGCCTGTTCCGGCAAGAGGTTTTTGCGCGTTTTGGGGGTTTTGAAAATTGTATTGAAGAAGATCGGGAATTTCGCAATCGCATTATCCTCAACGGGGCAATTGTCTGGGTGATCCCTGAATTGTTGCTGACAAAAATCGAAACCTCGGACAGCCTGACCCAGTCGGCTGCATCCGATTATGATAGCGCGCAACGACGGGCGGACCGTGACATGGTCTGGGCCAAAGTTGCTGAATGGCGCAGCACAGGCAAGATCGCACCTGTACCCGTCGATCTCCCGGATCTTGAGATCGAATTCGCCAGTAATCCGGCTGCGTTGGTAGCCAGAGACATTCCAATGTCGAAACGAACCGCCAAAACGGTCCGGGACGTCATTGCGACCAGCTGGAATCAACCTGTGATTAACACGAAGGAGGCGGCCGAATGAGTATACAAGCGCCAAGGATCGGGATCGTCGATACCTGTTGCCCCGCTCCTTATGGTTTGGGCGTGTTCGCGACGCGCCCTTTGGGGGGCACAGAGGCCACCGTTCTAAAAATCGTTCACGCGCTTCAGGGTAAATTTCGCTTCAGCCTCTTCCAACGGAATGCACCCACAAGCAACGGGTCCGGAGGGTGTGCGATGCATCCGCTAGACAAGGCTTTCGAGGATCAGTCATGTCAGGCGTTTCTTGTCATAAATTCGTGGAAGGTTGCGTGTCGCCTGCGGAGGTTTCACCCGCAGGCCCCGATCGCGGTGTGGCTGCATGTACATCCGGGCCGTCACAATCGACAGATGGGGGCGGCACTGGCCAAGGCCAATATCGACGTAATCTGCGTATCAGATAGCCAAGCGCGACAGCTTTCGGATTTTTTCGGGTCGGGGCCACAACCCGAAATCTCGTATATCCATAACCCTATCGCGGATGATCTTGTCCCTGACGATACCCCGCGCAATCCTGACCGTTTGTTCTTTTGCAGTTCACCGCACAAAGGGCTGCGTCAGGTTTTTCGGCAATTTGCGGCCCTGCGCGAACGTTTTCCCAGGCTCACGCTCGAGGTAGCGGACCCTGGCTATCTGTCATGGGATACCGGCAAGATCCCCGAAGGGGTCTGGCTCAGAGGTTCTCTCGCGCATGACCGCCTGATTGCCAGAATGCGACGGGCGCTTTGCCTGTTTTACCCACAAGACAGCTTTGCCGAAACCTTTGGGCTAGTGATTGCGGAAGCAAATGCGGTCGGAACACCGGTTCTGGTGCAGCGCGGTTTGGGTGCCAACGACGAAGTTGTAAGCGGTGATGATCAGCTCATCGATTCCACCGACCTGGACCAACTTTCGGCACGTATCCGTCAGTGGCAAACCGAATTTCCTAGTGTCCAGTGCCAACCGTGCTTTCGGCTTGGCTATGTCTCTGCGCGTTGGCAGCAACGACTTGAAAGTATGCTGAGTGGTGCGGCATCGCATAACCCGACCACAGGCCCGGCGCATCGGAATACGACATTATTCTCAGAATTTCGTGGCCCAAAGTTCGCAAAAAACTATGTGAAAACAAACAGGCTTCGCCACGACGGTGAGGGCAAACGCTACTTCAAGGAGTTCCAATGCAAGTAAAACTACCAGAGCTCGAGCGCAAATATTGGAAATGTACAGACCCGTGGTTATTGCAAACCGACCCATTGGGACACGAGATCTGCAACGCCATTTATTCTGCATTATCCAAAGAAACGTATCGCTCAGCGGTCGAGCTAGGATGTGGAAACGGTGCGCTGGCCGGGCGCCTTCGCCAGCGTTGTGATAACTATGTCGATATAAACGGTGCCGCAAAGGCACTATTGGCTGCTCGGCAGTCGGTATCCGGTCGCGGGAAAATCCGGCGCGAATTTCCGTGCCCCCTACCTGACGGAGATCATGACTTGATCATACTGTCAGATATTCTCTATTTTCTTGATGCCGACGAAATTCGCGAGCTGGCCAAACAAATTTCGCAATCCTGGTCCGGTGCCGAGATCATCAGTTTTACATATTTTCCCGAAGATCCGCAGGTTGTGAATGGCGGAAACGCGTTTGAAATTTTCAAGCAGGCTCTTGCGGCAGATTTTACTTTCAAGACCACGAAGCACGCCTCGGGTTATCAGATTGATCATCACGTACGCGCCGATCAAAGCCTTTATAATTAAGCTGCGTTTTCCAGCTAGGCCGACATCGCGACACAGTATGGTCGAGGGTAGCACCGTGGTTTTTTACAAATAATTACAAAAAAGCGCAAATATTGACATTGGTACTTGCTTTACTCGACGTAACGTTAAAAGCTGGCATTTGAACGCGGGAGTCTTGTTGTCAAATCCGCGTCACCCAGGGAGGAACGTTATGAAATTCAACAGTACAACTGCGCTAGCTGCTTCGACCTTCGCGGTGCTTGGCCTTTTGCCTGCCATGGCCACCGCCGAAACCAAGCTTAAATGGGCGCATGTCTATGAGACAAGCGAACCCTATCATACCTGTGCCGTAGCGGCGAATGACCTGCTGATGAGCGCCACCGATGGCCGATATGGCATCGAAGTTTTCCCGGCATCGTCGTTGGGCAAGGAGGTGGACATCAACGAAGGTCTTGGCTTTGGAACGGTGGACATCATCTATACCGGACAATTGTTCGCGGGCCGGTCATACGGTCCAATAGCCATTGGCGGGGCACCGTTCATGTTCCGCGACTATGATCATTGGAACAAGTACCGCAACTCCGATCTGTTCAGCGAATTGTCGCAAGGTTACACCGATGCCACCGCCAACCATATCACGGCGATGACCTATTACGGTGCACGGCACGTCACATCGAACAAACCAGTTCTCAAGCCCGAAGACATGAAGGGCATGAAAATCAGGGTGCCAAACGCACCTCTCTATATGATGTTCCCGCAGGCTGTTGGCGCCAATCCCGCGCCCATTGCTTTTGCCGAAGTGTATCTGGCGTTACAGCAGGGCACAGTGGATGCCCAAGAGAACCCGCTTCCTACCATCAAGGCCAAAAAGTTTTACGAGGTCCAGACCAATATCAACCTTACTGGTCACATTACCGATGCATTGCTTACGATCGTCGGCGGACCGGCCTGGGATGCCATGGATGAAGCGGACCGCAAAGCGCTGACTGACGTTACACAGCAAACTTCTGTCTGTGCGACCGACGCCATTATCAAAGCGGAAAATGAACTGGCTGATTGGTTCCGGGGCCAAGGTGTACAGGTCAACGAAGTCGATCGCGCGCCCTTTATCGAAGCGGTGAAGAAGCTGCATAACGGCGAAGCAGCGACTTGGGATCAGGCGACCTATGACCGGTTGCAAGCGATCGAATAAGCTTCGGTTTCATAGCACATCGTTTCGGGGCGCGGTTTGCGCGCCCTGACCACCTGTCCGAGGGTCATCGATGAAAATACCTGCAAAAGATACGCAAGTTACAGCGCCGCTGGAACTTGAGGACGATGAAATTGATCTGTCTGATCAACAATGGGATGACGGCATAGTGCTGATCCTGTTTTGGGTACTGGCGGGGATCGTCTTCCTACAGTTTTTCACGCGATATGTTCTGAACGATTCAGTCGCCTGGACCGAAGAAATTGCGCGTTTTCTACTGATCGGAGTTACGTTTATCGGGTCGGTAATGGCGACACGAAAGCAAAGCCATATCGCGGTTGAGTTTGTTTACCGCTGGGTGCCGCGCACCGGTCGAAGAATTGCTCAGTTCGTCATTGATGTGATTACCACCGCATTTTTCATTGTCCTTGCCATTCTCAGTGCGCAAATCGCTGGCCGGACCCGTCAGTTGATGGTGTCGATCGAACTGCCGAAAGCGTCGATTTACTGGGTCGTCGTTGCAGCGTTTGTCTGCATGGCGCTGTATTCCGCGTGGAACACCTGGGTCCACCTGCGTGACGGTACCTCAAAGTTGATCGACCCTGAAAAACATGCGGATGATATCCGCGCAATGGACTAGGAGCGCTCTCTTGGACATCATCTGGCTTTTCGTAATGCTCTTTGGGCTGCTGGTCTTCGGAGTTCCCGTCGCTGTGTCTCTTGCCGGTGCTTCGGCAGTCTTTATATTTGCCAACGGGTCGCCTCCGACCATGGTCGTCGCGCATCGCATGATCAACGGGGTCGACAGCTTTCCCCTGTTGGCAGTGCCGTTCTTCATTTTAGCGGGCAACTTGATGAACACGGCCGGAATCACGGAACGTATATTCAACTTTGCGTTGGCAATGGTTGGTTGGATGCGTGGGGGGCTTGGCCATGTCAACGTCGGTGCAAGTGTTATCTTTGCGGGCATGTCGGGTGCAGCTGTGGCCGATGCGGGTGGACTTGGCGCGATTGAAATCAAGGCAATGCGTGACGCCGGATATGATCCGAAATTCGCTGTTGGCATCACCGCAGCTTCATCAACCATCGGGCCGATCATCCCCCCATCTCTGCCGATGGTAATCTACGGGGTCGTGGCGGGGACCAGTATCGGGCAACTGTTCGTCGCTGGGTTCATACCGGGCCTGCTGATGGCCGTAGCCCTGATGATCATGATTGCCATCATGGCGCGCACCCGTGGTTTCGGACGCGATCAGGCGTTTTACTGGCCGGTCCTGTTCTCTACCTTCAGACGGGCGTTTTTGTCACTGCTTACTCCGGTAATTATCGTCGGGGGCATCTTGTCAGGGGCTTTTACCCCGACCGAGGCCGCGGTAGCCGCCTGTGCTTGGGCACTGTTTCTCGGAATCGTCGTGTACCGTACCCTAACCATCCGTCGGTTCTTGCGTGTTAGCTTTGACACCATCGAAACCACGGCCGTTGTGCTGTTGGTGGTAGGGGCGGCGGCGATCTTTGCCTGGATATTAACCAGCAACCGCGTCCCCGAACAATTCGCCGCAGGACTGTTGGCAGTATCAGACAAGCCGTGGGTGATCCTGATCGTGATGAACCTTATCCTGCTGGCGGTCGGTTGCTTTATGGAGACAGTAGCCGCCATCACCATATTGGTGCCAGTCATGCTACCCATCGCCGTGACCTTGGGCATTGATCCTGTGCACTTTGGCGTCATCATGGTGTTAAATCTGATGCTGGGGCTCCTGACACCGCCGGTAGGCATGGTGCTTTATGTCTTGGCACGCGTTGCGAAGATCCCTTTCGAACAATGCGTGGTCGGGACCGCACCGTTTCTGATACCGTTGGTGGTGGTATTGCTGCTGGTTACCTTCATTCCCGGGATAACGATGTGGCTGCCGACACTGATCTACCGATAAAGTCGGCTACGCCCGCTTCGCCAAGGCAAGCTGGGGTGCTTGGACCTCGCATCGGCGGTTGATCCACCGGTGCGAGGCAATCGTTGTCAGGAAAAGAGGGTTCCGCCGTTGATATCGACATTGGTACCCGTGATGAAAGCCGCATCATCGGACGCCAGGAAGACTGCCAGCTTGGCCACCTCCTGCGACGTCCCTTCTCGCTTTAGTGGGGTGACATTCGCGACATGTGTACGCACCTCGGGTTTCGTAAAGATGTTATGAAAATCGGTGTCGATCATCCCCGGACAGATGGAGTTAACCCGGATATTGGGGCCCAGTTCTTTGGCAAGGCCACGCGTCAGCGTCATCAACGCCCCTTTCGCGGCTCCGTAGGCAGAAGCGCCGGGTCCGCCGCCGTCACGACCAGCCTGAGAGGCCAAGCCGACAATCGACGCTCCTTGGGACATGTGTGGTCGGCATGCGCGCACCATCAGCACGAAGGATGTCAAATTGACGTCCATCACCGCCTGCCAATGGTCCAACGACATCTCGGCAAGCGGCACGCGCTTGAGGATACCGCCCGTGACGTGGATCAAGCTATCGACCTGGCCGAACGTTTCGACGGTCTTGCTGACCAAGGCCGCTACGTCTGCTTCTTTCGTCATGTCACCCTGCTGGGCAAATGCCTTGCCGCCGCCGGCCTTGATTTCATCGACTGCGCTGTCAGCCCCTTTCGAACTCGCGAAGTAGTTGATCGCCACATTCGCTCCTTGGGCTGCCAGCTCCATAACGCAAGCCCGGCCGATGTCCCGCCCGCCGCCAGTCACAATTACAGTTTTTCCTGCTAAATTCATTTCGTTTCTCCTGCAAATACCTGACACAGGGGGCGGGCCCCGATCGCCGCCGCTTTTGCAGACACCGGTCTTGGTGGGTGGTCTGCCAACGCTTTCGGTGGCCCATCACATCTGTGTCGTCACTGCACATTTCCTATGTGAAATCCCTTTGATTAACAATACAAATTGTTACAAATAAGCTTTGCGACCGGCATCTAGGCAGGGCATCGCTAGGTTTGGAATATTTGCTCACGAATGTTTCCCACCGGGTCGCGCCAGATCGCAGGCAATCATTTCCGGGGGTCGGTTTCAGTCATATTTGTCATGATATGCTCCTGCCAAAGCGATGGCTGGCGCTGGAGCCACTGCATGGAAATGTAAGGTAATCGCCACAAAACCCTATTGTTAATATTTGTAAAAATAGTGTAGTGTGTTTGATAGTTGTCCGCGGGAAGGGGCGTAAGTGAAATTCAACACTCATTTCAATTCCACGGCACGTGCCATCGCGGCAGGGTTCGATTCGGCGGTCACGCCACCATTGGCCCCCGCGAAGGATCAGCGCGGCGGCAATATTCACGTTGTGGGTTATCCAACGTTGCTTGACCAGAAAGCGTTCATGTCAGAAGCCGGGGCAAAGACCGGGGGCGCTATAATCCGTAAACTGTGCCGGAACGGCGTTCTGTGGCCCCAGCCGGAGGAGATCAAGCCACGTCGATCAGACCTGCTCGACTTTGGCGTCACAAACTTGGGGCCGATGGGTCAGCTGGTTCCCACAACCGACGTCATATCGCGTCCGTTTGCGTACAGAACCGCGCCCCGTGACAATATCTCCGATACACAGATACAAGAATTGAGGTTCGCAAAATGACCCATCCCACACCCGAGACCCTCGAAAAACTGGCGCGGGTCAGCACAGCAACGCTGACAACATCCCTGTTTCGGCGTGGCTTTCGGAACGTTTTCATTCAAGGGCCGCAGCGCATTAATCCGGGGCGAAATATGGTGGGGCCCGCCTATACGCTACGCTATATTCCCGCCCGCGAGGATCTTGACCGGTTGGAATCATTTGCCGATCGCGACAATCCCCAACGGAAGGGCGTGGAAGAATGCCCTCAAGGTGCAGTCTTTGTGATTGACTCGCGCCAGGATGCAACGGCCGCCTCGGCGGGGTGCATTCTGGCAACGCGGCTCCAACAGCGGGGCTGCAATGGAATAGTTACAGACGGCGGCTTTCGCGATACCCCCGAGATATCCGAACTAGACATGCCTGCTTATCACACACGCCCCAGTGCTCCTACCAATCTGACCAAGCATCACGCCGTGGCAATCAACGACCCGATTGCCTGTGGTGGAATTGCAGTGTTTCCGGGCGACATCATGGTCGGCGACAACGAAGGGGTCGTGTGTATTCCGCTTCATCTTGCCGAAGAAGTTGCCAATGAAACAACCGAAATGACCGTCTTCGAAGACTACGTTCTGGAAATGGTTCAACAAGGTGCCTCGATCTTTGGTCTTTATCCGCCGACAGACCCGCAGACCAAGGCAAATTTCCAACAGTGGCGTCAGCACACCAAAAGATGACGCCGTCGCAAAGGCCAAGAACTGGCGCTAGGTAAGGATACCGGGCTTTGCATCGCCGCGGTAGACACCCGCGATATACCCCAGGGTGACGGCTGCCAAAAGCCCGTTGCCCGACAAATATCCACTGTCGCCGCTGCCCGAAACACCGCAGGCCGCGCCCCCTGCGGCATGAAGGTTTTCAAATATACCACCCTTGTTGTTGCGCACCAGCGCCGTGTCAGGGTCCGTCGCCAATCCACCCTGGGTGTGAAACAACGCGCCGGTTACCTTGACCGCACAAAATGGGGCCGTCAAAGGTTGGCCCCCCCAAACGCGGCCAAACACGTCGCTTCCCTCCACGGGGATATCCGCGATCGTTTTCTGTAACGCGGGGGCTGGCAGATCCGTTCGCTTGGCCAATTCATCGACACTGTGACCCATGATTACCGCACCCTGTTTTTCGGCGGTCTTGAAATCTTCGAACTGGCGGGCAATCGCCGCGATCCGACTGTCGAAAATCACCCATGCCACGCCGTCTGGTTGCGACAGCACCGCGCGTGCCGCTTCGGAATATCCTTGTGCCTCGTTCCAAAACCGTTGCCCCGCGCTGTTTACCTGGACGCCGCCTTCGGTGATCATGGCCCACGTGACCAGAACACCATGGGGGTGCGCGACGTTGCCGTGGCCCTGATAGGCACCCAAATGTCGGGTTTCAGCGCCAAGCGCCAGGCCCCAAACGACCGCCTCGCCCCTGTTGCCATCATGACCGAACCACACCGCTTTGTTGATTTCGCTCATGTACTCTGCCACCATTTCCCTGTTGCCGCCAAAACCGTTGCAGGCAAGGATCACTCGGGCGCAACCGATGGTTTCGGTGCTGGCATCGGGTAGCGTAACCTGAGCCCCACAGATGTGATTTCCATTCGCATAGAGCCGATTTGCCCGGCGATTGCAGATCAAAGGTATCTCAAGCGCCTCAAGACGCGCTCGCAACGCGTTAATCAGCTCTTGGCCCGAACGGCCCGGCAGTCCGTGCATCCGGCGACGACTGTGACCGGGATAGTCAAAATCAGTAACAACTGAAAACGGCAGACCATGCTCTTGCGCGAGCCATTCCAACACATGGGCTGCCTTGCCGGCCATTGCCGAAACCAGCGCGGGATCGTTTTCACCTTGCGCCTTGGCCTGAATATCCGCTGCGAAAAGCGTGGGGCTGTCTTCTATCCCCGCAGCCCTTTGAAATACCGTATCTGCGGCGGGTATAAGTCCGGCGCTGAGCGCGGTCGAACCGGCCGGAACAGCGTCTGCTTCGACCAAAAGCACATCCTGTCCAGCCTCGTGCGCGGCCAAGGCCGCAACCATCCCGCATGCACCTGACCCAATGATCAGCGTTTCAACATCAAAGTCAAAGCCAGAGGGCGGTGCGGCGATATCAACACTTGCCATCGAACCGCTTTCCAAGCGCCAGCATATCCGGCGTTCCAATCGCGGCATTCAACCCGTCAAAATCATGCATGCGTTCGGAAAATGCCTTGTTAGACCCGTTTTCTTTCAGGCTGGCATAATAATCCTGCGCTGTTTTTGCCAACGCTCGCACAATGCCGCCCGGGAAGATTACGATGTCAAATCCAAGATCCTGAAGAACCGTCGCAGATGAAATCGGCGTAGCACCGCCTTCGACCATATTGGCTAGCAACGGAACACGACCTTTGAATGTGTCCGCGATCCTGGCCAATTCGCTGCTATCACGAGGCGCTTCGATAAACAGTACATCGGCACCAGCTTCGATATAGCTGCCCGCACGGTCTATCGCCGCATCGAACCCTTCGACGGCGATCGCATCGGTGCGGGCGATGATGAGCGTGTCGTGTCGACGAGCATCGGCCATCGCCGCTATTTTTCCTGACATTTCTTCTTTTGGTATCAACGATTTGTCCGAAAGGTGGCCACATCTTTTCGGGTAGGTCTGATCTTCGACCTGAAGCGCGGAGGCACCGGCCCGTTCATAACTTTGCATTGTGCGGCGCGCGTTCAGCGCGTTCCCGAAACCGGTGTCGGCATCCATAATTACCGGCAGGTCTGTACGATCGGCAATCAAAGCCATCGTGTCGGTCATCTCTGAAGCGGTGCTCAAGCCGATGTCGGGACGGCCAAGCCGGGTATAGGCGACAGCCGCCCCCGAAAGATAAAGCGCTTCGAATCCGGCATCCGTTGCCAACGCGGCGGTCAGACCGTCATAAACGCCGGGGGCGATCAGGATATCGGGTGCATTGATACGATTGCGCAGGGTCATCGGCTGTCTCCGAACTTGATAGCAGCTTCGGCGCACGTCATGATTTCAGTCACGGACCCAAGAGATTTCAACGTTGCATTGTGTACGTCATCATTGAATGCCGCGCATCCATCGGACAACAACACCGTGTGGATATCGCGCAGATGCGCATCGCGCACAGTGCTGGCCACGCCGACGTTGGTGACTATCCCACCAATGATCAACGTGTCGATCTTCATTGCACGCAGGATATATTCCAGACGCGTTTGATAAAACGCCGAATAGGCGACCTTTTCCACAGTGAAATCCGCGGGTGCCAATTGATCCACAAGAGAATGGCCAAAGCTTTCGGGTGCGAAGTCGCCCTTGGTCAGAAACGGGCGTAACTTCTTGAGGTGGGCCGCGATCAATGGATTACCATCGCGGCCCGGCACCAGCGTGAATTGCGCCGAGATATAAGTGCCTCCGGCCTTTGTCAGAGCCTGTTTCAAAGGGGCGATCCGGTCGGGCAGGGCGAGGATGCTGTCGGCCCCCTGACCGGCGCGGCCGTAGGCCCCTTCCGGATGGAGGAAATCGTTCTGTAAGTCGATGGTCAGCAAAGCCGTCGAAGTCGCGTTCATGTCAAAGCCCTTTCAATCAGGGTATTGCCGTAGGTGTCGACCTTGCCTACAAGCCCCGGTTCGATCAACACAGTTGTGTCCGGTTGTTCAAGAATGGCGGGCCCGGTGATTTCGGCACCGATTGGCAACTCCAACCGACGATAAAGCTTTGTCTCATGCCATGCGCCATCGAAATGGACCTGTCTTGTCCCTTTGAAAGCGGCATCGACACTACCAGCTTGCGGGGCAAGCGTCGCGAGGTCAAAGCGCGGGCGGCGACCCGTCACCGCTGAGCGCAGATTGATCACCCGGCGCGCCCCTTTTTCCAACAACCGGCCATAAGTCGCGCGATATGCTGTATCGAATGCATCCGCGATATCGGCTTCGGTGGGTGTCGTGACAAGCCCGTTGATTACCGCGACGGGCAAAGGCACGGATACAGTATGGGTCTGCCCCAAATAAGCCATATCAAGAGTGAATTCGGTATCGCGCCCCTCAAAATGGGTGCGCGCGGCATCCAGAGTCGCCAGACCGCTGTCCACGTGGTCCTGCATAAAGCGCGCCAAGCCGGGAAGGTCGATGCCGGCCAATGCCGCGTTGATCGTTTGGACAAAGTCCTGCCGCATGTCTGCGATCACACACCCCATGGCCGAGGTAACGCCGGGATAGCGGGGTATGATCGCACGGGCCAGCCCGACTTCGGCCATCATCGCCCCTGCGTGCAGCGCCCCACCGCCGCCAAACGGCATGAAAGCAAAACGCTTTGGGTCGAAACCCCGTTCAATAGAGACTAGTCTGAGCGCCCCGGCCATCCGACTGTTTGCGACCCGAAGAATAGCTTCGGCACCCTGCAATGCATCCAGCCCCAACGGCGCGCCTACGTGGTGCAGGATCGCGGCGCTCGCCGCTTCGACGTCAAGCCGATCCAGCTTGCCGCCAATCGGGTTATCAGGGTCTATTCGGCCCAAAACCACGTTGGCATCTGTCACTGTCGGGCGTGTATTGCCCTGACCATAGGCGACCGGACCCGGTGTGGACCCCGCGCTTTCGGGCCCGATGTTTAGCAGCCCACCCTTGTCGACCCACGCGATTGACCCGCCGCCGGCACCTATGGTGGTAATTTCGATCATAGGAGACCGGACAACCATCCCGAAATCAATCGAGGTTTGCTGCGATAGCATGGATTGGCCTTTGGCAATCAAGCTTACATCAAACGACGTCCCGCCCATATCGCCGGTGATGACATCCGGGAAACCTGCCGCTTGGGCGATATACCCCGCCGCGATGACCCCCGCCGCAGGGCCTGACAGCGCCGTTCGCACGGGCAATCGCGCGGCGGTATCTGCGTCCATAACCCCGCCGTTGGATTGGACAATCATGAATTCGCCGTCAAATCCTCCGTCGTGCAGGGCCGACTCCAACCGCGCCAGATACCCCGAAACTTCGGGTTGCAGATACGCATTGAGCGCGGTCGTGGAAAACCTTTCGAACTCGCGGATTTCCGGCAGAATTTCCGACGAGGCGGAAACATGTGAATTGGGCCAGAGATCCCGCACAGCCTCGACCGCTTGGCGTTCATTATCGGCATTGGCATAGCTGTTGGCAAAAAGAACAGCGCAGGCAAGACAGCCCTGGTCTATCAGGCTCTGCGCTGCGGCGCGTACCGCATCAAGGTCCACCGCAACCCTGATAGTGCCATCAGCGAGCGTGCGCTCGGGTACTTCCAGACGCAAGGCGCGGTCTACCACAGGGGTGAAGTTTCCGCGAAGCCCCCATGTTCGCGGGCGATCGCGACGGCGCATTTCCAGTACATCGCGCAAACCCTGCGTGGTGATGACACCGATTTTTGCCCCCTTGCGCTCCAGCAAAGCATTGGTACCGGCGGTGGTGCCATGCACGACCACCGAGACAGTTGACAGATCATCGACACGGGCATTGATGCCTGCCAAAAATCCACCTGACTGATCAGGGCGCGTGGTAGGGACCTTTGCGACCTGCGCCGTTCCCGAGGCTTCGTCCAGAACAAAGATATCGGTGAATGTGCCGCCGACATCGACGCCGATCATGCGATTTGTGCTTTTCATTGCTGGACCTCCGTCCATGCATCGCCATAGGTTTTGGTGGCATGGTCCGGCGTCAAAAGCCCGCCGGCGACATCGCGGGCAACCTCAGTAGCGGCGCGATCATTCGCGGACCCGTACCCGCCGCCGCCGGGCGTATCGAGCCGCACTGACTGGCCGCGCTTCAGCTTTATTCCAACCATTTTCGACGCCATCGGCGGAGTGTGCCAACCGTCGTCCTGTTCATAGGAAAACAGGTTCATTGCCGCTTCCGCACCGCCAGCAACTCCCTTCGGGGCAAAGCGGCCCCGCTCTCCGAAAAGGAATGCCGTGGCCGATTCTTCCAGCACTTCGATCTCGTAAATCGCGCCCATACCGCCACGGTGCAAACCAGCCCCCGCGCTATCGGGACGCAGCGCCCATTGTTTGAACATGACCGGATAGGCGGCTTCCAGGATCTCTAGCGGGGGGATGGTGGCCGTAGAGATCGGAGCGTTACCGTGGTTCAAGCCGTCACTTTCGGGTGACCCGCCATGGCCGCCGCCGTAAAAGCTGAACATCACCCAAGGCTGACCGTTTGCCCGTTTGCCCGAAATCGACAACGCGTTGATCGTACCATAGGCATTGGCGACCACTCGGTCCGGTGCCGCCTGTGACGCCGCCGCAAAAATAACGTCAACCATACGCAGGATGGTCTCGGTATAGCCGCCGACCGGGGCGGGAAACGGCGCAGATAACAGTGACCCGTCGGGAATTTTCACATCGATCGGGCGCATTACACCGGCGTTTGCCGGCAATCCGGGAAAGATATGCTTGATCGCGACATAGGCGGTGGCGACGGCAGTGGGCAGAGCGATGTTCACCGGCCCTGCGCAACGATCCGCTGTGCCTGTAAAGTCCAACGTCATCTGGTCACCCTGAATTTCCAGCGCGACCTTGATACGAAGAGGGGCATCTGTGATGCCGTCATTGTCAAGAAAGTCTTCCGCCTCCCAACGGCCATCAGGCAAATCCGTCAATTCACCCCGCATCAGCAGTTCGGCACGATCCTGCAACGCATCGAGCGCGCTGCGCACTGTGTCAGCACCATATTCAGCAAGCAACTCATCCAATCGCCTGACCCCCAGATCCAGCGCGCCCAACTGGCCGTTCAGATCGCCCTGAGCAGATTGGGGCAACCGCGTATTGCGCGTCAAAATGTCAATGATATCGGTTTGGACAACGCCCGCCCGAGCAAGCCTGACCGGCGGCAGAACGAATGCCTCTTGGAACGCGTCGGTGGCAGCCGGGTTATAGTTGCCCGGCACCGCCCCGCCGACATCATGCCAGTGCCCGACCGACGCAAGGTAGCAAAACAGTTTGCCATCGTGGAAATAGGGCCGCACCAACCGCATATCACTAAGGTGGGTGCCCCCAAGGTGGGCATCATTAAAGATATAGATGTCCCCATCTGCCAAATCGCCATTTTCGGCGGCCTTGTCGATCACCGCTTTCACGGCAAAGGACATGACGCCGACAAAAATGGGCAGCCCCGATTTTCCCTGAACCAAAGTGTCCCCGGATACGGCATGATACAACCCGTGCGACGCGTCGTGTGCTTCGGCGATAATAGGGTTGAAAGCCGCGCGAAACAGGGTCGCGTCCATCTCGTCTGCGATCTGCTCCATGCGGCCCGCCAAAACGGCTAGGGTGATAGGGTCGATATCCTGGGTCATGAATGTGCCTTTATTCCTGCGATGTCATTCCAGACGTCTTGGCAGAGGATGCAGCCGTGAAGGAGGGGCATGGGGCTTTCTCTGCGTTATATGTATTTTTTGTAATACAGATTATCTAATGTGCATAGATCAAATATTTTGATCTTTTCAATATAGATATCTTGCTTTTGAAAAATCCCTCGGTAGGGTTGAACGAAACCGAAAGGGATATCATGGCAGCTCAGACCGCATCCTTGAAAGGCAAGGGGCTTCCCGAAGGCGGGAAAGCTCGGCGTGTCTATCTGCACTTGCATGAGGAAATCATGCGAGGCATCCACGCACCGGGTGCGGTTCTACCGGGCGAACAAAAGCTTGCCGTGACATTGGACGTATCCCGTGTCACGGTACGTCGTGCGCTGGATGCCCTTGAGAGCGACGGCCTGATTGCGCGGCGCGCAGGGTCGGGCACCACAGTCTGCGCCCCCAAAGTACAGCCGGCTCTCGCCGCTGATTTCAACACCCTGATGCCGCAACTTGTCGAAATGGGTCAGAATACCACGGCCAGATTGCTGTCGTTCAGCTATGGGGTCGCGCCCGGCGGCGTCGCCACCGCGATGGGGCTGGATCCACAGGCCCGCGTCCAGGCTGCCGTGCGCTTGCGTTTGGTCGAAGGCGAACCGTTTTCGCACCTGACGACGTGGGTCCCCGAGAAAATAGCCGAGAATTATACCGAGGCAGAGCTTGCCACGACGCCCCTGTTCCGGTTGTTGGAACGGTCCGGGGTGAAAGTCGACGCGGCCCATCAGACAGTCGGCGCAACTCTGGCGTCGCCTGATGTGGCTGACGCCTTGGGGATCAGTATCGGCGCGCCTTTGTTGACATTGGATAGGGTCGTCAAGGACGAGACCGGTCGCGGTGTGGAATACCTTTCAGCGCTTTATCGGCCCGACATGTTTCGCCTTGAAATGACACTTAGCCGCGTTGGGGCGGGCGACGGGCGGCATTGGGAACCGGTGATAGAGCCGGCTCGGAGAGAGGCCGCCGAATGAACGGACCGCAGACCCTCTTTGCGAAACTGTGGGCGTCCCACGAGGTCATGCGCCGCGATGATGGAACTTCGTTGTTGTGGGTGGACCGGCATCTCGTGCATGAAGGGTCGCATCACGCCTTTGCCAAGTTGAAAAGTCGCGGCATGCCAGTGGCGGCGCCGGACCTGACATTTGGCGTTGTCGACCATTATGCGCCGACGCGAGGCAGCGAAATTGCCAGCGATATTCGGCGGATGATCGACACTCTCGGTCATAACGCCCGCGCCCACGGCATCCGCCTGTTCGATCTGCGCGACCCCGGGCAGGGTATTGTTCATGTAATCGGTCCGGAGCAAGGCCTGACCCTGCCGGGCCTGCTGATCAACTGCGGGGACAGCCACACATCGACACATGGGGCGTTCGGTGCTCTGGCTTTTGGCGTCGGGGCGACTGAAGTGGCGCACATACTTGCAACCCAGACCATTTGGCAACGTCGCCCCAGGACAATGCGCATGACGATCAACGGCGCGCTAGGACCGGCAGTAACCGCCAAGGATCTGGCGCTCCACTGGATTTCGACCTTGGGGGCTGACGGGGCGCGGGGCCATGCGATCGAATATGCGGGCACGGCGATCGGCGCGATGAGCATGGAAGCCAGGCTAACCCTGTGCAATCTGAGCATCGAGGGGGGCGCGCGGCTGGGACTGATTGCACCCGATCAACTGACCTTTGACTATATCAACGGGCGCACTTTCGCCTCTAATGGGGCCGATTGGGAACGTGCCCTGGATGATTGGTCTGTTCTTGTAACCGACGAAGGGGCTGCATTTGATCAAGAGGTCACGATTGACGCCAACGATGTGGCACCAACGGTGACATGGGGAACCTCGCCGGAGGATGCGCTGCCGATCACGGGACGGATCCCGGACCCTGCCGAAATGTCCGGGGCCAAAGCCGAACAGGCGCGTGAGTCGCTCGATTATATGGGGCTTGAACCGGGCATGGCGTTGGATGCGATCCCTATAGACCAGGTCTTCATCGGCTCTTGCACCAATGGCCGGATCGAAGATTTGCGAATGGCTGCCTCTGTTCTCAAGGGTCGCCGGGCCAAGGTGCCAGGGTTGGTTTCGCCCGGATCTGCCGCTGTGAAAAAACAGGCCGAGGCCGAAGGGCTGGCACAGGTGTTCACACAGGCGGGTCTGGAGTGGGCGCAATCGGGCTGTTCAATGTGTGTCGGAATGAACGGCGACCGGGTCAAGCCCGGTGATCGCTGCGCTTCTTCCACCAATCGCAACTTCAAGGGGCGACAGGGGCGCGGAGCCCGCACCCATCTGATGAGCCCTGCAATGGTGGCTGCCGCCGCGGTGTCCGGGCATCTGGCCGACGTGCGCCCCTTGTTGGAGGGCCGGGCGTGAGCGGTTGGACCCAGATCAACGGACGGGCCGTGGCACTGCCCCAAGCCAATATTGACACCGATCAGTTGATACCGGCGCGGTTCATGTCCGCCCCTCGGGCGGATGGCTATGGCGGCTTTTTATTGCATGACATTCGCCAGGATGACGCAGACCATATCCTTAATCGTTATACAAACATTGATATCGTTGTTACGCGGCGCAACTTTGGCAGTGGTTCCAGCCGAGAGGCGGCGGTTTATGCGCTGGTAGACTTTGGCATCAAGGCTGTTTTCGCCCCGAGCTTTGGCGATATCTTTCGGAGCAATGCGGTGAATAACGGTCTGCTACCTGCGCAACTGCCCGAAGATGATATCGAGGCATTAATCGCGGTCATTGGTCGTGAAGATGCGGATGCAACTGTGGATTTGTCCGCCTCCACGGTTCAGATTGCAGGTCAGGAATTCTCATTCGAACTTGATCCCGTCTGGCGCAAAAAACTCGTTAACGGGTGGGACGATATAGATCTCACAACCCAGCACGACGACGAAATACAAGCTTTTCGCGCGGCCCGCTTTGCCGCGCACCCGTGGGCACTGCCTGCGTCTTAAGGTGCCTTTGCCCGGTTCAGGGCGGGGCGGAAACGAAACGGGAAGTCGCAAAGACACCCTTAACAACCGGGAGTAAGAGACATGAGACATACAATTATCGGTGGCATCCTGGCCACAACAGCTTTGACAAGCACTGCGTTCGCTCAGGATACGCTGACAGCAGTGCATGCGTTCCCAGAGTCGCTGGTTTATACCAAATCCTTTCTGGAATTTGTCGACAAGGTGAATGCCGCCGGCGAGGGCGTGATCAAGATCGAAGTGCGCGGGGGGCCTGAGGCGATCGGCATGTTCCAGCAACCTGACGCTGTAAGGTCCGGTGTTGTGGATATGGTGTATACACCGGGGAGCTTTTACGCAGGTGCCCTACCGGAGAAGGATGCGCTGGTTACATCGAACGTTACCGCAGTCGAGGCACGCGCCAATGGCGGCATCGAACTGATTGATCAGATCCACCAAGAGAAGATGGGCGTAAAATACCTCGGGTGGTTCGATTCCGGTGTATGTTACAACCTGTGGACCCGAGACGAACCAAAACTTGATGCAGACGGCAACCTGGATGTTTCTGGCCTCAAGCTGCGCGGCAACGCGGTGTATAATGCGTTTTTCACTGAGTATCTCGGCGCACAGGTGATCGACCTGCCGACGACCGAAGTTTATTCCGCGCTGGAAAGAGGGGTCGTCGACGCGACAGGCTGGACGCAAATTGGCTTGATCGACCTGAAGTGGAATGAATTCCTGAACTATCGGATCGAGCCATGCTTTTTCTCTACCGATCTGGGTACCATCGTGAACCTCGAGAAATGGAATTCGCTATCCGATGAATCGCGCAAGATACTGCAGGACGTCGCTATCGAGCATGAAAAGTCGTCTGCCGCGAAACTGGGCAAGGTACGTGACGAAGACTTTGCCAAGCTCGAAGAGGCAGGCATGAAAGTTGTAACCCTGGAAGGCGATGCCGCGAAAAACTATTTGGCAGCGGCCACGCAAAAGACATGGGACCGCATGAAAGGCCTGATGGCTGAAAGCCCGCAAGGCGACGGCAACTATGACAAGCTGATCGAACTGTTCTACGACAAATCAAAAGTCGAATAAGAACTTTTTGGCGCGTCGGTATCAAGCGACGCGCCGATTTTTCAAACAAGGGGCAGGGTATGCAGCTCGTCGGTCGATTATATCGGGCGTTCTTATATGCGATGGCGGGAATCGCGGGGGTCATGCTGGTGTGGCTGATGATCTCAGTCATATTGTCTGTCGTAATGCGCAACGCGGGCTTGCAGCCCTTTGCTTGGCTTTTCACCTCGTCTGAATACGCGATCTTGTACATGACCATGTTGGGCGCACCGTGGCTGGTCCGGGAAAAAGGGCATGTTCACATCGAATTGGTTACATCGGCGTTGCCCCCCTCGATGCGGCGGCTTGTCAGCAGACTGGTCGCTGCGCTTTGCGTTTTGGTATCCGCGATCCTTGCCTACAAAGGAGCTGAGCTGTTCCTGGGAAACATCGCGCGGAATGACCTGGATGTCCGTGCCTATTACTTTCCCAAATGGATACTCACTCTCGCCTTTCCCGTCAGCTTTGGCCTGATGGCGATCGAATTCTCACGCTTCGTGTTCGGCGATGATCTCATGCACTCAGGCGAAGCAGGAATACACGAATAATGGAATGGTTTGAATCTCTGGCCGTGCTGCTGGGGTCGATATTGGTGCTTATGGCACTCGGCATGCCTGTAGCCTTGGCTTTTCTGGCGGCCAATATCGTCGGCGCATGGTTTTTCATGGGCG
>TARA_R110000787_G_scaffold17143_3_pt1 | contig 28646 bp, 21 predicted proteins | sample TARA_R110000787 | Tara Oceans TARA_R110000787 (sample SAMEA4397920) | marine metagenome | biome: Polar Biome; feature: [DCM] deep chlorophyll maximum layer (ENVO:01000326); material: water (ENVO:00002006), including particulate matter (ENVO:01000060) such as... | depth 35 m | reverse complement strand
AAGAAGTTTAGAATATTCCTTCAAATTTACCATCGCTCAGTTGAAATCTATGCTTTAATTCTTCTTTCATCTTTGTTTCATTAAAAAGAATTATGTCAAAACCATTTTCATAATCTTTCACAACAAACCGATACTCTTGCCCTTTTTCTATAACTATATTCAACTTAGTGGAAAATGTTTTATTCGTTGTTGCTTGTAATAATAGGCCTCCTAATCCTCCAACGACTGCGCCACTTCCAACTGACGGCACATATTCAAGACGGACTAATATTTCATGATTTCCTTCGTCAACTTCCGCACTATCTGCAAGTTTAAACTTTGTCTTTTTGCCATCTACTTCATCTATAAACATGTCCACAAATGCCTCAATTGTTGGAGGAAGAAATAGAGCCGTCTCTGAGGTAGAAGATAAAGTTTGCTTAGTTCCAGAGCAGGAAAAAATTATAGGGATTAGCAGCCCAAATAATAATGAAGTTTTGTTTATCATTTTTTTTACTATATATTAAAATCCGTATTCTATACCTACATTAATAGATTTAAACCCATTTAGTGAGTACAATTTAGTCCCATTTGAATTATTATAATCTTGATCTCCAGATATGCTCTGGAAAGAAGCAATTAATGTAATTTTATTCAAGTTAAATCCAAATTTAGGTCTTGCATAAAAACCCGTTTTAGCATCACCAGAAACATTAATCCCCACCCCTAAATCTAATCCTCCAAAAAATTTGCGATCTGCAAAATAGTACCTTGCAGAAGCAGCAATAGGAACAAAAGAAGCATCTTTAAAATCAACAAGAACCCCAGTACCACCATTAGAATTATCATTATAAGCGACATATTGTCCATTGGCAATAAATTGAGTATACCCTGTAAGAAGACCTACTTCCAAATTAGGTATTACTCCGAATAAATATGCCGCATCAAAGCCAAAGTTAAAAGATCCAAAGTTTTCATCACCACTAGTACCAGGACTTAAGTTAGTGTTACTAATGAAAGAGAAACCCAAATTAGCTCCTATGTAAAAACCTCCATCTTTTGCTTGTTCTATAACTTTATTAACACCACTATCATTGTTGTCTTGAGCGTTTACATTAGAGAAGCCAAATACTGCAATGGCAGCTACTATTATTAATTTTTTCATTTTATATTTGTTTAGTTATTTGTCAAATATAAATATTTCTTATAACAATACCCTGAGAATAAATCAGACTAAGGGGTAATAATAAAATAATGATGATTAGGTTTTTCATAATTCAATATTTGGTATTTCCTCCCAAAAGTTTCATTATATACCTATTATCCCTACCCTCACTATCATAAATAATAAGTAAAATCAGGCTACCCCTTTCTTTGTATATAATCTGATTTCCCTTCAAAATTTTAATGGGCCTTCTACACATAGTGCCTTACAGAAAGCTTAAAACCCTAAAGTTCTATAAAAGTGGTATTTTGAGTAAGAACAGAAAGTATTTGAGTTTTAAAATTAATAGGGTTTGAAGCCTGCATGTTTATAGGGTGTAAAAAGAAATTAATGTAGTCCTCAGTGGTCTTAATTATAAATTTCCTGAAATTTTAAGGTAGTCCTAGTGAGCCTTATTTTTGCATTTGAAAATAAGCTATATTTAACGTTAACAAGCTGTATTACAGTATGATAACAAATTGTTACTTTTAACTTAATCTGTTAATCTGGAAAACATTAAACCTCGGTATACCAGTGATAGAAGAGGTTTCCGAAGAGGATTGAGCATATACTTTAGCTCTACAAAAAAAACCTCAACAATCTGTACGATTATTAAGGCTTTATAAGGTATTAAAGTGGTCCCACATGGGCTCGAACCATGGACCCCCTGATTATGAGTCAGGTGCTCTAACCAGCTGAGCTATGGGACCGACATTCAGTTTGCAAATTTATAACTCTTTATATATTCCGCAAGCTATTTTATTGTTATTTTATTTCTTGGCATAATTCTACTAATACACCCTGTGTGGATTTTGGGTGTAAAAATGCCACTAACTTGTTGTCTGCACCCTTTTTAGGGGTTTCGTTTAATACTATAAAACCTTCTTTTTTTAATCGAATTATCTCAGATTCTATATCATCTACAGCAAATGCAATGTGATGGACTCCTTCTCCTTTCTTTTCAATAAACTTAGCTATTGGACTATCTGGATTGGTAGCTTCTAATAATTCTATTTTACTATCTCCAGTCATAAAAAAAGAAGTTTTTACTCCTTCACTTTTTACTTCTTCCATTTTATAAGGCGGATACCCAAATAAACTTGAGTAAATTTTATTTGCGCTCTCTATACTTTTTACTGCAATACCAATATGTTCTATTTTTTTCATAATTCATTATCTAAAACACTACAAAAATAAGAATTCTAAAGGGCTTTTTACTTTCAAACTAGCTATTTAAATGGTCATCTTTATTAAATGTAGTATTTTTGCAAGATGAATGAAACTAATAGGCAAAAAAAGATTGCAGGAGTACTACAAAACGATTTAGCTGTAGTATTACAAAAGATGTTGCGTGAAGCTGGACAATTAGGAATTATTATTTCGGTTTCTAAAGTTACCGTTACTACAGACCTTTCCTTATCTAAAGTATATACCAGTGTTTTTCCTCCTGAAAAATCTGATTTAATTGTTAAGGAATTAAACGAATTAAAACCAAAAATCAAACATCAAATAGCACAAAAAACAAAACATCAGCTTCGGAAAATGCCTGACTTAGTATTTTATAATGATGATTCGTTGGAGTATATCAATAATCTGGAAAATGCTGTAAAAGGAAAAGAGAATCCAATTAAAGACACCGATTTACTTGACAATAGAAAAAACATATAATTGAATTTTCCCCTCTACATTGCAAAGCGTTATTTGTTTTCAAAAAGCAGTAAAAATGCAATTAATATTATTTCAAGAATTGCAATTTCAGCTGCAGTAGTAGGTTCTTTAGCTTTATTTATTGTTTTATCTGGATTTTCAGGCCTGAGGGATTATAGCCTTCAGTTTACAAATATTTTCGATTCAGATTTAAAAGTATATCCATCTAATGGTAAAACCTTTTCATTTTCTAAATCTTCGGAAGATGAATTAAAAAATGTTGAAGGTATTGAAGCCTTTTCAAAAATTATTGAAGAACGTGTATTTCTTCAATATCGTGGGAAAAACCATATTGCACTTATTAAAGGAATAGATGATGGTTTTAAAAATGTAATACCAATTGATAGTATTTTATTTTTAAACAAATGGTTAACGCCTAATATGGATGAGGTTGTAATTGGGCTTGGTATTTCGCAAAAGCTTTCAATGGGTGTGCTTGACTATGGCAATTTATTAGAAATATATGTTCCCAAACCTGGAACTGGACAAATTATAAATCCAGCAGACGCCTTTACAAAGAGAAAAGTTGTTGCTTCTGGGATGTATAGTGTAAATCAAGATTTAGATAGTAAGTATGTGTTTTCTGATATCGAATTTGCCCGATCTTTATTAAAATTAGATACTACAAAGGTTTCTACTTTAGAAATAAAATTAGTTCCGAATGCAAATTCAAAAAATATTTTACAACAAATAAAAGCTGTTATTACAGATGAAGTGATTATCAAAAACAGAATACAACAGAACGATGGGCTTTATAAAATGCTGAATATTGAAAATTTGTTTGTTTATATTTTTGTTAGCTTGATTGCTGCGATTGCTATTTTCAATATTGCGGGGACTATTATTATGACTATTCTTGAAAAAAGGGGAAATATTAAAACACTTTCCTCATTAGGGTTAACCATAAAAGAAATTAGAAAAATATTCTTTTATAAAGGTTTATTAATGACATTAATTGGATTATTAATTGGTCTTTTTATAGGTATAATAGCTGTTTTTCTTCAACAAAAAATTGGATTTATTCCAATTACACCAAGTTTACCTTATCCTGTTAGGTTAGAACTAATTAATGTGGTTATTGTATTTGTTACCATTTTAGTTTTAGGTGCTTTTGCTTCAAAAATTGCAGCAACCAGAGTTTCTGAAAAACTTATTTCCTAATCAAACTGAAATCCTTTAAACTTTTCTGCAACCTCATCTAAGGCTTTAAAAACATCAACTGATTCATCACTGGTTACCATTTTCATTCTATATTCCTTAAAATGTGGAATGCCCCTAAAGTAATTGGTGTAATGTCTTCTTGTTTCAAAAACTCCTAACTTTTCACCTTTCCAGTCAATTGCCATTTGCAAATGTCTTTTTGCAGCATAAATGCGCTCTTCCATGGTAGGTGGTGACAAATGTTCACCTGTTTTTAAATAATGTTTTACTTCTCTAAAAAACCAAGGGTTCCCAATACTTGCTCTTCCAATCATTGCGCCATCAAGCCCATAAACATCTTTCATTTCTTTAGCCTTTTCAGGAGTATTAACATCACCATTCCCAAAAACAGGAATGTGCATTCTGGAGTTGTTTTTTACTTCAGCAATAGGAGCCCAATTTGCCTCCCCCTTATACATTTGCTTTCGTGTTCGCCCGTGAATAGAAATTGCTTTACATCCAACATCTTGTAACCTCTCAGCAACTTCTACAATCTTAATAGTATCATCGTCCCATCCTAAACGAGTTTTTACGGTTACTGGCAATGAAGTATGTTTTACCATCGCTTCGGTTAACGAAACCATTAAGTCGATATCTTTTAAAATTCCTGCTCCTGCTCCTTTTGAAACTACTTTTTTTACAGGACAACCAAAATTAATATCAATGATATCTGGATTAGAAGCCTCCACAATCTCCACACTTCTAAGCATAGATTCTAAATTGGCTCCAAATATTTGGATTCCTACTGGACGCTCTTTTTCATAAATGTCCAACTTCATCACACTTTTAGCAGCATCACGAATTAACCCTTCAGAAGAAATAAACTCTGTATATACAACGTCTGCGCCTTGCTCCTTGCATAAAGCACGAAAAGGTGGATCGCTAACGTCTTCCATTGGTGCTAGTAATAAAGGAAACTCACCAAGTTCTATGTTATCAATTTTAATCATAAGTTGCAAAAATAAGTAAATTAATAAGCAATAATGGATTTACAGATTACGCTTTTGTAGTTAAGGAATTATAAGTTAAAACAAATAAATCTGTTAGTGAATCATTAATTATAAAGTGGTGCAATCCGCATTAATTTTAGCTTTATGTTTTGCCTATAAAAATTACCATTATTATAGTATTTTAGCCTACAGAAAATCTCTTATGAAATTTATAGCATTAACACTTATTTCCATTTTTTTAGTTTCTTGTAATTCAGATTCTTCCAAAGAAAAGTATACTGAAATTGCAAAAACTACAAATCATTATGAAGATGGTTATGTGGGCGATGCAAATTGTGTTGCTTGTCATCAAGCTGAAGTAGATTTATGGAAAGGATCTCATCACGATCTTGCCATGCAAGTTGCTAATGGAGAAACTGTTTTAGGTGATTTTAATAATGTTGAAACCAACATAGATGGTGTTTCTTATTTTTTCTTTAAAAAAGAATCCGATTTTTATGTTCACATCAAGGAGATTGATAATTCTGAAAAGGAATATAAAATAGCATACACATTTGGAGTAACTCCTTTGCAGCAATATTTAATTGATTTTGAAAAAGGAAATAAACAAGTGTTACGTATTACTTGGGATGTTCTTAAACAAAAATGGTATCATCAATATAAAGACGATGTAATAGAGCCTCACGATTGGTTACATTGGACAAATGGAGCGCAAAACTGGAATACGATGTGTGCTGAATGTCATTCTACAAATCTGAAAAAAAACTATTCCATCGAAGAGGGTTCTTTCGATACGACCTACTCATCTATTAATGTAAGTTGTGAAAGTTGTCATGGTCCAGCAGAAAAACATATTTCTTGGGCTGAAAATAATTTAGAAGATAAAAACACCTACATATTAACTGGAAAAAACCAAAAAGATCAATTAAACCTTTGTGCTTCTTGTCACGCTAGAAGGGTTAAACTTACCGAAAACTTAGTTCCTGGAACTAAATTTGAAGATCAATACATGGTTCAAAATTTAACAAGCAATTATTACCATGGTGATGGTCAAATAGAAGACGAGGATTATGTTTATGGATCTTTTATGCAAAGTAAAATGTTTGATGAAGGGGTTAAATGCAACGATTGTCATAATGCACATTCACTTAAATTAAAATTTGAAGGAAATAAACTGTGTACTCAATGTCATGTGCCTGCAAATTATGATACGGAAAATCATTATTTTCATGAAAAAAATACGGAAGCAAGTTTGTGTATTAATTGCCATATGACGGGTAAAGAATATATGGGTAATGATTTTAGGAGAGACCATAGTTTTAGAATTCCTAGACCTGACCAAAGTGAAGCCTACGGAACTCCCAATGCTTGTACAGGTTGTCATTCGGATAAATCCAATCAATGGGCTTCAAAAGTAATCATTGATAAATTTGGATCTCAACGAGCTTCACACTTTTCAGATAACTTATTATTAAGCTCACAGCATACGCTTAGTCAAAAACAAAGAAATCAATTAGATAGTTTTATCAATGATTTAAAATTTCCAGAAATTGCTAGAGCAACTGTTATTGAAAACCTTGGTTATTCAACACCAGATGATTTTAAAAGCTTGTTTATTTCTTTAAAAGATTCTTCAGCAATAGTTCGTTATAATTCCTTAATGAAATTTAGAAACTTAGCACCTCAACAACGACTTCCGATTGCATTAGAGCATATGAAAGATTCTATAAAACTAGTAAGGATTGGAGCGGCTCAATTGGTTATTGGACTCGATGAAAATACCTTAAGCGGAATTGAGAAAAGCAACTTTATTGCTTCTCGAGGTGAGTTGGAAACAATGCTATTTAGCAATGCAGATTTTTCGATAGGTAGCATGCAACTAGGAGATTACTATCTTCAAAATAACGATATAAACAATGCTATAAAACATTACGAAGTAGCATTAAAAAAGGATAGTTTACTAGTGCCTGTTTTTTCAAATTTAGCAACTGCATACAGCATGAATAATGATATCGAAAATGCTTCAAATACTTTAGATAAATGGATGCTTTTAGACCGTACTAATGGAAGACCTCATTATTTAAAAGGCTTGTTAAATTTTGAAAGTAATAATCCTGATAAGGCAGTTTCTGAATTAAATATAGCAATACAATTGGACCCTCAAGACACAAGGTCTATGTACAATCTGGCTACTTATTTTTATCAAGATAAAAAAGATTTGAAATTAGCTGAAAGCTACGTTAAGTCTGCTTTAAATATTAATCCAAATTTACCCGATCATAAATACTTATTGGCTTTAATCTATAAAGATCAAGGTAAAGTAAGGCAAGGCCAATTAATTTTGGATGAATTAAGAGCTAATTAGTAACAATAAAGGTTAATTAAAACCTAATCTAATTCATAAGGGAAAATAACGTTCCAATCATTTTTCATATCAATAACCGTCCAACCATCTTTTTGGGCTTGATCTAAGCCTTTGTCTAAATGTCCTATATGTGAATCTCTATCATATGCCCATTCTCTTACCTCATCAGTATGGTGAACGTATAACATAAAGCTTTTGTACTTGTTAGAAGCTGCATATTGCATCATTTGTAAATCTCCATCAGAGTTTCCAGAAGAAAAAACTGGTTTCTTTCCAATTATTTTCTGAATATTTAAAGGTTTCCCTTCTTTATCATCATTAAAATCTAATGCAGGTAAACGTCTAATTACAGGATTTCCATCATTATAATCAAATTCGGTTTTAATACGAGAACCAATAATTTGTTCTTCTGGAATACCATAAATTTCAGTTACGAAAGCTCTCATAAAATCAACTCCTCCACCAGAAACTATATACGTTTTAAAATCATTAGCTCTTAAATAGGCTAATAGTTCCAACATAGGTTGATACACCAACTTGTCGTAACCAACATTTTTAGTGGGGTGTTTTGCAGTAGCTACCCAATCTTTAACCATGGCATCAAATTCTTCGGTAGTGTTTCCGGTATGCGTTGTCATTAATAACTTGCCAATACCTTTCATGCCAGATTTTTTTATGGTTTCCATATCGTTTTCTAAAACAGCTTTAAAAGGCTGTTCATCTTTCCACTCAGGATGATCTTTTGCCATTTCTTTAATTCTGTCTAAAACAAAAAATAATTGAAAGTATGCAGGTTGCTCTGCCCATAAATTTCCGTCATTATCAAAGGTTGCGATACGATCTTTTATAGGAATAAAATTTTCGCTTTCCTTGTTGGTTACTTCTGAAACATACAAAATAATGTTCTTTTTTGAAGCAACATCATTCCAGGATGGCAATGGATCTACTTGTTGTTGATTTACTTCTTTTGAGGTTGCTGTTGTCGAATTTTCATCTTTACAAGCAATCGTTACTAGAAATATAGTTGCAAAAAAAAGGGTTACATACTTCTTCATTATTTTTCTTTTTAAATTTACTTCCTTAGAATAAACAAATAAAGCTTCTCATATATGAGAAGCTTTATTTGTTTATAAATTTTATTAATTATTTACAGGAGCTGTTAAAGCTTCCATAGTGTCACCTAAATTAAAACTTGCAGCTTTCATACGCGGAGGGTATTCTTTAAATGTACCTATAAACTTACCTACATATTCTGAAGCAGGAAGTAATAAAAATACATGATCTAAGTACCAATCCCAATAGGTATTTGAAGTTGTTGTTGCAAACTCATAAGGATCTCTTCTTAAGTTATATAGCCAAGGAATTCTTGTAGTAACCATTGGCTTTGACCAAGTATCTAATGTACCTTGTGATTCTTGAATCATAAATGTTACTTTCCAATCGTTATAACGAAGCGCCATTAATTCACCATCATCAGAGAAATAAAATAACTCTACACGAGGCCCTTTTTTCTCTTTTCCAGTTAAATATGGTAAAAAGTTATACCCATCTAAATGAACTTTGTAAGATCTACCACCTTTAGTAATTCCTTTTAATAAGTTTTCTTTAACATCAGCATTTCCTGCAGCAGCTAAATAAGTTGGGAACCAATCCATTCCAGACATAATTTCATTTGAAATTGATCCTGCTTCAATTTGTCCTGGCCAACGAACCATAGATGGTGTTCTCCATCCACCTTCCCAGTTGGTGTTTTTCTCTCCTCTAAAAGGATTTACACCTGCATCTGGCCATGTATTTTTATGAGGTCCATTATCTGTTCCGTACTGTACAATTGTATTATCAGCAACTCCTAATTCATCTAAAAGGTCTAATAGTTTACCAACATGCATATCATGCTCTAACATACCATCAGCATATTCATTTTGACCAGAAGTACCAATAAGTTCATCTTTTACATGAGTTCTAAAATGCATTCGTGTTCCATTCCACCATACAAAAAATGGCTTTCCAGATTTTACTGCTTTTCTAATAAAAGCAATGGCAGCATCAGATGATTCATCATCAATAGTTTCCATTCTTTTTTTAGTTAAGGGTCCTGTATCTTCAATTTTACCATCAGCAAACGAATGAATTACACCACGAGGTCCGTATTTTTTACGAAAATTTGGATATTCAGCTGGATCTGGATAATCAGGTAATTCTGGTTCTTCTTCAGCATTTAAATGGTATAAATTACCAAAAAACTCATCAAATCCGTGATTAGTTGGCAACATTTCGTCAAGATCACCAAGGTGATTTTTCCCAAATTGTCCTGTTGTATATCCTAATGGTTTTAACATTTCAGCAATGGTTGGATCTTTTTCACTAATACCTTCTTTAGCTCCAGGCATCCCAACTTTACTTAAACCGGTTCTAAGCACACTTTGTCCTGTAATGAATGAAGAACGACCTGCTGTACATGATTGCTCGGAATAGTAATCGGTAAAAATCATTCCCTCATTGGCAACTCTATCAATGTTTGGAGTTCTATAACCAACTAGACCCATAGTGTAGGCGCTAATGTTAGATTGACCAATATCATCTCCCCAAATAACCAATATATTTGGTTGATCATTTTGAGCAACCATTAAAAAAGGTATCGTAAAGACGATAAATAATAATAAATTTTTCTTCATAATAATTAGTTTTGATATATTGTTGTTGAGATTCAACAACATAAGCAAAGATATATAAAAAGAAAAAAATTGAGTAAAAACTAGAGAGAAAAAAATAATTTAAGACTTGGTTATGCAATTAAGTAGATGGAAATCAAGGGTTTTATTTTGGGATTATAGAAGCGTTTTAAATTAATCCAACCTTTTTTCTTCATTGATTTTAAGTTTTCGCTTATTGTTTCTTAATTTATAATTTCCAAAATTATATTTAAAACCAACCCTTACTAATCTTGATTCGCGTTTAGCAAAATAACTATTGTCTTGATTGTAATACTTAGAAGTTAAAGGAACATTGTTCGTGTTGAAAATATCGTCTACCCCTAAAGTGATACTAGCTCTATTTTCCCAAATTGACTTTCTGAATGAAACTGAAAAAATAAATTGATTTTTATATTCAAAAGACCCAAAAATATAATTAGACATATAAGATGTAGTAATATCACTAGTAAGCGTTTTGTCTTTAGATAAAGTTAAACCACTATACATTTGTGCATAAAACCCATAAGTATCATTGGTATAGGTTTCTTGTGGGCTAGCTAAAGCGTAAAACTCATTTTCTAAATAATAAGTGGAGGTATAAACCGATAAGTACCACCAAGAAAATAGCGATGTAGTATAAGAAATATCAAAACTAAAATTTATATCGCTAATTATGTTTGCATCTATGATTTGAGTTGTGTTATTTTCGTTGTCTTGAAATGATAAAACTGCTAAAGGATTTTTTTTATAAATATAATACGCCTCGAAATCCCATTTATTATTTAGCGTGTAGCTTATCGTATACTTATCTTTTAATGTTGGCACCAAATTAGGGTTCCCACTATTATAAATATTATCAGTAATAAAATAAGTAAACGGATTTAAACTTTGATATCTAGGACGTTCGATACTTCGTTTATAACTCATCCCAAAAACATTGTTTTCGTTCTTGCTGTATAAAGCAGAAATGGAAGGGAAGATATCAAAATACTCTCGGTTGTTAATAATACCTAAGGATTTTGAATCTCCTTTTACATTGGTAAACTCTCCTCTAAGACCCACATTAATATTCCACTTTCCCCAATTTTTAGCATAATTTAAATACCCAGCATAAATAGATTCTGTGTAAATAAATAAATCGGAATTATTTTCAATATAATTATGAATGTTGTTTTCAACATTATAATAATCTAATCCACTTTCAGTTTCAATGTTTGAATATTTTAAACCCGTTTCAAAGTCACCTTTACCAATAGTCTTCGTGTAATCTATTTGTCCAGTAAAGATGTTACTGTCTTGTTCTGCGTCTGTATAAAAGCTAACGTTATTAGTTAATTCTCCAGTAGGAAGGTTATAGTCAGTATTTAAATCTTGAGTTTGATTATTATCATATTTTATAAAATTAACTGAAGTTTTAATGTTGCTTCCCTCCTCGTTAAGATCTATTTTATGTTCTAAATTAAATGAAAGGTTGTTAGCGTCATTTGTTAAATAACTATTCGTTATAAAAAGTGAATCTAGTTCTTGCTGAGCATTAAATATATCTCCATTTACTTTATTTTCATACGTTTTATTTGGTGACATCATTACTGTCGAAGAAAAACTCAACGTATTTTTGTCATTTAAAGTAAAATCTAAAATCACATTTCCTTGATGTGCTTTAGAACGTGAGACCTTTTCAAAATCCGATTCCCATATAGATTTGGTGGTGGTATTGTCTGGATTAAAAAACCGAATATAGTTATCATCTTGTTTACAGTCTTTTCTTGGACTAAAACTATAATTAACATACATATTTAGCCAATCATTCTTGTAAAAATGAGCAGTTGAAAACCTATATTTTGAAAAAACTGCTTGTTCCCATGTAGCATTTATAGATCCTTTATAACCAACAGAGACTGCTTTTGAAGTAATAATATTTAATACTGATGTTGCTTCTGCTCCATATTTGGCAGATGGATTTGTGATAACCTCAATAGATTTAATATTAGAGGCATCCATACTCTTTAATAAGGAAGCCAATTCAGAAGGTGATAAATAAACTCTTTTATCATTTATATATATAATTGGCCTAATTCTTTTAACCTGGATATTATCACCCATAACCAAAACGCCAGGTGTTTTAAATAACAAGTTAAACGTATTACCTGTAGAAAGTGAAGTGTTCTCTACATTAAATATTAATTTACCAGGTTCTCTAATAATATCGGGGGCTTTTACTGAAACAATTGTTTCATCCAACTCCTCTACATTTTCTTTTAAATTAATTGTAAAGTTGTTTGAATTGAAAGGGTTGATGGTTTTAGATTCAGACGTAAAACCAACCATAGAAAATTCTACATAATAGTTCTGATTTTTTAAGTCATCAATAATGAAGTTCCCATTAACATCCGTAACCGCACCATTTAAAGGTTGAGCATCTTGTTTTTCATAAACTAATATATTTACAAATGAAAGAGGGTTATTTTTAGAATCGGCAACCTGTCCCTCAATAGTATTATTTTGCGAAAATAAAACTAGGGGTAGGTGCAAAAGAAACAATAAAATTATTTTCCTCATATAAAATGTAGATATTGTATAATATCTTCAATTTTGGGGTTTATTAAATTCTTCTGCATTCTTTCATAGGTAGTTGAAAAAGATCAATAGAATAATGCACTGATGACAAATATTAAAAAAATATTGTTATTAATCGATATTATCTGTTCTTTTTCGACAAAAGGTGATCAATTTCAATTTACCATATGAAAAAGGGAAGAAAAATTCTGATTAAAATGGATTATAATTAAGCCATCTAGTTTGGCTCCTTTTATTCTATATTTGCAAATGAATATTGTAGATTTTTTATATGAAAAACATTCGTAATTTTTGCATCATTGCTCATATTGACCATGGTAAAAGTACTTTGGCGGATCGCCTTATGGATGCTACTGGTGCAGTAACTTCTCGTGAAAAGCAAAATCAGTTATTAGATACCATGGATTTGGAGCGTGAAAGAGGAATTACTATAAAAAGTCATGCAATACAAATGGATTATCATTATAAAGGTGAAGACTATGTGTTAAACCTTATTGATACTCCCGGTCATGTTGATTTTTCATACGAAGTATCTCGATCCATTGCTGCCTGTGAAGGAGCTTTATTGGTAGTAGATGCTGCTCAAAGCATTCAAGCACAGACCATTTCTAACCTTTATTTGGCTTTAGAAAACGACTTAGAAATTATCCCGGTTTTAAATAAAGTAGATCTTCCTTCTGCAAATCCAGAAGTAGTTACCGATGATATAGTTGGATTATTAGGCTGTGATCCAGAAGACGTAATTCCAGCAAGTGCTAAAACAGGAATAGGTATTGAAGCTATTTTAGAAGCAATAATTAATAAAATTCCTTCACCAAAAGGTGATGTTAATGAACCCTTACAAGCTTTAATATTTGACTCTGTTTATAATCCATTTCGAGGTATTGAAACTTATTTTAAAATTTTAAATGGAGAGATTAGAAAAGGACAGCATATTAAATTTATGGCTACTGGTAAGGATTATTTTGCTGATGAAGTAGGTTCGCTAAAATTAAAACAAGAAATTAGAACTAGCGTAAAAGCTGGTGATGTTGGATACTTGATTACTGGTATAAAAGAAGCAAAAGAAGTAAAAGTAGGTGATACCATTACAGATTTTAAAAATCCAACTAAAAATATTATTGAAGGCTTCGAAGATGTAAAACCAATGGTATTTGCTGGTATTTATCCTGTTGATACAGAGGAATATGAAGAGTTAAGAAACTCTATGGAAAAGCTTCAATTAAATGATGCGTCTTTAGTATTTCAACCAGAAAGCTCTGCAGCATTAGGATTTGGATTCCGTTGTGGTTTCTTAGGAATGCTTCATCTTGAAATTATTCAAGAAAGACTAGAGCGTGAGTTTAATATGACGGTTATAACAACTGTTCCTAACGTTTCATATCATGCATTCACCAATAGAAATCCTGACACTATTTTATTGGTTAACAACCCATCCGACTTGCCAGAGCCTTCAAGCTTAAACAGAGTGGAAGAGCCATATATTAAGGCGTCAATTATTACAAAATCAGATTTTGTTGGGTCCGTAATGTCACTTTGTATTAGTAAACGTGGACAGATTACAAACCAAACTTATTTAACACCAGAACGTGTTGAATTGTCTTTTGATATGCCTTTAGCTGAAATTGTTTTCGATTTCTATGATCGATTAAAAACAGTTTCAAAAGGATATGCTTCATTTGATTACCACCCAATTGGAATGCGTGTTTCTAAATTAGTAAAAGTAGATGTCTTATTAAATGCAAGTCCTGTTGATGCGCTTTCTGCATTACTACACCAAGACAATGCCTATGATATAGGTAAAAAAATGTGTGAAAAATTACGACAGTTAATTCCACGACAACAATTTGACATTCCAATACAAGCTGCAATTGGAGCTAAAATTATTTCAAGAGAAACGGTAAAAGCACTTCGAAAAGATGTTACTGCAAAATGTTATGGAGGAGATATTTCTCGAAAACGTAAATTACTTGAAAAACAGAAAAAAGGTAAAAAACGAATGCGACTAGTTGGTAATGTTGAAATACCACAAGAAGCATTTATGGCTGTTTTAAAATTAAATGATTAAAAAAAAGCCCCAAATACTTAATTAAGTGTTTGGGGCTTTTTTAATATAAAAAGTGAATTAAATCACTTTTTCTTCTCTTAAAAAAGTATCTAAGTTTGAGGCTGTAATAAAACATTCACTAACTTTTGAAACATCATTACAATCTTTAGAATTCATATTTACAGACCTACAGTCAAAATTAGTTAAATCTACTTTTTTAAAATTAGGGTTGATAGTTAAACATCCTTTATATAATTCCTCTAAAGTCATATCAATTTTAGGTTCTACACCTTGTTGTAATAAAAATCCTCTTAGAAAATCATTAACAGCTAGCTGTGATTTTTTACATACCATTATAGAAACTACATCTTCTTGTGGACGACATAGTTCTTCATTCGCTTCACTTACATTTTTTATAGCTTCCTTAAATAAAGCTTTTGCTCTTTCTTTCATGTGTCTATATTTATTGTTTTTATGGTCACATGCTGTTTACCATTAGCCCTCACCTTGAGTATGAAATATTTCAACATGATCGTTTTATATTTATTTTCTGCGAAAGCAGTTGCTTATTATTAAGCAAAATCTATTTACATATTTCTAAACAACTCTAATCGTTCCCAATTAGTTGCTACCTCCTCTTGTGCTCTATCAAGTAACTCTTTACCAAGTTCAGCATTTTCTTTTACGACTCTAGTAAATCTAGTTTCATTATACATAAAGTCGCTTAATGGAGCGCTTGGTGCTTTAGAGTCTAACTTAAATTTCTTTCCTTTTGGTTTAGAAGGGTCGAATCTAAATAATGGCCAATAACCAGTTTCTACAGCCTTTATTTGTTGTGTAGCACCATGTTTTAAGTCGTAACCATGTTCACCACAATGTGAATAGGCAATTATTATTGATGTTCCAGGATAAGCAGCAGCTTCTTCTATAGCTTTTAATGACTGAATATCTTTTGCACCCATTGCAATTTGAGCTACATAAACATTCCCATAAGAAACAGCTTGCAATGCCAAACTTTTCTTGCTAGTTCTCTTACCAGAAACCGAGAATTTAGCACTCGCTCCTAATGGTGTGGCTTTAGAGGTTTGTCCACCGGTATTGGAATAAACTTCGGTATCCATTACCAAAATATTAATGTTTTCACCAGTAGAAAGAACATGATCTACTCCACCAAAACCTATGTCGTAAGCCCAACCATCACCACCTAAAATCCATACATCTTTTTTGCGCAAGTATTCTGTTAATTGATTGAGTTTAATAGCCTCTGGGTCCTTATCTAATAGTGCTAAAACTTCTCTTAGTTTGTCAATGTCTTTAAGCTTTTTAGCTTTTTGAGTTTCATTTGTTTCTGGATTATCTTTAATGGCATCTACAATTTCAGAACCTACTAATAACTCTAACGATTTTAATAAATCGAACGCTAATTCTTGTTTTTTAGATAAGGCTAATTTCATTCCTAATCCAAATTCTGCATTGTCTTCAAAAAGTGAATTCGCCCAAGCTGGACCTCTTCCAAATTTATTAGTTTTATAAGGAGTCGTTGGTAAGTTTCCTCCATAAATAGAAGAACATCCTGTGGCATTAGCTATTAAAATACTATCACCATACAATTGAGTTAATAATTTTATATAAGGTGTTTCTCCACAACCAGAACAGGCTCCAGAAAACTCAAATAATGGTTCTAAAAATTGAGAACCTTTTATATTAGAGGTTTTTAATTCGGTACGATCATAATAAGGTAATGATTCAAAGAAATCCCAATTTTTATTCTCTTCAACCTCAACATCAAATTTCTTGTGCATATTGATTGATTTATAGTTCTCAATTTCTTTGCTTTCCGCTGGACAAACTTCAACACATAAATCACAGCCCGTACAATCTTCTGGAGAAACCTGTAAAACATACGATTCTGTTTTGCTATTAAAAGGTCTTCCAATTGGAGCAACCGATTTTAATGAATTTGGAGCATTTGTAAGTTCACTGTTTACAACTACTTTAGATCGTATGGCAGCATGAGGGCAAATAACTACACATTTATTACATTGTGTACAAAGGTCTTTATCATCCCAAACTGGTATAAAATCTGCTATTCCACGTTTTTCATATTGGGTCGTTCCTGTTGGAAACGTACCATCTACAGGAAAAGCACTCACGGGAAGCTCATCTCCTTTTCCTGCTAAAATAGTTCCTAATATTTTTTCAACAAATGGATCTGGATTTCCAGTCATCATAGGTTTTAAACCTTTATTAGTTGAAACCGTTTTTGAATAACTTACTTCTTGAAGGTTTTCCAGTGATTTATCAACGGCATTAAAATTCATTTGTACAACCTTATCTCCTTTATGAGAATATGATTTTACGATAGCATCTTTTATTTTCTGAATGGCTTCTTCTCTAGGAATAATTCCTGAAATAGCAAAGAAACAGGTTTGTAAAACCGTATTGGTTCGTTTTCCTAATTTGGCTTCTTGAGCTACTTTTGAAGCGTCTATTACGTAAAACTTTAATTCTTTTTCAATAATTTCCTTTTGCATTATTGCTGGCAATTCATCCCAAATTTCTTTATTTGAATAGGGAGAATTCAACAAAAATGTACCGCCTTTTTTTACTTTTTCTAAAATATCATATTTGTAAATAAAATTAAATTGGTGGCAAGCAATAAAATCGGCACTATTGATTAAATAACTTGAATAAATTGGTTCAGGACCAAAACGAAGGTGAGAGATGGTTTGAGCTCCCGCTTTTTTTGAATCGTAAACAAAATAACCTTGAACATAATTATCAGTTGTTTCGCCAATAATTTTTATAGAATTTTTATTAGCACCCACCGTACCATCAGATCCTAAACCATAAAACATACAGTTGATCGTTTGTTTTTTAGTACTGAATACCGAGTTATAATCAATACTAGTATGAGTAACATCATCAACAATACCAATAGTAAAATGATTTTTTGGATGTTTACTTAAAAGTTCATCGTAAATACCTTTTACCATTGCTGGATTAAACTCTTTTGAAGAAAGACCATATCTTCCACCCACAATTTGAGGGTTTTTTCTATCGCTTTCTAAATAAGCAGCTACCACATCTAAATACAAAGGATCACCAATGCCTCCTGGTTCTTTAGTTCTATCTAAAACAGCTATTTTTTCAACTGAAATAGGCAAACTATCTATAAAATGATCAATTGAGAAAGGACGATATAAACGAATAAATAAAGCTCCAACTTTCTCTCCATTATTAACCATAGTGTCTACCGTTTCTCTTACTGGTCCTTCTCCTGAGCCCATGATTATAATTACGCGTTCGGCTTCTGGATGACCTATATAGTAGAACAAGCTATACTTACGTCCTGTATGTTCATAAAATTCGTCCATCACTTCTTGTACTATTCCTGGAGTATTTTTATAAAATAAATTAGCTGCTTCTCTAGACTGAAAGAAAACATCTGGATTTTGTGAAGTTCCTCTAATTACAGGATTGTCGGGATCTAGTGATCTTTTTCTATGAGCCATAATAGCATCTTCTGGCATCATCGCTTTAATAATGTCGTCTGGAATTGCATCTATTTTTGAAATTTCATGAGAAGTTCTAAATCCATCAAAAATATTTAAAAAAGGTATTCTACTTCTTAACGTTGCTACTTGCGATATCAAAGCAAAATCCATGGCTTCCTGAACAGATCCACCAAACAACATAGCAAATCCTGTTTGGCGAGTTGCCATTACATCGGAATGATCCCCAAATATTGATAAGGCGTGAGTTGCAATTGTTCTTGCTGCTACATGAATTACATTAGGTAACAGTTCTCCTGCAATTTTATACATATTCGGAATCATTAACAGAAGCCCTTGCGAGGCAGTAAAAGTAGTAGTTAACGCTCCTGCTTGTAAGGATCCATGAACCGCTCCAGCAGCTCCACCTTCACTTTGCATTTCTACTATCCTCGGAATGTTGTTCCAGATATTCTTTTCTCCGTTAGCGCTAAAAACATCTACATGTTCTCCCATTGGGGAAGCAGGAGTAATAGGGTAAATGGCACAAACTTCATTTGTTTTATGTGATATTCTTGCAACGGCTTCATTAGCATCACATATTAGCTTTGGAAATGATTTTTTCATGATGTAGAATTCTAAAGAAAACACCCTAAACTATTGTACCGGTTATTGACCTAAATTATAAGGACAAATAATATTCAAAAGTCAATAATTAATATTCATTAGGGTATTTGAAATTTTTAATAAAATTAATTATTCTAAATACCACAAACTATGATGATTATCAGTTTGGAAAAAAGCTTTTAAGTAAATTTTGGTTTTTAATAGGATTTTATGCCTAATATTTCTTGATAACATTAACAGTTTTTTATTATTAACTCTATAAGTAGACGATTTACTGGGTAGATTGGTATTGACAGTTAATAACCCTACTAATAAATTGGATATATCTAAAATAGTCAATGGGCTTCTATTTTTTAAAATAAAAACTGATCAAGGGATTGTTACTAAAAAAATAATTAAAGAATGATGAGTTTTCCTTCTTTATTAAAACTTTGTGTTTCAAACTAAGTCAAAATAGCGCCAAATTAATTTAGGCAGAACCTGCTTAACAAAAAAAGCACTCTAAAACTAGAGTGCTTTTATATAAAAAATATTTTAAATTATTATTCGTCGTGTAACCACGCTTTTTTAGAAAGTAATTGATCCTCTGTTTCTTTATGATCTTCATCAGGAACACAACAATCAACTGGACATACAGATGCACATTGAGGTTCGTCGTGGAATCCTTTACATTCGGTACACTTATCAGATACAATAAAATAAAATTCATCGGATACTGGTTCGTTTTCAGCATCAGCATCCACTTCTTCACCATTAGGTAATGTTACCATACCTGATAAAGCTGTTTCGTCTGAATAAGACCATTCTTGATCAGGTTCGTAAATTGCATTATTTGGGCATTCTGCCACGCAGGCGTCACAATTTATACATTCGTCTGTTATAATTATTGCCATGGTATTGATTTAATATGTTAATAGTTAGCTAAACTAAAATTTTTATTTTTATCAAGATGTGACATAAATCATAAATTACAATAAATAAAATAAATAAATTTGAGTTTATTTATTCAATATAATATATCTTAAATTTATCAAAAACATGAGTACAACTAATCCACAATCCGAAGTTTTAAAAGCTGTTGTAATTCGTTTTGTAGGTGACTCGGGTGACGGAATGCAATTAACTGGAAGTCAGTTCACTGACACCTCAGCTATGTTTGGTAATGATGTTGCTACATTCCCAAATTATCCCTCAGAAATTAGAGCTCCACAAGGTAGTTTATATGGTGTTTCTGGTTTTCAAGTTCATATTGGAAGCGTAGAGATTAGTACTCCTGGAGATAGTGTAGATTTATTGATTGCTATGAACCCTGCAGGTTTAAAAACCAATTTAATTGCTGTAAAACCTGGACATACTATTATCGTAGATACCGATTCTTTCACAAAAAAAAATTTAGAAAAAGCTCAATACGAAACCAATCCATTAGAGGATGGAAGCTTAGAAAATTTTAGAGTTATAGAGGTTTCTATGACCTCCTTAACTAAAGAAGCTTTAAAAGATGTGGAAGGATTGGACAATAAAAGCATTACTCGAAGCAAGAATATGTTTGCTTTAGGAATGGTATACTGGATGTATGACCGGTCTACAGAGCACACCATCGATTTTTTTAATAAGAAATTTAAAGACAAACCCCATATTATTGAAGCAAATACTAAGGTTTTAAATGCAGGAGTTTATTTTGCTGAAACTTTAGAGTTAATCCCTAATACCTATTCTATTTCTCCGGCTAAAATGCCAAAAGGAACTTATAGAATTGTAATGGGTAATACCGCAACTGCATGGGGATTTTTAGCTGCTGCCGAAAAATCTGGCTTAGAACTTTTTTTAGGCTCCTACCCTATTACACCAGCTACAGACATTTTACACGAATTAGTAAAACACAAGCATTTTGGAGTTAAAGCTTTTCAAGCTGAAGATGAGATTGCTGGTATTACTTCTTCTATTGGTGCTGCATTTGCAGGAGATTTAGCAATAACTACTACTTCTGGCCCAGGATTAGCATTAAAAGGGGAAGCTTTAGGACTTGCTATGATGATCGAACTTCCTTTGGTGGTTGTGAATGTACAACGTGGAGGTCCTTCGACAGGATTGCCTACAAAAACAGAGCAATCAGATTTACTACAAGCAATGTACGGTAGAAATGGTGAAAGTCCTGTAATCGTAATTGCTGCAAGTACACCAGCCAACTGTTTTGATTTTGCTTTTATAGCTTCAAAATTAGCCTTAGAGCATATGACACCTGTTATATTATTAACTGATGGATATATTGCAAATGGATCAGCACCTTGGAAAATTAAAAAGGTTGCAGATATGCCAGAAATAAATAATTGTATTATTAAAGAAGCTGGTGATAATTGGCATCCTTATGATAGAAATGAAGACACTTTAGCTAGAAACTGGGCAGTTCCTGGAACTCCTGGATTGGAGCATCGTGTTGGAGGATTAGAAAAAGATCGTATTTCTGGAAATGTTTCTTATGTTCCGGAAAACCATGAGTATATGACCAAGATTCGTGCTGAAAAAGTTAAGAGAGTACAAAATTACATTCCAGATATTGAGCCAGAATTTGCAGATGAAGGAGACTTATTAGTTGTTGGATGGGGAGGAACCTATGGGTCGCTCCATTCGGCTGTAAAAGATATTAATGATGAAGGATATAAAACAATAGGTCTTGCTCATTTTAACTATATCAATCCTTTACCAAAAAATACGGAAGCATTATTTAAAAGTTTCAAAAAAGTAATTGTTTGTGAATTAAACAATGGACAATTTGTTAATGTGTTAAGAATGCATTTTAATGGAATTGAATTTTTACAATTCAATAAAATACAAGGACTTCCTTTTGGAAATAGTGAGTTAATTCAAAAATTTAAACAATTCGTATCTTAATTATGGAAAATTCAGCTGTTAAAAAATATACTTTTAAAGATTTTGCAAGCGACCAAGAAGTAAGATGGTGCCCGGGTTGTGATGATTATGTGATTTTACGAGCTATGCAAAAAGCGTTACCAGAAATGGGAGTTAATAAAGAAGATGTAGTATTTATATCCGGTATTGGATGTTCTTCAAGGTTCCCATATTACATCGATTCTTACGGTATGCACGGTATTCACGGTAGAGCTCCTGCTATTGCTTCTGGTGTAAAACTAGCAAATCCAAATTTAAGCGTTTGGGTGATTACTGGTGATGGGGATGCTATGGCTATTGGTGGTAACCACTTTATTCATGTGCTTAGAAGAAATTTAGATTTAAACATTGTATTGTTTAATAATGAGATTTACGGATTAACAAAAGGGCAATTTTCTCCTACTTCTTTAGTGGGACAAAAAACAAAATCATCTCCTTATGGAAATACACAACCTCCATTTCAGCCAGGAGAGTTAGCAATAGGTGCTCAAGCACGATTTTTTGCTAGAATTGGCGGAAATACACCTAAGGAAATGACCCAAATGTTTATTGATGCTGAAAAGTTTAAGGGCACTTCATTAATCGAAATACTTCAAAACTGTGTCATATTTAACGATGGTTGCTTTACTAAATATACCGATAAAAATGTTCGACAAGACATGCAATTATTTGTTGAGCACGGAAAGCCTATGGTTTTTGGAAAAGAACAAAATAAAGGAATAATTTTAAAGGGTCTTAAATTAGAGGTAGTAACCATTGGGGAAAATGGTATTACTAAAGATGACATCTTGGTTCATGACGCCAAAGAACAGGATCCAACTTTACATCAAATGTTGGTAAGAATGCAAGAACCTTTAGTGACTGGTATAATTAGAAGTTATGATGATGTTACTTTAGAAGAACGTGAAAACGCTTTAACTGAAGAGGTAAAATCTAAATCTAAGTTTTCGAAAGTGGACGATTTATTATTTGCTGGAGAGACTTATACCGTAGATTAATATCAACATAACATGCTGTTGTTTAATTAAAGTCAAGAAGTGTTAATGGATGCCTATTGTTTTAATAGTTACTCACCATGCATCCAAACTTTCTTTTGAAGTAATGTTTCTTCAGACTCTACATGGTCCTCATCTGGGACACAACAATCCACTGGACAAACAGCTGCACATTGAGGTTCGTCATGAAACCCTTTACACTCCGTACATTTATCCGTTACAATAAAGTAAAATTCATCAGAACCGGGTTTGTTTTCGGTATCTGCATCCACTTTTCCTCCACGAGGTAACGTAACCATTCCTTTTAAAGTAGTTTCATCGGAGTATGACCATTCTTGATCTGGCTCATAAATTGCGTTGTTTGGACATTCTGCTACACAAGCGTCGCAGTTTATACATTCATCTGTGATTTTTATTGCCATGTTTTCTACTTTAGATTAATCTACAAAATTAAAATTTATCTTTTTATTATTAAGTTACATTCTTCATAAATTTATAAAAAATATTTTAAACCCTATTAGCCTTGAATACTCTATTGTTAAAGGGAGTAGATTCTTTTAAAAAAAATAATTATAGGTAAAGTGCTAAAACCTATATCAATATCAGGTTTTATATTATTTAAAAATAACTTTAAAAGCAAAAAAAGTATAAAAAGCTTTGTAGTTTTGCGGGCTATATATTTAAAGTTAAAAAACTTAAAATTTAGACTAAATCTAAAATGATAAAAACTGATATAATCATAATTGGAGCGGGACCAACAGGTTTATTTACTGTATTTGAAGCGGGGTTATTAAAACTAAAATGTCATTTAATAGATGCCCTTCCTCAGGCTGGAGGTCAATGTTCTGAGATATACCCTAAAAAACCAATTTATGATATACCAGGATTTCCGGAAATTCTTGCTGGGGATTTAACAAGAAATCTATTAGAACAATGTAAACAATTTGAACCAGGATTTACTCTTGGAGAGAGAGCAGAAAAAATTACAAAAGATGAAAATGGAATCTTTACGGTAATCACAAATAAAGGCACTCAACACCAAGCACCGGTTGTTGCGATTGCTGGTGGGCTTGGTAGTTTTGAACCAAGAAAACCACTGCTTGAAAACATTAACTTTTATGAAGATAAAGGGGTTGAATACATTATTAAAGATCCTGAAATTTATAGAAATAAACGAATAGTTATTGCTGGAGGTGGAGATTCTGCTTTAGACTGGAGTATTTTTTTAGCAAATATTGCAAAAGAAGTTACGCTTGTTCATAGAAGAAATGAATTTAGAGGCGCATTAGATTCCTTAGAAAAAGCAAGAGAACTAAATAATAAGAACAAGATAAATATTATTACTCCTGCAGAAATAACTAAACTTCTTGGTAAGGAAAAATTAGAAAGCATAATTGTGACAAAAGATAAAATTGAAACAGAAATCACTCTTGATCATTTTATACCTTTATTTGGATTGTCACCTAAACTTGGTCCTATTGCAAATTGGGGCTTAGAAATAGAAAAAAATGCAATTAAGGTTGATACATTTGACTATCAAACTAGTGTTCCGGGAGTTTTTGCAATTGGCGATGTCAATACATACCCTGGAAAGCTAAAACTTATTTTATGCGGATTCCATGAGGCAACCCTTATGTGTCAATCGGCATATAAAATAATTAATCCTGGTAAAAAAAATATTTTTAGATACACCACAGTAAGTGGAATAGATGGGTTTGATGGCACAAGAAAAGAGGCAATTAAACCTGTGATTCAAACAATTAACGAATAGCACATATCATGTCAGATATTAATATAATTATAAAAGATAGAGACGAAATTATCCATCGGGTACTAGCTCCAACAGACATGGCAATGAACCTAATGGAAATAATACGTTCCTACGAAATAGCACCTGAAGGAACAATTGGGGTTTGTGGAGGCATTGCAATGTGCGCTTCTTGTCAGTGCTATATTAATTCAGATCACGATCTTCCTCAGATGGGAGATGAAGAAGAAGCAATGTTATCTGAAGCTTTTAATGTGCAAGAAAATAGCAGGCTTGGGTGTCAAATTTCAATTACAAAAGAACTAGAGGGGCTATCCTTTGAACTGGCTCCTGAATAGTCTTAATTTTAATTCCCGCAAGTAGCTCCAGCTTCTTCAAGTCCAGTAATATAAACATCGTAATTAGTTCCTGTATTTTCTCCATTAACAGAGGCATTACCGTTACTATCTCTACATATCTCGAAAGATGTTGTTTGAGGCGAATTACACGTTGTACAATTAACAGAATCTTCTTTTTTACAAGAAAACAATAGTAAAGATGCTGTTAAAATTAATATATAGTTTTTCAAATTAATTAGTTTTAAAATTTAATAACGGCGAACGCTTACTAATGTTATTCTTTTGTTGAACTTTCTTTTAAAAAGAAAGGTTTTCCTAGATAAATTAGCTTAAACCCTTCACCTACTTCATCATTTTTAAAACTATAGGAAGACTTAATGGTTAGTTCTCCTTTTTTATTTTTTAAAAATATTGGAATCGTATTTTTATCTTTTTTGGTTTGTTTTATAAGTGTCTTATAGTGTTCCTTGTTAAGGATTTCAATTTCATTGATCTTAGGATATTCATTTGCTATTTGTGTAAGTAATGCAAAATCATCGGTGTGAGAAAATAATCCTTCTTTAGGGTTGTTGGTGGGATCGTTTTTTTCTTCTTTAGTTATTAAACGAAACGATCCATTTTCTCCAAAATCATTTTTAAACTTTTCAATAGCAATTCTATTAATATCTGAACTAGCCGTTAATGCCATTAAATAACCAATATCGTTCAATTCAATATTGTCTTTTAAAGTATCGGAATAAATGTCTTCATTAAGTGCTTCTAAACCTAAGTTTCTAGCATTTGCAATATTGGTTTGATTAGAGTCAATTAAAACCACGTGCCTGTTATTATCTTTAAGGTAACTTGCTATTAATTGAGAAACTTCTGAAGCACCTACAATTAAAATTCCGTTTGAGTTTTTTAAGAAAACGCCTGTTATTTTTGCAAAAAGACGTGCGGTAGTAGCATTAAGCAAAACCGTTCCCATTACAATCATAAACACTAATGGAGTAATATACTCCGCATCTACAATGCCTTTAAAAACTAATGTTAAACCAAATAACGATGCAATTCCTGCGGCAACAATTCCTCTTGGTCCAACCCAGCTTATAAACATTTTTTCTTTAAATGTTAATGTAGACTTATACGTACTTAGCAACACGCCTATAGGTCTTATAATAAAGACAACAACTGCAAAAAGAGCCAATGTTTCCCATTTATAAATTAACATTAAATCCTCGAAATTAATATTCGCTGAAAGAAGAATGAATAAAATAGAAATTAGTAGAATACTAAGTGATTCTTTAAAATAAAGTAATTCTTTTAAATATTTTGATTTAGAGTTTCCTAAAACCATTCCCATAATTACAACTGCTAGTAATCCTGATTCGTGCGAAAAGCTATCAGATAAAACAAAAACACCTAAAACTGATGCCAATGCAAATACATTTAATAAATAATGAGGAATCCATTGTTTGTTAATAGCAAAATTTAATGCGTGGGCAAAGGTAAATCCAAAGGTAGAACCAAATAATACAATTTTTCCAAATTCAATTAAAGCCGTTTTGGTATACTCACCTCCTGCTCCAACGCTTATAAATTCGAAAACCAATACTGCTACTAAAGCACCTATTGGATCTATTAATATTCCTTCCCATTTTAAAATTGCTGAAATATCTTTTCTCAGTGGTATGTTTCTTAAGATGGGTGTAATAACTGTTGGCCCAGTAACGATAATTAATGCTGAAAATAAAAAAGATATCTCCCAGCTTAAATTAAAAATAAAATGTGCGGCTATTCCTGCCCCAAAGAAAGTTACCAAGGATCCTAAAGTTATTAACTTGGTAATAACGAGTGGTCCAACGCTTTTAATTTCTTTAAATTTTAAAGTTAAGCCTCCCTCAAAAAGTATAATGCTAATGGAAAGTGAAACAAAAAAATATAAATTTTTTCCTCCAAACAATCCTTCTTTGCCATTCCAAACAGGTTCTATCCATTTGGTTCCATCTTCTGATAAAAATTCAGCAGATATAGGACCTACCAGCAAACCAATTAACAACAATGGTAAAATAGCAGGGATCTTTAATTTCCAAGCAAACCATTGTGCTAAAATTCCTAAAATAATAATGCCTCCTAATTCTAACATTGATGAAATTTTTCTGTTAAAATACTAATTATAGTTGAATGTGTCAATTTCAATTTTCCTTTTAAAATAAATAGTGATACAAAAATGGTTTTTATATATTTAGAAAAAATTACATTCCTTAAATGACTTTTAAATTTATCATCCTTTTAGTTGGCTTTTCAATTGTTGCAATTGCAGGTCATCAAATTGCAAAAGTCTTCCAGAAGATTAAATTCCCGTTAATTACAGGATTAATTATAACTGGTATTATTGCAGGATCTTCCGTATTAAAATTTATTCCTGCTGATGCACTTCCAAAACTTAACTTTTTAAATGATATCGCATTAGCGATTATTGCTTTTTCTGCAGGCTCAGAATTATACTTAAAAGAACTTCGAAGTAGAATTACTAGTATTAAATGGATGACCATTGGTCAATTATTAATAACATTTATTTTAAGTACGGTTGTTATTTTTTATGGGGCAGATTATATCCCATTTATGGCAGATTTATCTCCCAATGTTAAAATGATTATTGCTGTTTTATTTGGTGTAATTTTCGTAGCACGTTCTCCATCTTCGGCAATTGCAGTAATCAATGAGCTTCGGGCAAATGGTCCTTTTACCAAAACAGCAATGGGAGTTACTGTTGTTAAAGATGTATTGGTTATTATTTTGTTTGCAATTTGTTTTGCGGTTGCGAAAGCTGTTTTAAACGATGAAGAATTAGGGGTCATTTTTCTTATATTTTTACTAGTAGAATTAGTCTTATCATTTGCTTTTGGATTGTTATTAGGAAGGTTTCTCCAAATCGCTCTTTCCATTAATATTAGTAAACATATTAAAGGAGTATTAATCATCGCATTAGGATATGGCGCCTATTTATTTGCCGCTTATATAAAAGCTCATACCTATGATTATTTTCATCATGAAATCGTATTAGAACCACTTCTAATATGTATCATCGCAAGTTTTTATATCACCAATTATAGTAAAAATAGAATTGAGTTTATTGAACTTTTAGAAAATATAAGCCCAACTATTTACATCATATTTTTCACACTTACAGGAGCCTCTTTGTCACTTCAAACTTTAGCTGAAGTATTCGGAATTGCAATTGCATTATTTACCTTAAGAATATTCACAATGATTTTAGGAGGAATATTTGGTGTTGTTGCAGCCAAAGATGATAAAAAGTATATGTTTATTTCTTGGATGCCTTACGTAACTCAAGCCGGTGTTGCCTTAGGATTAACAACCTTAATTGTTGCTGAATTTCCTGGATGGGGTTATGAATTCCAAACCGTAATAATTGCAATTATTGTAATCAACCAATTAGTCGGCCCACCCTTGTTTAAACTTGCCATAAATTATGTAGGAGAAAGCCATTTAAAACATAAAGCGCCCGATTATGATGGTGTTAGAGACTGTGTTATTTTTGGATTAGAAAGTCAATCTATTGCTTTAGCAGGGTCTTTATTAGGCCATGGATGGACTCCAAAAATCATAGCTGTTTCCGATGGTTTAGTTGATAATAACAATGAATTTGAAGTGGTTTCTATTAAGGATATTTCTTTAAAGTCTTTAGAAAAATTGAAGCTTGAAAATGCGGAGGTTATTGTTTGTTTAATGTCTGATAAGGAGAATTTTAAAATTTCAGAATTGATATACGAACACGTTGGAACAAAGGAT
>TARA_R110000787_G_scaffold108621_2_pt1 | contig 28653 bp, 24 predicted proteins | sample TARA_R110000787 | Tara Oceans TARA_R110000787 (sample SAMEA4397920) | marine metagenome | biome: Polar Biome; feature: [DCM] deep chlorophyll maximum layer (ENVO:01000326); material: water (ENVO:00002006), including particulate matter (ENVO:01000060) such as... | depth 35 m | reverse complement strand
ACACGGTGATGGTATTGTAAGAGGAGAGTTTTTACCCTTAATGATTGGAAATGAAAACTATAAAGTGTTAAAGCAAATTAAAAATGCTTTTGATCCAAATAATATTTTCAATCCTGGGAAAATAATTGATGCTTTTCCAATGGATGAATCGTTGCGTTATAAAACAGATAGACAAGAACCAATAATAGACACATTAATAGATTTTAAGGATTCTGAAGGAATTCTAAAAATGTCGGAAAAGTGTAATGGAAGTGGAGATTGTAGAAAAACGGAGAACTCAAAAGGTGTAATGTGCCCAAGTTATCAAGCTACAAAAAATGAATTGCACACTACACGAGGTCGGGCAAATGTCCTACGTGAAGTTTTAACCAATAACGGTTCTTTAAATAAGTTTGATTCACAAGAATTAAAAGAAGCATTTAATTTATGCTTAAGTTGTAAGGCCTGTGGAACGGAGTGCCCTAGCAATGTTGATATTGCTACTGCAAAAGCAGAATTTTCATATCAATATTATAAATCTCATAAAAGAAAATATTCAGATATTTTATTCGGAAAAAGTAGTTACTATAATTGTATTGCTGCTAAGTTTCCAAGATTGTCAAATGCTGTTTTTACAAATAAAATTACAGGAGCAATTATTAAAAATATTTCAGGCATATCAACAAAAAGAAGTCTACCTATTATTTCGTCTAAGCCTTTTAGTAAATTAGCGCAAAATACAGCATATCAAAAAGATACGTTTATAAAAGAAGTGGTTTTGTTTGTTGATGAGTTTAGTAATTTTTTAGATGCTCCAATAGCTAAAGATGCATATTTTTTGCTTAAAAATTTAAATTATAAAGTAACTATTATAGACCATTTGGATAGTGCCAGAGCATTATTATCCAAGGGTTTTTTAAAAGAAGCACAATCCATTATAAATAATAACATTGCTTACTTAAATGAAAATGTTTCAGGTACTATACCTATTATAGGTATAGAGCCTTCAGCAATCTTAGGGTTTAGAGATGAATATATTCGATTGGCAAAAGACAAAGAAATTGCTACAACCATATCAAAACAATGCTTTATAATTGAAGAGTTTCTTGCTTCTGAAATTGAACTAGGCACTATTAAATCGTCTCAATTTACTTCAGATAAAAAAGAGATAAAGATTCATAATCACTGTCATCAAAAGGCATTAAGCAATCAAAAAGTAACTTTTGACATTCTAAACCTTCCTGTAAACTACAAGCCAACTATTATTACATCAGGTTGTTGTGGAATGGCTGGTAGCTTTGGTTTTGAAAAAGATAAGTACGAAGTATCGATGCAAATTGGAGAATTAAAACTCTTTCCAGCGATTAGAAAAGCTAAAAATGAAACTATAATTTCGGCCAATGGAACTAGTTGCAGACATCAGATTAAAGATGGTACTCAGAAAGAAGCTTTTCATCCTGTAACTATACTAAGAAATGCATTAAAGTAGCATAATTATCACGCATTCATTTTAATTTTAACAATTACAAGTCTCTTTTGGATATTGCAATATTAAAATATACATTTGTTGAAAACGCATAGATGGCAGGAAATACCTTTGGGAACCTTTTTAAACTTACTACTTTTGGTGAATCACACGGTGAAGCTATTGGCGGTATTATTGATGGCTGTCCAGCTGGTTTGGAAATTAATTTTGATAAAGTAGCAACAGATATGGCTCGCAGAAAACCCGGCCAATCCAAAATAACAACTCAACGTAAAGAGCCAGACGAAGTAAAATTTTTATCAGGAATATTTGAAGGTAAAACGACGGGAACTTCTATTGGTTTTATAATTGAAAATACCAATCAGAAATCTAAAGATTATTCACACATAAAAAATGTTTATAGACCGTCTCATGCTGATTTCACATACGATAAAAAGTTCGGACACCGTGATTATAGAGGCGGTGGTAGAACTTCTGCAAGAGAAACTGCATGTAGAGTGGCAGCTGGTAGTATTGCTAAGCAACTTTTAAAAAATATTAAAATAAATGCTTTTGTATCTTCAGTAGGAGATATTTACATAGACAAGCCTTATCAAGAATTAGATTTTGAAAACATTGAAAATAATGTTGTTCGTTGCCCAGATGAAGAAGTTGCTCAAAAAATGATTTCTAAAATTGAAGAAATTAAAAAAGCAGGAGATACTATTGGTGGCACCGTAATGTGTGTTATACAAAATGTTCCAATTGGTTTAGGAGAACCAGTATTTGATAAACTTCATGCGCAATTAGGAAAGGCAATGTTGTCTATCAATGCTGTAAAAGGATTTGAATATGGAGCGGGATTTTGTTCGACAAAAATGAAAGGAAGTGAACATAATGACCTTTTTAATAAAGGCGGAAGTACCAAAACCAACCTTTCGGGAGGAATTCAAGGAGGAATAAGCAATGGTATGGATATTTACTTTAGAGTAGCCTTTAAACCTGTCGCAACGCTAATTCAAAAACAAAAGGCCCTAGATAACCAAGGGAACATTTTAGATATGCAAGGAAAAGGAAGGCACGACCCTTGTGTGGTGCCTAGAGCAGTACCTATAGTGGAAGCTATGGCTGCATTGGTATTAGCAGATTTTTACTTACTGAATAGAATTAATAAAATATAAAAAACCAAAATTAATTGGATTAAAAGAATTTTTATGAAAAAACTAGCATTGCATTGGAAAATACTTATAGGAATGGCTTTAGGAGTCATCGTTGGATTATTAATGACAATGGTCGATGGTGGTATGGGTATGGTACAAGACTGGATCAAACCTTTTGGGAATATATTTATTAATTCATTAAAATTAATTGCAATTCCTTTAATCTTAGCAGCTTTAATAAAAGGAGTATCCGATTTAAAAGATATTTCCAAGCTTTCTAAAATGGGTACTAGAACCATATTAATATATATTACTACAACTGTAATTGCGGTATCTATTGGTTTAATATTAGTAAATACTATAAATCCAGGAAAATCTATTTCAGAACAAACTAGGTCTGAAATGGTAGAGAATTATAGCGGAAATACAGTAAAATATCAAGAAACAGCACTTAAGCAAAAAGAATCAGGACCGTTACAAGCTTTAGAAGATTTGGTTCCACAAAATATATTTGAAGCTTCCACAAGTAACAAAAATATGTTGCAAGTAATTTTCTTTGCAGTTTTCTTTGGTATTGGATTGATTTTAATTCCTGAAGAAAAAGGAGTCATCGTTAAAAAATTCTTTGATGGCTTTAATGACGTAATATTAAAGATGGTAGATTTAATTATGTTAGCTGCACCTTATGGTGTATTTGCATTATTAGCTGCTTTGGTTGTAGAATCTCCAAGTGTGGATCTATTTAAAGCCTTAGGCTGGTATTCTATAACAGTCGTTTTAGGTTTAGCATCTATGATTGGGTTTTATATTTTAATCGTAGCGTTTTACACTAAAAAGAAACCTAAATTCTTTATTAACGGAATATCACCTGCACAATTACTAGCCTTTTCAACGAGTTCTTCTGCTGCAACGTTACCGGTTACTATGGAAAGGGTTACGGAACACTTAGGTGTAGAAGAAGAAGTAGCGAGTTTTGTTTTACCAATTGGAGCTACTATAAATATGGACGGAACAAGTTTGTACCAAGCAGTAGCTGCAGTTTTTATTGCTCAGGCATTTGGTATGGATCTAAGTTTTGGAACACAATTAGGAATTATTGCTACCGCAACATTAGCTTCTATAGGTAGTGCTGCTGTTCCTGGAGCTGGTATGGTGATGTTGGTAGGTGTACTTGGTTATGCAGGAATTCCTGAAGCAGGATTGGCATTAATTTTCGCTGTAGATAGACCTTTAGATATGTGTCGTACAACAGTAAATGTAACAGGCGATGCAGCTGTATCTATGATTGTAGCTAAATCTATTGGTAAATTAGGAGACCCAAAAGTAAAAGATTGGGACGATAATTATGAAGGTGTAAAATAAAATTACTATTAAATAAAAAATCCCGAAAACTATGTATTTAGTTTTCGGGATTTTATTTTTTCTTAAATTAAGAAATCTAACTTTTCTTGTGAATATCCATTTGAGGATAAGGAATTTCGATTCCTGCTTTATCAAGTTCAATTTTACAAGTCTCCATAATTTCAAAATATATTTCCCAATAATCTTCTGTTAATGACCAAGGTCTCATTTTAAAATTAACCGAACTATCTGCTAATTCTCCTAAAACAACCATAGGAGCAGGGTCTTTTAAAATTTTTGGATGATCTGTCATGATTTTCATAAGCAAATCTTTTGTTTGCTTGATGTCTGCATCATAACTAACTCCCATAGTAATATCAATTCTTCTAGTTTTTTCTGTAGAATAGTTAGTGATGTTTCCATTTGAAATAGTACCATTTGGAATAATCACTTCTTTATTATCAACGGTGTTTAATTTAGTTGTAAATATTTCAATTTCTTTTACAACACCCACTTGACCTTGAGCTTCAATAAAATCACCAATGCGATAAGGTTTAAAGATCATGATTAATACTCCTCCAGCAAAATTAGATAATGATCCTTGTAAAGCTAGACCAATTGCTAAACCAGCAGCAGCTAATATAGCGGCAAAGGAAGTTGTTTCAACACCCATTTGACCCAATATTGCTATAACCAAAATAACTTTTAGTAGACCAACAATAAGATTTGAAATAAATATCTCTAAACTTTCGTCGTAATTAGTTCTTGCTATTGCTTTCTTAAGTAGTTTCTTTATCTTTTTTATTACCCAAGAACCTATAAACCATATCGCTAAAGCACCAAGAATTTTTAATCCAAACTCAGTACCATATTCAAAGAACATAGCTTTCCATTTTTCAATATCAATGTTTTCCATAATGTAAATTTTTTAATTTAGTTTTTTAATTGATGCCAAAGAAACAAAACTTTTTTTTTCCGTTAAAATTTATAAGTTTTTTTTAGTAACTTTATCAAACAAAGAATATTGAATATCAGGTTTTTATAAATATTCCAAATTATCGCTATTTTTCACATTTAAACAATGTAAGTTTTTCTTCCCCCTTTGTTTTTTTTATTTAACTATGAAGAAGTTTTATTTAATATACTTATTCTTAATAAGTACTCAATTCTTGTTTTCGCAAGTAGGAATCAATACGATAACCCCTAGTGCTGCTGCAGTATTAGATGTAAATAGTTCAAGTGATGGAATTAGTTTTGGAGGGTTTATGCCCCCTAGAGTAAGTCTTACAGAAAGAAATGTTATTTCTGCAACAGCTATAGATGATGGGTTAATGGTTTATGTTACAGATAGTACTGATAGATGTTTGCAAATTTGGAATGGAGTAGATTTAGCTTGGGAAAATGTGTATTGTATGCCAATTAATCTAGCTCCTGTTGCAAATTTGGTGGAGATTACCGGCACTTTTCAAGTTGGAGAAATTGTAAATTCAATTTTCGCTTATACGGATGCAGAGGGAGATCCTGCAGGAGCACATATTTATACTTGGTATAGAGCAGATGATAATTTAGGAACTAATTCGGTTCTAATACAAAGCGGTACAACAACAATCTTTACGATAACTTCTATTGAATTAAATAAATATATTTCGGTTGAAGTAACTCCAGCAGCAACATCAGGAACTTCACCAGGTACAACCGTCCAATCTGTTTATTATGGTCCAATTATTAATCCATCGACAACTGCTTCCGATTTATTTATATCAGAATATGTGGAAGGATCTAGTAATAATAAAGTATTTGAGATTGCTAATTTTACTGGAAGCGCTATAAATATCAGTAATTATAAAATTAATATTTATTTTAATGGATCGTCAAGTGCAACTGGAGTAAGTTTACCCAATGTAACTCTTACAGATGGTGATGTTTATGTGATTTCCCATACTTCAGTGGCTTCGCCTTGTAATAATAATATTGATTTGATGACTGGTATTTTATCTTTTAATGGCGATGATGTTGTAGAGTTAGCAACTACATCTAATGTTAGGGTTGATATCATTGGTATAATAGGAAGTACTAATGATTTTGCTAAAGATATAACCCTCCGAAAGAAAACGTCTGTTGGTCCAAACACAACTTATAACACGGGGGATTACGATAGTTATCCTATTGATACTTGCAATAATATTGGAAGTCATACTTATTAAATATGATTTATAACAACTACATATCGTTATTACTTTTTTTAATAGTATCTGTAAATTTAAATAGTCAAGTATCCATTAATGAGCCTTCACCAAGTACTGCAACTGTTTTATATTTGGAAGCACAAAATTTACCTACAGCAAGTTTTGGTGGTTTTTTAATGCCTATTGTTACTGAAACACAACAAGCATTAATTCCTGTTTCAATAATTAATAATAGCGATGATGGCTTAATGGTATTTGTTAGTGATTTTGTTACTGGAAAACATTGCTGGGATATTTATGATGGAGTTGAACACGTTTGGAGAAGTATTAATTGTCAAAATAAAACCTGTTCCAACACGATTCTATATGAAGAAAATTTTAATTCATATATTGAAGATACTGGAGTAACAGGAGCAAGTAGTGTTAATGGAAACTATCCTTCAGGAGTTACTAAATGGACACTTACTAGCTTTGATTCTTTTGGGAGTAGTACGCCAGCTTTACCTGGGACTCTTTTAAATGCAAATGACTATGCATTGGTGAAATCTGGGGAACTGGTTATTAGAGATTCTAACGGAATTATACGTTTTGAATCTACATCTATCGATATTTCTGGTTATACAGATATCGAAATATCAATGGAAGTTAGAGGAACTGGAAACATGGAGTATGATGCCACAAAACATTCAGATGATTTTAATTGCGGAAATACTCTAAATGATTATGTAGATATTGAGTATTCAACAGATGGAGGAAATAACTATACGGAAGCTCCTGATTTTTCTAGCTATGGAAATTCCAACCACACCATTGCAGATGACATTGCTGGTGTTGTAAACTTCTCAACAAACGGAATCTCTGGTGCAACATTAATTCTTAGAATTAGAATCCAGAATTGGGAAGATACTGAGTTATTTTATATTGATAATATTGTTTTAAAGTGTAACTAATCTAAAAATTTATCTTTTAACTCTGGACTAGGTATCATACAGCTTTCCTTTTTTCCATACCATTGGTATCGGTTTTTAGCAACAAAGTCATAAACCCAATTTCGCATAAATTTTGGAACAATCATAAACCCAAAAAAAAGGGGATAGGCTCCAGATAAATGCTTTGCAATTTGAAGGGCTGCCGAAGATTTGATATAACATTTATCAGCATCAATTAATATAATAGAATCTGTATCCTTTGGATTTATATTATAATCTTTTAATGCTTTTTTACCAAAATCACTTTGTAATGGTGCAAACTTAAAAACTCCCTTTTTGTCATTTCTAATAATAAAATTAATGGAGGTATTACATAGATTACATACGCCATCAAAGAGAATAACTTTATGTTTTGATTCAGAATTCATTATACTTTCTCTAATTCAGATAAGTTTACATTTGTTTTAAAAGTGCCATAATTTACAAAAGCTTTCTTTTTTTCAATCTTGTCAATAGTGCCAATGGCAATACCATCTAGCATTCGCACTCTATCACCTAACTTTAATATCGATTTAGGCTTTGGTGGTGGTGCTTTTTTAGCTTCTTCTTTTTCTATTTTTTTCTTTATCCTTATTACAGCAACTTTCTTTTCTAGCTCTTGCTTAATCACTTGTTGATTTACTTTTTGTACTTTCTTTACTTCTTTTGTTTTAGGCTCAACTTTTTTAATTTTACTGTTCTCTACCAATACCATTTTAAAAAGTTCATCCATTAAAGGTTTCTTCTTCTTATTGTTATGGTATTGCTTTGAAAGAGAGTCTAATCTTTTTCCTAAGCTGATTAATCGCTGGTTAGAATCAAATAACTCTTGGTAGCTTTCTAATTTATTTTGAATTTTATTATTGGTTTCCTCCAATTGTTTACTCTGTTCTCTTGCTTTATGCTCTTCTGTTTTTAACGATTCTGATGTTTTTCTAAGTTCAGAACGTTCTTTCTGAAGGTTTGCAATACTTTTGTCGAATCGTATTTTACCTCGTTCTATTTTCTTTTTTGCTCTATTAATTAAGCTATAAGGAATTCCATTTTTTTGTGCAACCTCAAAAGTAAACGAACTACCCGCTTCACCAAGATGTAATTTGTACATTGGTTCAAGCGTTCTGTTGTCAAATTGCATATTTGCATTGGTAGCAAAAGGTAATTCATTTGCTAGCAATTTTAAATTGGCATAATGAGTTGTGATCACACCAAAAGCTTTACGTTCATAAAAGACTTCCAAAAATGTTTCAGCTAAAGCACCACCCAATTCTGGATCACTACCAGTTCCAAACTCATCGATAAGAAATAATGTATTCTCCTTACATTTTTTAAGAAATTGATTCATCTTCTTTAATCGATAACTGTAGGTACTTAGCTGATTCTCGATAGATTGATTGTCACCAATATCGGTTAACACTTTATCAAAAATGCAAAATTCACTAAGTGGATCTGTAGGGACTAAAAGCCCACTTTGCAACATAACTTGCAATAATCCAACAGTTTTTAGGGTAATACTTTTTCCACCGGCATTAGGACCCGAAATAACAATAATCCTGTTATCTGAATTTAATTCTATTGTTTGAGGAAATGTTTTTTCCTTTCTTTTTTTATTTGCCAATAACAATAATGGATGGTAAGCGTTTTTTAAATAAAGCCTTCTTTTATCTGATAATAAAGGTAAAACACCATCTATTTTAATTGCAAATTTTGCTTTTGCATATAGGACATCTATCGTTGTTAAATAATCTTGATATATTTTTAAAAGTGATTTATAAGGACGGAAATATTCAGTTAAATTCTTTAAAATTTTCTTTATTTCTTCTTGTTCTTCATAGATAAGATTGCTTAATTCATTAGAATACTCAAGTGTTTCTTGAGGCTCCATATAAACAATGCTTCCTGTTTTTGAATTCCCTAAAACGGTACCCCTAATTTTTTTACGATACATCGCTTTAACTGCTAAAACTCTGCGGTTATCAACTATAGACTCTTTAATGTCATCTAAATAATCTTGTTGAATATAACTTGATAAGGATTTTAAGAATGAAGAATTAATTTTTCCTTTTACATGTTTTAACCGTTGTCGAATTGCAGACAGCTCCAAAGATGCATCGTCACGAACTAGTCCGTACTTATCTATAATTTTAATGATTTCTTCAGATAACAAAGGGTTATAGGTGATGCTTTCAGAAAAATAATTCAATTGAATATAGAATGTTTCAAACTTTTTGAAAAATTTCATTAAAGTTTGCGTTGTTAGCGTAACCGATAGAATTCTTCGAAATCCTAAAACCTCTAGGGAGCTATTTTCTATATCTAACAGGAATAACTCTTTTTCTATAGCTTCAAAGCCATGATTAGGAATCCCATTATCACCACTTAATGAAGCTGCAAATTCTTTTACTCTTACCAGCTCAGGGTTAATCTCTTCAATCCTAGAAAAAGGAACTATAGATAACACTTTTTCTTCGCCTAATGCAGTAATACAAGCTGAAGCTACTTGTTGTAAAACCATTGGGAATTCTAAACTTTCTAGTGTCTTGCTCTGAATATTAATCATTCTTAATTTTTGAAAATTTACAGATAAACAGAAATGGTTAATACTGTCATCGTTAGTATTAAAAGGATAATAACTAGGGGAGTTACAAACTTTAACCATTTATCATAACCTACCTTTACAATTGCTAATGATGCTAGTATTAGTCCTGTAGGATTAATAAATGCAAATAAGCCCATTCCGTATTGATAGGCATTTACAATATGTTCTCTTGCCACACCAACGCCATCTCCTAAAGGTGCCATAATCGGCATTGTTAATACTGCCATTCCTGATGATGAAGGAATAAAAAACGATAATCCACCATAGGTATATAACATGGTATTTATAAAGAAACCTTTATTCATCCCGTTTGTTAAATTACTAGAATAATAAAGTAGCGTATCACTAATTAATCCATCTTCCATTAATATGGTAACGCCTCTTGCAATACCAATAATAAAAGCAACTCCAAGTAAATCGGTTGCGCCTTTTACAAAAGTATCTACAAAAACTCGTTCATTAATTCTTGCAATAAAACCAATCAATATAGAGCCGACAAAGAAAACTGAGGTCATTTCTAAAAACCACCAATCTAATTTAGAAACGCCATATATCATTACGAAAAAACAAATAACAAATACAATTAATATCAATCGCAATCTTAATGTTAGTTTAGTAGAGCTATCATTGGACACTACGCTTCCAAACATTTTCTCGATCTCTTCTTTTTGACTGTAAATTATAGATTTTGTTGGATCTTTTTTTACCTTTTGTGCATACCAAATAATATAGATAATACATATTAAAAGTCCCAATGCGAGCATCACAAATCGGCCATTAATTCCGGCAGTCCAGTTAATTCCTGCAGCATCTGAAGCAATTATAGTACTAAACGGATTTACTGTAGATGCCATGGTTCCCATTGAAGAACCTATGTAAATTGATGCTAATGCTACTATTGCATCGTATCTAGCAGCAAGAAATACGGGAATTAATATGGGATAAAATGCAATGGTTTCTTCGGCTAGACCAAAAGTAGTTCCACCAATTGCAATAAGAGTGGTTACTAAAATGATTAAAATATATTCTTTCCCTTTTAATGCATTAGCTAGCCATGAGATTCCTGCTTCAAAAGCTCCAGTAGAATTAACAATACCAATAAGACCACCAATAATTAATACCAGAAGAATAATATCGGATACTCCTAATATGCCTTTTAAAGGCGATTTAATAAATGCTAATAACCCTTGAGGGCGAGGCGCTAGTTTTTGGTAAGTTTCAGGAATACTAATTGGTTTCCATATATCACCATTGGTGAATTTTTCTAATGGAATTTTAACACTTAAATCATCTAAAGTTTTTTGAGTAGCTTCTAATGTAACAGTTTCTTTTAAGTGAGTTCTTGTAAAAGTTTGAGCTTCTTTATTATAAGAAAGTCTATCATACTGTCCAGCAGGTACAAACCAAGTTAATAAAGCTACCAAACCAGCTATGATTAATAAGATCGTTTGAGCTGTAGGAAATTTTGATTTATTATTTTTTGAAGCCAAGGGTTATAATTAAAATAATTAATAATTAGTTATCTTTTCTTTATTAGTAATTTTGTTCAAAAGTACTAATTATGACTGTAAAAATGGAGGCAAGTTGGAAGGAACAATTAGAATATGAGTTTTCTAAAGAATATTTTAAAGATTTATCTCAATTTGTAAAAGAAGAATACAGAATAAACGAATGTTTCCCTCCAAGAGCATCCATTTTTTCAGCTTTTAACAGAACACCTTTTGATAAAGTTAAGGTCGTAATTATTGGTCAAGATCCATATCACGGTTTAAACCAAGCTAATGGCTTGTGTTTTTCGGTAAATGATGGAATTTCTCATCCGCCATCTTTAATGAATATTTTTAAAGAAATTAAATCTGATTTATTAATCCCTTATCCTGAAAGTGGAAACTTAGAGCGATGGGCAGATCAAGGTGTTTTACTAATAAATGCAACACTTACGGTAGGAGCTCACGATGCTGGTAGCCATCAAAAGAAAGGGTGGGAGCAATTTACAGATGCTATTATTTCAATACTATCAGAGAAAAAAGAAAATGTAGTTTTTTTATTATGGGGAGGTTTCGCAAAAAAGAAAGGAGCTAAAATTAACAGCGATAAACATTTAATTTTATCGTGTGGACATCCTTCACCTTTAAGTGCAAATAGAGGGTATTGGTTTGGTAACAAACATTTTAGCGCAACGAATACATATTTAAAAGAAGTGGGGAGACAACAAATAAGTTGGTAATAGAAAAATTTCTATTCGTCTTCTGGCATATGAGATTCTGGATCGTTACAGCTAAAGTGAAGTAACAAGTAATTTGCTACTAAGAGTGTTCCAATAATGATTAATGCTATTTTCATAATTGTTAGTTAACACTAGTTAGATGTAATATTTAAAAAAGGGTTGCGTTTTTTTTAACATTTTTTTAGAAAAAATGTAAAAGATTATTTGTCAGTATTTTAGCGTCAATTAATTCTAATTTCAAAAGTTTTTCTTGAATTTTTTCGACCTCAATTTCAGAAATTTGTTCTTGTGACCATTCAGTAAGTGATAGCCAATGCTGAACATCTGCTAATTTTTGATCGTATCTTTTTGAAATAATTTGATCTAATTCTAAAGTAGCTTTAAAACCGGAAGTAGTTTTATTAATCACTTTCAAAATATTTTTAATACATTCTTCTTCATTTTCTAACACCTCATTTCTTACTGCAATAACAAAACAAGGCCAAGGAGTAGGGCATTCACCCACAACTCGAAATGTTCCATTATCTACATAAGGCTTGGTGGTAAATTTTTCCCACATAAAGTAATCGCCAATTCCTTTTGGTAGATTTTCTAAAGCTCCATCAAGGTTTTTTATTACCTCAAAATTTAAATCTTTCTCCTTATTCCATTGATGGTTTTCGGCATTTATATAAGTCATTAAATGAGAACCACTACCAAACCTACTAATAGCTGCTTTAGTTCCTTTTAAATCCTCTATAGTTTGGTAGTCTGAATTAGAAGCAACGTGAATCCCCCATAAAAGAGGCGTTTTTATAAATACCTGAACAATCTTACATTCATTACCTTTTATGATATCTCTAATAATTCCTTCGGAAAGAATTACAGCCATGTCAATTTCCTTGTTTCTAAGCGCTTTACACATGGCGCCGGTACCTCCGTGAAAATCTTTCCATCGCAGATTGATGCCTTCTGAAGTGTAATCTTTATTCTTTAAAGTTACGTACCAAGGAAGATTGAAATGTTCGGGAACACCACCAATTGTAAATTTTTTCATTCCACTAGTTTATCAAGTGTGTATTTTATAAGTTTTTCAACTACCATTCCTGGGTTTTCACTAAATGTTCCATTCGCTCTATTCGCAATTATTGCATTCAACGACAAAGCTTGATGTCCCAGTAATTTTGATAAACCATAAATTACTGAAGTTTCCATTTCTAAATTTGAAATTCTAAGTCCATTATAATTAAAAGAATCCATTTTATTATTTAAATCTGGGTCTTCAATTGGCAACCTTAATACTCTACCTTGTGGACCATAAAATCCTCCAGCGGTTGCAGTAATGCCTTTAAAGATTTGGTCGCTTTCAAATAACTTTTCTAGCTCCTTGCTATTATTGATAATAATAGGCTTGGCCTTATTTGAGCTCCATTGGGTATGTTTAATAAAAGCTTCTTCTAACAATGGATTTTTAATACTTTCAATTATATAAGAATGAAGCATTCCGTTTAAATCCAAACCATGAGTACCAATTACAAAAGAATCTACTGGTATATCAGATTGCAATGATCCTGAAGTACCAATTCTAATAATTCTTAAGCTTTTTGGATGTTCTTTTACTGTTCTTTTTTCTAGATTGATATTCACTAAAGCATCCAATTCATTTAAAACAATATCAATATTATCTGGCCCAATTCCAGTTGATAATACTGTTATTCGCTTTCCTTTGTAGGTTCCTGTTTGAGTTTTAAATTCTCTTTTTTGTATAGAAAACTCAATGCTATCAAAGTGTTTCGTGATTTTTTCAACTCGATCTTGATCACCAACAAACAGTATGGTGTCAGCAATATTTTCTGGTTTTAAATTAAGATGGTAAACACTACCGTCTGGATTTAATATTAATTCTGATTCTTTTATTTGCATATTATTCTAATGAATTCTATTTTATTTAACCTCCAACTCTCTTTACTTTAAATCCTTTAACTTTTAAGAACTCCATAATTTTATCACGGTAATCGCCTTGTATAATGATTTGTTCATTTTTAAAGCTTCCGCCAACACTTAGCATCTTTTTAATTTCTTTTGCCAATTGTTTAAAATCTGAATCTGCTCCAGTATATCCTTCAATAATAGTAGTAGGCTTGCCTTTTCGCTTTTCATACTTGCAAATCATAGGGTCGTCTTGCAGCCAAATTGTAGTATCTTCAACGTTATCTGTTTCTTCAGAAGGTTCATGTTCTGGAAATAAATTTTTTAATTGATCTTGTAAGTCCATTATATTAATCCTATTTCGCGTAAACGTTGGTTTAAAAATTCACCTGCTGTAATATCATCAAAAGCTTTTGGATTCTTTTCGTCAATACATTGTTCTAAACAATTTAGTTTCATTTCGCTACGAGGATGCATAAAAAATGGTATGGAATAACGTGGGTTTCCCCATTCTTCTTTAGGAGGATTCACAACACGGTGAATGGTAGATCGCAGCTTATTATTAGTGTGTCTTTCTAGCATATCACCTACATTAACCACTAAATTACCTTCTTCGGGTTTTGCTTCAATCCATTCTCCATCATTTCTAAGAACTTGTAAGCCTCCAGCAGAAGCGCCCATTAGCAAAGTAATAAGATTAATGTCTCCATGAGCCCCAGCTCTTACTGCTCCTTTAGGCTCGTTCTCAATAGGAGGGTAGTGTATAGGTCGTAAAATACTATTGCCATTGGCAATCCATTTATCATAATAAAATTCATCCAATCCTATGTATAATGAAAGTGCTCGTAATACATAAACACCAGTTTTTTCTAGTAATCGATAGGCTTCTAACCCAACCTCATTAAAAGATGGTTGTTCGTTTACATTTACATTATCAGGGTATTCTTCGGTTAAATTTGCATCTTCAGAAGGTTCTTGACCAAAGTGCCAAAACTCTTTTAAATCTCCTTCTTTTTTACCTTTAGCGTGTTCCTTTCCAAACGATATGTAACCGCGCTGGCCACCTAAACCTTCCATTTCATATTTCTTTTTCACATCTTCAGGAAGTGCAAAAAAATCTTTTACTTCTCTATAAAGCTTCTCCATTAAATCATCGCTTAAAAAATGATTTTTAACGGATGCAAATCCTATTTCAGAATAAGCGACTCCAATTTCTTGAATAAACTTTTCTTTTCTAATGGGGTCACCCGAAATAAAATCGGCTAAATCAACACTTGGTATATTTGTCATTTCTATAAGTTTAGTAACGCAAATATACCAAATTAGCCTAAGAATAGAAATGATAAAAAATGAAAAGAAATAGCGAGTTACATTGGGTTTTTATCTAAATTTGAATCGTAAAAATTTAAAGATGAATTCTGATACAGTAACTAATATACATTTTGATTACGATCGAAGTAAGCTAGATAATAAAACTTTATTAAGCTTATATAAATCAATGCTTAAGCCTCGTTTGATTGAGGAAAAAATGTTGATTTTATTGCGTCAAGGAAAAATATCCAAATGGTTTAGTGGTATTGGTCAAGAAGCAATATCAGTAGGCTTAACCGCGGTTTTAGATAAAGATGAATATATTATGCCGATGCACCGTAATTTAGGGGTGTTTACTGGGCGTGATATACCTTTAGACAGATTATTTTCGCAATGGCAAGGTAAAGCTAGTGGTTTTACTAAAGGAAGAGATCGTAGTTTCCATTTTGGTACTCAAGAATATAGTATTGTGGGTATGATTTCTCATTTAGGTCCACAATTTGGGCTTGCAGATGGAATTGCTTTAGGAAATAAATTAAAGAAAAATAAAAAAGTTTGTGCTGTTTTTACAGGTGATGGAGGTACAAGTGAAGGAGATATTCACGAAGCATTAAACGTAGCATCTGTTTGGCAATTGCCCGTTTTGTTTTGTATAGAGAATAATGGATATGGGCTTTCTACACCAAGTTCACAACAATTTAATTGTGAGCATTTATCAGATCGTGCTCAAGGATATGGGATGGAATCTCATATTATTGATGGTAATAATATTTTAGAAGTTTATACGAAGCTAAAAGAAATAGTGGCAGATGTACGCGAGAATCCTCGTCCTGTAATGTTAGAGTTTAAAACCTTTAGGGTTCGTGGACATGAAGAAGCTAGTGGTACTAAGTATGTTCCAAAAGAATTATTGCATTCTTGGGATTTAAAAGATCCCTTAGAAAATTACACCGCTTTCCTTAGAGATGAAAATATTCTTACGGAAGAAATTGAAGTAGCATATAAGCAAGGTATCATGAAGGAAATTCACGATGGATTAGAGATTGCTTTTACTGAACCAGTAATTGAATCATCTGTAAGTGAAGAGTTAAATGATGTATTTCAACCATTTCATTATAAAGAAGTTAAAGAAAATGACAATCGTGAAAATATACGATTGATTGATGCCATATCAGAAGGATTAAAACAAAGCATGCAACGTCATGACAATTTGATTTTAATGGGGCAAGATATTGCAGAATACGGTGGAGTTTTTAAAGTAACCGATGGCTTTTTAGAAGAGTTTGGAGAAGATAGAGTTCGTAATACTCCTATTTGTGAGTCGGCTATTGTTTCGGCAGCAATGGGACTTTCTATCAATGGTTATAAGTCTATGATGGAAATGCAATTCTCAGACTTTGCAACTTCAGGATTTAATCCTATTGTAAATTTATTGGCTAAATCTAATTATAGATGGAATCAAAAGGCGGATGTAGTCATTCGTATGCCTTGTGGTGCAGGAGTTGGAGCAGGACCATTTCATAGTCAGACTAATGAAGCCTGGTTTACACATACACCAGGTTTAAAAGTAATATATCCAGCTTTCCCTTACGATGCAAAAGGATTACTAACGACAGCTATTGAAGATCCAAATCCAGTATTGTTTTTTGAACATAAAGCCTTGTATCGTAGTATACGACAAGATGTTCCAACTGATTATTATACCTTGCCTTTAGGTAAAGCTTCTCTTTTAAAAGAAGGAAATGATATTACTATTATTACCTATGGAGCAGGCGTTCATTGGGCTTTAGATACTTTAGAAGAGCTTACGGATATTTCAGCTGACTTATTAGATTTAAGAACCTTAGCACCTTTAGATACAGAGGCAATCTATAATTCTGCTAAAAAAACGGGGAAAGTAATTATTTTACAAGAAGACTCTATGTTTGGAGGTATTGCTTCCGATATATCAGCAATGATCATGGAAAATTGCTTCGAACAATTAGATGCTCCAGTGAAGCGTGTTGCGAGTTTAGATACTCCAATTCCTTTTGCAGCTAATTTAGAGGCTAATTATTTATCGAAGAATACTTTTAAAACAGATTTGTTAGATTTAATAGCATATTAATATCATACAACTACCACATATTGAACCTAACCGATTGGCTGTTAAACTAACAACGGTTGGTGAGCGTAGTGTTAGAAGTGGTCATCCTTGGATATTTACAGATAGTATTGAAAAAATAAACAAAGAAGGATCTTCAGGAGATATAGCTATTATTTTTAGTCATTCAAAAAACAAAGCGATTGGAGTGGGTTTATACGATCCTGATTCTCCAATACGTATAAAAATGCTGCATCACGATGGTGGAGTAAAACTAGACACCGATTTCTTTTCAAATAAAATAAAAAAAGCTTTTGCTATACGAGTTCCTTTGTTAGTAACCAACACCAATAGTTACCGACTCATATTTGGTGAAAATGACAGCTTTCCAGGACTCATTGCAGATGTTTATAATGAAGCATTGGTTGTTAAGTTATATTCAGCAATATGGTTTCCATATTTAGAAATCATTTTAAAGCAATTAATAGAAGTTAGTCAAGTAAAAACAGTCGTTCTGCGACTAAGTAGGTCTCTCCAGCAAATGAAGAATACCTTTGGGCTTTCTGAAGGACAAGTAATTTATGGTTCATTAATAAATGAAGTAATTCCTTTTGTAGAACATGGTGTTAACTTTTCAGCAAATGTTATAAAAGGTCATAAAACAGGCTATTTTTTAGACCATCGTGATAATCGAAAAAGAGTAGGAGAACTTTCAAAAAACAAAACAGTTTTAGATGTGTTTTCTTATGCTGGTGGCTTTTCGGTACATGCACTGGCCAATCAAGCTAAAGAAGTTACAAGTGTTGATATTAGTAAGCAGGCCTTAGCTTTAGCCATTGAAAATGGAAAATTAAATTCCTTTTCAGGTAGTCATAAAACACTAGCGGGTGATGCTTTTGAAATTCTTCGGAAATTAATTACTGAAAAGAAAACCTTTGATGTAGTAGTGATTGATCCTCCTTCATTTGCAAAAAGTAAAAGTGAAATAGATATTGCAAAAAAGAAGTACAGACAATTAGCAGAATTGGGTGTTCAATTAACTTCAAAAGAAGGAATGTTAGTACTTGCATCTTGTTCATCTAGGATTGTAGCAGATAGTTTCTTTCAGATAAATAAAGAAGTTTTAGACCATCAATCTCGTTTCTATAAACTTGAAAGTAAAACCCAACACGATGTGGATCATCCAATAAGTTTTAAGGAAGGTGCATATTTAAAGACTGGTTACTACCGTTTTACAAAATAATTTCTTATTTTTAGATTGAAGAAAAAGCATTTCGTAAGAATCCGCTCCTCAAATCAATTTTAATTACGAAAACTAACATTCATCATATTTTTTATAATGATGATTGTTTAGCTTTATTCCTTCAATTAAAATCTGATAATTATGAAAATATACGATGACAAACACATTAAAAATGTAGCTTTCGTTGGAGCTCATAATAGTGGTAAAACCACATTAGCTGAGACGATGCTTTTTGAGGCTGGACTCCTCCAAAGACGTGGTACAGTTGAACAAAAAAACACAGTATCTGATTACCACGAAATAGAACAAGAAAGAGAGACTTCGGTCTTTGCAACGCCACTTCATACCGAGTGGCGTAACTATAAAATAAATATTCTAGATACTCCAGGATTGGATGATTTTATTGGAGAAATTATATCCTCTATTCGAGTTGCAGATAGCATCGTGAATGTTATTAACGGTCAATACGGAGTTGAAGTAGGTACCGAAATTATTTGGAACTACATTGACAAATATCAAAAACCTACACTATTTGTGGTCAATCAAATAGATCATCCTTCTTGCAACTTTGACGACAGCTTTAAGAGCATCAAAGATTTGGTAGGTAACAATGCCATACAAATTCAGTATCCATTAAAAATTGATGGTGCACAATGCATTTTAGATGTATTAAAAATGAAGGTGTATAAATTTGGTCCTGAAGGAGGAAAACCTGAAAAATTAGAGATTCCAGCAGATCATAAAGAATTTGCAGAATTACTTCATAATGAGTTGGTGGAGAAAGCAGCCGAAAATGATGAAGACTTAATGGAATTGTATTTTGATAAAGGAACTCTTAATGAAGATGAATTGCGTCAAGGGATAAAAGCAGGTATGTTAAATCATGAACTGTTTCCAGTATTCTGTGTTTCTGCTTTAAATGATATGGGTAGTGGACGTTTAATGGGATTTATAGATAACGTTGCGCCAGCTGCTTCAGATTTAAAACAAGAACAAAGTGTAGAAGGAGACTCAATTGAGCGAAAAGTAGATGCACCAACTGCTTTGTTTGTATTTAAAACGGTATATCAACCTAACTTGGGTCAACTAAGTTTCTTTAAAGTAAAATCTGGTGAAGTTAATATCAATGATAAACTGGAGAATTCTCGAAATGATAAAATAGAGATTTTAAATCAGTTGTACATCATGGATGGTAAAAACAGAGAAGCTGTTACCAAATTAACGGTAGGTGATATAGGAGCAACCCTAAAGCTTAAATTCACAGAAACCAACGATACGCTTCATAAAATTGGAAAACCTATTAAGATTAAGCCTATTAAATATCCAATGCCTCGAATTAAAAAGGCAGTTTCCGCAGTAGATAAAAACGATGAAGAAAAACTAAATGATGCACTAAAAAAGATGCATAGTCAAGACCCTACGATAGTGATAGAATATTCCAAAGAGCAAAAACAAATGATTTTGGGTTGCCAAGGAGAATTACACTTAGTAACTATTAACTGGGCATTAAAAAATATTTACGGTATTGAAGCTGAATTTACCAAACCAAAAATAACCTATAGAGAAACAATACAACGCTCTACATCTGCAAGTTACCGTCATAAAAAACAATCGGGTGGATCTGGGCAATTTGCACAGGTACATATGAAAATTGAACCTTGGCATGAAGGTATGGCAGAACCAGAAGGATTTAATATTAGAGGAAAAGAAGAAGTGGCGCTTCCTTGGGGTGGTAAACTCATATTTTACAACTGTATTGTTGGTGGTGTGATCGACTTGCGCTATTTGCCTGCAGTAATGAAAGGTGTCTTGGAAGTTATGGAAAGTGGACCATTAACCAATTCGTATGTTCGTGATGTGCGTGTAATGGTTTATGATGGAAAAATGCACGCGGTAGATTCTAATGATATTTCATTTAAAATAGCTGGAGCTCACGCATTTAAAGAAGCCTTTTTAAATAGTAAACCTAAGTTACTAGAGCCAATACAAGAATTAACGGTAAAAGTACCTGAGGAAATGGTAGGTAATGTAATGACCGATTTACAATCGAGAAGATCTATTATTTTAAGTTTTGAAAGTAATGAACGCTATCAAATTTTAAAATGCCACACGCCATTGTCAGAATTATACGGATTTTCAACCGATTTAAGATCCTTAACTCAAGGTAGAGCAACCTTTAGTTCAGATTTCTCATCGTTCGAGCCGGTACCGGCAAACATTCAAAAAGGACTAATAGTACAAGAATAAAAATTTATTAATTATCAAACTATAAAGTAAACAGTATGGAATCTAAAGTGTTATATTTAAGCGACTTAAAGTTCAACTTAAAGACTTGGAAAAGAGAATTGCGTTTTCATTTTAACGAAATGGATACGTTTCAAGAAAAATTGGAAGAAATCGCAGCAAGAGAACAAGGCATCAAAGCATTAAAGCCATTAGAGGTATTTCAGAATCGTATTATGATTGAAAAAGATGCAATTTCAAAATTAATGCATCGCTGTAAAGCTAAAATGAAAATAATCAATGCCGTTAATTATAATGAAAATATTGATAAACGTTTACAAAACGAGCATAGTAACTTACGTGATGATATGAGAACTTATATCAAACTTCACTACGATTTAAAAGAAGAAATGATGAACTATTTTTTAGAGTGGTTATAAGCATTACAACCGTTCTAACATGAGTAATTGCTGTGAGGTTAAAAGCAATTATTTATTCCCAAAAATTAAACCACATCTTAAATTTTAGGAGGTGGTTTTCTTATTTTTATTAATTTTATCTAAATAAATTAGAATAAAAATAGAACAGACAGAACACACCAAGAAACCTATAAATAAAGGAAGTACGGTATCGAACACATATTGACCAATAAAAATACTTATCGGTACCGCCATTAGGGTTGAAATTAAACCTGTAATCGCAGAAGCAATACCAGCAATATGACCAACAGGCTGCATGGCCATTGCTCTTAAGTTTCCAAATAAGAAACCAATAGTAAAAAACTGAAGGGCAAAAAACAATAATAACACTTCAATCGATGGATTTTGTGTTTGTGCAAAAATCAGAATATAGATCAAAGAAACCAGCATAAATCCAACCATGGAATAATGAATGATTTTTTTCATTCCTAATTTCATTACCAAAACTCCATTTAAAAAAATAGCCAATCCCATAGCAATGGCAAGGCCTGCAAAAATAAATGGAAACTCCTCTTTTAAAAAGTACTGATCCTGAAACACCTGTTGTGAACTGCTTAAGTACACCATAAAAGTACCTGTTACAAAGCCTGAAATCACCGTATAACCTAAGGTAGTTGGATATTTTATCAATTCCTTAAAGCCATCTATAAATAGGCTTTTGGTAAGTTTAATTCGATTTTCCTCGTTCAGGGTTTCGGGTTGTCGTTTCCAAAACCAAAAAGCAATGATGGAACAAAATCCAATTTGAGTGTAAAATATTGCTTGCCAACTAAACTGATCCAATATAAATTTACCCATAGCTGGAGCAATAATAGGTACTAATAGAAATACCACTGCAACAAAGGACATAATTTTAGCCATCCGGTCACCACTATAAAGATCACGTATAATAGCAATACTAATAGTACGTGGAGCAGACAAACCAATGCCTTGTAATATTCTTCCAAAAATCATCATCTCCAAACTATCTGCAAAAACACAAATAATACTTGCAATAAAAAAAACTCCAAAACCTACAAATACCATAGGTTTACGACCTACACTATCAGAAATAGGTCCAAATAATAAAGGTCCAAATCCCAAACCTAAAAAGATCATGGTGATCAGTAACTGATTATCAGTAGCGTTTTTAGTTTGAATTGAAACTCCAATAATATCCAATGCTGGTAATAAAGCATCAATTGCTAAAGCAACTACTGACATTAATGAAGCCATCATCGCTACAAACTCAATTTGTGAGCTACTTTGTTTTTGCATACTACAAAATTAAGGTATTTATAGGTGTAATATTAACTTTGATAAATTATAGCGCTAAGCTTTATATTATATTTTATTCCAGCATAATTAATACAAATTAATTGATAGGTTATTAAGATAAATTAATAAAAAAAGCAAAGGTATTTATATTCTGAAAACGTCTGTTTAAGGATTGATTACTGTTTCTAAAACTTCCCAAACGGTATTGGCTACAATTTTATGACCTTCAATGGTAGGGTGTATACCATCGCTCTGATTTAATTCAGCAATACCTCCAACATTTTCTAAAATAAAAGGAATAAACTTTAAGTCATTTTTTGTGGCTAAATCAGAGAAAATATTTCGGAATTCAGAAGTATAATCCTGACCCATATTAGGTGGTAATTCCATACCAGCTAGAATAATCGTTGTGTTCGGGTTTTTTTCATGTACCATATCAATAATAGCCTGCAGATTAGCACGGGTTTCAGTTAAAGGAACACCACGTAATCCATCATTAGCACCGAGTTCTAAAAGAAAAATATCAATATCTTTATTAAGAACCCAATTCACCCTGCTTTTCCCACCAGCGGTAGTCTCCCCACTTAATCCAGAATTTACAACTACATAATCTAATCCTAAAGAATCCACTTTTGTTTGTAGTAAACTTGGGAAAGCGTCATTACTATCCTCCAAACCATATCCTGCTGTAAGACTATCTCCAAAACACAGAATGATCTTTTTTAAACTTGTTGCTACCACCTTGTTTTCTGCTGCTTTAGATGTGATGGTTTCTGCATCCTTTTTAGGCGTATTTGAGTTGCCACATGAGATGAAAATTAAGGCCATCATAAAATAACAAAACTTTAAGAGTTTCCATTCAATTTGAGTAGTTAGATTTAAAAGCATTTTTATATTTTTAGCCTTGTACATATTAGTAGAATAAATTTAAATTTATATGCCAAAGATATTAAAGATTAATGGGCTAGAAAAAACATATACTAGCGGTTCCAAACAATTAACAGTATTACAAAATGTGTCTTTTGATGTTGAAAAAGGACAGACTTTTTCTATTGTTGGACCTTCTGGAAGTGGAAAAACAACTTTATTGGGCTTATGTGCCGGTTTAGATAAACCCGATTCGGGTACTGTAGAACTATGTGGTTATGATTTAAACACATTGAATGAAGACGAGCGTGCACAATTACGGAATAAAGAAGTTGGTTTTATTTTTCAAAACTTTCAATTATTACCAACACTAACAGCACTTGAAAATGTAAGTGTACCCTTAGAATTACAAGGCGCAAAGGATGCTGCTATCCATGCTAAAGCATTATTAAAAAAAGTAGGCTTAATAGATCGTTTGGATCATTATCCATCCCAGTTATCGGGTGGAGAACAACAACGTGTAGCCTTAGCAAGAGCTTTTTCAAACAGACCGTCTATATTATTTGCTGATGAACCTACAGGAAATTTAGATGAAGAAACTGGAGAAAAAGTGATTCAATTGTTGTTTGAATTAAATAAAGATGCTGGAACAACCTTGGTAATCATTTCACACGATTTAGAATTGGCCAATAGAACACAACAAATATTGAGACTGAAAGGTGGACAAATAATGACTAACGAACTTACAGCACATTTTGAGTAAACCTAAATTCACATCCAAAAACAACACCGCATGGCTTTTTAAAATGGCCTGGCGTGATGCAAAAGCGAGTAGAGTGCGTCTTTTACTTTTTATGGCGTCTATTATTTTGGGAATTGCAGCAGTCGTTTCTATTCAGTTATTTAGTAAGAATCTAGAAGATAATATTAAGCTACAATCTAAAGCCTTAATGGGGGCCGATTTTATCATTGATAGTGAGCAAATCCCTACTGTACGAGCACAGGCCATTATTGATTCTTTAAAACCCGATGCTTCAGAAGTAAACTTTGTGTCTATGATTGCTTTTCCAAAGAATGGCGGCACCAAATTAGTAGGTGTTCGAGCTTTGGAAGGTGACTTCCCATTTTATGGGACGATTGATACCCAACCCATTTCTGCCGCAACCAACTACCAAGAAAATGGGGGTGCTTTGGTAGATGCGACCCTCATGTTACAATATGATATAAAACCGGGCGATTCCATTAATATAGGGGAGGTCACCTTAGTAATTTCGGGTGCTTTAAAAGCCATTCCCGGTAGTACGGCTATGTCTGCTTCTGTAGCGCCGCCGGTTGTTATTCCGTATCGTTTTCTCGAACAGACCAAGCTTCTGCAATTTGGGAGTCGGAAAGAATATCAATTTTTTTATAAAGCACCATTATTAGACTTAGCGCTTTTAGATAAAGAACTAGATCCAATGTTGGATGCAGAAAACGCCGATTTAGATACGCACACAAGCACGAGTAAACGTTTAGGACAACGTTATAATAATGTGAGTAAGTTTCTAAATCTTGCAGCATTTATTGCCTTGTTATTAGGATGTGTAGGTATTGCAAGTTCCGTGAATATTTATATCAAGGAAAAACTAAAAGCGGTAGCCGTTTTAAAATGTATGGGTGCTACTAGAAGACAAAGTTTCTTGATTTTTCTAATTCAAATTTCAGGAATAGGTATTATTGGTGGTTTTATTGGTTCCATGATAGGCACAGGCCTTCAGGAACTATTTCCCTTTATTTTAAAGGAATTCTTACCCTTTGATGTTGATGTTAGTATCACCATGCAACCCTTAATTATGGGTGTTTTACTAGGATTTTTTATGTCGGTATTGTTTGCATTATTACCCCTCATGCGTACTTGGTATGTATCTCCTTTAGAGGTGTTACGCATCGGTGGAGCTCCTCTTGAAAAACCAAAGAAAGCGCGGTTTGTAGTTTTTGCTGTGATCGTTTTGTTTTTATTTTTATTTTCGTTTTGGTTGCTTCGTGATGCTAAATTTGCCCTAGCATTTGTAATTGGTATTTTGGTGACCTTTGCTATTTTGGCAGGCATCGCAGTCGTATCTATGAAAGCAGTTAAAACCTATTTTCCTAAGAGCGCAGGTTTTATCATTCGACAAAGTTTATTAAACTTATTTCGCCCTAATAACCAAACCTTAGTATTAATAGTGGCTATAGGTTTAGGTACCTTTTTAATAAGCACTTTATATTTTACCAAGGATATTTTATTGACCAAAACAGAAGTTGGTCAGACTTCTGAAAATGCAAATATCATCACCTTAGATGTACAGAATGACCAGCTGGATGCTATTGTAAAAACTTTTGAAGCAAATGACTTAAACGTAATTGATAACATTCCATTGGTAACCATGCGAATGCACAGTATTAATGGAAAATTGGTGAATGCCCTGCGGAAGGATTCTACAAGTCAAGTAAGAAGTTGGCTCTTAAATCACGAATTTAGAACCACTTATCGAGATGCCCTTATCCCAACGGAAGCGATTATGGAAGGGGAATGGATTTCTGTGCAAACCCCAGCAGACCCAATAAAAATTTCAATATCTGATAACCTTGCTTCCGACGCCAAAGTTACGGTTGGAGATCCAATTATTTTTAATGTGCAAGGGGTACTTATGGAAACCACCGTTGGTAGTATTCGGAAAGTAGATTGGGGTCGCATACAACTCAATTTTTCTATTGTGTTTCCAAAGGGTGTATTAGAAAATGCACCACAGTTTAATGTATTAACCACCTATGCACCTACGGAAGAAAGTTCGGCAGCATTGCAACGTGATTTGGTGATCAACTTTCCAAATGTTTCGATTATAGATCTTAGGCAGATGTATAGCATCGTTGAGGATATCTTAGGCAAGGTCTCTTGGATTATCAATTTTATGGCTTTCTTTAGTATTCTTACCGGTATTATTGTGTTGATAGGCTCGGTACGTAATAGTAAATACCAGCGTATTAAGGAAAGTGTATTGCTTAGAACCTTGGGCGCTAAGAATGCTCAAATATTAAAAATATCTGCCTTAGAATATTTGTTTTTAGGCATTTTAGGTAGTTTAGTAGGGATCCTTTTGGCATTGCTAAGTAGTTTATTGTTGGCTATATTTGTATTTAAAGAACCATTTGTACCTTCCGTAATTCCGTTTTTGGTGTTTTTACCTGGAATTTCACTATTGGTATTGGGGATTGGTTTAAGCAATATCCGGACTGTTTTAAGAAGTTCACCATTAGAAGTATTGCGAAGAGAAGTATAATAGATATAAATTCAGATGCCGTTTTATAATTCTGAAAAACCCTTTAAAAATGAACACTATTCCAACTATAAAACTATACGGTGCTGAGGGTTGTCATAAATCAAACTATTATAAATTATTATTAGACAAAACTACATTACCCTATCAATTTTTAGATGTAGAAAATAATGAAGACCATGCCGAAGAATTGCGCGATCTTTATGAAAATAGAAAACTTAATTTTCCAACGATCACTATTGGTAAAAAGAAATTAAGAAATCCAGATAAAGAAGAACTAGAAAAATGGTTAAATAAATTAATACCGACAAAGTAAAAAAGTAAAGAAGATATATAAAATGGAAAATTATAAAAAAGCATACATAGCAGGCGGTTGTTTTTGGGGAATGGAAGATCTTTTTAGAGTTCGACCTGGCGTTTTGGACACCGAAGTTGGCTACCAAGGTGGAAGTAATGACAACCCTACTTATAGAAATCATCCAGGGCATGCGGAAGGTATAGAGATTACTTATAATCCAGACGAAACATCCTTTAAGTTATTATTGGATTATTTTTTTAGAATCCATAATCCAACCACCGAGGATCAGCAAGGAAATGATAGGGGCTCCAGTTATCGGTCTGCTATTTTTTATCAAAATGAAGAAGAAAAAAAGCAGGCAGAAGAAATTATTAACATAGTAAATACTTCAGGTCGTTGGAAAGCAGATGCGGTGACTACCTTAGAACCCTTTGTTCCTTTTTGGGCAGCAGAGCCAGAACATCAAGATTATTTATTGAAAAAACCGAATGGTTATACCTGTCATTTTGAAAGGTTTGGCACTTTTATTTAAGCGATGCTGTACTGCTGAGATAAAAATTGCGTAGAAGCTTGGTTTCATTGTAATACGGAAGCTATTTTTTAATCATTAAAGTATTATTCATTTAGAACAATTTGCTAATTAGCGTTGATAATAAATGGTTTTCAGAAAGAATTGGACAATTAATTAGTCAAAAATTTACCATTTTGAAAGTTTTAAGCCTTCAACGGGACAAATTAAAGATTCCAGACAAACTCTGTGAAATTCATATAAACCCAAAATTAAAACATCTTGTATCATGAAAAGTTCAAAACTTGCCATCAAAAATAATAAAGGATTAATGCTTCAAGCGTATTTGGAACTGCCAGCAAATCAGAAGCCAAATCGCTATGCAATTTTTGCGCATTGCTTTACGTGCACTAGCTCTTTAAGTGCCGTTAAAAATATAAGTCGCGCTTTAACCAATTATGGATTTGGCGTGGTACGTTTTGACTTTACAGGCTTAGGAAGAAGTGAAGGTGAATTTGCCGACAGTCATTTTTCGGCAAACGTGGAAGACTTACTATCGGTTAGCAACTTTTTAGCGGAGCATTACGAAGCGCCATCCTTACTTGTTGGTCATTCTTTAGGTGGTGCAGCTGTATTATCTACTGCTGCGCAATTAGAAAATATAAAGGCGGTGGCGACTATTGGTGCACCCGCATCGGTAAGTCATGTAAAACATTTGTTTTCGCATGATATTGACAATATTAAAGAACATGAAAATACAGAAGTAAATATTGGCGGACGCCCATTTAATATCAACCCCGAATTTGTTAAAGATTTTGATAAAACCAACTTACCTTTTATTATTAAGAATTTACGCAAGCCGTTGCTTATTTTACATTCTCCAATAGATGCGATTGTGGATATTAAAAATGCAGAACTCATTTATCAAAATGCACACCATCCAAAAAGCTTTGTAACACTAGATGATGCCGACCATTTGTTAACGAATTCAAAGGATAGTAATTATGCAGGAAATGTTATTGGTACTTGGGTACAACGCTATTTCGAACCTCAAGAAAACCTTATGTTGGAGACCAAGGGAGAACAACTGGTTGGACATTTAAATTTACTAGAAGATAATTTCACCACTTCCATACAGACAAAAAATCATACCATGATTGCCGATGAACCAAGCTCCATTGGAGGAGAGGATTTTGGACCTTCCCCTTATGAATATTTAAACGCTGGATTGGCGGCTTGTACGGTGATGACTTTAAAA
>TARA_R110000787_G_scaffold41071_19_pt1 | contig 28697 bp, 22 predicted proteins | sample TARA_R110000787 | Tara Oceans TARA_R110000787 (sample SAMEA4397920) | marine metagenome | biome: Polar Biome; feature: [DCM] deep chlorophyll maximum layer (ENVO:01000326); material: water (ENVO:00002006), including particulate matter (ENVO:01000060) such as... | depth 35 m | reverse complement strand
TTTACCTGTTAAGAAAATTCCGAATAAAGCGATTCCTAATAATAGATGTTTTAATTGCATGAGGTTGGTTGTTAGAAATTTTCTTTCAATGTTAAATCTACATCTTTAATTGCTAAAGTTAATTTTGTTAAAATAGTAGCTACTAAAGTCCTTAATTCTTCATAGGGTATGGTTTCGTATTCATGTTCTAATCTACGGATGGGTGGTACGATATCTTCAATACCAAAAAATTGTAATTGTGGGCTCATTTGGTGCAATAGTTGACGGACAGTTTTTCTGTCTTCAGCTATTAAGCTCTTTTCTAAACTCTCAATACGTTGAGGTATTAACTCCTTAAATTGTGTTAAGTATTTATAAATTACCTTGCGGTCTCCTCTTGATATATGGATTAACTCCTTTGGATTTATAGTAGTAGTAGTCCAATTTATATCCATGTTTTTATTGTTTTAAAAGACTTTGTCTCCAATTAATAATTCGAAGATAATCTTTAAAAATTTACTAAAAGGATATAATTTCCTAGTGGTAAATTAAACGGTCAATTACCACTTGATCAATAGATTTACCGTTTGATCAATGAATTTTATTTGGAATAATAATCTTCATTTTCAAAAAGAAACTTACCATAAATGATAAGCATTGTTGTGTTTTTATTTACTTTCTGAACATTCCATTATAAATGGCTCAATTTTCTTTGAACCTCAATAAGTAATTTTACTTTCTAGTATCAGGTGTCTCGTCTCGGTTTTTTTTTCTGAAGAAGTTGTCTTATCCTAAAATATCCTAAAGTTAAAATCAATTATATGCGGTGTTGTTAGTAGTTATTTTATTATTATTTTGTGCTTTACATTATCTATTTTTAAAAAATAGATTCCCTTGTTTAAATAATTTACATTTATAATATTATTGGATATTTTTCCATATTTCACCTTTTGACCTAAGGAATTATAAATTTCAAACTCTTTGCCATTTGAATTCAATACATTGATATAATCCGAAGTTGGATTTGGAAATAATATGATGTTTTCATTTTCCGGAATATCATGCAAGTTCAATGTTGAAAATTTAATTTTTGATATTTTCCCGATATTTGTCTGTATAAAAAATAATTCATCGTCATTTACTAAAATACCATTCGGATATGAATTATTTTCTAAAGTATAAAAACCATTTGGGCTAAAATCAGCAATATCATAAATTAATATTTTGTCTGTTGTGCTTTCACCAATAAAAAAATAATCATCATTATAAGAAATGCCAGAAGGATTATTTAAGTTAGATACGACCATAGTTATACTCGAATTGTTTAGGTTATACTTATATAATGTATCTGTGTAATTTGATGAGAAATATAAATCATCATTATGCAAAGTAAAATAATTTGGCTTATAACCTATTAGTACATCCGTTGTTATATTGGTGATTAAATTATATTTAACAATTTTTGATTCTCCATATCGTCCAATATATAAATCATCGTCGATTTTTTGCATTGCACCAGATATATTAGTAATTAATGTAGTCGATAAGATTGAATCTGATAAATTAATGGAATAAGTTCTATCGTCTTGTTGACAGCCAATATATAATAGTTCGTTATCTAAAAACAAACTAAAAGGTTTTTCAGTAAATGTATAAATTACATTGTACGAGTTGTCTGCTAAGTCTATTTCGTAGAGCTTTTTATCTCCAAATGAAGTAAAGTAAAGAGAATTAACTTTTAATACCAGATCTAAAATACCACCATTCATTCCTGTTGGAAGATTAGTTACTAAATCTGTGATTTGTGAGAATGATAATGATTGAAATAAAAATAATGTAATCAATGTAATTTTATTTTTCATAGTAAAAGTTTTTTTTGGTTTTTAATTACCGCCAACTTGTTCTATTATCAAATTATTGACATTCTCACCCCATTATCACTTGATAATGTGTGTTTTAATTGTTATTGTTAGTTATTAAACGAATATACTTCTTTAAGTAGCATAAGGAAGTAGTAAAAAGCCCCTAATGAAAGGGGAAAAAGCCCCTATTTATCAAGAAAATTTAGACGGGAAAAAATTCTTAAAACAACGAATCAAAATAATTTTTTAGCTTATTTTTGCGGATGCAAAACAATGTCCTTATTTTAGATTTTGGCTCACAGTATACACAGCTTATCGCAAGACGCGTAAGAGAGTTAAATATTTACTGCGAAATTTACCCATACAACAAAATTCCAAGCAACCTAGATAGTTTTAAAGCAGTCATTTTATCGGGAAGTCCCTTTTCGGTTCGTGCTGAAGATGCTCCGCATCCAGATCTATCTCAAATTAAATCACATAAACCCTTGTTAGGGGTTTGTTATGGTGCTCAATACTTAGCGCATTTTAATGGCGGAAGTGTTGAGCCTTCTAATATTAGAGAATACGGACGTGCGAATCTTTCAGAAGTTTCAGAAAATGAAACTTTATTTGAAGGCGTAGAAAAAGACAGTCAAGTTTGGATGAGTCATAGTGATACTATCGCAAAACTTCCAGAAAACGGTGTTCGTTTAGCAAGTACTAAGGACGTAGTCAATGCAGCTTATCGTATTGATGGTGAAGATACTTATGCAATTCAGTTTCATCCAGAAGTGTATCATACCACTTTCGGAAAAAATATATTGGAAAACTTTTTAGTAAAAATTGCTAACGTAGCGCAGACCTGGACACCTGCTGCTTTTGTAGATACTACGGTTTCAGAATTAAAAGAAAAAATTGGAAACGATAAAGTAGTACTAGGTTTAAGCGGTGGTGTAGACTCTACCGTAGCTGCTGTTCTATTGCATAAGGCGATTGGGAAAAATTTATATTGCATATTTGTAAATAATGGATTGCTTCGTAAAAATGAATTCCAATCGGTATTGGATCAATACGAGCATATGGGTCTAAATGTAAAAGGAGTAGACTCATCAGATCGTTTTTTAGATGCATTAAAAGGAATTAGTGATCCTGAGTTAAAACGTAAAGCCATTGGTCGAGTTTTTATTGAAGTGTTTGATGATGAAGCGCACTTAGTAGAAGATGTACATTGGTTGGCACAAGGAACTATTTATCCAGATGTTATTGAAAGTGTTTCGGCTACCGGCGGACCTTCAGCTACTATTAAATCACATCATAATGTAGGTGGATTGCCAGACTTTATGAAATTAAAAATAGTAGAGCCATTGCGAATGATTTTTAAAGATGAAGTACGAAGAGTTGGTGCCCAAATGGGAATTGATGCCAACTTATTAGGAAGACATCCTTTTCCAGGTCCCGGTTTAGGAATTCGTATTTTAGGAGATGTTACCGCAGAAAAAGTGCGGATCTTACAAGAAGTAGATGCTATTTTTATTGATGGACTAAAAAAATGGGATTTGTACGATAAAGTGTGGCAAGCAGGAGCAATGTTACTGCCTGTAAATAGTGTTGGAGTAATGGGTGACGAACGTACTTACGAAAAAGTAGTTGCTTTACGTGCTGTAGAATCTACCGATGGTATGACAGCAGATTGGGTGGATTTACCATATAAATTCTTACAAGAAACATCTAATCATATAATAAATAGAGTAAAAGGCGTTAATAGAGTAGTATATGATATTAGCTCTAAACCACCTGCAACTATCGAATGGGAATAAACCAACCTAAAAGGGAATCATTTTTGATTAATCTTATGTATTCCAAAACCATTAACTAATGAAGAAGTTATTTTTAGTACTATTTTTTGTCTTATTTGTGAGTAACGTATTTGCTCAAAATTACTACCAAAGTCATATTGTAGAAAAAGGAGAGACGGTTTATAGTATTTCAAAAAAATATAATACTTCAGAAGAAACCATCTATCAGTTAAACCCCGATGTAAGGCATGTTATAAAAACGGGAATGGTTTTAATTTTGCCAATGAAAGGTGAAGTAGTTACGATTTCTACAAAAAAGCATCGAGTTAAAAGAAGAGAGTCTATAAAAAGTATTGCTTTAAAGTATAACATAACAGAAGATCTACTTAAAAAGTACAATAAAGATTTATATGCTAGAAACGTTAAAAAAGGAGAGCGAATCCAAATTCCTATTTTTAAATCTATCACTTCAAATAATACAAAAACTGAGGGAGTTTTAGCGGTAAATGATACGATCACAAAATACACGGTACTTCCTAAAGAAACTAAGTATGGTATTGCCAGAAAGTATGGAATTACAATTGCAGAATTAGAATTATTAAATCCGATGATGGGTGAAAGCCTAAACATTGGAGAAGAAATAAAAGTGCCTAAAAAAATAATTTCAACCGATACGACCATTATAGAAGAAGATGATGAGTTTGAGTATTATGAAGTATTGCCAAAAGAAGGCTTTTTTAGATTAAAAGTAAAGTTTGAACTTAGCCAAGAAGAAATTATAGCTTTAAATCCATATGCTTCTGAAGGTTTAAAACAAGGAATGATTTTAAAAATTCCTAAAGCAACAAACGTAATTGATGGAGAACGTTTTGGAGCCATTAATTTAGAGGATTATATTGTAAATACAAGTACGAAGAAATTAGCAGTAATGCTTCCTTTTAAATTGGATCGGATCAATTTAGATTCCTTAAATGTAAATACCGATTTATTAAAAACGGATGGAACTTTAAGAGCGGCAATCGATTTTTATAGTGGCGTGTTAATGGCTGCAGAATTCGCAAAAGATAAAGGTATTTCTACAGAGATTACTACATATGATACCGATGGAGAAGCTTCAGAAGTTGAACAAATTATTAACTCAAACGATTTTAGTGTTATAGACGCTGTAATAGGCCCTTTGTTAAGTAAAAATATTGAAAAGGCAGCAGCTAGTTTGCAATCACAAAATATTCCAGTTTTTTCACCACTGAGTAAGGTCAAGCTGAAAGAGTATCCTAATTTATATCAGACCATACCTTCCAGCGAAATGATGGAAAATGCGATGTTAGAATATATTAAGAAGCGTGTAGATTCTATAAATGTGATTGTAATTACCGGTAAAGAATGGACCAAACAAAAAGGTGTTATTATGGCTGCAATACCAACTGCTAAAACCATAGTTCCTAAAAAGGGAAATTATTTATACGTTGAAGACATACAGAAACATTTGGATACGACTAAAGAAAATTGGGTGATTTTAGAATCCGATAATCCTATTTTGGTAAGTAATGTGGTTGGGCTTTTAAATGGGTTTCCTAAAGTTATATTAAACGAAGACTATGTTGAGGTTGGAAAAAATAAAATTAAACTTTTTGCTATTAATAAATCCAAAGCTTTTGATTATGATGATGTTTCAAATATGCATTTAGCAAATTTAAATTTCACATATCCATCCTCAAATAAACATTACGATTATGAGTTGATGACTCCTTTTTTAGTGAGTTATAAGAACAAATATGGAGTGATGCCTAATAGTTATGCAATTAGAGGTTTTGATGTTACTTACGATGTATTATTACGTTTAGCGAATGCTGGAACACTTGAAGAAGCTTCGGTTAGTGAAATTAAAACAGAGTATGTTGAAAACAAGTTTCAATATTCATTTAAGTCAAATTCAGGATATAAAAATCAAGCTTTTTATATCATGAAATACAATAAAGAATTAAAATTGGAAGTGGTCGAGTAAATTGACTTTCAATATTTTTTAAATTTTCCCGTTAGTATTTTTATGAAATGTCCATTCATTTTTAATAAATTAACAAAAGATATAAGGTTGGGTATTCCAACTTCCTGTTTGTCAAATATGTTTTACGGATGAAAATAATTTCAATAATTTTATTTCTATCAGCTCATTTTTTTTCTCCTTCTATGGAAGAAGAGAAGATTGTATGGAGCGATGATTACCAATTGCAATGGTCAGATTTTAAAGCGGCAACTGCTTCAGGAAGTGGTTTTGTTGCAAGTACGAGTTCGGGGATTGCTTATTCCTATTCTTATAGAGAAGTAAATGGAAAAAAAGACATTAAGGTAAAAGTGGCTTGTAATTTTTATCCGCAAAAATCTTGGTATAGTAAAAAAGATGCAAGTGTTTATATTTTAAAACACGAACAAACCCATTTCGACATTTCAGAATTATATAAACGCATCTTTAAAAAACGCATTGATGAAACTCAATTTTCAGATGACATGAAAAAAGAGTTAGAAGCTTTATTCTACCAAACAGAAGATGACCGTGTCGAAATGCAACGAAAATTTGATAGCGAATCGGATCATTCAAAAAATAAAGAAAAAGAATTGGAGTGGGAAGTTTATGTTGCTCAACAATTAGTTGCTTATGAACGTTGGAAATAACTTTGACCCCAATCATTTAATTGAATTAGCAAATTATAAAATGCCCTTTGGTAAATACAAAGGGTATTATTTGGTGAAAATTCCGGAGTATTATTATGTTTGGTACAAACGAAAAGGATTTCCAGACGGTAAATTAGGAAGAATGATGCAGGAAATGGACGAAATAAAGATAAATGGACTGGAAGGTCTAATCTTAAAACTCATTCGTAAATAGAGGAATATGATGCTTCATAGATCCTTTTGTTAAAAATCTTCAAATTTAGATTTGTTTCTTTTAATTTATCTGCTTGCTTTGGCAATAAACCCTTACCTTTGCATCCCGTATAATAAGGACAAATGAACACTACAAAGTACATATTCGTTACGGGCGGAGTTTCCTCTTCTTTAGGAAAAGGAATTATCGGAGCATCTTTAGCTAAATTACTGCAAGCTAGAGGATATAGAGTAACTATTCAAAAATTAGATCCCTACATAAATGTGGATCCTGGAACATTAAATCCATACGAACATGGAGAATGTTATGTTACCGATGATGGTGCAGAAACAGATTTAGATTTAGGTCACTACGAGCGTTTTTTAAATGTTCCTACTTCACAAGCAAATAATGTTACTACGGGAAGAATCTACCAAAGTGTAATTCAAAAAGAGCGTAGAGGTGAATTTCTTGGGAAAACGGTACAAGTTGTTCCACACATTACCAACGAAATTAAACACAGAGTACAACTTCTAGGAAATACTGGAGATTACGATATAGTCATTACTGAAATTGGTGGTACCGTTGGGGATATTGAGTCTTTGCCATATATTGAAGCAGTACGTCAATTAAAATGGGAGTTAGGAGATGACAATGCTTTAGTAATTCATTTAACATTAATTCCGTTTTTAAAAGCTGCAGGAGAATTAAAAACCAAGCCTACCCAACATTCTGTTAAGACTTTAATGGAAAGTGGTATTAAGGCGGATATTTTGGTTTGTAGAACCGAGTATCATTTGTCTGAAGATATTAAACGTAAACTGGCTTTGTTTTGTAATGTACGTCAGGAAGCAGTAATAGAGTCAATAGATGCATCCACTATTTACGATGTACCTAATTTAATGTTGGAAGAAGGATTAGATACCATCACTTTAAAAAAGTTAAATTTAAGTGATCATGGTACTCCAGATTTAACACATTGGAATAGTTTCTTGAAAAGACATAAAAATCCTAAGAGTGAGATTAAAATCGGGCTAATAGGAAAGTATGTAGAGTTACAAGATTCTTATAAATCCATTTTGGAATCATTTATTCATGCAGGAGCTGAAAATGAAGTAAAAGTAAAAGTAGTTTCTATACATTCGGAGTATATAAATGCTACAAATGTTGCCGAAAAATTTGAAGGATTGCACGGTGTTTTAGTAGCGCCAGGTTTTGGAGAAAGAGGTATTGAAGGTAAAATAGATGCTGTAAAATATGCAAGAGAAAATAAACTTCCATTTTTAGGAATTTGTTTAGGGATGCAAATGGCGGTTATCGAATACGCAAGAAATGTGCTTGGATTAGAAAAAGCTAATTCTACCGAGATGGATAAAAATACTCCACATCCTGTAATTGGTTTAATGGACGATCAAAAACACATTACCGATAAAGGAGGTACCATGCGTTTGGGAGCTTGGAAATGTGATTTAGTAGCAGATAGTATTGTAGGTAAAACATATAATACTAAATCAATTGAAGAGCGTCATAGACATCGTTATGAATATAATAATGAATACCGAGAACAATTAGAAGCAGCAGGACTTAAAACAACTGGTGTAAATCCAGAAACAGGATTGGTGGAAATTGTTGAAATTGAAAATCATCCTTGGTTTGTTGGAGTTCAATACCATCCAGAATATAAAAGTACGGTTGCAAGTCCACATCCATTGTTTGTGTCTTTTGTAAAAGCTGCCAACGAGCATTTAAAAAATAATTAATACGACAATTTGTCGATATTAAAAAAAAGGTAGGATATTTGAAAAATGATATTCTGATAATAATTGAATCTATGTTAACAGATTCAATTCAAGATAATTAATTAATTAAGTTTCCTAAACACTATTTAGGATTAGACTATGGAAGAAAAGAAATTTGATGTAAATACTATCGTAGGTTTTTTATTAATAGGTGGTATTCTACTTTATATGCTTTGGCAAAATGCGCCAACTCCCGAAGAATTAGAAGCTCAACAAGCTGAAAAGGAAAAAACCGAACAAATAGAAACCGATAATAAAGCTACTGAAGTTGTAAGCCAAAAAGATATTTTATTAGAAAAAGCAACATCAGAAATGGCTGTTGTGAGTTCTGAAGATTCTCTTGGATTGTCAAAACTTCAAAATAGATTGGGATCTTTTGCTTATTCTGGAACACTTTCTTCAGCAACCGATGCAACTACGGTAATTGAAAATGAAGTTTTAAAATTAACAATAAGTAATAAAGGTGGGTATATTGTTGAAGCAAAATTAAAAGAACATACCATCTATGATGGATCTCCTGTTTATTTAATTAAAGACGGGAACTCTTCTTTAAATCTTCAATTCTCAGCAGAAAACAGGTTATTGAATTCTCAAGATTTATATTTTGAACCATCAATTTCAAATAATGGAGAAAATAAAGTGCTTTCAATGAAGTTAAAAACTTCAGGAACTGATTTTATTGAATACCGTTACGAGTTAATTCCTAATGATTATATGTTAGGGTTTAGCATTAAAACTCAAGGTTTAGAAAACGTGATAAATACTTCACAACCTATTTATTTAGATTGGAATTTTATTGGGTATCGCCACGCTAAAAGTATTTCTTACGAAAACAGATATTCTCGTTTAACTTATGAATATGAAAATGGAGAAAAACACAGTAAATTATCTCCAGCTTCAGATGATGACGAATTAGAAAAAGACGTTACTTGGATGAACTTCCGTCAGCATTTTTTTAGTTCTATGTTGTTAACCGATACTGCTTTTAAAGAAGTTGCATTGAGTTCTATAGATTTAGTAAAAGACGAAGAGGTGGATACGTTATACACCAAAAAGTATGGAGCAAGAATGCTTTTAGAACCAAAATCAGGTAGCCTTTCTTATGATATGAATATGTATTATGGCCCTACAGATTATCAAGTTTTTAAATCTTACGATAGAAACTTAGATGAAGCGATGCCTTTAGGTTGGGGGATCTTTGGGTTTTTGAATAAATATTTAGTTATTCCATTATTTGCTTTTTTAAGTGGATTCTTACCGGCTGGTATAGCAATTATTATGTTAACCATATTAATAAAATTAGCACTATCACCAGTTCAATACAAACAGTATTTGTCTCAAGCAAAACTAAAAGTATTAAAACCAGAATTGGATGAGATAAAAGTAAAGTTTAAGGGTAATAAAATGAAGATTCAGCAAGAAACAATGAAACTTCAGACAATAGCTGGGGCCAGTCCATTAAAAGGTTGTTTACCTGCATTATTGCAAATACCTGTATTCTATGCCTTGTTTACATTTTTTCCAACAGCATTCGACCTACGTCAAAAAAGTTTCCTTTGGGCGGATGACCTTTCAAGTTTTGATGTAGTAGCAGAATTACCATTTTACATTCCATTTTATGGAGATCACGTTAGTTTATTTCCAATACTAGCATCGATAGCAATATTTATTTATATGATGATGACTACTGGTCAATCTATGCAACAACAAGAAGGAATGCCTAATATGAAATTTATTATGTATTTGTCGCCATTAATGATGTTGGTGTTCTTTAATAATTATGCGTCAGGTCTTTCCTTGTATTATTTTGTTTCAAACCTAATTACAATTGGAATTATGTTAGTTATCAAGAATTTTATCATCGATGATGATAAAATTCATGCTAGAATTCAGGAGAATAAAAAGAAGCCTAAAAAACAAAATAAATTTCAGAAAAAAATGTCTGAAATGATGGAACAAGCTGAAGAGCAAAAAAAGAAAGGAAAAAAATAATTTTTAAAACTCCCTTTTGGGAGTTTTTTTTTGGATAAAATTTAACGTTAAAATTAAAATTGTTTCAATAGTTTTAAGTTTTAATCGTTAAATAAAAACAGTGTTTATAAAACAAGCATGTTTACGTTTGTTACATTCAGATTGTTGTCTAATAGCGAAGAGTAGGAGACCATAAAAAAAACAATAAATATTGATATATGAAAATAAGTATTTTAATTCTATTTGGTTTTATAATATCTACATCAGTTGGTTTTTCTCAAAATGAAATCAACCAATTAGATAGTCAAGGAAAACGTCATGGGATTTGGAAAAAGAATTTTGAAGATTCTGAACAAGTTCGATATGAAGGGGAATTTAATCATGGGAAAGAAATAGGAATTTTCAAGTTTTATTGTGAAGAGTGCGAAACAACTCCTGCAATGATAAAATCATTTAATGAAAATGATGCAATTTCAGAAGTAAAGTACTTTTCTAAAAAAGGAAAGCTTATTAGTGAAGGTGAGATGAAAGGGAAAGTAAGAATTGGACCTTGGATATATTATCATATTGGGACTAATAATATTATGACGAAAGAGAATTATAATAATGGAAAACTGGATGGTAAAAAATCTACCTATTTCAAAACTAATGTTTTGGCAGAAGAAATAAATTATAATGATGGTATTAAGGAAGGAAAAAACATTTATTATTCACCAACTGGAATAGTTTTAAAAAATCTTAACTATGTAAATAACGAATTGTATGGTGAGGCAAAATATTATGATGCCCTGGGAAAAGTAGTACTTGAAGGAGCTTACAAAAATGGAAAAAAGAACGGTGTCTGGAAAACTTACAAAGAAGGAGTATTTGTAAAAGAAGAAAGGTTTCCTAAATATTAGCCTATTAATTATAAAACTACAAGGATTTAAAGGGTAAAAAACTAGTAAAAAAAAAGAGCCCCCATTTTTTATATGAGAACTCTTTTAGGAATAATGCATCATCAATCAAAATGCTTTATTTTAATATTATAGGTTTGGAATCATTATCTTATTTATAACATGTATAACCCCGTTTCCTGCTTGCACATCTACGGCTATAATACCTATATCCGAAACACCCGAACCATCAGTAATAGTTGCTATATTATCACCACTACCTGGTAAAGTAATTGTAATATTATCTCCTTGTAATGTTGCAGCAGTTGTATCTCCAGGACTATTTAAGTCCCCTGAAACTATATTCGCTTCACTAATAACATGGTGTAATAAAACTTGAGTTAAAACAGTTTCTCCAGGAACAGATTCTAGTGCAGCAAAAGCATCATTTGTTGGAGCAAACACTGTAAAGTCAGGGTTAATTCCATCTATAGGACTACCTGCTTCAGTTCTTGAAAGGATACTTACAAAATCAGTGTTTGGTGTTAATTCAGTTAAAGCTGTAACTAAAGTTGAGAAATTAGGATCTGCAGCAGCAAATGTCACTACTGTAGGAATGTCAATAACAGTGTTTACTGCGTGGATAATTCCATTCGTACCCACTACGTCTGCTTGAATAACAGAAGATATTCCATTAAATTTAACGCCATCCGAAGTGTTAAAGTAAATACTCATTGCATTTCCGCCAGCACCTGTTGCTAAAGTTTTAGGATATCCTGCGCCTTGATCTATTAAATATTCTGCTTTAATAGCTCCTGAAATAACATGGTTTAGTAAAATTTGAGATAGTATAGCGGTATCTACACTTCCTAATGGAGTACCATCTAAAAATGTATCAAACGCGTCATTGTTTGGCGCTAAAACTGTAAAAGGCCCAACGCCTTGTAATGCACTTACTAAGTTACCATCTGCAGCTCCTAAAGCAGCAACTAGACTTGAAAATTCAGGATTTGCTATAGCGTGATCTACAATGTCTGGTAAGCCTATTACTTCATCTACTATATGTATAGTTCCGTTTGAGGCATCGATATCTGCTGTTGATACAGAAGCTGTATTGTTAAATCTTACACCATTTGAAGTATTAAAATAAATACTTATGTTGTCTCCATCAGCATTTGTTGCGCTTCCTGCAGCATAACCTGAACCTAATGATACTAAATCACTAGAAGTAATATCAGCCATAATAACGTGGTTTAATAATACTTGAGATAATACATCAGTTGGTACATCGTCTAATGAAGCAAATCCATTAGCATTCAAAAATGCTGTAAACGCAGCATTTGTAGGTGCTAATACAGTAAAAGGGCCGTCTCCTTGTAATACATTAACTAAATTTCCATCTGCTGCAGTTAAAGCTGCAACTAAAGAAGTTAATTCTGGAGTTTCTAAAGCTAGTTCTACAATATTCTTTTCTTGTGGTGTTACCACGTTGTTGTCATCATCACTACACGAAGTAAATGTGATTAACAATACCAAAGCAAGGCTAATTGTTTTTATTGTTTTTGTGTAATTCATTGTTTATTTTTTTAAATTTATATTGTTTGACAAAACTACAACTTAGTTAAACAAAAATCAAAATATAGTTTAATAATTTTTTGTTAATATTTAAAAGAATGCTTTTTTTGGGTTTTTTGTAACACGGTATTGAATATTATTCTAGTACAAAAAATGTATCTTTGCATTTCTTAAATTATTTTATGAAAAAGCGTGTTGTAGTAGGGCTTTCAGGGGGTGTTGATTCAAGTGTTGCTGCTTATCTTTTAAAGGAGCAAGGGTATGAAGTAATAGGCCTTTTTATGAAAAACTGGCATGACGATTCGGTGACCATTTCTGACGAATGTCCATGGTTAGATGATAGTAATGATGCCATGTTGGTAGCAGAAAAGTTAGGGATACCTTTTCAAACAGTTGATTTAAGTGAACAATACAAAGAGAAAATTGTAGATTATATGTTTCGGGAATACAAAATGGGTAGAACTCCCAATCCCGATGTATTATGTAATCGTGAAATAAAATTTGATGTTTTTTTGAAAATTGCTTTGGATTTGGGTGCCGATTATGTAGCAACAGGTCATTATTGTAGAAAAGGAACTCTTGTTAAAGATAATAAAGAAACCTACCAATTATTAGCTGGTAAAGACCCTAATAAAGATCAGTCTTATTTTTTATGTCAATTATCACAAGAACAACTTTCAAGAACATTATTTCCTATTGGAGAATTACTAAAGCCTGAGGTACGTAAAATAGCAAAGGAACAAGAATTAATTACTGCCGAAAAGAGAGATTCTCAAGGACTTTGCTTTATTGGTAAGGTGCGTTTACCAGATTTTCTTCAGCAAAAATTGAAACCTAAAGAAGGAGAAATTATTGAAATTCCTTCAGATTATTCGGGATTTAAAAGAGAAACTTCAGTTTTTAATTCTAAAGAAGAAGAGCTAGCGTTTATTTCTGAAAAGCAAAACTATTCTAAAGAAGATGGAAAAGTTGTAGGTCAACATCAAGGAGCGCATTACTTTACAAAGGGACAAAGAAAAGGCCTTGCAGTTGGAGGAACTACAGAACCTTTATTTGTAATAGATACAGATGTAAATGAAAATATAATTTATGTAGGTTTAGGCAAGAGTCACCCTGGATTGTATCGTAGTGGTTTATTAGTCCTTCCGGAAGAAACACACTGGGTACGCCCAGATTTAAAAATTAATATTGGAGAGACCTTACATGTAATGGCTCGCATTAGATATCGACAAAAACTTGAAAAGGTAACAGTATATTCCACTAACTCGGGGCTTTATGTTATCTTTGAAAACCCACAATCCGCTATTACTGAGGGACAATTTGTAGCTTGGTATCAAAATGAAGAATTATTAGGAAGCGGAGTTATTTCCTAAGTAATGTAAATAGTAGGGTAAAGGATAATTCGATTGTTATATTAAAAATATTTAGACAAAAAATAAAGCTATGAAAAAATTATTATATGTATTCGCAATTTTATGTATCCAACAAGCTTTTGCTCAATCTCAAGATGCATGGGTATTTTTTGCTGACAAAGAAAATGTTGAAGCGTCTTTAGCCGATCCAATTTTAATTTTGACGCAAGAGGCAATTGATCGTAAAACTTTGCAAGGAACACCCATTGATGAAAGGGACGTCCCTGTTAATGAGGATTATGTGTTTCAAATAAAAGAGGCATCAGGTATAACTGTTAAATCTAAATCTAAGTGGTTTAATTGTGTTCATGTTTTAGGTTCTCAATCAGATATTGAAGCGTTATTAGATTTATCTTTTGTTACTAATGTTGAATATGCCGATAAAAATTTAAACCTGTTTCCTGGAGCGCCAATAGAAAATAAATTTGCTGTTGAAGAAGCTAGTCAACGAATAAATTATAATTATGGATCTGCAGCAAACCAAATTGAAATGCTTTCTGGTGATTACCTTCATGAATTAGACTATACTGGAGAAGGAATGATTGTAGCTGTTTTGGATGCTGGTTTTCCATCAATTGATACCAATCCTGGATTTCAAAAAATGAGAGACGAAAATCGAATATTAGGAACTTATGATTTTGAAGCTAGAACAGAAAATGTTGATGGAACAAGTTCACATGGATTTAATACATCGAGTGATATAGGTGGTTTTTTACAAGATGAATTTGTAGGGACAGCACCACAAGCATCATTTTACTTTTTTGTTACCGAATACGGTCCAACAGAAACACCTGCTGAAGAATCTTGGTGGGTTGAAGCTTTAGAGCGTTCAGATAGTTTAGGAGTTGATGTTGTAAACACAAGTTTAGGTTATCAAGATTTCGACAATCCAAATTACGATCATAATTACGAAGACCTTGATGGTCAAACAACTTTTGCAGCAAGAGGAGCAAATATAGCTTTTGATAAAGGTATGTTATTAGTTACTTCTGCTGGTAATGATGGTGGTGGATTCACCTATGTTGGAACTCCTGGAGATTCATCAGGAATGTTGACAATTGGAGCTGTAGATTCTAACGGAAATTATGCTTCTTTCAGTTCTATTGGTCCAACGGTGGATGGTAGAGTAAAACCAGATGTTATGGCTCAAGGTTCTAGTTCTGCAGTAATAAGTACTGGTGGAAATGTTAACTTTAGTAATGGTACTTCTTTTAGCTCTCCTATTATGGCTGGTGTAGTAACTTGTTTATGGCAATCAAGACCAGAAGTGCCTAATGGGCATATTATGCAAGTTATTAGAGAATCAGCACATCTATATAATAATCCAACAGACCAGATGGGTTATGGAATACCTAACTTTGAAGATGCTTATAACGCTTTAGAAATATTAGGTAATGAAAATGATTTCTTGTTATCTAATTTCGCTTTATACCCAAATCCTGTTTCCTCAAGAATTAATATTTCGTTCCCTGAAGGAGTTTCAAATGCTACTTTTACAATTTATTCTATTTTAGGAAACAAAGTTTTGTCAACTGAAATATCAAGAAATTTGAATTCAGTAAATATGGAGGCTTTAAATTCTGGAATGTATATTGCTTCAATTAGCTCAAATAATAAGCAAATTAGCTTTAAGATAATTAAAGAATAGTGCAAAATAAAATCAATCAACTTTTCAATATTCAATATCCAATCATTCAAGCTGGAATGATATGGAATAGTGGATGGAGGTTAGCTAGTGCAGTTAGTAATGCTGGAGGTTTAGGGTTGTTAGGAGCAGGATCAATGTACCCAGAAGTTTTGCGGGAACACATTCAAAAATGTAAAAAGGCTACCAATAAACCTTTTGGGGTTAATGTACCGATGTTGTACCCTAATATTGAAGAAATAATTCAAATTATTATTGAGGAAGGTGTGAAAATAGTTTTTACATCTGCTGGAAACCCTAAAACACATACCGCTAGATTAAAGGAAAATAACATTACTGTTGTTCATGTTGTTAGCAGTGTGAAATTTGCTTTAAAAGCCCAAGAAGCAGGAGTAGATGCTGTTGTTGCTGAAGGGTTTGAAGCTGGGGGCCATAATGGAAGAGAAGAAACCACAACTTTTACATTAATTCCAATGGTAAAAAGTGAATTAAATATTCCATTAATAGCTGCTGGAGGTATTGCAAATGGAAAGGGAATGTTAGCAGCAATGGTTTTAGGTGCTGATGGAGTGCAGGTTGGTAGTAGGTTTGTTGCAAGTGAAGAATCAAGTGCTCATATAAATTTTAAGAAAAAAGTTGCTGAAGCTCAAGACGGAGATACATTTTTAACCTTAAAAGAATTAGCTCCTGTTAGATTGCTTAAAAATAAATTCTCTGACGATTTAATAGCACTCTATAAAAAGAACCCCTCAAAACAAGAATTATTAGATTTACTAGGAAGAGCTAGGGCTAAAAAAGGAATGTTTGAAGGTGATTTAGAAGAAGGGGAATTAGAAATTGGTCAAATAGCTGGACTTATAAATGAAATTAAGCCTGCTGCTGATATCGTAAAAGAAATGATCGCTGAGTTTGAACTTGAAAAAAGTAAAGTTAAAGATTACTAATCGCTTCTATAATTAAACATAAATAAGACTAATTAGCGAAATTTAAGATTTTGCCCATAAAACTTCTTTGTAGTCTTCCCTTTTTGAAAAAGCTTCCCGATTTTTTATAATTAGATGAGTCTTGTCAAGTTTTTTACTGCGGTATCCCATTAAATGAAAAAATTGTTTAGCAAATAGCCATGCTATTTTTCTATTTACAATTAAGGAGTCGTGTTTGTCTGAGGACCAGCTTATACCAGGCATTATTGGTAATAATCTATCAAACTTTATTTTTCTAAAATAGCTTGATAAATTTAAGAATACATAAGGTATTTTACGAATTGAAAAATAACCGTCATCTCCTTGACTTTGGTATTGAGGCATCAAAATTCTACCTTGTTTTTTTGCAACAATTACTTCTCCATTACTTTTTGCTAATTCTTCACCTTTATTAATTTTTTGAAAATTTAAGAATCCAGGTTTCATTTTAAAAGTCTCGTCTTCTTTAATCCTATAATGATAATATATTTCATAAATATTACGAGTGTCTACAGATGTTTTTGCTAACGTATCATAATGGTATTGAAAATCAATTTCATCTTTGGTAACACTTTCGGTATACACAAGTGATTGATAAATAAATGCTTTATGATTTTCTATAGATGAAAGGCTATCGTGTTGACCGCCTTCAAATCCAAATGCAACATAACCTAATTCATTAAGATAACTTAGTAAGGGACCGTCCAAATATTCTTCAATTCCTAAAATAAGTGGAACGGGATATTGTTCTGTAAATTTTCTGTTAATGATACTATCATTTACAGTAAGAAATGGAGTGGTTTCGCTTGAAGTAGTATGAAGATCTATAAAATAAAAAGGTCCTTCTTCAGTAGTAATTATTTTGTTAATTACATTGTAAATATTTAATTGCTGGATTGTTTCTTCACCATTTGTTTCAATATTTCCAGAAGTAATTAATTTCATTCTTTCTGAAGTCCACATTCTATTTAAATCTTGTTTAATATAACGGGTTCCTTCTTTTAATGCAGTTAGATTTCCGCTAATTGCATAAATATTTCCTTTAATGGGGACTTTTTTATCTTTAATTTCATTTAAAACATCGTGAAGAGCAAAAACCCCTGACGGTTCATTGCCATGCAATCCTGCTGTAAATATAATAGTTGGCCCGGGTTGAATCCCATTTATTTTTCCAATAATACGACCTACCTCAATTGATTTGTTTAATGCTTTACTAAATACTTTAGTCATTATGCGATGATATCTTTGATTGTAATAATCCCAACTAAACTGTTTTTTTGGACTACTGGTAAGCAGCTCACATTGTTAGTTTTCATATGATGTAATGCTTCTAAAATTTTAGTTTCGGGGTGGACAATGTAAACATTTTTCATCATAACATCTGCAACAATAGAATCATTTTTAAAACTTTTACTTTTCTTAAATTCTTCTATTTGAGCCCAAGTTATTAGTCCTACTAATTCACCTTTTTCATTTTCAACAGGTAGGTGGTGAATCTTTTTCCAATCCATGATTTCACTAGCTAATTCTGTTAAATCGTTTTCATCTATCGTGTGTAATTTAGTAGACATTACATGATTTACTAAATGTGCATCTTGGTATATTTTTGGTATGTTTTTTATCATAGGCCATTCATGAACGGCTAAATCTCCTTGCTGATTATTATAAATAGCTTTAGTTAAAGTCATTAAAGCCTCATCCTGTTTTAAATATTTTCGGAGGTGTCTATAGTTTTTTAATTTCCATTGAGAACCCGTTAAAGATTTTGCTCTTTCTTCAATAACACCTAAAAACCTATCAATATCTACTTGATCAATTCCTTCTTTTTTAAGTCCATCTTTTGCAATGGGTAATAATTTGTTAAGGATTAAATCTCTAACAGATATTTTTTCACCCATCCAGACCATTACAGATTCTTTACCTGTTCTTGCTGCTTTTACAAAATTAGATTTAGCATCTTTAAAATCCATTTGACTTGGCATATCATCATATTTTGAAGGTCTGCCTTTCATTAAACCTACCCAAAATGCAAAATTAGCCATTTCATCTTTTACAGTAGGACCTGCTGGTATATATCTGTTTTCTATGCGAAGATGTGCTTTTCCATTTCCAACACCATAGCAAGGGCGATTCCATCTATAAACAGTGCCATTAAATGTACATAAAGCATCAAGATTAGGAGTTTTACCTTCTTTTAAATCTTGTTTAGAATCGTTTTTTATATCCTTTGAGAATATTATTTTATGGTTAGCTATGTCATTCTTAAAAATATCAATAACAGAGCCTGTAGCCCATTCTTTTGTAAATGAGACTCTAGATTGTTTATCTATTAATGCATGCGATGTATTACGAGTATCAATACTTTGTTGAAACAATGCTATTCTAGTTTCACTCCAAAGCTCACGACCTAATAATAAAGGAGAATTGGTACATAAACCAAGTAAAGGTCCTGAAATTGCTTGAGACCAATTATAGCTTGAAATAAAATCATCAGGATCAATTTGAAGATGCATCTGAAAGCTAGTATTACAACCTTCAAAAAGCACAGAATCATGTTTAATAAATAGCTCATCAACTCCACGAATATGTAATCTGAAATCTTTACCTCTTAAATTTTTCAGCATATCATTTAACATCCAATATCTTGGTTGAGGAGTCATATAATTAAATTGAAGCTCCTTTTTACTAATAGTAGGAAGTATACCAGTAAGAATAACCTTGTTATTAAATTTTTCAGCAGATACTTTTGCTTTTTCTAATAAGGTTTTTAATTGCTTTTCAACTTTTGAAAATGCATCAGTTTTTAAGTCTTGGGGGTCTAAATTAATTTCAAGATTAAACAATGCAATTTCCGTTGTAAAATGAGGGTCATTGACATCTTGTAAAATTTTATCAGATTTTTTTGATGGTCTCCAATTCTTGTTGATTAAACAAAACTCTTGTTCAGAACCAATTCGAGTAATTCCACTTTCAATCAATCCATTTTCAAGCATATATTCAAGAGACTTAATGTCGTTGAGTAAATGTCTGATAAACTTTGTACGTGATTTTTTTTCAGTTATAGTATTTATTTTTTGATCTCCCATAAACCTTTTAATTAGGGTTTTTATAGCTGTAATTAATGTTCAGCTATATAATTATAAATCTATTGTAATTAAAGGAAAAATCCAAACAGAATTAATTATCACTAATGTTTTAATTTTACATTAAATTAATCTCTTGACTTACATCTCGTTACCAAAAAATATGGCATTCATTAATAGTTTGTTTGTGCCATACCAAAAAGCCCTGAAATTGGTATTATCTGTAAAGTAAATTACTTTTCCTCTTCCAAGAGAACCAATTTTGCACATACTAGTGTTTTTTAATTCTAATAGATTTTTATTAGATATATATCCACTTAACAATGGGTTTTCAGTGTAATTTATAGGGTTATTATAACTGTTTTTATCGGGTTTCATAAAAATAGTTGAATTTCTAAAAACAGGAAGCGTGTTGTTTTTGTAACCAAAAGCAATAGGATGGGAGCGATCAATATTTGTTTCAAATATGGCTCCTCCTATTACTTGTGCTCCAAAATAATTACTTTTTTGTTCAAAAGAAATGTTTTGAGTAGAGTCCTTTTTAGATTTAAAGTCAATTTTTAATATATCATTACTATTCAACCATTTACCAGCGTTTTTATATCCAATTAAGGTTCCTCCATTTTCAACCCATTTTTTAAGTTTTTCTGCATCTGTTTTTGATAGTGCAGTTCCCCAACTATTAGGTAAAATAATATCGGTATATTTACTTAAATCTGTTCTGTTAAAATCACGAGTATCTAATTTTGAAATTAACATATCATAGCGCTGATCAAATAAATGCCAAACTTCTCCTGCGTCATAAGGAGTAATTCCGTTCCCTACAATTAGAGCCACTTTTTGAGGTTCTATTGATTTAAAATTACTGCTTCCAAGATCTATACCTTCAGTAAGGCCTGTAGAAACTCCAGTTATTAATACATTGTTTTCTTTTGAAAGTTCATTAATAAAACTTGATAGTTCTTGCTTGTTTAATTTCTGATTTTGAACAGGAATCAATATAGTTCCGTAATCATATTTTTTGTTTTCTAGCTTAAATGGTTTTAATCCCACTTTTACACGTAAGCTTTTTTCTAGAATCTTATTTAAAACTTTAGGTGTGTTATAATCGTTCCACTCCATTAAATATGCATAATTTGAATTTGTAGGAACTGAAATGTTTTTATTTTCTGAAGCTTTTTCACCTTGCTTACTTGAAGATTCGTTTTCCTCGTAATCTAAATTAAAAGCTAGCGGAAAGGTCCAAGCACTTACATCATAAAATAAACTATCTTGAAAAGTTGTTCGTTTTTGAAACATCGCATTAATTAATCGATGTTGTTTTTGATTTTTCGGAATTACATAACTATATCCCTTTTTATAATTCTTTCCATTTTTTGAAAAATCGCTTTTCAATTCATAAAATTCTATTTTATGACGTTTTAAAATTTCAGCTAATTGATTAACTTTAGTCGCATCTTTTTCATCTCCAAAAACAATAACACCAGAATTTGCAGCTTCTTTACGAGCATTAGCATAAAATGATTTTTGATAATTTAGTAATTCATCACGCATACCAACCGCAGCGTCTAATGTTGAAAGTGCTGCCGTAAACTGATTGCGAATGGTAAATGGAAAAGTAAGGATTCCGTTATCACTTTCTTGTGCATGACCTCTCGAGGAAGCTTGTTCAAATAATATTCCAATGCCACCATTTATATCTGGAAAAGTGGATCCTTTTCCATAATAAAAATCATCGAAACTTTCCTTGCTATAATAAAAACTTCCAATTTTATTTAATGCTTTTGCGTGGTAGTTTCCAATAGCTCCGGTAAGTTCTTGATTTTTACTCGGGGTTAAAGGATTGGTTCGTGAAGGAATACCGGGTTGAAAGAAAAAAGTTGAGTTGGTACCCATTTCATGATGATCGGTTAAAATATTAGGATACCAGTTATGAAATGTATTAATTCTTGCCTGACTTTCTGGAAGTTGAACAGGTAACCAATCTCTATTCATGTCAAACCAATAATGATTAGTTCTTCCGCCTGGCCAGACCTCATCGTATTCTCGATCGTTTGGATCTGGATTAATGTTTTTACTTTTATGAATATTTGTCCAATATGCAAACCGTTGCAATCCATCAGGATTATAGGAAGGATCAAATAAAATAACGGTTTCGTTAAGTAATTTTTCAATTTCTGGGCCTTGAGCTGCTGCTAAATGATAAGCTACTGCAAGGGCCGCATTAGAGCCACTAGGTTCGTTTCCATGAATTGAAAAACCTTGATATACTACAATTGGCATATTAGTGACATCAAGATTGTCTGAACCATTTTCAGTTAAGGATACGTGATTCTTTCTTATTTGTTCTAAGTTGGAATGGTTTTTTGGAGCGGTTATATATAAAAGTAATAGTGGTCTCCCTTCAAATGTTTTTCCTCTATTCTCAATAGATATACGATTACTCGATTCAGCAAGAACATACATGTACTGCACTAATTTATCGTGAGTAACATGCCAGTCTCCAACTTCATGGCCAATTACACTTGCCGGTGTTGGAATGTTTTGATTGTATGATGTGTTATCTGGCAGAAAATAATCTAGCTTTACGTGATAGTCTTGAGTGAAAGCTTTAATTGAAAGAAATAAACATAATAGGAGGGTATAATTTTTCATGCGAATAAATTTATTTCGCATAAATATATAAAAAAACATCCTTTCAAACTTATATTATTGAAAGGATGTTTAATGTAATTAAGCGGGGATAAAAATATTATATATCATCAAAATTTACATCTGTAAAACTTGATGTAGATGAATCTTCAGAATCAGAATCAGAATTTGATACTTCTTCTTCTCCTTCTTTTTTATAATCACTTTGGTGACGATCACTAATTACTTCTTCACCTTTTTCATCGATTATGAATGAAATCATTTCGTCTAAACTATCTTTAAATTCAGAAAAATCTTCTTTATAAAGATAAATTTTATGTTTTTTGTAATGAAATGAGCCATCGTCATTTGTAAATTTTTTGCTTTCCGTAATGGTTAAGTAATAATCTCCAGCCTTTGTAGCTCTTACGTCAAAGAAATAAGTACGTCTTCCAGCTCGCATTACTTTAGAATGAATTTCTTCTCGCTCCATCATATAATTATCACTCATAATTTTAATTTTATTATTTAAAGGTTTCGCCAAAAATCTAAAAAAAATACAACTATGGCAACATTAAAGTTAATTTTCTTTTTCTAATAATTGTTTTGCGTACAGTTCTTTATAATAACCATCAAGTTTTATTAACTCATTATGAGTTCCTTGTTGTATGATTTGGCCTTCTTCCAAGACAACTATTTTATCGGCATTTTTAGCTGAAGAGATGCGATGACTAACAATAATAGTAGTTTTATTTTTTAATAAAGTATCGATATTATTTAAAATACGCTCTTCAGTTTCGGTGTCCACTGCTGAAAGACAGTCGTCTAATAATAAAATCTGAGGATCTTTAATAATGGCCCTAGCAATCGAAACACGTTGTTTTTGTCCACCACTTAATGTTATTCCTCGTTCCCCTAAAATAGTTTCATAACCTTTGCTAAAACCAATGATATTTTCATGAACCGATGCTTTTTTTGCAGCTTCGAAAACCTCTTCATTGCTTGCGTTTTCTTTACCAAACTTAATATTGTTCAATATAGAATCGCTAAAAAGAAAAGCATCCTGAGGAACATAGCCAATACTACCTCTTAAACTTGAGATGTTTAAATCTTTAATGTTTTGATTGTTAACTTTAAGTTGACCGTTATCAACATCATAAAGTCTTCCAATTAACTCTAAGATAGTAGATTTCCCAGATCCTGTATTCCCTAAAATCGCTAATGTTTCACCAGGATTAATTTTAAAAGATATATTTTTAAGTGCTGTAATATTAGTATCTGAATATGTAAAAGAAAGATTATTGAATTCTATTATTCCATTAATATTTGTTTCCGATTCTATATAGTTTTCTATAGCGGGTTTTTCATTTAAAAACTCATTGATACGTTTTTGAGAAGCTTCAGCTTGTTGAACCATAGAAGTTACCCAGCCTATTACCGCTACAGGCCAAGTTAGCATATTTACATAAATAAGAAATTCAACGATGGTTCCAAGGTGTTTTATTTCACCATTAATAAATTGTTTGCCTCCTATGTAAATTACTAAAATGTTACTTAATCCAATTAAAAGTATCATTAAAGGGAAAAATAAAGCTTGCACTTTAGCTAAGTCTATATTTTTGTCTTTACTACCTTCAGATAATTCATCAAAATCTTTAATAATTCGGGGCTCAATTCCATAAGCTTTTATAACCGAAATACCACTAAAACTTTCTTGTGTAAAAGAAGTTAGTTTAGAGAGGTATTGTTGTACAATAGTACTCCGTTTATGGATAGCTGCGCTTAGTTTATATATTGCAACAGACAAAAATGGGAGGGGAGCTATTGCGTATAATGTTAGCGTTGGTGCGGTGTAAAACATATAGCTTAATGTAACTATCAACAATGTGATATTAGTTATACTATACATTAAAGCTGGTCCAGCATACATTCTAACTTTAGATACATCTTCACTAATTCGATTCATTAAATCACCCGTTCGGTTTTGTTTGTAAAACCCAAGAGAAAGCCGTTCGTATTGTTTGAAAATTTCGTTTTTTAAATCGAATTCAATATTTCTAGAAACAACAATAAAAGTTTGTCGCATTAAAAAAGTAAAAAAACCAGCTAATAATGCAGTACCTAATATAATAAGAATACTTATAAATAATTCTTGTTTTACAACACTAAGGTCTGAGGTAGAACCATTGATATAATTTTCAATGATATTAATAATATCTCCAATTTTTTTTGGAACAATTAATTTGAATACGGTAGCTATAATTGTAATAATTAAACCGAGTAATAATCTTCCGCTATATTTTTTGAAATATAAGTTAAGGTACTGAAGTTCTTTCATTTATGGCAAAAATATTTTTATTAACAATATCATAATTTAATCCTAATAATATTGTGAGATTATTAGCAAACAACTACTTTTGCGCGTCCTTTTTAGGGATATTAAAATTCAAAATATGGAGGCTGAAGTAGTTAACAAAAATGATTTTATAAAATTAAACCCTGTTTTTGGACAGTTATCATTTGATAATCACGAACAAGTTGTTTTTTGCAACGACAAAGATACAGGATTAAAAGCAATAATTAGTATACATAATACAGTTATGGGGCCTGCACTTGGAGGTACTCGTATGTGGCAATATAAAAATGAATGGGAAGCATTAAATGATGTTTTACGTTTGTCTAGAGGGATGACCTATAAATCTGCAATTACTGGACTTAACTTAGGTGGTGGTAAAGCGGTTATTATTGGTGATGCTAAAACACAAAAAACACCAGAGCTAATGTTGCGTTTTGGAGAGTTTGTACATTCTTTAGGAGGTCGATATATTACTGCGGAAGATGTTGGTATGGCAACTTCAGATATGGATTTAGTTAGAACGGTGACTCCTTATGTAACTGGTATTTCTGAAGAAATAGGTGGAGCTGGTAATCCTTCTCCAATTACTGCTTATGGTGTTTTTATGGGAATGAAAGCAGCAGCTCAACATGCATTTGGTTCTAATATTTTAGAAGACAAAGTGGTGTATGTACAAGGAATTGGTAATGTAGGCGAGGCTTTAGTAGAAAATTTAACTAATGAAGGAGCTAAGGTTTATATATCAGATATTAATCGTGAAAGATTAGAAGAAGTAAGAGATAAGTACAGTGTAACCATTTACGAAGGAGATAATATTTATTCTGAAGAGATGGATATTTATGCTCCCTGTGCTCTTGGTGCTACTATTAATGATCAAACTTTACCTCAATTAAAAGCAAAAGTAATTGCTGGTGCAGCTAATAACCAATTAGCTGAAGAAAAAAGACATGGACTTTTATTACAAGAAAAAGGGATTGTTTATGCGCCAGATTTTTTAATTAATGCAGGAGGAATAATTAATGTTTATGCTGAATTAGAAAATTATGGTAAAAAAGAAATTATCCGTAAAACTGAAAACATATACAACACAACATTAGAGATTCTAAAAAATGCAGATAAAAATGATGTTACCCCACATCAAGCAGCTTTCGATGTTGCACAGGGTAGAATTGACGCTCGAAAATTAAAAAACAATAAAAAGCAATTAAATTAATTAAAAAAGCACAGAATAAAATTCTGTGCTTTTTTTGTTTTAACGTTCTTATAAATTATGCTTACACGAAGACACATTAGAGTAAAAGTTTTGCAATCTATATATGCTTACTATCAAAGTGAAAATAAAGATTTAGAAAAACAAGAAAAGTTTTTACTCTATAATATGGAGCAAATGCAGGATTTGTATTTATTAATGCTTCAATTATTAATAGCATTACGTGATCAAGCTGAAAATTATTTGGTTAAATCTCAAAAAAAGCATTTGGCTACCGATTTAGAAAAAAATCCAAGTAAATTATTTATTGATAACAAAGTGATTTCATTATTGAGTTCAAATGAAACATTTACAGACATTATCAAAAAAAGAAAGCTTAATTACTGGGAGGACGATTCAGAATATATTACTATTATATTTAATGAATTAAAAGAAAAAAAATGGTACTTAGATTTTCTAACTAAAGAGGAAACAACTTTTTCAGAAGACAGAGATTTTATTATTAAAATTTTTAAAGAAGTCATTGCGCCCAATGAAAAACTATACGAATATTTAGAAGATAAACGCCTTACATGGCTTGATGACTTTCCTCTAGTGAATACCTTGTTGTTAAAAATGTTGCAGAAAATATCTAAAAAAAACATCAACGATATTCTAATTCCTGAGGTTTATAAAAACAAAGAAGACAGAGAATATGCTTTGCAATTATTGCAAAAAGTAATTATTAATGAAGAAGAACTTTCTGAAGAAATTGATGTTAAAACGCCAAATTGGGATAAAGAAAGAATTGCTGAAGTGGATATGATTATCCTAAAAATGGGAATTTCAGAGTTTTTGTTTTTCCCTTCGATACCAGTAAGGGCCACTATTAATGAATACCTTGAAGTTTCTAAAGAATATTCTACGCCAAAAAGTAGTAGCTTTATAAATGGTATTTTAGATAAAATGGTAAAGGATTTAACAAAAGAAGATAAATTAAATAAAATAGGGCGAGGGCTTAATTAAGTATAAAAAAATAAGTATTTTAGCACCTTTAAAACATTAATCAAAATAAAAATAAAATGAAAAAATTAATTTTAATTATTGCTGTAATATCTGCATTTAGTTTTACTTCTTGTAAAGAAGATGCTGCATCTAAAGTGAGTGAAGAAAAAGTAGCAGAAGCTGAAACACGCGATGCTAATGCTGGAAAATTTCCAAAAATGATTTTTGCTGAAACAGAATTCGACTTTGGAACAATTGATCAAGGAACTCCTGTAGAACACGTATTTAAATTTACAAATACTGGAGATGCTCCATTAGTAATTGTAAACGCAAAAAGTAGTTGTGGTTGTACAGTTCCAACATATCCTAAAACACCTGTTGCTCCTGGAGATTCAGCAGAAATGTTAGTAAAATTTAACGGAAGTGGTAAAAACCAAGTAAGTAAAACAGTTACTGTTACTGCAAATACTGAAACTGGAAAGGAAACTATTAAAATTAAAGCTTTTGTAAATCCAAAAGCAGGTAGTGGTCCAACTTCTAAATAATTATTAAAAAATAGAATTTACCTTTATGGAACAATTACAAAGTTTTTTTCCACTTATATTATTATTTATGGTTATTTATCTTTTTATGATAAGACCACAAATGAAAAAGTCAAAACAAGAGAAAAGTTTTGCAAATGAGCTTAAAAAAGGAGATAAGGTTATTACTAAAAGCGGAATGCATGCAAAATTACTAGAACTAAATGATGACGGTACTTGCATATTAGAATCTGCTGCAGGAAAAATGAAGTATGAAAGATCTGCCATTTCTATGGAAATGAGTCAGAAATTAAATACTCCAGCTCCAGAAAAAAAGAAATAACTTTACAGAAATAGTATCAAAAAAAAACCTTCAGAATTAACTGAAGGTTTTTTTTTGATACTATTTTTTAAAACTATTGCTTAGCAACCAATTGCGCAATATTAACAATAACTTCAATTGCTTTTTGCATACTTTCAACAGGAACATATTCATATCTTCCGTGAAAATTATGTCCACCAGCAAATATGTTAGGACAAGGTAATCCCATATAACTTAATTGAGATCCATCTGTTCCACCTCTAATTGGTTTTATTAATGGTTTTATATTGGCTAGAATCATCGCTTCTTCAGCAATTTTTACAATATGCATTACCGGTTCAATTTTTTCACGCATATTAAAATACTGATCTTTAATTTCAACAGAAATTACCTCTCGGCCATATTGTGAGTTTAACTCTTCAGCAAGTTTAATTATTACATTTTTCCGTGCTTCAAAATGGGAAAGATCATGATCTCTAATAATATATTCAAGTTTGGTTTCTTCAACTTCACCATTCATATTATGTAAGTGGAAAAAACCTTCTCTACCTTCTGTATGTTCTGGAGTCTCCATATTAGGAAGTGAATTGATAAACTGAGTAGCAATGTACATACTGTTAATCAGCTTTCCTTTTGCATAACCAGGATGAACAATTTTACCTTTTATCGTTACTACTGCTCCTGCTGCATTAAAATTTTCATATTCTAATTCTCCTACCTGACTACCATCCATTGTGTAGGCCCAAGCTGCACCAAATTTTTCAACATCAAATTTATGAGCTCCTCTTCCAATTTCTTCATCTGGAGTAAAACCTACTTTTATAGTTCCATGTTTTAATTCAGGATGATTAATCAAGTATTCCATAGCAGAT
>TARA_R110000787_G_scaffold284738_1_pt1 | contig 28741 bp, 48 predicted proteins | sample TARA_R110000787 | Tara Oceans TARA_R110000787 (sample SAMEA4397920) | marine metagenome | biome: Polar Biome; feature: [DCM] deep chlorophyll maximum layer (ENVO:01000326); material: water (ENVO:00002006), including particulate matter (ENVO:01000060) such as... | depth 35 m | reverse complement strand
AATGAATTAATTACAGCACCACCATCCCTCTAAGCTTCAATCTATCTCACTCACACTAAGCAGGTCAACCATTGAAAGACTCTATTAGCTTATCCCTAGTGATACCGCTAGTGACCAAGGTTTCAAGCTTCAACAAATGCGCGTCGGTCTTAACTAAGTGACTAACAGCTAGTAGTCCATCATCAAATGTTATACTTGTATTACTATCACCTTGCTTGTTAGTTGTCTGCTTCTTCACTTCTTTAATTGCTTGCTTTCTGTTTGCTCTTGTCATTGCTTCACCTTCTCTATTAATCATAGATTCAATTGATACGTTGCTGTTACTCTCTTGGGTTCTTAAGTCTATAGTTTCATCGTATATGACGCGCTTTAAGCTACCACGCATTGAAGTGTATCCCTTGCGGACTTGCTCGAAGTATCCGTATCGCTCCAGTTTTTTCAAGCCTCTTGATACGTTGGCCGAGCTACACCCTCTCAACTTTGCGATTGTACTATGAGCAACAAACGTGAAGCCGTTCGGTGAACAGTAAGAACACAATGCTATCAAATGGACATAATCGCCACGTGTGAGCCTTTTGTCGTGCATGGCTCGTAATGGTATTACCGAGAATCTACGTGCGTCAGGTTTCTGTTCTTGCTTATTAATGTTTGGTTTCGGTGGTAGTTTAAATGCTTGCATATAGTACATTTTACGCCTTTATGTAAATTAATTGTTGACACGCTTTTTTTATTGGTTTAATGTTTAGTTATGCGCTATTGCATACACTATAAGGAATACACGATATGACAACAATTACACTGAACGGTGACACCTTTACCGCCATCGCCTTAAAAGACACTAAGCCTGGTGACTTCATTATGCGTAAACCATCGGCCAAAACAGTATTTACACGCGGCCATTATGACAAGTCCAGTAAAACCTACTCTATACAAGACAATGAAGACTGGAATCGCGAGCTTTTTTTAAAAGGTTCAACTACGGTTTACATTGGCTTTGATTATTAAACGATTAACCACACAATAGGATTATACAAAATGACAACATTACCAAATACATGTTACACAGTAATATTAAGCAAACAAGCCGGTGAGAATATCGGCATTGTTAAGCTTGGCGAAAAAGGTTATTGTACTACAAATTATAACTTTGGAATTGGTGAAGAAGCAGAAAAGGCCGTCCGTGCTTTAAACGATAAAAGAGGCATTGACAAAAAGACTCAATTGGAAATGGAAATGGGTTCAATGTTCATTTGGAACGATTAAGCATAATTATCTTGCAAGGCCTTTTAAGCAGGGCTTTGCGGGGCTAATTAAGCCACTACAATTAAACACAATAGGATTATACAAAATGACATATTACGAATCTTCAGAAAACGTGACCATCACTAAAAAACGTGCATTGTTAGAAATTAAAAACCACGGTGCAAGCGTTTTAGAGTTTTTCAGTGATTGTGGCGTTCATGCAAGCTATAACGCACAGACTGTATTGAATTGGTTAGGCTATTAATATGACACTAATTAAAATAGCTGTTGTTTTATTCTTCACTTTAAACTTTCTATATGTTGCCGATTTGTTTGGCCTTGGCTTGGGGGTTTTTTAGCATGAGACACGATTATGCACTTTATATCATTCTGCTAATTCTGTTATGGCTTTGTTTTGACGCGTTAGAGTATGCCTTGCTTACTTCACCAATGTTAAAATGAGGGTTTTTTACTAAAGCATTTTAACAAGTGTTTTAGTGGACTGATCCAAGTCACCACAATATAACCTTTAAGGATACGATTATTATGCAAGCTCATTTAACTAAAATATCAAGCAACAGAAAGACTGGCCCCATTCCAGTTACAACAACAAGCAAGGGATCTTGTCCGCCTTCATGCCCATTAAAAAATGCAGGTTGTTATGCAGAAGATTTCCATCTTAATATGCATTGGCAAGCCGTGACTGATGAAAAGCGCGGATCTTCTTGGGACCAATTCTGTTCTGAAATTGCTAAAATGCCACGGGGCCAATTATGGCGGCATAATCAGGCTGGCGATCTTGTCGGCCGTGAAAATGTTATTGATTCTGAGGCCCTCAACAAGCTAACAAAGGCAAACAAAGGCAAGCGCGGCTTTACTTATACGCATTACCCGTTATTAAATAACGAGGCCAATAAAGCCAATGTAATGAATGCCATTGAAAACGGTTTTATTGTCAATGCTAGCGCAAACAATGATAGCGAGGCCATGGACCTATTTAAAGCAGGCTTGCCTGTTGTAACAATAGCCACGCAAAATAAGCCATATAAACTAGCGAACGGTACCCAAGTGGCTATTTGTCCCGCGCAAAAATCAGAAACCATGACATGCGCGAAATGTCAATTGTGTGCAGTAAAAGAGCGCAATTATGTCATTGGCTTTATCCCGCACGGCACAAAGGCCAAAAAAGTGATTGCAATAACGGCCATTCATTAAACAATTAATTTAATATAGGAATATATACCATGAAAATTACAATTTATGCAGATCCTGGCCATGCATGGGCCAAAGTAAACAAGGCCCTACTCAACAAGTTAGGCATTACGGACCAAATCAGCAGTTATAGTTATATGCGAGGCGATAAGGCCTATTTAGAAGAAGATTGCGATCTTACAAAATTGGTTAATGCGCTAACAGAAAACAATATTGACTTTTCTTTTAATGAAAGGCGCACGGATAAAACAAGTAAAATAAGATCTTATACAAGATATTATAATTAACACAATACAACCACAATGGAGATATAAAAATGTTATACGAAACCGCAATAAATAATGTAAAACTAGACGTATATTATGACTGTTTGAAAACAACAGATGGTTATTCTACTGGTGATAGTCCAACACAATACGAGATAGATTTTAACAGTATAGAAACCGCTAGCGATAGTCAAAATTTAATGAGTATCTTAAGCGAAGATATTTTGATGATTTTAGAAACCGAGATTATTGCGTATGAAGCAAGCAAATAATTAACCTATGCAACCATATAGCCACCAACGTTTAAACGCGTCCAGGTGGCCTTTGTGTGCATTTAAACGATATAGAAAGGCAAGGCATGCATTACTATTCACACAATATAGCAGACTATCGAAAAGACACGGGCCATTTAACGCCAGTTGAGCATTTTATTTATCGCTCACTGATTGACTGGTATTACATGGACGAAAAGCCGATACCACTAGAAACCCAAACGGTTATTCGTCGGTTATCTCTTGGCCCTGAAATGCTTGCGGATCTAGATAATGTTTTAACAGATTTCTTTACAAAAGCCGATGATGGCTATCATCAAAAGCGTATTGATATGGAAATACGAGAATATAATCTAAAAGCAGTGGTGAACCGAGCAAACGGAAAGCTAGGCGGGAGGCCGAAGAAAACCCAAGTGGTTAATTCTGGCAACCCAAACGAAACCGAAGGCAAAGGCAACCATAAACCATTAACCATTAACCATAAACCATTAACCATAGTAAAAACAAAGGCCGCCATCGATGATGGCTTTGATACCTTTTGGAATTCTTACCCTAGAAAAATAGGCAAAGATAAGGCGAGAAGCCTGTGGAAAAGTAAAAAGCCAAATCTTGACGAGGCATTAAAAGCAATTGCCTGGCAAGTTAATTCTAAAAGCTGGCAGGATGGCTTTATACCTAACCCAGCAACGTATTTAACCCAAGGTCGCTGGAAAGATGAACGGCCAGCAGAAGGGATGCCATTTTGATATACGAAGAGGATGCAAAAGACTTCAGCGAGATGCTTGACGCTGTGTGGGGTTCGTATGGGCGCAACCAGCCAGAAAAGGCCATGAAGCGTTACTGGTTTGACAAGCTAATGAAGTATCCGCTTGGCGATGTTAGCAAGGCATTTGACCGCTATGTTAGCTCCAACCGTGAACTACCACAGATTATTGATATTGATAAGCTATGCAAGCCAGCTCATTTCTCAATCACGCACGAGCCAGTTATAATAGATTTTGAAAAGAGCAAAGAAAACGCTAGCAATGTTAAAAAGATGATGGAAAGCAAGCGGACTGGAACTAACAAAGGGAAAGAGTGGGCTGACAAAATCTTAGCTAACCCACAAAACTACAAAGCAATAGCAATCAGTTTTGCAAAGAAAGCGAAGGGAATCCGAAATGACGAAAGAGAAGACGGTGAATCAATTTTTGAATGAGATGGGTGCAGCTGGCTTTGACTTTAAGTTCAGAGCCAAAAATGGTAAGATGACAATTAGAGGTGAGTGCAATATTTTAAATGATGGCAGTTACAAGATAACAAAGAAAGATGTAGCAACCATTGCCGAAAGTAGACAACGAATTAAGGAGTTATTACGATGAACACTAAAATTAAACTAAAGGCAAACTTTGATAACGGAGAAGGTTGGCTTATGAATAGGGATAAATGGCGAGATGCCCACTCACCTCTGTTGAGAGCAAGCATTCTACAGGACTGGATGTACCTGATTGAACAAGAGCACACTAGAACCATTCATGAGATGCGCTGCGAGCACGTTGACTTTGATAAGAAGTGCAACCCACACCCTGATGCACCACATGGCTTTTGTCGAGATAGTAGTCTAGCTGAAGGTAGGGACGTTTGTGAATGTGAATCGTGGGAGCAAGAGAAATGATGATTATTTTAGAATATATTTTATGCTACAGCAGTGCTTTCTTTTTGGGAATGTTTACAGGATTTATTGTGCTTTACTGGGCCATTAAGATTTTAGCTAATATGGCAAGAATCAGTAAAAATAAATAGTTGACAGATATTGAATAGATATGTAATATAACACTTGTAACACAATTAGAAGTACAGAACACTTGTGGAGCGTTTCGGAGATGCCCACTTGAATACCAGCCGATTAGAATCTAATTGCCACACTTGACGAGGTCGGGATTGCTCTGTGATAGCAGTGCTGGGAAAAATCACCACAATTATTTATACGAAGGAGTACATGATGAGCGAAGCACAATTTCAATCCGAAGTAATGGATGAACTTAAACAACAGGAGACTACGATGAAGACATACAACGATTTAAAAAAGATTAACGTCAACGTACACACAGAGAAAAAAGGTCAGCTGACTTACCTGTCTTGGGCATGGGCAATTGACAAGCTGTTAGAGAATGACCCGATGGCAACATGGGACTTTCCAGAGCCTAAATACTTTGGCGAAACAGTGATGGTTTTTTGTAACATAACAGCACTAGGCAAGACGATGCGTATGCAGTTGCCAGTGATGGACAACCGTAACAACGCTATTGCAAAACCAGACTCCCGTAAGATTTCAGATGCGACAATGCGCTGTTTGGCTAAGTGTGTGGCATGCTTTGGTATTGGCTTATACATTTATGCTGGCGAAGACCTGCCAAAAGAAGACTTGCCAGAAGTAAATATTGATAGCATCCTGGCTGAGTTAGGAAAAGCAAAAGATACTGACGAGCTGACAGTTGCATACAGGAAAGCCATAGACGATTGCAACGCTGAAAAACAATATAAGGAGTTAGTAAAGCAGCGGGCAATTGAAATCAAATCACTATTTAAATAACGATAAGGACTTACAATGGACACAATTATTCAAGGCACACCAGAGTGGCATCAGTTAAGACTAGGCAAGGTAACTGCCAGTAGAGTTTCTGACTGCGTGGCACAGATTAAAACAGGTGAGGCAGCTAGTAGGTCAGACTACCGAACAGAACTCGTTACAGAGCGTTTAACAGGCAAACCAACAGAAGGCTTTACCAACAGTCACATGATGCGTGGTACTGAGTTAGAGCCTGAAGCACGGATAGCTTACGAGATTGATAAAGCTTTGTTTGTAGCAGAGGTGGCATTTGTAGACCATCCAACCATCCCAATGTCAGGTGCTAGTCCAGACGGCTTGGTAGGTGATCACGGATTAGTGGAAATTAAATGCCCTGCACCAAAAACACATATAAAATATCTGCTTGATGGACGTGTGCCAGCTAGGTATAAAAACCAGATGGCCTGGCAGATGGCTTGTACTGGCCGCCAGTGGGTAGATTTTATGTCTTACTGCCCAGAGCTTCCAGTAAATATGCAGGAGTTTATATGCCGTTACGAGCGCGATAACGATTTGATTGCGGAGTTAGAGTCAAAGGTAATAGAGTTTAACAATGAGGTTGACCAGGTAATTACAAGACTGAAGGAGCTGTAATGCAATATGAGAAAATGAATTTGGTGACTAAATCTGGGACTCTAAAAGGTCCTGACGGATTAAAGCCTATTTGGGTGAAGATAGGTGAAACCCATGAAACACGCAGTGGTGGCATTAGCTTTCACATTCACACCTTACCAGTGGGGTTTGATGGGTGGATTAACTTAGCTTTACCAAACGAAGAATTTAATTACTAGGAGAAATAAACATGAATATATTATCAGCAATAGGCAATTTACCAAGAGACGCAGAACTTCGCTTCTTACCTGACAGCACACCAGTCTTAAGTTTTAGTGTAGCACTAAACAGCGGTTATGGTGATAAGGCACAGACTGACTGGCTGGATTGCAGTTTATTTGGCAAGCGCTGTGAATCATTAGCACCAATTCTAACAAAAGGAATTAAGGTTGGGGTTACTGGAGAGTTTTCAACAGGCAAATACCCAGACAAAACTACTGGAGCAGAAAAAACTACATTGCGTTTGCGTGTAAACTCAGTAACTTTGACAGGCAATAAGTCAGATTCAAGTGCAACCCCACGGGCTACAGTTGCAGCAAAGCCTGATGCTAAATTGCCTGATGATAGTTTTGAAGACGACATCCCTTTTTAAACAATTAGAAAGCTTACAATGAAAATTAATACAATTGACCCAGATATGTTTATAAGACATTTGCTCGGTATGTGCCAAGAGCCAATGACGTTGGTTGACTTATCAAAAAAAATGCAGATGAGTTATTCAACAGTGTACAAATACATGAAAATGTTAGAAGAAAATCACAAGGTGAATAAGACTTTAGATAAAAGTACAGGCACAAAAAAGTTTTGGTATCAAACCGCTAATGAATTTTCTTCAACTCCTATTAGAAACAAAAGATTTATGAGGGATTTGCCAAAGCCAAAAGAGAGTGACGGCCATGAAACTAAGCATAAAATAACAGACGAAGGTGTGGTTACTAAAAACGGTAGCAGCACTATAGTTCGTGGCTTTGATGGCTATCATCCTGAAAACGATCGCAGCAAAGTTAGGGGTAAGCATTACCCTAGTGGCTGTTCATTGGAGATGTTGTAATGAAAATGACATTAGAAGAGTACAGAAAACTAGACGCTACTGGCATGCTTTGGGAGCTTTATCCTGAAGGGGTACAGATTATACCTGAGAAGCAAAAGAGAAGTGTGAGGGATACCATGCGCAATTGGGAGAAGCCCCACATAGAGCCTGCCAAAGCTATGAATATGGAGGAGATTGGTGAGGAGTTGCATGCACAGCTAAAGGAACTAAAAACTATGCCAACAAGGGAAACATACGATGCTCCTGAAGACCCTAACGTAGCTACTGTAGTTAAGTCTTACTTGAAAAGAGCGGCAGTAGGCATGACAAAGTATGGAGTTACTACAGAGCGTACTGACATTGATTTAATCGGTTGGCTAGACAACCTACAAGAGGAGCTGATGGATGCTACCATTTACTTAGAGCGAGCTAAACAGGACTTGGAATGACACACGCTTCGCAAGCAATTATATTACTAACACTAGGATGGCTTCTTGGAGTTTCAACAGTAGTAGTTCTTATCAAGATGAATCAGAAAGAACCTGTGCCGAAAGAGCCAGTTGTTTGTATAGTTAAGTTACAGTCTGGCCCAATAGCAACACACAATTTTAAAGGAGTATTACAATGATTATATTAAACGGCATAGGTATGATTGCTTTCCTATATTTAACATTTTATATTTTAAACGTAATAAATAACAAAGGTAATGCTTTGGAGTGGGCGCACATACCTACCTTTATGGTGATGATGTTCACTCTCATAGGCTGGATGATACACTCATTATACTGGGTGCTAGATGGTTGCTCGTAATGTTAACAATCAAACACAATTTTAAAGGAGTAGTAAAATGAAAACGATATTGATAGCAGTGGCTTTATTAACAACATCAATTGGTGCTTATGCAGCATGCACCACACACACAGTGTATCAGGGTGGTAGAACTACGATATGTACTACTTGCTGTAGCTATGGCAACTGTACTACAACCTGTTACTAATGATTAAACCTGGCCATATATCGGCAGAAGAAATGGCTAAGTTTAACATGAGGCCAACACATGACGATCGATACAGGGTTGCCAACTTAATACGTAGTGAGTTAGAATATGGCAAGGCATACGCAGAAGATGTCAAGCGATACATGGATGAAATGAAAAGAAAGCAAAAGCGAACTAAGTAATTAGTAAATAACCAAGGGATTAACATGAAAACACTAATCGCATTAATGGTATTGTCTACAGCTTTAACAGCAAACTCAGCAGAAAAGTTTGCAGAGATAACTAAGGGAACAACCATCACGCTAACAACACTGCCATGCACAATGTATGAATCACCGCCAGACATTATGTTGTTTCAGGCACGCGCAGAAGACTTAGTAATTAATCAGCAAGCAGAAGGATGCTATTCAGTAACCGCGGATGGTAACGTAGTGATCAACCTAGTCAATCTAGTAAACCAGAATCAATACGGATATGTATTGCCGCAAGCTATTTTTAAAGACAGGGTTTACTTTTAATGCAAAGTAAGTTGAGTTCATTTTACGAGGCAATGCTTAACACCATTATTGGTTACATCATTAGCCTTACTGCTCAACTTTTTGTTTTCCCTATCTATGGACACAGCTTTAGTGTGTGGCAAAACGTGCAAATAGGGGTCATCTTTATGGCGTTGTCACTGGCTCGCAGTTATTTGTTGCGTAGATTCTTTAACGCATACATTGTTACAGCCGCAAGAAAACTAGGAAGGGCAAAGTGATTCGCCCTCTTAGTATTACTTGTTCATTACGTACATAGTTACTTCAAAACCAAAACGCATTTCAGTTGCAGCTGGTGATGTCCACATAATTTTTTCCTAGAATTAGTACGCAAATTGCGTATATCTATAATGATACAAAAATTAAATTAGCGCATCAGTAAAATCATTAATGTTCGTAGCGGTCTGTCTCAACATACATGTGCAGGTCTTGGCCCTCTATGCTAATAGTGCCACGATTGGTATTGAAATATATAATCTCCTCATCAGAATCAATTTCAATACCTTCAAGCTCTGAGCCTAGCATCCTGTTGTACATGTCATACATATCTTTTTCAGCCATTAGTAGTTGTACCTTTCTTTCAAGAACCGAATTGAAACAGCCATCTCATCAAAGCTACCATCATCAACTTCGTGTAGCACATAAAAACCGCGATAGTGTTTGTTGCCCTGTGCGCCCAAGTAATCTTCATGGTGTTCATAGCAACTGCCACAGATTATAGAAGTCATTTCTTTCCCATCAGCTCGCTTACCGTAGGCAATATTTCTACCCTGTTGGTGACCAGCAAAACATGACATGTGTTGTTTGTTTAATATTGCTTGAGCGCTAGTGATAGCTCTTCCCATAAGGCCGCTAGTAAAGTAATGGGAGTAGGCAACGCCATCAATAACAACAACGTCAAGGAAAGGATGAACTTCCCAGTCTTGATATGGAAGATCATCGGTGGAGATAAGTCCATCAAGTTTTCTGTCTTCATTGATGGCCCTGTTAATTCTATGCTCGTGATTGCCTAGTGTCATTACTAAGCGAGGCTTATATTTCTTTTTCTTATGTATCTTTGCGTATTTATTGAACTGAAAGATGGGCTTCAGGAGAGCATCCATAGCATCTCTGGCAGACCAAATATCTTTTTGGTAGCTACGCCCTTCAAAAGATTTCATACCCCTGTCATACGAGCTTAAAGATTCCATGTCTGCAAAGTCGCCAATGCACACAATAACTTCTGGCTTCTTGTCAACAATATAATTACCCAGGCATTTGAGAAATGTAAAATCGTTTCCATCTTTAGCCTGGACATCAGGTATTACTAAGTGTGTAGTCATAACTTTAGAAGTTCCATTCCACTAAGTTACTGTTACTTATACACCTTTACTCCAGATTTGTCAATAACCATCATTTGTCTTCGGGGCTTTGCTATAGCTTCTGCAAATCCAATGTGTATCCATGAATTAAATTCTAAGATAAGCTGGTCAAACTCAATGCTTGAATCTGCCAATGCTCTCATAACTTCAGGCACTGTGCCAAAGGCGGGGCAAGTAAAGTCAGCAGCCAATCCTCTTACATGGTATGAAGTGTCCCTGCTTTTTAATGTACGGTTAAGCTTTAAACACCGATAGCCACTAGAGATTTTAATTGGATTGCTATATAGCTTTTCTCTTACAGCTTCCAATCCGTTAGCTAGTATCTCTAGGTTAGCCAATGCTTCTGGTGTAGGCATGTTATCTATTTCAAGTCTTGTTGCCGTGTAACTAGCTGTTAGTTCTTCTAATGTAAAGTGTGGTGTCACTTAGTAATTCCCTTTAACTTCTCAAAGGTTCTTAACCCAGCCATACCTAGCATGCCAAATGTAAGCTCCATCAATACGTCTGCATCAATCTTTGGCAGCTCCTGTTCTACACCGTTAAGATGTAATATCCAATCAGCTAATGGGTATCCAATAAACAGCCAAAAAAATCCGAAGGCACAACTCCATCCAATTGCTGGCCGCCATCCGCTAACAAAAATATTAGAATTGCTGGCCTCAACTTTGTTTACTTCTATCTGAGCAAGGTTAAGCTTGTTTGAATTTTCAATAAGAGACCTCTCAATCTCTTGCTTTGCTTTTTCAGCACCAGCTTTGTCAGGTACAACCCTGTCAATCACTGTGCCTATTAATGGAAGTAATATGTTTAACATTATTTATCAACCTTGTTTTCCATCTTTTTAAAATGTGCTTTCCTATCTTTTCTTTCTAGCATTTTAAACACCCATGAAACAATTAAACCTACAACAGCTACTACTGCACCAGCTATAGCAGCGAACTCATTAGCAGTATATCCAAACACTACGGCCGCTCCTGAACCTCCATAAGTGGCTGTAGTGGCAAGAGATGTAATTGTTTCATGGGGAGCTGTCATTTTAGTTTTCTTTATTTTAAGTTATCAAGTTCATCATGCTTTAGCCAATCGAAGCAATCAACAAATAATTCAGGTCTTGTAATAGCAAACCACACCAATCGCAAATGAGCGATTCGGTTGCTAGTGTCTGCTGGTGCTTTCATACCCATTAGTATTACTTTAACGAATATGAATAAGCCAAACAAAGCAAAGGTTAGTGTGCAAAGAATACCCACTGCTAGGATAGTAATCATTTAATTGCTAGTCTAGCATCAGCACGTTTAGTTGCAACTTCACTATCAACAGGAGTACCAGTTTCAGCATAGCGTACCACCTGCCAATCGGTTGAGGCTAGATATGCTAATGCCTCTTGGTTAGTTTTGTCTTGTACCTGCTCTGGTGTTAAGACTGGTTGAGGAGATGGTGGAGCATCCTCATGCTCAGCTACTGCACCCGTAGATAAATTATATTCTTTTCTCATAGTTTTTACTCGTATAAAATGTTAATTGAACCAGCATCGAAGGTATCTGTGCCGTTTACTGTGGTTAGGCGGATGCGGTCAAGGGTTCCAGCTAGAGCCTTTGAGCCAGTAGTTGTATAATTTACGGCATTATTAGAAAGGGATAATGAACCCGCACCTGTCCATCTAAACGAATCTGAATCTAATAAATTAAATACTGTTTGACCATGTGCTGTGTTACTGGCTGAGGACGCTCTAAATGCAAACCCAGTAGTATTGTTTGCAGTAGATGTTGTTGTGCCACCAACTCCAAAATCTGTTGTTAAGTAGCCTGTTGCTTCTATTCCTGATGATGTACCAAGTCTTACAATATAATTACTTGTTCCGTTCGTGCTCACCCCACCAAACATTACCGTAACCCGCTTAACCCCAGCAGGAATACCAGTAAAATCAATGGACGTACCACTTGTAGAAGCTACTGCCGTTCCTGATGTTATCCCCACCGTAGCAGAGTCAAAGTTATCACTCCCCCTGATTTCACTAGCCATTATGCTAATCCTTCAACAATAGCCTTTAGCTCATCCACAGTCTTGCCATCAGCAGTGGCTGTCATATCTCGTAGAGTTTGCTTGCTTGCTACGATAGTTGATACATCACCATTAACTTCAACTGCTCGTGTGTAATCCACATCGAGTGCTTCTAGTAATGGCTTGCGGTAGACTCTGATAGCCTCTTTTGTAATCTCTGTTGCTTTTGTGTTATTTACTGTAATCATTTTGATTTCCTTTAATTGCTATGTATGGTAACGGAAGCGTTCACTATGTCTAAAGTGTCAGTTGACACAGCAGCATTTCTTACCCTAACACTAGAAACTAGCTGATTAGTGAATGTACCTCTTGCATCATATACCCCAAAACCTCTACCGTTGTTACTGTCACACTGACCACACGATACGCTATAATTCACATCAGGCATAGCAGTTGTGAAATTAGCCGTATAGTCACCAGTACCATTGTCTGTAATTGAACTAACATTATATGAAGCCCTAATAGCTACAGTACCAGAGCCATTAAAATTAACCCAAGCACTGCACAATCTAGTAGTTACATCAGCACCACCCAATTGAGGGATAGCACCTGTACTGGTTTCAAAGTTATCGGATACTACTGTTCCAGCCATTATGCTTTCACCTTCCAATTAGATACGTCTGTTTCTTCCCATGCGTTGCGGAATGTTCTGTCAGAAGGTACATCAGCAGTGGCTACGATTTTATACTTAGCACCCACTGGTACATCCTTGAGGCAGAACTCTGCCGTTACATTATCTGCTGGAACAACTACTCCAATAGAAGCACCGTTGTCGTTTGTAATTAAAATTCTTTGTGTCATTTTGTTTTCCTTTTATCTGAATATTGCTACACAAGCATAAGTGCTATCTGATGGAACTTGGCTGGTGTTTACTGTAAGAAATCTATAAGTAGATGTTGTTCTGGCATTTTGGTATTCAAATTGCCATCTTCCATCTGTTCCGATAATAGAACCTTGACCAGACACAACATAATTAGCATCACTCATAGCTGTTGTAAACGAAATTGTATAATTCCCAGTGCCGTTATCAGTAATGCTTGAGATATTAAAGCTAGCCCTAATGGCAGGTGTACCAGTGCCATTGAAATTCACCCAAGCCTTTGCTACTCTTGTATTGTTGACATCTACCAACTCATCTGTGTTTAGAGTGGTAGCCCCTTTTGTTAATGTATCTACTGTGAGGTTACTAGCCATATTAAATTACCACCCATCTGCCGTTAACTGTTACTGTGTATGTATCTGCTACTGTAATGTCTCCAATGGACATCCCATTAGTGCCAACAGGAATCGTAATGTTCTCACTGATAGTCTGAGCGTTTGTTCTGATGATACTGTCAGTGCCTAGACTTGGTCCGCCCCCGCCAACGCCCACCCAAGCCGAGCCGTCATATACTTCAGCCGAGGTGTCTGTTGAGTTCCAGCGTAAATAACCAGCCGATGGAGTACCATCTCGTTGTGCAGTTGTTCCAGCTGGAATTATAGCAGAACCAGTAGCAGATGTTTTAGATACAACTGTTGCGGTATCAACAGCTACAAAGCCCCAAGCAGACCCATCATATATTTTGGAGCGATTACTTACATTATTAAAGTACCAATCACCAGCAGTTACTGGGTCGCCGTTATTATCATTAGTAGGGTCACTAGCTTGCGCTCCTAGATAGACTGCATTAAATGAAGATAATGCGGCTTCTGCGTCTGTTTTAGAACTGGAGGCGTTGCTGGCCGAAGTTGAGGCGGAGCTTGCCGAAGCTGATGCCTCACCCGCTTTGGTTGTTGCTATGCCAGCCTGTGTTGTTGCTGTACTTGCTTGTGTTGTTGCTGTGCCAGCTGAAGTGCTTGCGTTTGTTTCTGATGTTGCTGCGTTACTTTCAGATGTGCTTGCTGCACTAGCGGAGCTTCCTGCGTTACTTGCCTGTGTAGAAGCTGTGCTAGCTGAACTAGCCGCGTTGGTAGCAGATGTACTAGCTTCAGAAGCTTTAGTTGTTGCTGTAGACGCTGATGTAGATGCCCCAGATGCAGATGTGCTTGCCTCTCCAGCTTTCGTTGTAGCAATCCCCGCTTGAGTAGAGGCTGTAGAAGCACTGGATGCTGCATTTGTTTCAGCAGTTTCTGCATTTGTTTCAGCAGTTTCTGCTGCTGCTTGTGCTGCTTCCGCTGCAATTTGAGCTGCCCCTGCTGCTGCTGCATCAACTACCAATGACCATTTTGCAACGTCAGTATTTGTACTGATTGGTAATGCACCACTCGATACATGAGCTGTTGTAGTAAGATAAACGTTACTATTAGTAGTATCTTTAACAATGTCACGATTCTGAAAAGATATACCAGCAGCCCAGTTTCCACGCCAGTTACCAATAGGGTCACCTGGAACAGGGTCGCCATTAGCATCAAATGCCAATGTCTTGCCAGCACGAGAGGTGTTGATTGGCAACGTCATGTTTATCGTAGTGGGGTCAGTAAGAGGAGCTTTAATAGAACGCTCTGCACTCTCAGCAACTTGCTGCACTAGGATTGTCTGAGAATCCATCTCATCATTAAGGGTGTTGGCAAAGAAGTCTCCGCCAGTAGTAAAGTCAGTAGTGCGCTCTATAGCTCGTGAACCAACAATAGTAATACGATTAGTACCAGCAGCTGCAACAACTAATGTAATTGAGCCAGTTCCCAAAGTGGGACTAATTGATACCGTATAGTCTGTTGTTAATGTTAGAAGCACATCATCTTTATACACATTAATATCTGTGTCTATTAGCACTTCAAACTCAAAAGCATACGGGCCTTCACCAGCCGAACCAGTGTAGACTACTCGTCTTGCTACGTTACTTATTGGATAATCTGCCATCTAGTTTCCTTTTTCCCTAATAATATCAGCGTCTTCATTAATTCTTGTCATAATTTGCGGGTATTCAACAAGCATTTGTTTTCTTACTTTTTCAAAAACATTTTCTGAAACACTTTTTATTACAGACTGCTGCCGATATAAAGGCAGGGACTGTATGTCATCCTCTAACTTAGCAATTTCTCCCTGTAAATTATACCCAGCAGGGTCATTAGCAATTTCAAGCATTTTATTATACTCTGGTGCAGTAAGTTTTGTCGAGCCAGTTAAATCTTTTGCAACCGTAAAAGATATAGTTCTAGAAGGCATGCCAAGTTTTGTGCCAGTTCTAATAACAAGCGAATCCGCTTTATTATTTGTTCCTTCAGAAACTCGCATTGGGAGCCATGTGTATTGATACTTTGTTGGCTCACCCCAAATATTTAACTTTAGTGGAAGTTCATCACTTAATCCTGGAGTGTTATTTCTTGCCGAGTTCATTCCCTCAATCATTCCATTAACAGCAGAGTCTTCAGTTGCGTCAGATTTATAATCCCTACGATACGGGTCTAATTTTTCCCTTCCTGAAGAAATCATTCCACTTAAAGGAGTTACCATTTTTGACCCAGTTTCAACAAAGATTTTCCCAAGCTGTTTTATTGCGTCACTCGCTTTGTCTTGAGAGCTTCCATGCCTTCCATCAATAATTGACATAATATTACTTATGCCTTCTATAAAAGGATTTGTCATTACATAATCATAAAACCCATAGCTCAAAGCCGCAGCCATTTCTTTTACACCGTCTTCATCATCTGAGTACCGTGCATACTCAGTGTAATTTGAAGCCATTGCTAAAAATGCACCTATTGGTTCTATTCCTTGATATGAAATATATACCTTCCCAGACAGGTCGCCAGTGCCATATCTTTTATCACCTGGGATATCATTAAGGCCTTGCTTTGAAATTTCGTCTATTTCAGAATCTCCAAAGTCCAAAGTTATGCTGTATGGTTGCCATCCCTGTCTGAGTAAAGCATCTCTTTGGGCTTTATCCGCTGGGCCGCCCCCAGTTACTTTTCCGTCATTAGCGTAGTTAGCCATTGCCATACCAAAGCCAGTTCCCAATCCAACTTTTGCTAAAGCCAAGTCACCTTCTTTACTGCCCCTTGCAATTTCAGCCCTTATTTTTTTGCTTAAAAAAGCTAAAGGTGTTCTTTGTAAAACCTGAAGCTGCAAATTAACTGGGGTTGAAGTAAATGGTATGTTTAATTTTGCAAGAAATGATATTGGGTGGTCTGCATTAAGCGAAGTTTGAAGTGTTTTTACAAGCCCTTCTTCCATTGGTTTTGTGAACGTAGCCTCTTGTGACAAAGTGGTTAAGTCTTTTGGAGGGTTGTTATAGGTGTTATCAATAGCGTCATCAAATAATTTAGATGCCTCGTCAGAAGATTTGCCAGCTTTTAACCCATCGTTCATAGCATTAATACCATTACGAGTAGCAAGTCCTTCTAGCTCAAATCTGTAATTAATTCCTTTAAAAAATTCATCGGCCACTAATAATGAACGACCAGGAAGTGTTGCTACATAGTTGACAGATTTTAATATTGAAGCTAGTGGGTTGTCTGCTTTGTAATCAAATATTTCATACCTTGCTTTAGTAAATTCAATTTTAGTTGTATCTGTAACGTTTGAAGAATATCCTTCCTTAAACGCATGGGAAGCCATTTTAAATCCGTCTTTTACAGCTTGCACAGATGCCGTAAGTTTTGAAACATTTTCTGTAAAATAATATTGCTCGTCCAAGCCCAGTCCAAGCCCACGCCTTGCAGTGCCTATTGCAGCGGCCCCTGCACTTTCAACCATTCTAATTGCTGGCATCATAGCATTGCTGTAAATGTTTTTAATGTGTGTACTTGGTCTTGATAATATGCCGTTAATAAATACTGTCATGAATTTGTCTTTTAATCCACTTGTAGCAGCAGCATCAATTAGTTTAGACCTTGCAGCAGCATCCAGGCTGTCATCCATATATGCAGCAGCAAACTTTCTTAAGTCCGAGCTATTCATTAGTCCGCCAGTTGCTTCTTCTAAGTCAATGAATCCAGTTCTTGGGATTCTCATAACAGCCATAGATTGAGCTACATTAGTTTGATAGCCTTTTATTTGGCGTTGCAATGCGCTATGAAATGCAATTGTTTGTATAGCTTCCAATTCCATTTCTGGAGTTACTTTAGATGGGTTATCATTTAACTTTCTTAAAGTGTCTGTTAAATGGTCTGCACTAGATTTCTGAACTTCAAATGCTCTGTATGTATTTACAGGGTCTACTTCCAACTTGCCAGTAATTAATTTGTTAATAAACGATTCGTCTGCACCAGCTTGTTTTGCAGATTCAATTACTTGTTCAAAAGTAATGTTGTCAGTTTTAATTCCAGCAGCTTCAGCTATTGATTTAACTGTTGATTGAAAGTCTGTTGAGTCACTAATTAGCGGCAAATTAAATTGCTCTTTAGGCGGCTTTAAGTCTACAGGTTCTTTACCAGCAGCTTGTGCTGTAGTTTTTGTTTCTTCTATTTTTTGAACATTCTTTTCAATAGTTGCAGTCAGCTCTTCAGGCGTAACAGTTGGTTCTGCATTTACTTTTTGTTGAACTCTTGCCGCCTTTTTGCCTTCTTCTAATGTGCCAACTCCACTAACCTCAATTGCAGAGGCTGCTTCTTGAACTTCTTGAGCAGGAGTGGGCGGAGTCGTTTTGCCTATGGTTTCTCTAGCTTTTCTACTTAAAGCTTTTGATGATGATTTAGAAGGTTTTAATGCCTTCGCCCCTTTAACGGCAAGGCTTCTTAACCCAGCAACATTTTCGCTCTCACCAGTAAAGACTGAATCAGCTTGCACAGGCTGCTCAGACTGGTCAAAGTCATTAGCCAGCCCAGTTGTATCAGCTTTTTCAACCATTGCATTGATTTGAGACCCAATAGATTTATCTATCATTTATTAACCTTTTCTTGTTTGGCTTTTGGTGCTGCTACAGCCGTAGCCGAATATAAAGATTTTGCTTTATTTTTACCAACAACTTTCATTACTTTAGATGCAGTCTTTGTTGCTACCGTACCAGGCGCAATAACTTCTCCAAGACCTTCTGCATATTCTGCTGATGATTCTGGCACACGCAAAGTATCTTCTAAAAACATTTTAATGTCCATAGCCGTTGGAAGACCTGTTGACTTTTCAGTCCCAGACAAAAACGCATCTAGTTTACTTTTTCCTTCTGGCGTTTGTGCAACATCAACTAATCCTCTAACCAAAGAAATTAAATCACCAGGTAATCCTACAGCCCCCTGAACAACACCTTTACCCGTGCCGTAAAGGGCTTCTGCTGGGTCAGCTTCAAAGTCACTTTGTACCCCAGAAATTCCGTCTGTAATTAATTGGCTTATTGGGTCTGGTTCAATAAAGTCAGGTTTAACTATTACTGGCTCTACATCTTTGTAAATATAGTCATCATACTCTTTTAGATAAAGCTCTTCTAATGGTTCCATTATTTAGGTCCTTCTAAATCTTTTAGTGATTTTATAAGGCTTCTGAATGATTTTGCCTCTTCGGAATCTAATTTTTTTTCTTTGATATATTTGTCTACAGTCATAGTGATAGTGTTAAAATCACCAAACTTTCTGCTTATTGCCTCTTTTACATTTTTTATTTTTTCGTTATTTTCAGCCGTGCTATCTTTCCATTTCTTAGCCGCTTGATTGGCAGCGTCAATTGAACTTGGATAAGTTCCATCAGGCTGCTTCTCACTTTTTATTTCCTCGTATATTTTAGTTATTGTTAATACTTTTTTAATGGTATTGTCACTATTAACAGCATATAAGTCTGTCGATGCACCAGCATTGTTGGCTATAATTGTTCTAGCCTTTTTTTCAACAGCCGATGCTATTGATGGTAATAGTTTGCCAATTTGCTTGGCACTTAGGTTTGGATGCAACAACCTTAATTCAATTTCGTTTCTTATTTCCCCAGTGATAACGCTTACTTGAGCGCGACCATAAGCTAGCCCATCTTCAGTTGCAGCACCCCTGTCAGGATTAAGACCAGCATCTAAAACAGATTGACTAATTACGCCTTCTTTAAATAAATACTTTGATAACTCTCTTTTTCTTTTGTTAGAAGTGTCGCTAGAGTAAAACTCAATAATTGCATCTTCGTTGTCTTCTTCTTTTTGTCTTTTAAGATTAGCTTGTTCTTTTCCTTCCGCAACATAAAGCTCATCCCATGCAGCTATAACAGCTGCCCTAGCTTTGCCCTGCTCTTCTTTTGTCATTGAATTATATACAACAGTAGCTTTACCGAGGTCACCATCTCTCATTCTATTAACAGCCTCTAGCATATTTCCAGCATATTTACTATCTTGCCCAGCTGCTACAATATAATCTGTTTTTAATTCATTGTAATTTTCTTCAAATTGTTTTACTTGAGTTTCTGCAAATTCACTAGACACAGACCTTGCTTGAGCGTAAATTGAATCCCTTGTGTTTATGAAATACTCATTAAGAATTTCAGGGCTTGTGGCTACATCCATTACAGTAGCTATTGACTCTAAAGAATTTTTTACATTATCCTTTGCCAAATACTCTTGGTCGTTTAAATAGTCTGTTTCTAACTTTTCTATATTGCTTTTATAAAAAGCACTAGCTGTTACAGACAGCGATTGTTGAGCTATTACGGATTCTTCTGGAGATAAAGCTGTTAGTGGCTTAACCATTCCTGTAATAATAGAATCGTATTTACTTTTAATTTCATCAAGGTCATTTAATTGGTTTAGCTTTACTTGGCTATTAACAGAAACCATTGCTTGTTTAGCAGCAACTTCAATCTGCGAACGTAATTGCTTGCCTTGAAATTTACGATATGTATCTTGATATATTTCGCCACCACCAACTTGACCAATTAGGTCATCAATACTTTGGCCCTTTTCATTAGCTTGTTGTATTTGCTCTAATGTTAGTGGCTGGCTAATAGCGTTTTTAACAGCATCTTGCTCTGCCTGTTCACCCATTTTGCCAAATGCAAATGATGCTATCTTGTCAAGCCCTTGCGTCATTGACTGAGATGCACGAAAAGCCTCTTTTACATTAGCAAAATCAAGCTGTGGCATATCAGGAGTAACCCTGCCTGTTTGTTGATATTTAGGTAATTCGGCCATTATTCTTTTTTACCCTTCATAACGGATAGATTTATCTACAACTGGTGCTCTAGTTACAGTTTCTGGAGATGCCGTTGTCCCATACGCAACAGCAGCAGTTCCTAATTTGGCAATAGCATCAAAATAAGACGAAGATTTAGCATTTTTTCCAGCAGCCTTATATATTAATGCCTGTGAATCTCCAAATGCCATTGCCGCTTTGCTAGAGTCTTGCATAATTTGAATGTCCCTACCAGCTACTTTTTTATTTCTTTCTTGTATTAGTTTTGAAGACCCACTAAAGCCTTGCGCCCCACCAGCAAATCCCTTGGCTGCTGCTGTTGCATTTGTTTGTAGCATGCGTTCAAACAACATATTTGCTTGTTGCTCGTACTGCAAAGAATCTCGACTAGCTTTTAACTTAGCTTGCTGTGCTTGCAACTTGTACATCTCATTTTGAGATTTACCTTGTTGTATTGAGCCAGCAGCAGAAAGTACAGCACCCCCTATTGCTAAGTAAGGAGCTGCTGCTGTTATGAAAGGAATTGCCGCTGCCATATTAAGTCCCCTGATTTACCGCTATTTTATATTCCATACCAAGTAAAGTAAACTTTAATGGAAGAGATTGTGTAATTGTAATTCTAGCATCAGTGCTATAACCCAAAATACCATGAATAACTTTAGTTCCTGTAAAGTCTGGAATAATTGAATCTAACATACCAGCTGTATCAAATGTTCTAAATGGCACAAGTTTACCATTAATTTCCATGTGCTGGGTATCTAAGACCATAGCATTAACTTCAACAATACGCTTCTTAAAGCCAATCCTAGTGCCAGCTCTCATGTCCATTTCAACTGGCATTGTTCTAGCTTCAACCATAATTGGCAGACCAGTCTCAAAGCTAGCAGTAGATGCCCTAGGGATGCTCACAGCACCTCCAGAAGCGACAATCTCATTTGCTTGAACTAACTCATCCAGTAAAAGATTTACGGTCTCTCCTGCGACTTGTGGAGCTGATACAGATGATACAGCACCTCCTGTTGTAGCGCAGTCTGTCAACAATCCTTTTTCAAACTTTTCTATGTAGTATTGGTCAACGTCTTCAATGGTACGTTTTACAACAGTATAGATGTCATCAATATCAATTCCAACTTCAATAAATTGACCGTTAGTTGTAATAAACTCTGAAGGCGCAATAACATTCTGAGAACGTATAAGCGAAAAAGCTGCCATAGTTCCATCTAGCTCATTAACAATAAACAGCAAGTCGTTTTCGTCTGTGTTAATACCGCGCCTAAGTGCAATTCGTTTTGGAGTTTTAAGTAAATGTCCAGCCAGTAATGAAATCTTACTTGTCAAATATGTTAATGCAGTATCGTTGTACGCCACTTCATTTAACATTTTGCCTTGGCGATGAATAAACATAACGCCAGACTCTAGCTGTTGAACTCTAATGCCAGGCTTGCTTCCATTTCTACCAGCAGTTGCTAAAAAAAACGCAGCTGGGGTAATAGGTTCTAGACCTTGTTGCGGCACAAAGAACTCACTACCCGTAGTAAATACCTGTAAATCTTTTGTAGAAATCATGTCAGTAATAGCATTGTAAGTATTAGTATCTAACGTTGCCTCTACCGCGTCATCATCAAAGCCTTCCGTTCCCTCAAAGTCAAAGAACAATCCTACTTTAGAACCCCATATAGTAGACGGTCTTGATTTACTGCCACCAAAATATAAACGGCCCTGATGGAATGTTACTGTTCTTGGATAACCTTTAGTAGCAGACCATACTGCTTCATATCCAATCTCTAAGTCCCAGTTTGCATTAGCAACGGCAGATGTGCTAAAGAATGGGAACTCTGTTACTACGTTTACTATGCTAGTTGTCTTGAACTCAATAATCTTTGCGCGACCTTGTGGCTGTACATTAATATATTGCCCGACATGGGCTGATGTAAATATAGCATGTTGAGAAGTTAAAGTTACTTTTCCAGAAACTGCACTTGGTGTTAAAGTCCCAGCTGCGCTAGTATTAAATGTAGCAATAGTAAACGCATATTTAGGCACACTAGCCAATACCAGCGTACTTGCAGTCCATGTTGAATCTGACCCACCACGAACTATTTTAATAGGTGCAATGTCTTCATGCACAACAATTAATGTATCGGCAGATTGTGTCCAGCACATTTCGTTTAAAGATGCTGCTGGCAGAGTTAATGCAAGGTAATCGTTACCGCTTCCGTTAATGTCTTCAACTAAAGCACCATTTTTAAATACGTGCATACGGTTATGCGTAAAGCACAACATATAACTGTCAACAGTAGAAAACTCAAACGATACCAACCTTGACCCATTGGCAGCTGATTCGGCTCCAGTGTTTGGCAATGCTGTTAAATAGCGAGTGCCAGGTCTGCGAGTAATTCCGCCTTGTGGCTGACATATAATGTTGGTAGCTTTTTCTAGGGAGTTTCCGTAAGTTGCTAAATCAACGCGAGCGCGTAGCAACGGGTCTAACTCACCGCTAGTAAAGTTTGTCTGCACTGTGACAAAGCGAGCCATTTAATTCCTTACTTGAGTAAGTGAAAAGTCTTTAATACTATTTACTGGCTGGTTCATCCCGTCAATGTTCATTGCTGTACGCATATATCCACCACGGCCATTATCGCCTGGCGTACCAACAGCCATAACTCTCCAGTAATCAGCTTTGTCTAACTGGTCAGTAATAGGGTATGCAATGTGCGCTGCGGTTAAATATTTAAGAAACTGTACAAACCATACTGGCATCTCAGATTCAGGAACTGAGTATTGATAATCAGCGTAAATAACTTCTTCGTTAGTTAATAACTTAGACCCCATAATACGGTAAGCCGTCATTGGAGTTTGATTTAATCCGCTTGAGTTATACACAGCTCTTGGCGCACCAAGTCTATCTGCTGGCATTTGATACTCATACTTATATTCGTTTGTTGGAGTTGTTACTAGTCTTGCTAATTGCGTCTTCTTAAAAGAAAAGCTCCATGGATAAACCATAAGAGATTGGTCTCTAAGGTCTGGGTATAGTCGGTCACAGACAGATGCTTCGTCAGTGCCTTCAGTAAAAGATGAAATTGGTTTAGCACCGAGCATCAATAATGCGTCAGAGCAAATTGATAAAGCTGAGTTTCCGCTTGCCATATTAACCTTTACATATAAGAGTAGCTACCCCACATTATGCAGGGTAGCTAAATTACAACTATTACTTAGTCAGTATCTGTGTTAGCCAATACTGTACCATCATTTACGTCTACAACGCCAGCAGCGTTAGAAAGAACGTAATATAATGCTGCAACAGCAGTAGTGCCTGTTGATGTTACACCGTAGATTAAATCGCCTACACTTAGCTGGCCAGATAAAGCGTTAAAGTAGCCAGCTGTGTTGACATCCGCAAGTGCGTCTGTTGTTGTGTAAGCATACATTGCTGGTGAATTACCAGCTTTAGATGCCGCGATGGTTGAAAAACCAGTTGATGAATAAGCCATTTATCTATTCTCCTTAAGATTCACGAGCAACAATAGACACAATGCCTTCAGCGTCAATAGTTGTTGCGCCAGCAGAAAACATAGATGCTACCAAGAATGATGTTTTTTCTGGTACATAGTTGATTTCTGTTTTTGGTGCAATACCTTCGCCATAGCCAATAGCATCTTTATGGAAAGCAAAAGATGTACGGTCTAATGAACCGTCAATTGCTAAACCACCCTCATCACGGTCGCCAATTACATGGAATTTGAAACCTAAGAATGTATCTAACTCGCCATTTACTAATGCTTTAACTGTGTTAAAGTCAGAAGATGTAACAGCTGTTTCAGCTAGCAAAGCTTGCAAACCATTTGAATGAATAATCATGTGACGATCCATTGGAGGAACGTTATTTTTATCCATCAAACCTTTTGCTTGACGTAATTTAGCTACGTTCATGTTGGTATCAGTGCCACCAACGTCGTTACCAACAGCTAGTGATGTGCCTGATGCAGCTAGCGCAGCAAGAACTAATTGGTCTTGACGACGGCCAATAGCATTGCCTAAAACTTGAACAAGCTCTGAACGCTCATCAAAGTTTACTTTTTGTTGGCTGAAAATGTCGCTATATTCAGCAGCAATCCAGTCTTCTAATGTTAATGTTACGTTTGAAAAACCAACGTTTAATGGCGTAACATCTGTTTGACCAATACGAGGTGTAGCAACGCCACGACCAACTTTTGGGAATTTAACTGTAGAACCTTCTACTCCACGACGCTGACGTACAGCACCTACCAATTCAGCCTTACCTTGGTATGCTTGCTTAACTTCTGCGTCAAAGAGGGTGGTAAATGCGCTTGACAATGCAATACTCATTTTTGTATCTCCTGTAACGGTTTAATATAAAGTTTTTGTGCTGTGGTATGCCGCGAAGCGGGCCATTGCTTGCTAATTACGTTAGCCATGCGTCAAGTTCTCTTGCATTGTGGGTCACAGGTGTGATATGCCACACAGTGTTTATATCACATTATTCAATGTTATGCAATACTATTTTAATAAGATGTTAAAAAGGCCCAATTAAGGGCCTCTTTGTTAGTCTCCGTACACTTGATTAAACAGTCGTTCTACTTTTTGTCGGTAAGCTGGGTCTGTTTGATACTTCGGGTCTCCTACCATTGCGTTAAGTTCTGTTTTAGATGGTGCGCCATCAATAGGAGTTGAGTTTGTAGGGATTCGTCCTTCATAAGTTTCACGCAATTTCATTAATGCTTTAATGCCGTTTGCAGTTCCACCCATAATTTTAAACTCTTCAAAGTCATCTTTACCCCAAATGCCTTTATTTACTAATCCCGCACCCCATTCTGTCATGCCTTTTATCATGCTGTCAGCGTTAGGGCCTAATGCTTTTTTCTCAGCAGCAGCGTCAAACTGTACTTGCTGTTGTTGCTGACCAGTCATCTCAACAATAGGGCCAACCAATCCGTCCAATGCTGCTTGACTTAATCCATATTCTTTTGCCCATGCAGCAACATGGCCACGAACAGGGTCATCTTCTGGAGTGCTAGAAAATGATGACATGTCATAATTGCCATCTTCTGGTGCTTTGTGCTTGCCTTGACTAATTTGTTTCCGCAAATCTGTCCATGATTTAGCCATAGCTTCCATGTCTGGAGCTGCATCATCTTTTTTCCAGAAGTTTTCTGGGAACCACTCTGGTCGCTCTAGAGGAGAGTCATCCTCTTCTTCTTTGAGGTGGCTAATTTCTTGCGGCTCTGCGCCTTCTTCTTGAACTTCTTCAATTGAAATGTTATCCAATAAGCCTTCAACGGGTTGCTCTCCGTCTTGGGGTTGGTTAGTTTCATCCATTATTTATTTTCCTTCGCTAATTTAATACGATTTTCTAAATCCCGTACTACACTACATTGACCCTCGCGGTAAAACGCATAACTTGGGTCAGCTCCTGGTACGGCAACAGGGTGTTCTATAATGGTCTGGCGTAACCAAGCCATTAATTTTTTACCTTCTTCTGATGATGCAAGTACGCGAAAACACAATTTACTTAAGTCTTCGCGCCTTTGCATTTCATCACGAACGTCTGTTTGTTGGGTTTCTAATCCTTCCCATCCTTCACTCATTACATTACGCCCCCTTGTTTAATGGCTTGTTCAGCTACTTGTCCAGCAAGTTCTGGCTGTTCTTGTGCCATTTGTTGAGCCTGTTGTGCCATCTGCTCTTTCATTAGTTGACGCTCTGCTTGTGAGTTTCTGACAGATTGTGGTATAGCCATTTTGTCTGCAACTAAATCTAATAGCATATCTGTCTTAAGCATCATCTGACCTTCGGGGCCAGCTTGCTGTACAATTTGGGCGTATTGCAAAATGTTTTGTACATCATCCATGTTTTGTGACATAGCTAATGGTGAAACGGGAGTTACTTTAATTTCAAGACCATTAACACGCAACGGCAAATCAATAATGCCACGCTCATCCATAATCTGTAGAATTTTCTCTACCAATGGAACCATTGTTTCATTTATTAAACGACCAAATGCAGAGCCTAAGTTCTGTGACAGCTGCTTCATACGCTCAATAACTTCAGTAGCAGAACGTGCTGACATGTTATCTGGTGGCAATGACTCATCTAATAGAATGGATTTAATATTCATACGCAAATCATTCATAATAATTTGAGATACATTAAAATCACCTGAACGTGGCAATGGTTTTAAAGATTCACCTTGCGGGCCACCGTTACGTGCAACAGGAATGATAACACCTGGCGCAATAGTTACTGTATTAGGATTAAGAACCCCATCATCAGCAGCTGTATAAACGCCAGCAATAGCAAGAGATGCGTTCTTAAGCACTAATTCAAGAACTTTGTTTAATGTCTTAATATCTGGCAGTGCTGTAATTAATGGGCCACGACCATATATTTCACCAGCAACTTTCATGTAACGAGATACAACCCATGGACTGTATTTCATTCTACGGTACACAATCTCTGCTTTAGATTCTTTGTGGATAACATGGTAGCAATAGTCGCCACGTTTAGCATCAAATACGGTAGCCTCAATAAGCTCTACATCTTCTGTTGGCTTGTTCTCTATTTTCTTTTTAAGGTCAGCTGGAATCTTAGCGTCTGACCATTGCTGCTCAATAGACTCGCCTTTTAAACGCATGCGTCTGTATACATTGTCAACCTGCCCATTAGCTCCCTCTTCAAATGCAACAAGGAATTGCGGTACAGGGATAAAGTTAATAGGCGTAACATCATCGCCTGGTTGTACCAACATTACACATGTTCCAACACAAAGGTCTAATAACGCTTCACCAACAGCAATATCAAAGTTTGATTGCTTAATAGTAGCAAACATCTTTTCTGTATACACATCTAATGCTGCTTGTGCTTCATCTTTACGGTCAGTAGGTATGTCTGTACCAGCTTCAAGACGACACCACTTTGTCTGAGGGGGGAATATACCAGACTGCATACGGTTTGCAAATCGTTGCGTAGAGTTAATGGCCGTTGCGTCAAACACACGATTCATTTTTTTACTACCGCTTACTTTTCCATCGTAGTATCCGTCATACAGATTACGTTGTGGTAACGCAAACTCATAAGCCTCGTCATACAGTGAACGAAAATCCTCTTTCTTTGTCAGAGCAATTTCGTGTCGCTTTAATATATCTTCTGGTTTTAATCTCATTTCAGCCATTATTGCATCTCCGCATCTTTTAATAATTGTCTTTTTTCAAGCCTTGGCGGCATTGCCTTTGCCCTACTTTCAAGAGCTGGTTTTTCTTCATCATCCATAATGGTATGTATTTCTTGAGAGCGTTTGTTTAATTCCTCGCCTGAATTATACATAGGCCATTTGCCAGAATTGATTTCCTCTTTCCAGTAATCATACAAATAATCTTCTGAATGTTTTGTGCTACCTTTTACATACCCAGGGACTGAAACAAATTTGCCTTTATAAGGGCCTTCCATAACTTGGATACCAGTAGCATAAACAGTAACAGGCCTGCCATTTTCATCTGAGCCAACATTCCCAGAGGCAATAGTGTCCCTATGATATTTGACAATGTTTTGCTCTTGGTCGGTCAATCTCATTTCAGCCATTACTGCCCCTAACTTTTCTTATGTGTGTTTGCAAACTTTTTAGCAGCTTCTTTGCTACCAAAACCCCATGCTCTTAATGCTAGCTTTAACCTAGTAGGTTTTCCGTTCTCATCTACCAGCGGCCCGTCCATGCCACCAAACCTTGCAGCAAACGATATGCGCCTAGGGTTTGTTCCAGTTTTAACTGGAGCTTTTAAGTTTGACCCTTCAGTTTTTTTAAAGTGGTCTCTTCCAGCCTGTGTTAAACCACCTTCTGGGTTCTTGTACTCTTTTTTCATTTTTTGCCAAGCATTGTGCCGTTGCTTAATAAATCATCACCGCCAAGTTGTGGGCCTTTAGATAATGATGATGCAGCTGGTGTTGCAGAGCCAGCTAATAACCCACCAGTTGCTCTAGATAAACGTGCTGATGCTGCTTTTTTCTCACCAAGTCCACGCCTACCTGTATCTATTGTTTCTTTGGTTTTATTTTTTTGGTCTGCAAGAACAGCTTTTGTACCTCGCTGCGCCCATCCACGCTTTGCTTTAGCACCATACAAACCCAATATTGCATTAGTATAGGCGTTATCAGTATCAGTATAGAAGCTTTCTGGCTTAAATATTCCTTCCCCAGCACCCTTTGCTTTTAAATATTGAAGTCTGTTAACAGAACCTATGCCAGCCATACTTGCTGCACCACGGTCGCTAAACTTAGAGATTAGGTTTGAATTCATAGCCTCATTAAGGTCAAGGCTTCTTTCTTCAGCTTTCTTGTCAATAGCCATGATTAAGCTCCTAGAGTTTCATCAACCCCTGATTCTGGGCTTAAGCGGTCTTCTGACAATAGCATGCGACTACCGCCACGAGTGCGTGACATTTTACGAGCGGCCTCTTGTGCTGCCATGTCTCGCTTCTCTGTTTCAGCTTGTGCGCGTAACTTTTCTGTTT